>Ga0315541_1000043_pt1 | contig 110384 bp, 109 predicted proteins | sample SalMarSW160190MG_FD_203095 | JGI IMG/M metagenome (GOLD analysis project Ga0315541, IMG submission 203095) | Salt marsh sediment microbial communities from the Plum Island Ecosystem LTER, Massachusetts, United States - Salt Marsh Sediment SW1601-190 ... | reverse complement strand
AATTTTATACGAGCCTGGGTAGCAAGGTCTTCTCCTTCTCTTAGTAACTCATCCCTTGAAACTATCTCTGTTGATGCCACAACTTCTTTCCTGCGAATTGCCTCATTTACCAGTTCGCCATCTAATTGGTCGTCTCTATAAACTGCTGGATTTCGGGCCCTGACAATAATTCTGCCATTCCCATCAGTGAGATTAAGTATATCTAAAGATTCTCTCTCCTTTATTTTCTTTAGTTCTACTCTTAATATCTCTACGTTATTTTTCAAGATTGCATCTTTTAAAAAGAATCGGAGCGCAGTCAGACGTATTGAAGTACTAACTTCTTTTATCTTATCCTTGTATACTTCTCTTGCTGAATTGAGGTCCAATTCTACCTTATCCTGAGCTTGTCTTACTATGCTATCACCAATTAGGTGTGCCCCTACTGTAGTAACTACAAGACCGGCAACTACAATTACAGATAGAAAACTCAGGATTAGCTTCAATCGGAGTGAGATTTTCATAGGTAATTAGAAGCGATAAGAAAGCTCAGACTAAAGTAAATCTGATTCATATTGTATATTTGATTATTTATATCTATAAATATAAATTTTTTTTCAGGCATAAATTTATGCCTTCTTTTTACCTCAAAGCCTCCCAGATAAGATCCAGGAGATTTATAACCTTCATCTTTCCCTCATTGGATTCAGAGGCATTGAGAAGATTGAATTCACAGGTAGGGCATAGAGTGACAAGGGTATCAACTTCAGTGTCAATAGCTTGTTGATACCGTGTTTTAGCCAATTTTTCTGAAAGTCCCTTATTTGTGACTAATACTCCTCCTCCCCCTCCGCAGCAGAAAGCTTCTTTACCGTGTTTCTCCATCTCAACAAGTTCAACTCCAATCCAATCAAGTATCTCTCTGGGTTCCCTTACCATATCCATACCCCTGCTAACATTACAGGGATCATGGTAGGTAACACTAATTCCCAATTTTTTGGGGTTACTGGCAGGCAACCTTTTATAGATTTCCTCGATTATATAGATTGGATTAAGATCTGGGTATACTTTACTGATAAAGAAAACACAGGTGGTACACATGCAAATAAAATCTTTATATGGAAACCGCTTACGGAATGTATCCATTTGCTCCTTCAATCTATCTTTATATCCAAGGACCCCCTGAGGCATACCACAGCAGACCTCATCTTTCACTACCAATGGTTTAATGCCAAGCCCTTCCAGAATTTCAATATATCTTTTTGCATCTTCTTTTCTTTCTAAAAACCTGCACCCGAGAAGGACCGGAATTTCACCCTCCTCCGCAGGTGCTTCAAGTTCCATTCCAAAGATATTTCCAGTTGCCTCAATTTTTTCTAGGAGTTCTTCATGTTCTTCATATCTAAAACCATTTTCAACTAAATCAGCCCTGGCTGCAGAAAGTATATCAGGAACATTGACATCAGCAGAACACCGCTTGACACAATCCTTACAAAATGTACACTCGTATATCTTATCCGCAATATACTTGGAAGGCTCAAGTTCTCCGGAGAAAAGTCCGTATGATAGGATTACTTTGCCTCTTGCTCCATCTGATTCCCATCCAAGCTCCTTATATACAGGGCAACCTTCAAAACAGTAAGCACACCTTATACAAACATTTAACTCAGATTCCCATTTTTTTAAATTTTTAGCTTTCACCCTCTTTCCTATTCTTTCATCTTATATCTTATAGGTGTTGCTGTTAGCCAATCATCCGGTGCATCCATTAATTTATGTGGATTTAGAATATTGTTTGGGTCCAGTGCATGCTTAATTTTACTCATAACAGGCAGGAGGTCCTTTCTTGCCTTTTTCCAGGAAGGCGCCTTCGAAAGAGCTATGCCATGCTCTCCAGATGTTATCCCCCCAACACTATTAACATAATCATAAACCTCTTCAACTGCGCATTTCGCAGCTTCCCATTGCTCTTTCTGCGTTGGATCCATCAAGATTTTTGTATGCATAACACCTGAGCCACAGTGTCCGTATGCAGTCATTATTAGGTCATTCTTTTTAGCTATCTCGTGTATTTTTCTTGCGGTTTCTGCCATCTTAGAATAAGGAACTGCCATATCATCTGCAAGTGAAGTACATACATATCCCTCTTTGTATCGCGATAATGAGGGGAAAAGTTTCTTACGGCCTGCGTATATCTTCGCTCGCTCTTTCGCATCGTAACTCATATCCGTGACTTTACCATTGTGTTTCTCGCAAATCTCTTTCATCCCCTGCATTTCAAAATCCACGGCTTCCTTGACCTTACCATCCGCTTCAAAGAGTAGAATTGCTTCAACCTCTGGCAAGCCAAGCTTTGATGCAGTATTTACTGCTTTTATTGCTATATCGTCCATAAGTTCCAGCATTGACGGTTCTGAACCGCTCCCAATTATATCCGCTACTACCTCGCCCGCATCTTCGAGCTTTTCAAAGCTTGCCATACCGAGACAGCGAAACTTTGGCAACGGAATAAATTTCATAGTAGCTTCAACGATAATACCAAGGGTTCCTTCTGAACCAACAATTAATCTGTGTATTTGATACCCTGCCGCCTCGACACGAGTCTTGGCTCCAAGATTCACGAGTTCACCATTTGCAAATACAACTTTCATACCCAATACATAGTCTCGCGTTGCACCATACTTAACCGAGCGTATGCCACTTGCGTTATTGCCTATTTCACCCCCTATTGTCGCAATCCGAGATGAGGCTGGCGAAGGCGGATAAAACACTCCGTAAGGTTTGAGAGCACGGTTGAGGTCATTATCCACTACCCCGGGTTCTACTCGGCAATACATATCCTTTGGCTTTATCTCAAGGATGCGATTCATCCCCTTCATATCGAGTACAATCCCGCGGTCAATAGGTACGGAGTGACCGGACATTCCAGAACCAGCTCCACGTGCTACTACAGGAATTAACTCATTATTAGCATACTCCATGATTTTTTGGATCTGTTCAGTTGTGTTAGGTCGAGCAACTATAGTTGGTAAATTCTGGTGAATAGATGCATCTGAACCATATACATATAACTCTGCAAGTGCATCTCGAACGTTTTCTTTACCAACGATTTCTACTAACACCTTTTGGATATCCATACCAAACTCCCATAAAATGTAAAGTAAACTTAATAAAAAAATATAGAGTGTCAAGGTAGGAGAGTGTTTTCTTCCTTACGTGATTCTACGATCAAATGGCTTACTCTCTCCTAATTCTAAGAGTTCCTCTTTAACCAAATCCCCCCTTCCAAAATTTCTTGGTTTCGCCTCTTTAGCTATTTTTCTATTTCTCTATGTATCTTCTCTAAGTTCTTCTGGATTTCTTTACCTAATTCGTTATAGAGACTATTTCCGTGTGCATCCATGGTCACAATTAGTGGACCAAATTCTTCAGCATCAAGTATCCAGGCTGCCTCTGGTATACCCAGGTCGGTTAGCCAATAGACGTCCGTAACCCTTTTTATGGCTCTAGCTGCTAGAGCCCCTGCTCCACCCGTATAATGAACATATACAGCGCCTACTTCTTCCAATGCCTCCTGAGTCCTATCAGCCATTCCGCCTTTACCAATAATCATTCTGGTTCCAAACGTTTTTAAAAATTCGTCTTCAAAAATCTCCATCCTGATAGAAGTCGTTGGACCTGCTGATACTATCCTCCATTCATCATTCTTTTTCTGCACCACCGGTCCACAGTGAAAAAGAGCCATATCTCCAGGTTTGAAAGGAATTTCTTTACCTTTTTTATGTAACTTTAGCATTTTCAAGTGACATTCGTCTCTTGCAGTAAACATTTTCCCTGTGATATACACTGTATCACCAACTTTTAGGTTCAAGATATCCTTCTTATCAAAAGGGATATTCAACTTTAAAGTTGCCATTTAAATTACCTCCACTGTACCGTCTTTACTTATTTTTACAGTAGATCGCCTATCAGCCCAGCACTGAACCACAATGCCTATGGGGAAGGAAGCTGGATGTCTATGTGCATACTCTATATGAACATCAAGAACTGTTGTCTTTCCCCCAACACCCATAGGCCCAACCCCTGACTCATTTATCAATGTCATTAATTCCTCTTCAAGTTCTGCTATATAAGGTTCTGGATGACGAACTCCAACATCTCTGAGTAACGATCTCTTTCCTAATTTAAGTGCTAGATCTGCTCCTCCACCAACACCAACGCCTACAACAGTTGGCGGACAGGGTTTCCCTTCACAGCCTACAATGTGGTCCACCACAACTCGCTTTAATCCCTTAATCCCTTTTCCTGGAGCCATCATATTAAGCGCACACATATTCTCAGAACCTCCACCCTTAGGCATTAGATGAATCGTGCACTCTTGACCCTTTACTATATCCCAGGTTATATAAGGAACATATCTTCCTACGTTATTACCTGGATTATCACCTGTAAAGGGGTCAACCGTATTGGGTCTAAGGGGAACTTCCCCGCTTGCTCGCTTCACTGCATTCGTGATAATATTTTCAAGTTCTCCAAGGTAAGGAAAATCTACGCCTACCTCAATAAAGAAGGTCTGTATCCCCGTATCCTGGCACATAGGGGTTGAGGTCTCCCGAGCAATCTTTATATTCAGAAGAATAGCTTCGAGTTGAACCTTTGCTAAGCCTTCTTCAATTTCATACGCTCTCTTTAGAGCTAAGACCACATCTTTGGGTAATTGTGTCTCTGTACGTCTAATCGCCTCTACCAGTTGATCTTCAATGTCTTTCTGACTCACGATAAGCCTCCTTTTTTATCGACTGGATTTTGTAATTTGTTAAACACTTTAATCACAGTAAAATGAAATGTCAACCCACGAATAGTCGGCAGCCTTTAGTCAAGGTCATGAGTCTGGACCCGACAGTTTAACTAATTCCCTCATTCTCTTCTTTGGAATATTAAACATATGTGTGAAATATCCATATCTTCCATCTCCTGTCTTCGGGTCCCGGTCCTTAACTATCCAATCATTGACAACAATTTAAATCGAATTATCATTTGGGTATGAAGTTTGATGAAATTATGATAGAAAAAATTAAGAATGCTAAAAGAGGTTTTGCACTTACAGGTGCAGGTATTTCTGTTCCTTCTGGAATACCAACATTCAGAGGGGAAGATGGATTCTGGAAGGATAAGGATCCTCGTGAGCTTGCTTCTCAGATGGAATTCAGGAGAGACCCAGAACTCGTATGGAACTGGTATAATGAAAGAAGAGCGAAAATTAGACAAGCCGGACCAAATGCTGCCCATTATGCACTGGCTAAATTAGAAGATTCCTTTGATGAATTTGCTATAATAACACAAAATGTAGACAATCTACACCAACAAGCAGGGTCTAAAAATGTCCTCGAACTCCATGGTAATATATTCAGGAATAAATGTAATGAATGTGGTAAGCCTTTCGGCAATATCAACTCAAAAGAGATCTCCCATTGTAATGTGTGTGGTGGTCTTATTCGCCCCGACGTTGTTTGGTTTGGAGAAGTATTACCAGGAGACGTGCTTGAAAACGCCATGCAGTTGTCAAAAAATAGCGATATCTGCCTGGTGATAGGAACCTCAGCTATGGTTCAACCAGCAGCCTCTATACCCTTACTTTCTCGAGAGAATGGGACATTCGTCATTGAAATCAACAAAAACATTACAGTAATATCTTCCTACGTAAATGAAAGTATCTTTGGAGATGTTTCAATTATTCTACCAGAACTGAGTAAAATTAGATGTTAAATACGGCAAATATGAAATTCCTTAAGAAGGCGGAAGAAGTAAAAGAAAAATACGAAAAGATTTTAAAGAATCTTCAGAACCCTGAGATAGTAAAAAACAGGGAAAAACTAATAGAACTCTCAAAGGAAAAAAAGTCATTAGAGGCAGTAATCAAACCCTATGAAGGATATAATGAAGTAGAAAGAAAGATTGGGGAAGATAGAAAAATTATTGAGGAATCAGAGGATCAAGAACTCATCACCCTTGCCAAAGAGGAAATTCAGGATTTAGAAAAGAAGAAGGAAAAATTTATTAAAGGGATCAAGAGCGCGATGATACCCGAAGACCCGGAGGCTTATAAAAATGCCGTCCTTGAAATACGTGCTGGGACTGGAGGAAAAGAGGCAGCCTTGTTTGCCTCTGACCTCCTGCGCATGTACAGCCATTTTAGCGAACAACAGGGCTGGAAGTTTGAAATCGCTTATAACAACAGAACCAATATGAATGGATTTAAGGAGGTAATAGTATTAATATCAGGGAAGGACGTATATGGAAAATTAAAATATGAAAGCGGCGTCCACCGAGTTCAAAGAGTTCCAGAAACCGAGTCCGGGGGTAGGATACACACTTCGGCTGTATCAGTTGCAGTTCTTCCAGAAAGGGAGGAAGTAGAGATAGCGATAGACCCGGATGACCTTAAGGTCGACTTCTACTCAGCATCAGGTCCTGGAGGACAACACGTAAATAAAGCATCCACTGCTGTAAGGATTGAACATATACCTTCTGGTATTATAGTTACATGTCAGGATGAACGCTCACAGTACCAAAACAGACTAAAAGCCATGAAACTCCTCCGCACCCGTCTTTATGAAACAGAAAAAACGAAAAAGGAAAAGGAAAGAAAATCCACAAGAAAGAAACTGATTGGAACTGGAGACAGAAGTGAAAAGATAAGGACTTATAATTTTCCACAAAACAGAATTACTGACCACCGCATCAATTACACAAGGTATAATCTAGATGCAGTAATGGATGGAGACTTGCAGAATTTGATTGACTCGCTACTTCAGGTAGAAAAAGAGGAACTGTATCATGAGGTTTATTGAAGCCCTGAATTACGCGACAGAACAATTAAAGAATCACAGTGATTCACCTGAATTCGAAGCAACTGTCTTACTGGAGGAACTCTCTGAAAAATCAAAAGAAGAAATCTTAATAAAGAATGAGCATATTCAAGGGGACATTTTTTCTCTATACAAAAAACACATTAAAAGACGGACAGCCGGGGAACCATTGCAGTATATAATTGGAAAGGTTAATTTCCTTGGGATAGACATAATTGTAAGCCCAAAAACATTTATTCCTCGGCCTGAAACCGAGTTCATGGCAGAGAGCGCAATAAAGGATGGCAAGTTTATCAAAGATCCTGTAATCCTTGAAATTGGAACGGGTTCAGGGGCAATCGCAATATCTCTGGCCTTAAATCTTCCTGATTCACTGATTTTGGCAACAGATATTTCTAAAGAAGCATTAGAAATTTGCAAAAAAAATATTACCTCTTATCATTTAGAAAATCAGATACTGCCTATCTGTGCTGATTCTACAGAATCATTTAGAATAAAAAAGCAATTCGATATCATTATTTCCAACCCTCCATATATACCTGAAATGGATTTAACACACCTTCCTGCCCTGGTCATGAAAGAACCAAGTGTTGCTCTTGATGGAGGGAAGAACGGTGTTCATATAATCAATAAAATATTAAAATCAACTTCTACCATCCTGAATGAAACAGGCATTCTATATATTGAATTGACCGAAGCAAATATCCTCCATCTGGATATACCAGAAGACCTTACCTTTTCTATACTGGATGACCAATTTGGAAAAAAGAGAATTCTTGAAGCTGAAAAGAAATGAAAATCGTTATCTTTTACACTCCAAAAAAGAAATATATAGATGAAGTTCTTAAAAAGATAGAAACATCGGCAGAGAAAAATAAATTATCCGTCTCTGTGTATAATGGGGACAAAAAAAGCCTTAAGGAATTCGATCTTGCCATAGCTGCAGGAGGCGACGGAACATACCTCCATACCGCATCAATCATCCATTCTTCTGGAATCCCTATTATGGGAATCAATCTGGGAGGGTTGGGCTTCCTTACCGATGTAAGGAAAGAAGAAATCGAAGAAACATTTAAAAATATAGCAAATAATAATTATGATGTCCAGGAAAGAATGATGCTCCACGTTACTTACAGGGATAAAGAAGATTATGTGCTAAATGATGTAGCGGTATCAATGGGAGAAGGCAGGATGATTGAAATAGAGATATCGATCAACGGAGATTTTGTAACTGACCTTTCAGGGGATGGACTAATTGTGAGTACTCCAACGGGCTCAACTGCATATTCTCTTGCATCGGGAGGCCCGATTTTAACCCCAAAAACTTCTGGAATTGTGATGACTCCTATCTGTCCTCACACACTGACCTTTAGACCTCTGGTGGTGGATAGCCAGTCAGCGATAAGCATTCGCACAAGAGATAATTGCTGGATTATCTGTGACGGGCAGCGGAAAGAAAAACTCAATCCAGATGAGAATATTCATATTAAAAAAAATCCCCATTCTCTTAAGATAATAAAAATAAGGGGTAAGAATTATTTTCAGATACTCAGGGATAAACTTCACTGGGGTAATAGATGATAAAAGAGATGCGAATCAGGAACTATGCATTATTGAATGAGGTCGATATAACCTTTGATAAAGGATTTAATGTCCTTACTGGCTCAACAGGCACTGGAAAGTCCATTATCATAAATGCACTATCACTGCTCTTAGGTGAAAAAGGAGACATTGGTTCTATCAGAAAAGAAAAAGATAAAGCAATAGTTGAAGGAGTCTTCACAAGATCTCCGAGAATTGATGAACTCCTACGTTCCTATGGAATTCCAGCAGATGATGAACTTATCATAAGAAGGACAGTTAATAGAAAAGGTGGGGGGGGAGTCTATATCAATGGATCTATTGTAAACCGAAGAATACTACGTGAAATAAGCAAGCTACTCTTTGATATACATGGACAGCATGAGCATCAATTGCTACTTAACGAAGAAACACATATCGATTTTTTAGACGCATTTGGGAAGCTGCTTTCTTGTAGAAAAGAGGTGGAAAATCTCTACAATCAAATAAAAGAATTAAAATCCTCGCTAAATAATAAAATTAAGGAAAAGAAAGAAATAGAAGAAAAAAGGGAATTGTATGAATATCAAAAGAAGGAACTCGAATCAGTAACCCATTCTCCTTCTGAATATAAGGAATTAAAAGAGGAAAAGAAGGTTCTGGAAAATTTCGAGGAAATCTCACACATAGTAGAAAAAACAATCACAAGGATGGATGAATCGGAGGATTCACTAATTGCGTTGCTATCTGAAATAAGTGATGAATTAAAGAAGGCGAGTAGCTTCGATAAAAAATTAGTTTCTATATATAATAGAATTGGTGAATCTAACCTTGTCCTTCAAGATACTCTACTGGATCTCTCTCGTTACCGCGATTCTCTGGATTACGACAGAGAGAGATTGAGTGAGCTTGAAGAGATAATAGATAAAATAGAACATCTTAAAAAGAAATACAGTTATGATTATCCAGAACTGCAGAAACTAAGAAGTGACTTAGAGAATAAGATTTTCAACATTGGTTCGCTGTCAAAAGAGATAGAGGAATTGAATGACACTATTAATGAAGAAGAAAAGAAGCTTGCAGAATTAGCCGAAACCCTCTCAGTAAGGAGAAAAAGGATTTCAAAGCAATTTGAAAAATTAGTAGAAGAAGAACTAAAGGACTTAGGATTTGAAAAAGCGCATTTCCTGGTGAAAATAAAAGAGAAAAAAGATATAGATGAGAAAGGAAAGGATTATGTGCGGTTTTTATTCGAGCCCAATGTAGGTGAAGGATGGAATCCACTCTCAAAAATTGCCTCTGGCGGGGAAATTTCACGCGTAATGTTAGCACTGAAATCAATCCTTTCAGCTGTGGATAAGGTGGAGGGTGTGGTATTTGATGAGATAGATTCCGGTATCGGAGGAAGCCTTGGCAAGAAGCTAGGAAAAAAAATGAGGAATATCGGCCAGAAGCGTCAAGTTTTATGTGTTACTCACCTGCCAAACTTAGCTTCTCTGGCTAATTTCCATATAAAGGTAGAAAAGAAAACAAAAGATGGAAGAACAATAACAAACGTACACACCGTCAAAGGAGAAAAAAGGATCAAAGAGGTGGCCCGAATGCTATCAGGTGATAGTCTTTCAGAAACTGCAATAAAGCACGCAAAGGAATTATTAAGGGAACAAAATTAGCCACAGAAGGCAAGAGGTAAAATAGTGAAACTACTCAACTATTCAACAATTCGACTAATTTTATAATGGAGGCATAAATGGGCTTAAATGACGCAGCAAAGATAGCGGTAGAGGTTGCAATGGGCTTAAAAAACGATGAGACAGCTCTTATAATATGCGATGAAAAAAGTAGAAAAATTGGCTATGCACTTCTAAATGCAGCAAAGTTTGCTAAAGAAGCTATGCTCATTGAAATGAAAGAAAGGGTAAGTAATGGAGAAGAGCCACCGGAGTTGGTGGCCAATGCCTTACTCCATTGTGATGTTGCTCTTATTCCAACAACAAAATCCATAAGCCACACTAAAGCAAGGAAGGCTGCTTGTGATAAGGGAGCAAGAATTGCAACATTACCGGGAATTACAGAGGATATGATGGAGAGAACCCTTGATGTTGACTACAAAGAATTGGAAACCCTCTCCAAGAGATTAGCAGATTTCCTATCAGGGACAAAGACGGTTTTAATACATACAGAAAAGGGAACAGATTTAACATTTTCCATAGAAGGGAGAGAGGGTCATCCTGACACAGGAATTTGTCACTCACCGGGAGACTTCTCCAATCTTCCCGCAGGTGAAGCTTACATTGCCCCTGTTGAAGGGACCGCAACAGGAACCTTAATAATTGACGGCTCCCTTGCAGGATATGGGTTATTAAAGAGCCCTCTGGAAATAAGGATAAAGGATGGATTTATCGATGATCTTAAGGGAGACGGATCTAAGTTTCTTAAAAAAGCATTTGATAAATACGGAAAAGAGGCATGGAATGTCGCAGAACTGGGCCTGGGAACAAACCCAAAGGCTAGGATTACAGGTAACGTTCTGGAGGATGAAAAAGTAAAAGGAACTATTCATATAGCATTTGGAGACAACTCCACCTTTGGAGGAATCGTCTCTGTAGATTCACATCTTGACGGAGTCCTAACTAAACCCACACTGATTCTGGATGGCAACATTTTGATTGAACGTGGAGAACAGATTATTTAGTGAAGGGATAGAAAACGGGGGGTTCGGTCTCCGGTTATTTAGAATATTCCTTCAGCTTTGTTATAAATTCTTCCTTTGAATCTTCAAACTCAATGAGTTTATCTCTAGAACTCTCACCCGCAATAATATTCACTCTCATTCCTGTTAGATGTTTTAAATAAGTGAGCAGTTCCTTATTCGCTTTCCCCTTTATAGCAGGGCTTTTTACCCAGATCTTAAAAGTGCCATCTGCCATCCTTTCCACTTTATTTTTATCTGCTCGCGGTTTTACCCGTATCTTAAGCTTTGCCATTAGTAAATCATATTGCGAGTGTGTGATATGTCAATAAAACATCTAATCTATTGACAGAGAAATTAAATATTCCTATATTTTCTTTATGGATGAAAGTTTAGTTTACCAACAGATAATAAATGGCATAAAGAAATACTTTCAGGAAAGCACTTTCAAAAAAGCAGTAATTGGCTTAAGCGGAGGTATCGACTCAACTCTTTCAACGTTGCTTGTTAGTGACGCATTGGGAAAGGAGAACCTCTCCCCTATCTTTATGCCAACTGTATTCACAATGGAAAGCAGTATAAATAATGTATATGATTTGTGTAAAAACTTAAAACTTGAATTAATAGAGATAAGTATCACTTCTATAGTTGATAAATATCTTGAAACCCTGGGGAATAAATTCCTGATAAAAGGAATTGGAATACCCGAAGAAAACCTTCAGGCAAGAATAAGGGGGAATCTGTTAATGTGGTTTGCAAATCGTAACCACGCTCTTGTTATTGCAACAGGAAACAGGTCAGAGATTCTAACGGGTTATTGCACACTCTACGGGGATACAGTTGGAGCTATTGCCCCGATTGGATCTCTCTACAAAACAGAAATATATGAAATGGCTCATTGGATAAATAAAGAACGTAATAATATAATTCCCCCCCCAATATTAAAGCAGGAACCCTCCGCCGAATTAAATATTGGGCAAAAAGATGAAGAAGACCTTCATCCATACGAAATTCTGGATTCCGTTCTAAAACTTTATGTAGACGAGAAAAAAAGCGTGAAAGAGATAACAAATGCAGGCTTCGAAAAGGGAGTGGTTGAGGATATAATAGTAAGAGTGAAAAGAAATAAATTCAAATTAGAACAATTACCGCCAGTAATCGAATTAAATAAATATTTAAGTGAATAATAGATTTTTAATTTTTCATTTTTCAATGGAACGAAGCGACTAATCTGCATCCAAATTTTGTATCAGGGTCTATAAATTCGTTCTTTCCAGACCATAGCCTTGTTTAGAAGTGTTAACTGCATAGAATTAAGCGCTATTAAAAATCCGAAAATAAGTGCTGCAGGATGGAGAAAAATAAGCCATAAATTTATTCTAAATCTTACAGAGAGAATATATCTATGAAGTGTAATTAAAAAAACTTGAAGTGACGGTAAAAGATATAATTGATATTTCAATACTCCTGATAAAAATAAAAAGCAGGGTAGCAAATAAATTGCAAAATTTAAAGCAAGAAATATAAGCAAAATTAACGGTGAATTATCAAATGCACCAAAGGAGTTTTTTGAAAAACCATTCCATAGGTCTTTGAAATTATCATAAAACCTTACAGAAACTATATCCTGTCCATCCATAAAGACAACCTTACCACCGTTTCTCTTAACCTCCCCAGCAAGTTTCAAATCATCTACAATCTTATCCTTAATTTTTTCATGACCGCCAATCTTTCTATAAAATTTAGTATTAATAAGCATAAAAGGCCCCATAGCAATAACAACTCTGGGATCTTTTATAGTATTCATAAGTCCAAGAGGAAGAAAACTTAGAAGTGCAAAATGAGCAAGAGGCATAAATAGTTTTTCTGAAAGTGATTTCATAACTAACTCAGGCATAATCGATAGTAGTTCAGCTCTTTCCTCCATGATGGCTTCCATAGATGAAGTTATGGAATCTGATGAATGAACAGTATCTGCATCTGTAAAAAGTAACCATTCACCTTTAGCATATCTAGAGAGTGTGTGGCAGGCAAAATTCTTACCTGTCCACCCATCAAGCAAAACATCGTTTGGATATACCTTAAGTTCAGGATATTTTTCCTTAATTCTCTTCAATTTGATTAATGTATCATCTTCGGAATTGTCATCGAGTACAATAACTTCATAGTTGGGATAGTCCTGTTTTAAAAGAGAGAGTGTGCAATTTTCAATATTTTCACTCTCGTTCCTTGCGGGAACAAGAATTGAAACAAGCGGAGACCCTGTAGATTTTCTTTCTCCACCCTTTAGAGGCTTTAATAACCTGAGATTATTCAAGAGATTTAGAAGTATAGTCAGAAGAACCACTGTGATAATTACGTTATATAGAATCATCCCTTATTCCATCCTGATTCTTCTTTCACACTTCTCATATGAGGTTCATCTATTAATCGCTTGACACCAAGAAAGGAGAGGTAACATATAGTAAATATGATTTCTTTAAGGCTATTCTTAAAAATTGGCATCCATAAAATAGGTAAACTACCCATTCCAATACCTGCGGCAAAGTGAAAATATCTCCTAAAGGAAAACAGTATTAGCATTAGAAAAAGGGCAGAAAATGTAGGCATTGGAAATAAAACACTCAGAAACCCAAGTGCCGCAGCCATTCCTTTGCCTCCTTTGAATTTCAGGAATACAGGAAAATCATGACCAATAACTACACCGAATCCAGCAACAACAGTAAGCGAGAACGGGAAATTCAATGATATACATAGTAAGGCTACAATAACTCCTTTCAGAAAATCCAGTACACCTACAAGTATACCGTATGGCTTTCCCACGGTGTGCAACACATTCCTTGACCCAACATTCCCTTCCCCAGTGTATCGAATATCAACACCTTTCACAATTTTTGCGATGATAAAGGCAAATGGTATGCTACCTATAAAATATGAAACCAGAAAAACAGTAATATATATAAACCAATTATCCATTTATCTATTATATATCCTACGAGACCTATTTGTCAATAAATATTATTTTATTTTGGGAGATACTCTTCTACTTAATTACTTTTAGATTGACCTCGCCGACTCCAGCTTCTAAGTCAATATGCTCCATCCAACTCAATAGTTTCGGATTCAGTTCGCAGTTTTCCTCTAACAACAGAATAGTTAGCCAGAAGCAAAAGTGTTACAATGCCGGGTGAAGCTTCCTTATAATTTAACATTTATCCTATTGAATAAGGCCCTGGTATTATTTCCCAACCCCATAGAAGTTCTAAAACGCTCCAGGCGAGATAGAGGGTAGCAAGTGAATAAGCCATCGTTTTATTAATCCCTTCTGAATGTAGCATTTTATATCCTGAGAGTATTGTACCAATCAGAAAGATACAAAAGAGACAATATGTAATAGGAGCGGTTCTTCCGAGCACTTTATAGACGAATATTAAAATATAGTGTAAGACCTAGATTCCCAAGCCACTGCCAAATATAAAGAGAAGTGGCACCGGTAGATATCGCTTTCGCATGAGATAAAAGAATACAAAAATGACAAAGAGCAGGATAGGTAAATAGTTCCAGTATGCAATCTCTATAGATGAATTCGATATATATAGATTTACATTCTTCAGAAATTCACCAAAGAATCCCCAGAGGAATATGCTTGATAATACCGCCAGGATGTTACTCTTGAATTTTATTTCTTTGAATCTATCAGCTAATAGTAGAAACCAGATTCCTAAAATAATTAAAGAAAGGCCTGCAATTAGATAGGGAATCTTTCCCCACCGATTGGTAAAGAGTAGAATCATATATACTATTCCAAAGAACAAAAAGGTTATGAATAAGGTTTTATACGTTATTTTCTTCATCCTATTTTACCAAGTGTTTTTAGGTATCTCTTCCTTTTTTCATTAAGGTCTTTGCTTAATCAGTTTTACACTCAAATATCATTACTACACAGTTCTCTATAATTACAATAAGCACATATCTTTTTGTTTTTGGTCTTTATAAATTTCTTTTTATCCTCTGGGATATTTTCTTCTATATTACAACAGAATGAATACATTTCCTCTGTTTCATCTCTTACCCGTGTTATTAAATCCTGAAGGTCGTATTCATTAAATCTCATTTTAATTTCCTTATAAGATGGTTTCAAATAAGCAATTATTGGAACGATTCTTTCTGAACCAATCTTAAAATTATAAGAAGCCCATGAAACATATCCTAACAACTGCTTTCTATGTTTTTCGCTATCCAATTTACCTGTTTTCCAGTCTATTATATAGGTTTCATTATCAACAGGGAAAAGAAAATCCACCTTACAATACACTTTCATACCAGTAAGTCTGAACTCTCCATATCCAGGAGGCTCAATTATCCAATTGTCTTTGTTAGTTATGGCTTTTGTTTTTATCCATTTGTATCTATTGCTATTTAAGAAATTCATCAAATCCTTTTTTATCTCTTCATATAATTCATTTGGATTAACATGATTGATTTCATTATAGTATACTTCGGCAAATGTATTTCCCTGACAACACCTTTCAGTTTCCCTCTTTGCAAAGTCCAAAAAACGTTCTATATCTATTTCTTCCTCAGACTTCAATAACCTCTCTAAAAGCACTCTGATAACATTATGGACAATTATACCTATCGAAAGTGGAATTGAGAGCAATTTTTTCAATTCCTTAATTTTAGGGTAGACTCTATCGTATTTTCCATAATACTCATAAAAGTATTGCCTCTTGCAAAGTTTAAACTTATCGTATCTACTTACTGACCACCCTAATATAGGTGTATAGTCAAATTTCTTTATCATCATTTATTACCTGTATAAAATATAAGCCAATATACCTCATCTTAAACTCACTGTCAAGAATCGATGGGATTAAGCCTGTCAAATAAAGGCTGGTTACTGTTTCAGTAACCAGCCTACCAAGGTGCCGAAGATAAAGTTCTCCGGGAGTATTTCCGCAAGATGAACCATTCGCACTGCTGCAGGCATATATGGATTTGGCAGTAACAACTGCGTCGCCTGCACAGCAAAGAAAAGTCCAACCATCAGTCCTACCTCTAAAGAAGAACCTTTGTGCATCCGAATCACAGGAAGAACGAGCGCTGTCCACAGCAACGCTCGAAACATTTGAAAGGGAAACATCAAAGGTGACGCTGCCCATATCCCGGATAAATGAGCGGAGAAGTTTCCTGGTGCAGTCCCGCCATAATAGGCCTGAACCGTCGGGTTCTTCCATGCAATGAAATAACCAAAGATCAAATAAAGAATTAAATAGACTACTGCGATCGTTACTAACTTCCAAACCCAATTGCCTGGTGACATGCCCACTCGTAGGTTCCGAGTTTGTTCTTTCAACCCCCTCCTCATCTTTCCCAAAATCAGAACAGCCAACGGTGAGAACAACCCAGCCACTATCGCTCCTATCATAAAGAGCTTTAAAACTGAGCCTCCGGACATTTGATGTTGGAGAAAAACTAGCGATTCGAGTTGCTGGATTACCGTCATTGAACCATAGAAGGCAAGGAAGACAGCTCCTTTCAATTTCCACCCGAACCAACGTGAGCGAAGGATTATATAAGTTAGGACAACTGCTTTTAAAAAAACAAAAGATTAAAAGCATACGCAGACAGAGAATTCGCAAGGAAACTTGAGAAAGATATTAAAAATAGATGAAAAAGTCATACTTTCCATCACCATTTTCGGTAGGTAACTGATTTACAAAAGCTTTATGAAATTGGTATCAAACTTGGGTAGAAAGAACGGATAGAAGGATACATTCTCTTCTTTGGTCCTCCGTTTCCAGTCAATATTTCCTAAACCTGACGCCGTCAAAAAATTCAAATTACCCAAATATGTTACAGACATAAATGGGTAATTTGGGACAGTCATGGGTCATCATTCGAAAGTCTTCAGTCAGAGGTCAAAAAGAGTTAAATGGAGAGTTCCTCTGTGCCTTTGTGGCGATTAGTAGGGCTTAGGGTTGTTGACTTTTAAGCCTTATTGGCTATAATGGAGTTATGATGCTGCTCTTAATAATTGCGTTCAGTCTACAGTCTAACAAATTGATACTTAAAGATTTCACTCTGAGCAGAACTAATCAGGAGAGTTTTTTCGATATATATGACAGGATGATGGATAGAGAAAGCAATATTATCATAACATCTGACCTATTCTTCCATTCATCCATTTGTTTATATGATTCTGTGATAACACTCATAGAAAAAGAACAAATTATACCGCCGCTAAAGGAATTACTCACCTCCCTATACTCAAAGGCCACAGGAACTAATAAAGATTACTTTGAAGTTGCCCTATCGCTCCTTGGAGAAATAGAACCTAAAACTGAAAAGGTAAAAAGTGAGATAAAACTAATAGAAAGTGCATCAAGATTCGCACGTTCTAAAGTTTTAGGAATAGAGATAGATTACTCTCAATTCAAACCAAGGGGTCATTATACAAAGAGTGAGAATCTATCCAATTACTTCAAAGCAATGATGTGGTTATCCTTCCCGAAAATTCCCCTCGAATCTAAAGAGTTCTATAATCTCGCCCTGAAGCAGGCAACACTGATTGAAGAACTTAACCTCCTCCGACTTTACAATGGAATCAACTCGCATATAAGCAGACTCATAGGGAGCTGGAACGACATAACACCAACCCTGGTCCTAAAATACAAGGATACATCTTCTCCCCTTAAGCATCTCACTAAATTCCGAAGAGGAATAGTCTCACGAACAAAGAAGGAAATAATAAAATATTCTTTTCTACCACAAAGGTTTATCCTGGATTCCTACATCTTCCAGCGACTTACCTATGACTACATTGAAGGTTATAATGGAAAGATTGACAACCTACCTTTCACAGCTGGGTATACCTTAGCTGGCATCCAGAGAACCTTTCCAAGAGGACTGGACTTCTTCTCGGTTCTTGGCTCAGAAATCGCTTATGAAATCCTTAGCGCAGAAGGAGATATGGATTACCCAGATTATACAAGAATCCATAATCAACTAAAAAGGGAGATAAAACTCAAAGAGGACGGTTCACTTTATGAGATATATCTCCTTGCCTTAAGAGAACTTATATCCCAAAAACCATTTGTTTCTCCAACATATCAATATAAAAATCTGATAACTACCTCTGGCGCATGGTCTGAACTCCGGCATGCAACAATTCTTTATGCAAAACAGAGTTATACAGCAATAGTTGGACTTCCGCCAAAGAAGGAAAAAATAATTTTAATAGAACCCTTCCCAGAAGTATATCGATATCTCCTTGAATTTGCAAAAGGGATGGAGGCCCTCTATCCATTGGAGGGAACCCGGAAACTCATTTTAAACCTGGAAACAGCAATATCGGTCAGCGAGAAAGAGTTAGACGGTGAAATACCCGAATTAAAAACTGTTGAATCAATACCCTATGGACTTAAGAGAATTACAGGCAATAAGGCGACACCACTTATAGCTGATGTCCACACTGACCCCAACACACAGATGGTGCTTGAGGAAGCGACTGGTAATCCATATATAATTGATATTTCCTTAGAAATGAACCATAAGCAGATGAACTTCCGCGGAGTTACTTATTCCTATTATGAATTTAAACAACCCTTGGGTAAGAGGCTTACGGATGAGGAATGGAAAGCTATTATGGGAGAAAGTGAATCTCCCAGATGGATAGAAAGATTCATTAAATGAGGATAATTGGAGGAACCGCTAAAGGACAAAAGATTTTTGCTCCAAAGACCATAAGGCCAACGAGAGCAATGGTTCGTGAGGCTCTATTTTCTATTATTCAAGTTACCGGTAAAACATTCATAGATTTATTTGCCGGCTCAGGAGCAGTCGGAATAGAAGCCTTATCAAGAGGCGCTTCAGAGGTTATAATGGTTGAAAGAAGCAGAAAAGCAGTTGGGTATATCCAGAAAAACCTCGAAAGAGTTAGGTTGGAAGGAGAGGTTATAAACAAACCTGTTGAAACTGCCTTAAATTTACTGGGGATAAGGGTTGATTTTATCTTCATGGATCCTCCTTACAAGGCAGAACTTATTAGAAAAACGCTCCAGCGGATTGATAATATATTAAAAAAGGATTCTATCATAATCATTGAATATCCTACGGATAACACCCCGTGCCACAACGGATTTAGAGAAATAAAGAATAAAACATATGGAGATACATCTCTTCTTTTCCTGGAAAGATGAAAAAAGCAATATATCCAGGAACATTTGATCCCATAACCTGTGGACACATTGACATTGCGAAAAGAAGCCTTAAAATATTTGACGAAGTGACTCTACTTGTTGCACAACATTACAGCAAGGAAACCTTATTTACACCGGAAGAGAGAAAGGAATTAATAGAAATAGCAATAAAGGACATGGAGAATGTAAATGTTGAAATATGGATGGGACTCATCGCTGAGTACGTAAACACTCACAAAATTGATGCCGTTATACGGGGAATGCGTGCTATCTCTGACTTTGAATATGAATTCCAGATGGGAATGATGAACCGCCGACTCTCTCCAAATATCGAAATAATATATTTCTTCCCTGATGAAAAGTATATTTTCTTAAGCTCCAGGGTATTGAAAGAAATAGCCTACTTTGGCGGTGACATATCTGAATTTGCACCAGAAGAAGTAGCGAGAAGGCTAAAAGAACGCATAAAGAACCAGCCAGAATGAGGGAAAACACTTATAGTTACACCCTCGCTGCACATCCTCTATAAAATCTCAAATGAATCTTTCACAGAAAACATTAAAGAAGGTTTATGAAAAATAATCTCTATTCAGTTAAGATAGTAGTAGAGGCAGGAAAAGGAGGAGACGGTCATGTGAGTTTCCAGAGTGCTCCTTACAAACCGCGAGGAGGACCCGATGGAGGAGATGGAGGCAAAGGGGGCGATGTTATAATAAAAACAGATAATGAATATCACTCACTTGAGCATTTGCAGTATGAGCTAATAGTGAAGGCCCCCGATGGAGCTCCTGGTAGTAAAAATAAGAAGCACGGTAAAAATGGACAAGACAGGATCATTCTCGTTCCCCCTGGAACCATTGTTTATAACCAGGATAAAAAGGAAGTAATAGCTGATATGGTTCTGGAGGGCAAAGAGATCAAACTTGCCCATGGCGGAAGAGGCGGACAGGGTAACAGTCATTTTGCTACGTCCACCAATCAGGCGCCGAGGGTTGCAACACCTGGGGAAAAGGGAGAGAATAAGTCCATACAATTCGAATTCAGCCCTATAATTGATGTGGCTGTAATAGGTCCGCCAAACACAGGTAAATCCTCATTAATTGCAAAAATAACAGGAGGTAGCCCTGATATTGGCAATTACCCGTTTACCACAATAAAACCCCATCTCTGGTCATATTTACATAACTATGATCGTCTCACTTTCCTGGACACTCCTCCATTAGTCTCAGAATACTTAGAAGATATCAAGATACTGATAAGGAGAGCACGCCTTCTTATTGTAGTTTTTGAAGGAAGTATTGATGACATACGAGAACAATATAAATCCTTAGAAGAAAAAATTATACCTGCTTTTGTAAAGAACGAAAAAAAATCAATTGTTTTTGCAGTAAATAAGGTGGATAAAAAAGAGGAAATTGTTAATATATCAATTCCTTATCCTGTATTTCCAATTTCAGTTAAGCATAATAAGGGTTTAAAAGAACTCAAATCCTATATATTTGGCGAGTTAGGAGAAAAATAAATTGTCTTGGAAGGTACGGATAACCAATCTTATAAAATTATCCAACACTAAAATAGATGCTCGCCGAATGAGGGAAATTATCATAAACTATAAAGAGCTACTGGAGGAAGAAAATCTCATTGACAAATTACAGAGATTTGGAGAAATATCATATAATGAAGTGGAGCGCGCTAAAAAAGTTAACTTCGAGAAGCAACTCCAGGTGCTAAAAAATGATGAGGTATCAATAATAACCTTTGAGGATGCTCTATATCCAGAGAATCTTCAGAATCTTGAAGATGCTCCACCTGTCCTATACTATAGAGGAAAGTTATCTCCTCTGGATAATAATGCTGTAGCAATCGTTGGAACTCGCAGAGCTACCGAATACGGAAGGATGGTTGCCAGAAATTTAGCTAAAGAATTATCAAGACGCGGAGTAGTCATTGTAAGTGGACTTGCCAGAGGTATTGATACTCAAGCTCACCTGGGCGCTTTAGAAGAAAATGTAAGAACAATAGCAGTTATGGGGACGGGAATAGACAGGATATACCCTCCAGGCAATAAAAATCTCGCTCACCAAATTACAAAAAATGGCGTTTTATTAACCGAACTCCCACCCTTCTCACCTCCCCTGCCATACCACTTTCCTTCACGTAACAGGATTATCAGCGGATTATCAAAAGCAGTTATAGCAATAGAGGCACCTCTTAAGAGTGGCGTATTTTCAACTGTACAGTGGGCTTTAGAATATGGAAGGGATGTATATGCCTTACCTGCAGATATCACCAGAGAAGTAAGTAAGGGCACAAACCAACTCCTAAAATTAGGAGCGATTCCTATAACCGGGTATAAGGATGTGTTAAATAATACAGACCTTGATATAAAAGAAAAAGAAGTGGAACAAACAGAGAAAATTGAAAACAATCTACCTGAAAATGAAAGAAAGGTGTATAGAGTGTTGGAAGTGGAACCCAAGACCGTTGACATACTTGCATATGAAGCGAAAATGAAGCCACAAGAAATCTTAGCCATCATGCTTCTTCTTGAAATGAAGGGGCTGGCAAGAGAGGTAGGTGGGAAGCGATTCATCAGGGAAAAACTATGACTGGTGTAATCAATATTGGGAACACAAATAACCAATGCGCAGTATTTGACGATTTCACCTTAAGGAAAGAAGAGAAGATCGATGATCCAATCAAGATAAAGGAGTTTTTCAAGAGCGTCCGAGAAATTATCATGATATCTGTTGCCCCTGGTAGAGAAGAAAAAATTCGAGATATAATTGAAATCCCTATAATAACTTTTCCAAAAGATATAGCTGAAATGGCCTATGAATCTGATGCTGGAGCGGATAGGTTAGCGAATGGACTTGCAGCTATGGAATCTCAGGGACTACCTGTTATCGTAGTAGATTGTGGGAGTGCTATTACTATCGATCTCTTTACTGAACCCAGCGCACCTAATAGCAAATCCCAAATCAGATTTGAAGGTGGAGCAATCTTACCTGGACTGAACTGGTATTTTTCCTCACTTCATAAGGGAAGAGCTTTGCCCAAAATCATACCAGAACTTCAAAACTTCATTGGAAAAAGCACCTCTGGATGCATAAAATTAGGAGCCTATGGCGCCCTTGTAGGAGGTATCAAAGAGATACTTACCCTTCTGGATTATCAGGATAAAAAATTGATATTCACCGGCGGAGATGGTAAAATATTTAAGGGTTTTTTCGATGGAGATTACGATCCTTTTCTTACAATCAAAGGAGGCATTATTGCCTATCACAAAAAGTGCTTCTGAGACAATGAAAGTGGCAATGGACCTCACATACGGCTTAAAGGAACCCACCTGCATAGCACTCATTGGAACCCTTGGAGCAGGGAAAACAGTATTTGTTAAAGGAATAGCAAAGGCCCTTGGAATTAATGAAATTATTCGAAGTCCTTCTTTTGTGCTTATGCGTTCATATGAAAGTAAAATGAAGTTGTATCATATTGACTTTTATAGAATTGGAACATCTGATGAAATAATTCCATTTGAAGAATATTTTCTCTTAGATGGAATAACTGCTATTGAATGGGCTGATAGGGTAAGGTATAAACTCCCCGAAGAGAGAATAGAGGTTAAGATTGATATAGTAGGAAGAGAAGAACGAGAGGTAACTATAAATGATTATAGGAATTGACAGCTCGGCTAAAAGGGGCGGCCTTGCAATAGACGATAACAGATATTTTGAACTTGAATATGTGGAAGATGTTCCTCATAAGTTAAAGGGATTAGGAATAAAACCGAAAGAATTAGAAAAGATTTTAATAACTATTGGGCCCGGATCCTTTACCGGCCTTCGTGTTGGATTAGTGATTGCACAGGGCATTGCGTTCCCTCACAATATACCTATCCTTGGCTATTCTACCTTCCTTACAATGATTGAAGGAGCACCAATCGGACATATCTTACCCATTTTGTATGCAAGAAAAGAGGTTGTTCATGCTGCTCATTTTAAAAAGACACCTTCCTCAACTGAAGAAATATTTACTGGCAGAGTAATGAAAATCCTGGATTTTCTGGACTATCTGGCAACCCTCCATGAGAAACCAATTATCTTTGGGAATGGAGCAGAATTAAATAGGGAGATAATCGAAGGGAATGGATATTCAGTCTATCCTCAGCCTGCCGTTGCTTCACTTTTGATAAAACTCTACAGAAAGGAGGCGCCGCACACGCTTAATCCTGTAGTTCCGAACTACGTTGCTCCTTCAGAAGCATACAGAAAAAAGGGGGAAACAAACCTCATTTTACGCCCAATGGAGATCGATGATATAAAGGAAATCAGCAAAATTGAAGAAGATGTGTTTTTAGAGCCCTGGGATGCAGATACCTTCTATTTTACAATTATAATGAAAAACTGCCTTTCGATAGTTGGCACTCTCGATAACAGTATCATTTCATATATGATTGGACGTCAGGAAGGAGAAAAGTTTCATCTAATGAACATAGCTGTTTCCAAGGAGCACTGGAGAAAAGGGTATGGTGCAACAATGTTAAACTATTTATTGCAAGAATTAGAGAAAAATAAATCAATTAAATCTTGTTATCTTGAGCATCGAATAAATAATAAGGCAGCTTTTGAGCTATATAAGTCATTTGGATTCAAAGTCGTTGGAACAAAACATGGTTATTATCATAATAACGTTGATGGCGTAATAATGGAGATCAGTGTCTAAATCGACTCTCTCTTGAGAGTCGATACATTAAAGAATCTATGATTGATTAAGGTTTGCTGTTAATTATATAGATTCTCTTGAGGTTGCCTGTTGTATCATATTATCAATTCTATTCTGGAGACCTTCTGGAAGTCCTTTGATGCCTCCTTCAAGGAAACCTCTAATCAAGAGACCTCTCGCATTTTCTTCGTCTAAACCCCTGGACATAAGGTAGTTTAGCTGTTCTCCTGCTATCTTGCCTACCGAAGCCTCATGTGAAAGTTGAGTATCAAGATGAGTTGCTTCTAATTCTGGAATAGCATAAACCCAAGCTTCATCATCCAGGAGAAGACCATTACATTCCATGTGTCCCTTTGTCCCTTCATTTCCCCCTTCAATATATCCCCTTGATATTATCCTGCTATTTTTTGATACTACCCTGCTTATAATCTCCGCGCTTGAGTTTCGTCCTTTGAGCACTGCTCTGGCACCCATATCAATCTTTGAACCCGGTTGTCCGTATATTATTGAACTAAATTTCACTGTTCCGTCATCTTCAAGATATGCAATTGGATTACTCTGAATCTCTTTAACCTTTGTTAAAGCAATATAGTTGGAGGTATAAGTTCCTTTTCTTTCGATATTTATTGCAGCCCTGGGATAAACCACAGTCTCTGCACCCCAATCATGTATCATTGTAAAGGAAAGGGATGCTTCCTCTTTTACAAAAGTTTCAGTAACTGCAATGTGCCTTCCCTTAGTTACGAGATTACCGGTGGTACACCCAGTAATTACGTCTAACTCTGAGCCTTGTTCCACTACTATAATATTATGAAGGATTTGCTCAAAGCCTTCACTATGAAGGAAGAAACAAGATTGAACCGGAAATTTTACTTTAACTCCTTCTTTAACATAGATGAAACTCCCGACAAGTTGCTCTGCTTCCGATACCATTTTTGTCCATTTGTCCTGGTCTTTATCTACAAGTGAAAATAGAAGACCATTTACCCAGGGAAATTCCTCACAAGCCAAAGACATTGGTAATATGATGAGTGAATCCTCGTGAGATAAAGATTCCTCTTCCTTATCATCTACAATAAGAAAAGATCCTGAACGTTCTATTTCTCCTTTTGCATCATACCCTACACGCCGAAGAGCAGTCATCTCTTCTTCTAAAATCTTATAGTCCTTTAGATTTTTCAAATTTCCTTGCTTCCCTTTCACATTGAGCAAAACCATTGGTTTTTATCTGGTCAAAGATATCCAGTGGAGGACCAGAACAGACGATTCTACCACCAATCATCACATATCCTATATTTGCATGTATTTCTTCCAATATATTGCCTGAATGGGTCACTATTATACCGCTATTTTGTCGTTTTATTATTGGAACGTCTTTCTGTAATAATTTCCTAATAATTTTTACTATTAGCCCAATATTTTCTACATCTACACCCGAATCAGGTTCATCAAACATTACGAGTTGCGGTGATTGGGCAAGAAGCTGCAAGAGTTCGCCTCTCTTTCTCTCACCACCAGAAAAGCCCACATTGACCTCCCTGTCAAGATGATCTTTTAGGTCAGCCTCTTTTGTTATTTCATCCAATACATCTTGATCTTTAGCTATTGCATGGATGAGAACATCCAATGAAACTCCTTCGACCACTGGCGAATGCTGAAAGGCAAGTCCAATCCCCATTTTTGCTCTTTCAGTCAAGGAAAAATCAATAATTGATTTCCCTTTGAATCTTATATCACCTGATATTATCTCATAATTGGGCAAGCCCATAATCGCATTTACAAAGCTGGATTTACCCGAACCATTAGGACCAAAGATCACATGGACTTCACCTTTCCTGACTCTCATATCTACATCGTGAAGGAGTTGCTTATCCCCTGCTTTTACAGAGAGATTTTCTATCTCCAAAAGCATCTTTTTTCCCATCTTACCTCCTGAATTCTGTGTATTATGCGATTAAGAAAGTAGTCTGTCAAGGTATTTGGGTAGATGAGTGACTGAGTGAATCAGAAGTTAGTAGTTAGTAATCAGAAGTCAGAATACTGGATTCCCGATGCTAAATATTCGATCCTCGATTGAGATAACTTCTCATGGGTTGTGCATGAAGTAGGGTATGGCTTTAGTTATGCAGAAGCTCTTGCAAATCAAGCGGTTAGCAAACCTAAAGGTTTGCCCTGCGTAGCGATAATCTCGATGTGTATATCTGCGTTCACCTGCATCCCATCACTTTTTTTTAGTGGAGCGTGGCGACTTCCCCCCTTGACTTTGCTAACTCTAAATCTATTCTTTAATTAAATGAAAGACAGATTCAAAAAGATACTTGCCTCAGCAGGTGGTGGAAAGACTCATAGACTGTCAAAAAGATATATCAAATTATTAAAACAGAACAGGGAAAATCTCAAAAGAACTCTCGCCATAACATTCACGAATAAAGCAGCAACAGAAATGAAGGAGCGGATACTCTCCATTTTAAAGAGGGAAGTATTAGTTAAAGAAGATAAATATTCTGAAAAATTGGTTGACTGGATTCTTTACAACTTTAGCGATTTTTCAGTAAGAACCATAGATAGTTTTATAAATAAACTCATAAAAGTATTCTCTATAGATCTCGGATTATCCCCACAAACTGAGCTTATATTTGAAGTTCAATATTATAAAGAATATGCTATTTCAAAATTGATTGAGAACGTAAAAGATGATGAAAAATTACAGCAGTTAATGACTGACTTTTTAATCTCTATGATTGAGTTCGAGAACAAAACCTACTGGAGATTTAAAGACATCATATTAAATGAAATGGAAGAGATCAGTGATTATGAGAAAGAGTTAAATCAGCCCTTTGAAATCCCAAAAAGAAGTGTTGCAGAACCTTACAGGATAATGAAGAATTTACGTAAAGACGCTATCGGTATTGCTACAGAAATACTAAAGTTACCAGGGGCAAACCAAAATTTACACAAAATTTTCCTTAAAAAACTAAGAAAAGGGACAACAGATATAAATGAACTCCTGAACAGTGCCTACCTTAAAAAAGATTGTGAGGGCGTTTTAAAAAATAACGCAACATTAAAAAGGAATAAGTTCTGTCCTTTATTTGAAAGGCTAAAGAATACCATCTTCGAATACTACACTTATAAGATATTCAGGAATTATAATTATCATATCCAAATATACCACAATTATAAAGAAATACTAAAAGATTTAAAGAAAGAGGAAAGAATTAGGTTCATTGAAGACATAAATTCTGAATTGAAGAGCCTATTTGATGAATTTGATGTTCCTTTTATTTACTATAGAATTGGTGAAAGATATGACCATTTCCTGATAGATGAATTCCAGGATACAAGCCACAGTCAGTGGATAAATCTAAACCCGCTCATTGAAAATAGTCTTTCAGAGGGAGGAAGTTTCTTCTTTGTGGGAGATCCAAAGCAGGCTATATATCAATGGAGAGGCGGAGATGTAGAATTATTTGACAAAGTATTCAATAGCTTTTCCTGTGTAGATGTAAGCGAGAAAAAGGATGAGGTTATCGATACAAATTTCAGGAGCGGCTCAGAAATAGTGAGATTTAACAATGAGGTATTTTCGAACCTCCCCGACAGTAGTAGAGCAAGAATGCGGGAAAAAGCGAATTATTATACAGAAGAAAGTGTTAAACAGAGATACTATCCAGAGAAAAATAATTTCGAGGGTTATGTCTCTCTTAAAAAAATCAAGAGCGATTCCACTGATAAGGAGAGTTTAGAGAAAAGTATAAGAAATGAATTAATAAACACAATTCACAAAATAAAGAAGCGATTTTCCAATAGGGAAATAGCTATACTTGTTCGAACAAATCAACAGGGGAAATCAGTTGTTGACTGGCTCACATCTCTTAGTATCGCTGTAATATCAAACGAAAGTCTTTATTTATCCAGCAACAACAATATTAAGGGGATTATTTCCCTTCTGAAATTTCTCCAGCATCCAATTGATGACCTGGCATTCTTTGGGTTCATAACTTCCCCATTCTTCACAAGAGAAACAAAAAAGTCTTTTGAAGAGATAAAGGGGTGGTTTGAAGGAAAGGTTTCAGATGAAGAATTTCGAAAACAAAATTATATATATGAGCTCTTCAGAGAAGACTTCTCTGAAATCTGGGAAAATTTTATACAGAAATTTTTCGCAAAGGCAGGGTTCCTCCCTTTATATGACCTCTTAAGCGATGTATTGAAAACCTTCAGGATTCCTGAAAATTTCCCCGAGTCGAGTCCTTTCCTGGAAGGATTTTTAGAATTTGTTCATAAACTTGAGAAAAAATCAATCACTTCAATTGGTCTTATGATGAAGGAATGGGAGAACGCCCTATCCTCCCAGGACCCTCCATCAATCCTTCTCCCAGAGAATGTAGACGCTGTTAGAGTAATGACTATCCACTCTGCGAAAGGGCTTGAATTCCCTGTTGTAATTATACCTTTTCTCTATTTTAGTACGTTGGGAAGAAGTAAGAAACAGAAAGAGTTTGTCGTAGAATATGAAGGTATCAAAAGGATTGGAAAATTGGATAACAAAGATTTACTTCCCGAGAATAACCCTGAGCTTAAAAAAAGAGTAAAAGAGGAATTGGAAAGGAGAGACGCAGATACCACTTTTGAGGAAGTAAATAATCTCTATGTTGCAATGACAAGGGCGGAGAAAGAACTCCATATATTAATTCCCGACAAAATTTCAGGAAACTATAGTAAAAGTTGGATGCAAATACTAAAAGATTTTACCGTAGAGGGAGATTATCGCTGTGGAACACACCAGAAAGGCGAGGGATTTAAAGAAAGTGCTACTTTTCTGGAAATATTCACAGAAGAAAGAGAAAGCGTTGGTGAGATTGAGAACAGGCTAATCTTAAAGAAAAACGACATTGGCTCAATGATAAATAGAAAGAGGAAAGAAGCGTTAAAACTGGGCGATATAGTGCACAGGGTTCTATATTATGTAAGAGATATTAATGATATGGAAAATCTTGAGAATATTATAGAATGTTCACTAAATGAAATAGCACTACCACAGGAGAGACAATTCTTTAAGGAAAAGACAAATTGCATAATTAGAAAAGTAATGGATATGAAAGAAGTTAAAATGTGGTTCACTCCAGGTCTTAAGGTGTGGAGAGAGAAGGAAATGGTTGGTAGGAATGGCAATCTACACCGTTTTGACAGGGTTATCTTTGATCACGATAGGATAAATTTAATCGATTATAAAACAGGTGATGAACCGGTATCACGTTATAAAAAGCAAATCCAAATTTATAGAGATGTTCTTCTGGATTTCTTTCCTGGAGGAGTCGTGGAATCCCATATAATACAGATGAGCACAGGGAAAGTGGTAAAGATTGAATAAGATAGCGGTAGTTCCTGTTAAAGCTAACTTTATAGACATCATATGTGATTATATTCTCTCCCTAAACGGAAAAAGAGACCTCTCTAAAATATGCGTTGTATTCCCTGGCAAGCGACCTTCTCTTTTCCTCCTTGACTCCCTTGCCAAAAAGGTTGAGTTGCCATTTATCCCGCCAGAGAGATTCTCAATTGATGAATTTATGGAATTCCTTTTTGGGCTAAAGCGCAATGAGCGGATTCCTGAGTATGATATTGACTTAATCTATCTTCTATACAGAGCCATAAATGAAAGCGAACCCAAGGGTTATAAAGGCCTAAACAAAATAGCAGAATCTATGGACATCTTTGTTGAATGGGGTGGGAAAATACTCAAGGCTATTGAGGAAATAGAAATAGAGTGGGGTCATGAATCTGGAATAGAGAAACTCGCAGAATATGAAGATAATATAACAGAATGGGCAAGGGATTTTTTGAGAAGATTTTCGACTGTTAAGAAAAAATTCCATACCCTTCTAAAAGAGAATAACCTCACATACAGAGGAGAAGTATACAGGTATGTTAGTAAGCATATTAACGAGATAGAGCCTCTTATACCTTTTGAAAAGATTGTTTTTTGTGGATTTTATGCATTAAACAGATCCGAAGAGAAAACAATGAAATGCCTCTTTGAGAAAGATAAAGCGGAAATAGTTATTCAAACTGATGATATAGATGATACAGGTGAAGAAATTCCTGAATCGGCTCCATACTATTTCCATCAGGAATGGAAGAAAAAATGGGGTGTTGGTTTCGATAAACTAACGGAAGGGTGGAAAGATGAGCCGTCCATAAAATTTTATCAGGGCTTCGACACACACTCTGAAGTTTTAAATGTAGATAGCATTCTGAACAATGCTGGAAATATTGGCGATTTTGCCATCGTTCTACCAGATCCTTCTCCCTTAATACCGGTGTTGAATATTGTGGCTTCCGCCCACAAGACCGATTTTAATATTACACTGGGGTATCCGTTCAAAAGAACCCCATTAGCAAACTTTATAAAATACTTGTTTTCACTTCAGTATACAAAAACCGAAGAGAATGGTGTCTACCATTATTATGCACCTGATTATTTAAACCTTCTTCGACATCCCTATATAAAGACATTGCCTATTGATAGTAGTAATTATGAGTTCAGTAGACTCGTAAATACCATAGAGAAATTGATCGTTTTAAAAAATCGAGAGGAACTGAAAACCTTCTTCACCCTTGAAGAAATTGAAGGGCTTTTGAGTGAGAATAAGGAGTCTATAAAAATCTTTGGAAGTGAGGAAAATCTTCATGTTGCCATAGGAGAACTCAAGAAACTCCATAGAATTTTCATAAGTAGATTTGAAGATGTAAGAATCCCCAATAAGGTAGTGGAGCTATTAAAGGAATGTCTTCTGTTTCTATATGAAAATGCATCAATAAAGAAATACCTTCTTTCCAACCAATTCTTTGGCACATTGTTAAGGAAACTGGAAGAGATACAATTCTCAGTATTTTCAAAGAGTGAAGATTTCGATAATTCACTTCAACTTTTAAACTTTTTACAGAATTATTTAAATAATACAAAAATTCCATTCACAGGAGAACCATTAAAAGGTACTCAAATTTTGGGTCTGCTGGAGACCAGGAATCTTAATTTTGACAGGGTTATCATTTTAGATGTTAATGAGGGTGTCGTTCCAGGGGTAGAAAAATATGACCCACTTCTCCCCCAACACCTCAGAGTGGATATAGGGATTCCAGGATATATAGAAAAAGAATCTATTTATGCACACAATTTTTATAGGCTTGTTAACGGTGCTAAGGAAGTCCATCTTCTCTATAAACAGGGTAAACTCAAGATGACTGACGAAAATATCAGATCCAGATTCATTGAGAGAATACTCTGGGAGAAGGAAAAGAGGGGAGAAAAGATAGCGTTGTGTAAACCAGTATTTAAAGTGGAAATTGTCAAGGATGAGAAAAAATTTCCGAAGAGTGAAATAATTCTAAAAAAACTAAAAGAAAATATAGAGTATCATTCCACTGCAATAGATATATATATTCATTGTCCTCTAAAGTTTTACTATAGATATGCACTCCGTTTAAAAGAACGGGAGGAAATCGAAGAGGATATTGAGAGAAGTACTATAGGAATCTTCATTCATGCTTTCCTCAAAGATTATTATGGTCGATTTCTTAATGAGAAGATTATGATTGATAAGAGACATTTCATGGAAACCCTTACGAAACGCCTTGAAGAAAAATTTAAAGACCACGGGGGAAGTATTATAATCAAGGAGATTATAAAAAAGACCCTTGAGAGATTCATCCGTTATGAGATAGAGAGAACAAAGGAGAACGATATTTATATAAGAGGTCTTGAAGAAAAGATTCTCACTGAAATTGACGTTGACGGACAGAAGTTCAAAATTAAAGGATGGATAGACAGGATTGAAGAAATAGATGGAAAATATTACATCATAGACTACAAAACAGGGTTTATAAAGAAACCCAATAAAAATCAATCCCCCGAATTCGCCCTGAGTAGAGAATCCATAAGAGACAGAATGAAAAGCCTACAGCTCCCAATTTATATATATTTATACTCAAAAAGAAAGAACATAGATATGTCTAACATTTCAGCACAAATTTTTAATCTACGAAACCCTTACGAAGAGAATATCATTGACAAGAGTAATATGGATATTTTTATGGAAGGCTTGAGGTATATACTTAAAGATATAACGAATCCTGATAAACCATTTGCACCTGACAATTGTGATGATAATTATTGTAAATATTGTCCCTTTCTCCTAATATGCCCGACGTAGCAGCAATACACTCGCTGGGTGTATTGACTGCGTCTTCATCGGACAGGGAATCGGATTAGAGCAAATTCTCTCTGATTCGTTCATTCTAAGAATATCTATCTCGCTTTTCAAAATTCGATCTCCAAATTTGATATTTATGACTTTTTTCGCTTACTAAATATTTTTCCTGATTTCTTCGAGGGTAAGTTTTGCGTCAGGCACAAAATCCAAAATTTTGTTTAACCTCTCACAAGGATATTCATCACAATAGGCGCAATTTTTCAATCCTTTTTCCTGTGCACACTTCTTTATCGGACATTCCCTGCAGTAACTAAAAAGCCGTCCCTCATCCTGTAAACATCCATCACAGTTGATGTCCTCTAAGTTTATCCCGGAACTAAGTTCCTTAGACCACATCTCGGCTACCTTTTTCCTCTCATTATCGTCATTCTTTTGTGTTGCAATATATGCAGGACACTCAGCACAGGTTATTCCACAAAAAGCAATCATCTTCTCCACGGTTTACCTCCTACATTTCTAACTTAAATATATATAATTTTGCAAACTCTTCGGGATTCATACATCTTAGAGCTAACATTATTACCTAAATATCTAAATACAAACAAAAGTCAAGCATGTAAATTGCTTACCCCTTGCTATATCGTAATTGTAAATTAAAATATCCATATGAAAAAACTCATAGATAAAGCATATTCAATAAAAGACTATATTATTAGGATACGAAGAGAGCTGCATAGACATCCCGAACTGGCATTTAAGGAAAAGTGGACGCATAATTTTATCTCAAAAGAACTCAAAAACCTTGGATTGAACCCGATCAAAATAAACAAAACCGGAATCATAGCGGATATCGGAAAAGGCAACGGTAGAGTAGGACTTCGGGCAGATATGGATGCTCTACCTATAAAAGAGGAGAGTGATCTTCCTTTCAAGTCCCTTAATGACGGAGTTATGCACGCCTGTGGACATGATACACATATGGCTATGCTACTCGGAGCAACAAAGCTACTTACAGAAAAACCCCCAAATCATCCGGTGAGATTAATATTCCAGCCCTCAGAAGAAAAAACACCAGGGGGAGCAAAGGGAATGATAGAAGAGGGTGCACTTGAAGGAGTTTCTGAAATATTTAGCATCCATATAGATCCTCAACTTGAAATTGGCAGTTTACAGATAAAGTCTAACGCCATGATGGCAGCACCTGATGAGATGGATATAACAATATCCGGGGCTGGAGGACATGCTGCCGAACCACATAAAACACAAGACACTATATATGTAGCTTCACTTTTCATAAACGAAATTCAAGGACTTGTATCAAGAAAGTCGGATCCAACAAACCCGGTTGTAATCTCAATCTGTTCAATCCATGGAGGCACTGCCTACAACATAATTCCAACTGAAGTAAAACTAAAAGGAACGGTTAGGACTATTGATGAAGAATCCTGGCAAAATATTCCCGAATGGATTGATAATATTCTAAAGGCCATCAGTCATTCATATCATGTAGAATATGAATTCGTATATAAACGCGGATATCCCATTTTAAGAAATGACAAAAGGAAAACAGAAAAGTTAGTCTCTGTTGCTAAAAAAATCTTTAAAAATGTAAAAGTCATGGATAAACCCATGATGGGTGGCGAAGACTTTGCTTATTATCTAGAAAAAATACCTGGTGCCTTTGCTTTCATCGGAGGTGCAAACAAAAAAAAGGGTATATCTTCAAAACTTCACACCCCACATTTTACAATAGATGAGGATGCCTTGCCCATGGGAACTGCTCTCCTATACACACTTGCAGATGAAAAAGCTGATACCTGAAGAACAAATTAAGAAAAGGCTTAAAGAATTAGGTGCAAAGATAACCAACGACTATCGAGGAACTGTCCCTGTATTCATAGGGATTTTAAAAGGTGTTTTATGCTTTTTACCCGATCTGCTCAGAGAGGTGAATCTCTCACTGGAGTTAGATTTTGTAGTTATTTCTTTTTACCATGGAAAGAAAAAGCCCGGAATGCTGATACTGGAGAGAGAGATAAGAATAGATGTAAAAGACCGAAATGTTATCTTAGTAGATGATATACTCGATACAGGAAATACACTTGACTTGCTCATAGATAATGTTAAGAGAAAAGGAGCTAAAGATATATCAATATGTGTTCTTCTCCAAAAAGAGAAGAAGAGAGAAGTTAATATAACACCGGCCTATGTTGGTTTTAAAATTCCAGATAAATTCGTAATTGGATACGGTCTAGACTTTGAGGAACGCTTCCGTAACCTCCCCTTTATAGGAGTATTAGAAGAAAATAGTTAGGATTTGGGATTCAGGATTTAGCTGGAGGGGGGAATAAGGATTAGAAGTGACTAAAGTTAAAATAAGCAGGGATTAAGTTATAAGACTTTAAATATAGATTTAAGAATAATTCTAGATAAAAACACTAAGCAACTAATAAACCAATCAACTAATCAACTGTCACTATAAATAGTGACTGTATCAGTGTCTGAAATGTCTCATTTTAGTGAAAAGAAGAGCTATCCCGTGCTCATTGGCTGCATCAATCACTTCCTGGTCCCTTATTGAACCCCCTGGTTCTACAATTGCTGTAACACCAGCTTCTGCAGCTGTATCTATTGAGTCTCTAAATGGAAAGAATCCGTCTGACGCAAGAGCAGTTCCCCCCGTATGGTGACCCTGGCTACCTGCTTTCTTTATTGCCAGTTCCACAGAGTCCACCCTTGAAGGTTGGCCTGTTCCTATACCAATTGTTCTATTCTCAATAGCAATAACAATCCCGTTTGATTTCACCCATTTCACTACTTTCCAGGCAAAGTCTAATGCCTTAATCTCTTTTTCAATTGGTTTAACATCACTAACGATTTCCCAGTCATCAACACTTACTAATGCACTATCACTCTCTTGGAGTAACAGCCCTCCTTTGAGCGGGTAGCATCGTAATGATGAAGATATCGAAAAAATGTTCGGGTCTACTCTTATTATACGCATATTTTTCTTAGTCTTTAGAATTTTTAATGCTTCCTCCTCGTAAGATGGTGCAATAATCACTTCAAAGAAAGAAGTAATAATATCCCTTGCAGTATTTAAATCAATTTCTTTATTTGCTGCAACTATTCCACCAAAAGAAGAAATCGGGTCAGTAATATAGGCTCTGTTAAAAGCATCATACATATTCTCTCCAGTTCCAACACCACAAGGGGCTGCATGCTTTAATATTGTGCAAGCTGCCATATCAAACTCGCATAAAACTGAGACAGCAGTATCAGCATCCATCCAATTATTATATGACATTGGTTTCCCGGATAATATATCTGAACCAATAAGATTTTTTTCATCTGTTGTGTCTCTGTATAGTGCGCTCTTCTGATGAGGATTCTCCCCATATCTAAGATCCATTACTTTCTGTAACTCCAGCGTTAAGATTTCAGGAAACATTTCTTCTTTGACTTCCCTAAATTCAAGAGAAAAGTATTTTGAAATAATTTCATCATACCTGAAAATATTCTCAAATATTTTCATAGACTGTCTCCTACGATATTGAAGAGAAACTTCTCCATCATTAGAACTCAACTCCTGGAGGAACTCATCATATTGAGAAGGGGAATAAAGGGGTATACAATACTTATAATTCTTAGCTGCAGCCCTTAGGAGAGAAACACCCCCTATATCTATTAACTCTATCATATCCTCTTCTCCCCTACCTTCAGCAAGACCACGTTCAAAGGGATAGAGGTTTACTACAACCAGGTCAATAGGTTTTAGATTTAATTCTTCTAACTGGGAAATATGTTTCTCTTTACTTCTATCTGCAAGTATTGACGCAAAAATGTTTGGTTGTAAGGTCTTCACCCTTCCATCGAGTAATTCTGAAACTTTAAAAACATCTTCGATAGTTACAACTTTAATACCATTTTTTGAAAGTGTGGAAGCAGTACCTGATGTTGCAATTATTTTCACGCCAAAATTGCATAACTCCTTTGCAAATCCAACTATTTCCTCTTTATCATACACAGATATAAGGGCATTTTTTACCTTAAGCATCATTCCTCTAATATTCTTTTTATATTCTCCAGTCTTTCTAATATATTTGACTCAGGGGATCTTTTATTAAAGCACCTTCTCGCTCCTTCAATAGAGTATTTTGCCTCATGAAGGAAATACTGGATTTTTTTAAGTAAATTAATATCTTGTTCTGTATAAAGTCGCCGACCTCCGGAACTTCTTCTGGGTTTGAGCTCATTAAATTCTTTCTCCCAATACCTGAGTGTCGACTGCTTTTCCTGTAGAAGTTCGGCAACTTCACCTATGGAATAGTATATCTTTTTCACCTTTTCTCCCTTTTTAAATCCCTTTGCATTAAATTCTCAATTGAAACTTTCGGGTTCTTGCCTTCGAACAGGACGTTAAATACCTCTTTTGCTATAGGCATATCCACGTTATATTCATCTCTAAGCCTGCTGGCAGATCTTGTAGTGGGAACGCCTTCTGCTACCTCAATCATACTATCAAGGATCTCTTTCAGGTTCTCTCCCCTGCCCAATCTTTCTCCAACACTTCGATTCCTGGAATGCACGCTGAAGGAGGTAACTATGATATCACCAAAACCTGAAAGGCCAGCAAAAGTATGTCTCTCACCACCCATCATAATTCCAAGTCTTGAAAGTTCCGCCATTGATCTCGTTATGAGAGCAGCCTTTGCATTCATACCAAGTTCCATACCGTCACATATGCCTGAAGCAATAGCATAAACATTCTTAAATGCCCCACCTAACTCCACACCAACTATGTCTTCCGAAGTATAAACTCTCATTCGCTTACCCGAAAGTAAACCCTGAACTACTTCAGCTCTTTTGATATCTTTTAAGGCAGCAACCAGAGAGGTAGGAACTCCACGGACTACTTCTCTCGCTATAGACGGACCAGAAACTGCAACTATCTTATCTTTCTGATTAGGAAACTCTTGCTCCAGTACCTCAGACATCCGCTGTAAAGTTTCAGGATCAATACCTTTCGTGAAGCTGGCAACGATTTCATCTTTTATGTAGTTACTAAAAAGAGATGCTACCTTTTTAAGAGTATGACTGGGTTGGACAAAGAATATGACGTCAGAAGCATCTACAAGCTTCTCTGGTTCATTGGTTATAAGTATATCTCCTGATATTGGATAACCTGGAAGGAATTCTTTATTTTCTCTTTGCGTCCGTAAACACTCTGCTCTTTTGGGAAAATACTCATAAAGGCTGGGCGCTTTTCCTTCAGACTCAAGATATATAGCAAGCGATGTACCCCAGTTGCCTGCTCCTACTATTCCTATACGCATATTATTCATTTTATACTTAAATATTTAACCATAGAATCCTATAAATCAAGGGGTAAATATAAATTAAATGGAAAATGGAGAATGCAAAGTGCAAAATTCCTCCCTTCCCCTCATGTTTTATCATATACTCTTACCCAAGTGGCTCATAACTAATGATAATTCACTTTAGGCTATCAACCATCTGGGGTTGTATCCCGATAGATTAAAAGTGACGCCTTGACATATCATATTATACTCATATATAATTATAAAAAAGTGGCCTAAAGAGGAGGTATAATGAAAAAATTATTGGTAATTGCAATACTGATTGCTCTTATCCTTACCGGATGTAAGGCACAAGAAATAACCGGTGGAAACATAGCAATTCAAAATAGGGAGTTTGATAAAGCAATCTCCCTATTCAAACAGGCAGCCCAAAAATATCCTGATAAGGCTGAACCATATGTAAGTCTTTCCGTTCCTTATCATAAAAAGAAATATCATAAAGAAGCAGCTGATGCACTTGAAAAAGCACTACAGATAAACGAAATGGAGACAAAGGAAAAGGTAAAGTGGTATGAGAACTTCCTCCATACTGAAAATTATGCTTGGAATGTGTTTTATAATGGGGCTGTAAAATATAGTGATGAGAATTTTGAAAGAGCTCTTGAACTCGTAAAAAGATCCGAGTCTGTAGAGACACCAAAGTATAAATCTTATTCATATAACCTACATGGAAACATATTGAGCATGACGGGAAAAGTAGATGAAGCTCTAACATATTACGAGAAAGCAATCGAGGCCGACAAAACCAATATAGATCCATATCTCTCTCTGGGAAGATACTATGTAATTCACACAAACCCAGAAAAGGCTGTGCCTTATTTAGAAAAAGCTCTTGAAATTGATAACACAGTTACAGAAACCTATATAGTGTTAGGGCAAGCATACCTTGATTTAGAAGAATATAAAAAAGCAATAGAAGTGTTTAAAAAATCACCCCCAACCCTAAAAGAAAATCCAGGTATCCAATATAACCTCGCACTTGCGTATCTCAAGGCTGAAGATTACGAATCCGCTCTGGAAACGGGTAAGAAAGTCATAGGTATGAAAGATGTAGACCCTGTGATTTTAAGCAAGGCCTATGATCTTATAGGACAGGTATACATAACAAAGGGTAAATATAACGATGCTGTTAGTGTTTTGAATGACGCTGTAGCTGAAAATCCGAATAATTGTGAAGCATATCATCTTATGGCAATTGTATATTTGAAAATGAAGAATAATAAACTCTCCAGTGAGTACGGTGATAAATGGATGGAGTGTTTAGGGAGAGAATAAAGGGTTCTCACAGAGGTTCACTCTTTAATAATAAATAGAGACCTAAAGAAAGAAAAAGAATATTAGGAATTATAACTGAAAGAAAAGGGGGCATTGTCCCCTTTATTCCTAATTCCTTGAATAATTGAATTATTCCCCAGAAAGTAAAACTTGCTAAAATACCAAGTCCAAGACCAAAAATCAAACCCCTTCTCTTTACTTCCAGTGCCAAAGGACAACCAAAGAATAGAATAATAAATCCCATAAGAGGATAAGTTATTCTTCCGTAAAGTTCGACCCTCTCTCGAAAGCTTATTTGCCCACTAAACTCAAGCCTCCTAGCATATCGCAAAAGATTCAGAAAAGACAGATTCAATGGATCATATATACTTTTTGCTAATTCCTGAGGCGGAATTTGCAGAACTTCACTTCTTTCCCTCATTTTATAATCGTAAGTTGTTAAAGTGCCCTTATCAGTAAAGGTTCTCTTGTAGACCTCCTCCAATAACCAAAAAGAGTCCTTCCACTCACCTCTCTTAGCATATATCCTGGAAACTATCCTTCCTTCCCTATAGAAGAAAAGATCTACATCGCTAATCTTTTCTCCACTTAGTTTCTTTATCTTTACTATCCAGCCCGCTTCCGTAATATAATTAATGTTACGCCCATATGCTTTTTGCGTTCCCTTTACCTTATCAATCCTTTTTCTCTTGAACTCCTTCAAAAGATGATCTGTCCCAGGGATAAGGGAAAGATTAAAAGCAAGGACAACGATAGATATAAAAAAGCCGTACGTAAATATCGGCTTATAGATATTTAGGGGAGAGACACCAAGTCCCCTTATTGCAAGTACCTCATTATGCCGTGCTAACAACCCAAGAGAAAAATACATACCTAATAAAACTCCAAGAGGCATAAGTCGGACAAGAACCTTGGGAGAAAATAAAAGATAATACCCTATTATATCAAAAGTTTGCGCATTTCTATCTATGAAATATCCTAAATGTTCAAATAGGTTTGTTATAATATAGATAAACAGAAGGCCAATAAGGGTTAGTAGAAAGGCTTTAAGAAATCTTTTCAGAATATATCTCTCTAATATTTTATTTCCCATATATTACCTTGAAAAACAGGATTATGCCTAAAAGCCCCAATACTATATTAGGAGTCCACATAGAGATAGAAGGATATAGATTACCTCTCTCGCATATCTCCTCACCACCAGCCAGCATTATATAATACACCATAAACATTAAGAAACTAAGCGTGATACCATTACCAAGACCACCCTGTCTTACCCACATACCAAGAGGGACTCCAAGGATAACGAATACGATGGAAGCAAATGGAATAGAGAATTTTTTATGCGCCTCCAATAAATAACGCCATTTGTTACGTTTCGAACGTGCCTGACGTGAATACTCTAGTAATTGCTTAAGGTTCATTTCCCTCGCACTACGCATTACGTTAGCACTTTTCTTTCCTCCAAGTGGTATTGACATAACCTGGTGAGAAAATTTTAATATCCTGTAACTTGATGGTTCGGATGGATCAAATCGATGGAGCTCACCATCACTGAGAATAAGGGTGAGACTATCTCCTACTACATTCATTTCCCCTACCCTTGCATAAATAACCCTGGGCGATTCCTCTGGTAACTCCTCATATATCTTAACGCCTGTAAGCTTAGATTTTGCATGGTCAATTGAGTCAGCCCAGAGAGTGTATCCACGACTGATCTCATTAAATCTACTCTCATATAACCTTAATGTTGGACGTGATCTGGAAACCTCGACTAATCGTTTTTTCAATTTATAGTTCGCCTCAGGGAGTACGTAAATATTGAATAAACTCATTCCTATTGCTATTACACCGGATATAAAAAGGAATGGACCCATAAGCCTCAGTGGAGTTATTCCTAAAGCTCTAAGAGCAAGGATTTCAGAATCTCCACTCATCCTACCATAGGATGCTATTGTAGTTACTAAAACCCCCATAGGGACAGTAAGGGCAATAATAAAAGGCAAACTGTACATAAAGATCATAAAGACCTTTATTATCCCAACCTGTTTCCCTATTAACAGATCAAATAACTGAAAAACTCTGTCCATAAGAAGTATAAACGTAAACAGGAGAATACCTGCCACAAAGGGTGTTATCCCTTGTTTAAGAAGATATTTGTGGAGAACGGGAATCTCACATCTTGGTGAACGGAAAGAAAAACCTTTCGTATTCATCCTGGGCAAAACGGTCTGTCATCCCAGCGATATAGTCAGCAACTACCCTCTCTTCACTAAACTCATCAATCATTTTAATGAATTGAGGGGGAAGTTGATTAATATTTTTTATATAAATAGTAAAGAGCACCTCAATAATCCTCTTGGATTTTTCCTGAATCTTAACCACCTTATAATATCGGTATAGATTCTCCCTTAAAAAATCTTTGAGTTGCCTATTAGGGGATTCCAGCTTGCGAGAGAATCTGATCGCAGGCTCGGAAGAGTATACATCCTGCAGGTTCTTAATATTCCTCTCCTCAATCATTCTACTCGAATTTTCAATAGAATCATTAACCTCAAGTTTTATAAATTCCCTGATTGCTGCATAAATCTTATCCTGTTCACTCAAATCTGGATTGACTTTATCAAATATGGACTTCCATAATTCAACTTCAGCTAATTGTTTAAGCTTGAGATATTTAGACTTAAGGCCATCATCAAGATCATGAGCATTATATGCAATCTCATCAGCAAGATTTACCACCTGTGCTTCCAGAGAAGGAGATTTATTCACGCTAAATTCGTCTCCAACTTTATGTGCTGAATCGTACTCGGATTCATGCTTTATTATACCTTCTCTCGTCTCATAGCATAGATTTAGGCCCCTAAAATTAGGATATTTTTGCTCCAGTATATCAACAACGCGAAGCCCATGGACATTATGCTCGAATCCTCCAAAATCCCGCATCAACTCATTTAACATAACTTCACCAGCATGTCCAAAGGGTGTGTGTCCAATATCATGGGCAAGACTTATTGCCTCAGTTAATATCTCGTTTAGTCCTAATGCCTTGGCAATTGTTCGTGCAATCTGCTGAACTTCCAAGGCGTGAGTCAACCTCGTCCTATAATAATCTCCCTCATGATTAACGAAAACCTGGGTTTTATATTCCAGCCGTCTGAAGGCTGTGGCATGAATAATGCGATCCCTATCCCTCATAAAAGGCGTGCGGTATTTAGTCGGGGGTTCATCGTAGACTCTCCCTCTGCTATTTCCCGATTTCACTGCATAGGTGGATAGAGTTTTATTTTCTTCCTCCAATTGCTCTCTTAATTTCTTCATTACGCCTTAAAACCCATTCCCATGCCTTCTTTTACACCTGCAGGAATTTCAATGTTTCCAAATCTCCCCTCGTATTTCTTTAGATTCTCGGATAGTGCATTGAGCAGAAGTTTTGCGTGAAGGGGTGTCAAAACTATCCTATCCTGGACCTCAGGCCTCTTCATACCCGGTAGTATTCGGGCAAAATCAATTATAAACTCTGCTTGTGAATGGCTCAAGACGACGAGATTGGAGTATTTTGTCTCTGACTTCTCGAAATCAAGATCAATTGTTCTGGTTTTTTGTTTCTCTTTGCCTACCATTTTTACCTCCCGAAGCTTTGCTTCATTGAAAAATGCAAATTGAAAATTTAAAAGTCCCTGATTCACCTCACTATTTATTTCTTAGTCTCTTTGCGAACTTCGCGAGAGATTAATGGTGGTGCAGTATATTTTGCACTTCTTGCCCCGTTAAATACAAAATTATTTAATGGGGTGAACATTTTGCCTGTCTGCTGTGCCAACGGCACAGGTAGACATTCTTCATTTTGCATTAAAGTTTGTACCTCTGCGGCTATTATTCATCTCTAGTTTTATCCCCTCATAGAGTGAAGAATCAGTCAAAATCTGAGCTTCACTATCAGTTATAAGTATTGTATGTTCATAGTGTGCAGAGGGCTTCCTGTCTTTGGTTACTACAGTCCAACCATCATCTAACACTTTTACCTTAAAAGTCCCCGTATTTATCATTGGCTCTATAGCTAACGTCATTCCCTTTTTCAGTCGGGGACCAACTCCTCTCCTTCCAAAATTTGGTATTGGAGGATCCTCATGTAATTTCCGTCCAACACCATGACCGACAAACTCCCTAACCACACTATATCCTGCTCTTTCTGCTGTCTCTTGAATTACATGCGACATATCACCTATTCTATTTCCTATCCTTGCTTGCTCAATTGCTTTGAATAGAGCTCGCCTTGTGGTCTTCAAGAGCTTTTGGGACTCTTTAGATATTTCATCCACTCCAAACGTATAAGCTGCATCGCTAAAACAGCCCTTATATTCAACACCTATATCAATCCCCACTATATCTCCTGACTTGAGCTTTGTTTCATCTGGAATTCCGTGGATTACGACTTCATTGTTTGATATGCAAGCAGACGCAGGATATCCTTGATATCCCTTAAATGCAGGGCTTGCACCCATACTCAGGATGTAATCTTCAATTTCTTCATCAAGTTCCTGTGTCGTTATGCCAGGGGAAATCAGGTCTTTTACGTGTTCGAAGGTCTTTGCCAGAAGATATGATGACTTTTTAATACATTCAATCTCTCTCTCGCTCTTTATTATTATCATAACTGGATAATATTGTACTCTTCCATATCTGTCAAGAGTATCTACCAAGACTTACCCAATTAATTTCCCGCAAGACCGCAAAGGAATGTGTCGGTTAGACGGTTAGTGAGTAGTAAAATTATGGTAAGGCTTTTGGTCTTACTTTTCTGTAGTTTTATCTTGACCCCTCGACCTCTCTCATTTTTAATTGGGGTGAAGCGACTGTCTTATTGGTAAATGAATGTATATAATGAGAAGAATGAGAAAAAATCTTAATCCTGTTTTTTTAAAGCAACAACTATTCTACTGCCACCTTTTTCTTTTGCTTTATAACAAGCGCGATCCGCAGCATCTACAAGTTCTTTAAAAAAATATCCATTTTCAGGAAAACCTGAAATCCCGATAGAGAATGCTAAACCAAGAACACTGTCATCATTCGTTACTTTATTTAACATCCTTTTTGCTACTTCTTCTGCATGAGCTACATCTGTTTGATAAAGAAGTGCTAAGAATTCGTCACCTCCATATCTACCAAATATGTCTCCTTTACGAAAAAGCTTTTTTATTATATTAGAATAGCCTATGAGTATTTTATCTCCCTGGGAATGCCCATATCTATCATTAAATTCTTTAAAATTATCAAGATCAAGAAATAATAGGGAGAATTTGGTTCCGTGTCGTTTTGAGCGTTCAATTTCCCTGTTTATCGCTTCCGCCAGCCGTCTTCGGTTTAATATACCTGTCAATGGATCTTCTCCTGATAATCTCTTTGTTTTTTCATATAATCTTGCTTTCCCAAACGCTATTGCTATATGAACCCCCATGGATAACAATAGATTTCTGGTATCTTCTGAAAAATCATCCAATTTAAAACTCTCGATATCCAGCACTCCTATTACTCTATCACCTATTTTTAAGGGAATGGCGAACTCGGATTTAACATCTTTAAGGGCTGCTGAATAAAATTCATCCGAAGAGACATCAGGGGCATAGTATGGTTCTCCAGTTCCTGCCACCTTCCCAACAATACCTTTTCCTCCTACCTTAAATTTTAACCCGATAAAATTCTTTAACGCTTCTAATGTATAATTCATAGTAATATAGCCATCTTTTTCATCTCTAATAAAGAGCGCAATAAGCTCATATCCGAATCTATTAGTTATTTCCTCAAATATTTTATCTACAAGTTCCTCCAGATCAAAGACCGACAACAAAGAACGGCTAATCTCAAAGGAAATCTTGAGATCCTTCAGTGCTTTGTCCAATCTATAATAAAGTCTGGCATCAAAAATGGCTGAAGCAACAATGGTAGAGAAGAGTTTCATCCATGAGACTGAATATTCATCAAAATTTTCAGGGATTCTGGAATTGATATAGTTTATATATAGGATTCCTTCTACATTATTACCGATTATGATGGGAAACGCGGCGAAAGACTTCAGTTGCTTCTCCTTCATCTTTGGATTCAGCTCTAAAATCTCATTGGTATCCTTAATCACAATAACCTCACCATCCTTTAGAATTTTATCAGAGATCCCTGAGTTTAATCCGGCAGTGCTCTTATGGGTGGTGATTTTGCTTTCTCCGTGTTTATAGTCGTATGCTAAGCTTTTAGGATTATCCGTCAAAAGAAATAACGAAGAGGAGTCACAGTGAGCCATCTTAACGACCGCCTTAAGTGTCTGCTCTATAATTCGTTCCTTTTCATGGACGAAGTAAACATCTCTAATAAAATTTGAGATATCTTTTATAACCTGATTTATATCATAATTAATCATCTTTTAATCTCCTCGAGAATGGCATCTGAAACAATAAAGAAAAAAATACAATTGTCAAGAGTTAATGGATTTAGAGTTTTATGATTTTTCTCTGATTAATCTTCATAGGTCTTTCGTAAAAAGGCGAGATTACTTCTGGGAAGAGGCGCATAAAGTAGCTTGCAATAAAGCGAAGCGACTCCCTCTGTGTCTCTGTGGCTAAAAGACCTTGACTTTGAACTACCTCAAGATATATTTGGGGGTATGAAAGCTGGATATGTCGCAATAATTGGAAAACCAAATGTAGGAAAATCAACCGTCTTGAATCGCTTGGTCGAGAAAAATCTCTCTATCATCACAAATAAACCACAAACCACAAGGCATAAAATCCTTGGCATCTGGACCGAAGGCGACAATCAAATTATTTTCCTTGACACACCAGGATATTTCAAACCAAGAAACGAATTGGATAACGCTATGCAGAGCCAGATAAAACGTGCAACCGAAGACACGGATCTTGCGCTAATTCTTATATCACCTGAACATCAAGACATTCCAACCAAAATCCTCTCTCACATCAAAGCTCCAATCTTTCTCCTGATAAACAAGATTGACAAAATCACTCGTGAGGAGTTACAGGAACTAAGAAATTCCATTGACGAAGATCCATTTGTCAAAGTACTTTCAATATCTGCACTGACGGGAGAGAATGTAGAAAAACTTATTCCTCTTATCCTTGAGTATCTACCAGAAGAACATTTATTCTACCCACCAGAATTTCTCTCTGACCGACCTCTTCGGTTTTTCATAGCTGAGATAATGAGAGAAAAGGTGCTCGATGAATATAAACAGGAGATCCCATATTCTACTGCCATTCAGGTAGTTGCGATGAAAGACGGAAGAATAGATATCAATATATATGTTGAAAAGGAATCACAAAAGGGTATTATAATAGGTAAGGGTGGAAAAAAATTGAAAAAGGTTGCTTCTATGGCAAGAAGGGATATGGAAAAATTTCTTGATAAACATATATACCTCAATACTTGGGTAAAGGTTAAAAAGAACTGGAGAAAGAATAAAAAGGATGTGAAAAGACTCGGATATTATGACTAGAAGAAATTTTATCATAGTACTTATAGGTATTTTAATAGGGTTTAAAAATCGTATAGCTTCCCTATTCAAAAGAAGTGGAAAACTTTCAGAACATGAGCTTCAGATGGATGAAGATTTACTTGGGTGATAGATGAACTACTTGGTCATTATCCTATCAATTCTTGCCACAACTGTAGAGTCACCAGAGGAACGATTACAAATACTGCGGGAAAGATTAAAAAACCAAAAAGAAAAGATTTCACAATTAAAGGGAGAAGAGAGCGGAATATTGAGAAACATCCGGGAACTAGATAAAGAGATAGACCTCAATAGAGAACTAATCGGTGAACTCTGCCGCATGAAAGAAATAACCTCTGAAGAGATTAAAAACATAGGACTATTAATTGAGGAACTTGATTATCGCTTAAATGAAAAACGTAACATACTGAAGAAGCGTATAAAGGAGATATATATACATGGTCCCCTGCATCCAATAGCTGTAGTCCTTCTCTCCTACTCATTTAGTGATGCATTGAAAAGAATGAAATATTTATCTCTCATAGCAGATCAGGATAGAAGGGTCTTAACAGAAGTCATGCAATTGGATGATCGTCTTAAATTAAAAAAATCTCAAATAGAAGGAAAACTATCAGTTCTGGAAAAGATATATGTGGAGGTAGAGAAACAAGAAAAGGAATTAAAGAAAGATAAAAAGGAAAAAAGCGAATATCTCACAAAAATTGAAACGGAGCGTAAGAAAACAATAAAGATGTCTAAAGAGATGAAACAGGCTATGAAGGATCTTGAAGAACTCATAAAAACTCTCTCTACAAATGAAATGGGTGAAGGCTGTGCCTACTTTGAAAAAAAACAACTTATACTTCCCGTAGATGGATTGATAACAGGTTATTTTGGCAGGAAAAGGCACGAACGATATGGAACTGTTACACTAAACAAAGGCATCGATATCAAAGCAAAGTGGGGAGAGGATATAAAAGCAGTAGCGCCTGGCAGAGTGGTATTTAGTGATAACTTCCTCGGGTACGGCAAGATAGTTTTGATAGATCACGGTGGAGGATACATCAGTTTGTATTCTCATCTCTCTACAACAACAGTAGAAAATGGAGATCATGTTGGAGAAGGCTCTGTAATTGGAAAAGTAGGACAAACTGGCTCGGCAAAGGAACCAATGCTACATTTTGAGGTAAGGGAATCGGGTAAAGCAGTGAACCCTATGAACTATATAAGGATATAGATTAAAATGATAACTCATATAAAAGAACAAGAAATACCAAAAAAAATGTTATCTTCGATAATAACGAAGAAAACTATACCGCAAGCTTTGTTATTCTATGGCCCACCGGGAGTTGGAAAATTTTCTCTGGCTTTAGATTTCGCAAGTAAGATTATTGGAAACAAAAAAAAAGTGGAAAAGGGTGTCCACCCTGACGTATTAACAATATTCCCTAAATTTGAGGAGTATAAATATGATGAGATATTTAAAATAAGGAAGTCTGGTGAATATTACAAACTCAGGTATAGTAAAGCTAGTATCTCAATTGACACGATTAGGGAAATTCAGAATTATGCATATTTGACTCCGATGGAAAGCGATTGGAAGATAATCATAATATTACAGGCTGAGAATATGAGTATGAATGCTGCTGATGCTTTTTTGAAAATATTAGAAGAGCCTCCTAAGAATGTCCTGCTTATACTAATTACACCAAACCCACACCTACTTACGGAAACAGTAATTTCGAGGACCTTTAATATTAGGTTTAAGGCATTACTTCCAGAAATTCAAAGCCAGATCATTGAAGAATTAGATGTCAAACACTTTGGTAGAGGAATTGAAGAAACACTCATGCTTAGAGAAATGAGAAATATGGAAGATGAACTTGACAGGCTGTTTTTTCAAACTCCCAAGAATGTTCGAATAAAGAATTGGAGTGAAGATTTAGAAAAGAAGTGGCGTATTGAACGCCTGCTTCTATATTTATGGAAAATGGTTGAACATAAGTACAAAAACAGTGATATTGAAACAGATAGAGCATTAAGGATTTTTTCGTATCTAAAAAAAGCCTATGAATATTATTACTCGAACATCACAGCTGAAAAAATATTATTCTACCTTTTTTTGAAAATCTGATGTTGTATTACGTAAAATTCGCAGGTATACAATATCCACTGGATTCCTCATTTACTCCCAAAAATAAAGAATTTGTTCTCTGTGAGATAAAAGGAGAACATTTTATAGGCATTGTAAGTGAAAAAACCAATGCCGATCTTCAATCTAAAGGAAAAATTCTTCGCCCACTCTATGATAATGAAAAAGAAAAATTGAAAAATTTGACGAAAGAAGAAGAGAAAGCTTTTCAATTCTGCATCGAAAGAATCAAGCATCATGATCTACCCATGAAATTGATAGGAGTTGATAAGGAATGGGATGGGAAACGATACAAGTTCTATTTCCTCGCAAATAAGAGGGTGGATTTCCGAGAACTTGTAAAAGAACTAAAAGATGAATTCAACGTCACGATTGAGTTAAGACATATCGGTGTACGTGACTATTCAGGCTATCTCGGTGGAATTGGATTATGTGGCAGACCCCTGTGCTGCAGTTCTTTCCTTATACAAAAACAATCTATACAACTTGAAGCTGCCAGAGAACAAGATATATATGTAATCCCTTCAAAAATATCAGGACCTTGCGGTAGATTACTTTGCTGTCTTGCTTACGAGCATGAATTTTATAAAGAAGAACTAAAACAATTCCCTGATAGAGGAGATGAGATTTTAACAGAAAAAGGAACAAGTGTAGCACTTCATAGGAACCTCATGACGAGAGTCGTAACCGTAAGTCATGAGGATGAAACCCAGGAAGAGATCTCTTTAGAGAAATTGAAACGGAAAGGAGACAAATGGATCAAAATCACAAAAAGAAACTGAATGAAAGGATTATAGTAACTGATGCTCTACCATATGCAAACGGGCCTATTCATATAGGTCATCTTGCAGGTGTTCACCTCCCTGCAAATATATACACCAGATTCCTCCGAAAGAATGAAAAAGATGTAATCCATATATCAGGGACAGATGAAAACGGCGTTCCAATAATGTTAGCCGCTGAAAAACAGGGCATTACTCCAAAAACTCTAGTAGTTCAATATCATAAAAAGATAAAAGAATCCTTAGAGAAATTAGGTGTAGAATTTGATAACTTTTTTGGAACATCCAGAGAATTACATCATGAACTGGCTCAGGATTTTTTCCTTAAATTATATGATAAGGGCTATATAGAATCTACCATCACTGAAGAACTATATTGCACTAATTGCAAAAAATTCCTCCCTGACCGTTATATAGAAGGAATATGTCCTTATTGCAATTATGAAAACGCAAGAGGGGATTCCTGTGAATCATGCGGTAGCTGGTTAGAGCCAGAACAACTAATAAACCCTCACTGTAAGATATGTGGTCATGCGCCAGAAAAAAGAGAAACAAAGCACTGGTATTTGTTGCTAAACAAATTTCAGAAGGAACTAGAAGATTGGATAGGCAAAAAGGACTGGAAAAGAAACGTAAAAAGATACCTAGAGGGGTGGCTCGATGAGGGCTTAAGACCCCGTCCCATCACTAGAGACCTGAATTGGGGCGTAGCGGTTCCCTTGGAAGAAGCAAAAGACAAGGTCCTCTATGTATGGTTCGATGCACTCCTCGGCTATATATCTTCCTCCATTGAATGGTCAGAGAGTATTGGAGAAGCGGATAAATGGAAAGATTATTGGCAGAATAAAGATACCAAATTAGTCAATTTTATAGGCAAAGATAATATCGTATTTCACGGCATCATGTGGCCAGCCATCCTAATGGGATATGGAAATTATACACTTCCAACAGATATACCTGGCAATGAATTTCTAAATCTGGAAGGACAAAAGATATCAACAAGTAATAATTGGGCTGTGTGGCTACATGAATACTTAGAATACTTTGAGCCTGATTTTCTTAGATACTATCTCACTGTTATATGCCCTGAGACAAAGGACTCAGACTTCAAATGGAAGGAGTTCCAGGTAAGGGTAAATGCCGAATTAATAAATACGTTTGCAAATTTTGTTAATAGAACATTGAAATTCATCGAAAGATATTTTGATGGAAAGATACCAAAACTATCTATAATTGAAGATGAAGACAGAAAGTTGTTGGATAAAATATATGGGCTAATAGACAGTATAGATAAATCATTAACAACTTTCCATTTCCGTCGTGCACTGCAGTACTTTATGGAGATTGCTGCAGTTGGTAATCGCTATTATGATAGTATGGAACCATGGGCTACTCGAAAGGAAGATGAAAAAAGAACAGCCACTACGCTTCATTTATGTTCATATATTGTATATACATTAGCAAATGTAGGTGAATTATTTACACCATTCGGAGCAAAGAAAATCCTCTCAATGATTAATCTTAGAGAAAAGAAATGGTGGGAGCTAAAAGAAATATCTATACCACCAGACCATCCTATAGGCAAGGTAGAACCCTTGTATAAGAAGATTGAGGATGATGAAATTGAAAAACAGATAAGGAGGTTAAAGATGACCTATATCAGTTTTGATGATTTCAAGAAAATGGAATTAAAGGTTGGAATAATTGAAGAAGTAGAAGAAATTAAAGACGCAGATAAACTTTACAAATTAACTGTTGATACAGGAGAGAAACGTACTCTTGTTGCGGGTATAAAAGAGCAGTACACACCCGACGATTTAAAGGGTGTGAGAATAGTGGTAGTAACAAATTTGGAACCTGTCACAATAAAGGGGGTCCGCTCCGACGGAATGCTTCTTGCTGCAATAGATGGAGACATCATCTCGATCGTTTCTCCAGACCAGGATGTAAAGCCTGGCTCTAACATATCATAGTGAGACTGACTAATGCCACCATCGCAGGGGTGGCTGTTCTATTAGGTGCTTTTCTCTCATCACTTAATATAAACATAGCTGTTTGGCTGTCAGGATTTTCCATAAGTCTATTAGCAATTGGTGGAAATCTGATTAATGATTACTTTGACGTTGCGATAGATAAAATAAATCAACCTCACAGGCTTATCCCCTCTGGTAAGTTAACCCGTAAGCAAGCTTTAAGATATTCTATTATCTGTTTTTTTATCGCAAATGCGATATTTATTTTTGTTGATTTAAATCTTCTATATATAGGTTTAAGTATATCACTTTTATTATTTCTATATACACCGTATCTGAAACCCCACCCACTTATTGGAAATCTTGTAGTATCTCTACTGCTTGCATCAACTTTCCCTATAGGAGCCATAGCTGCCTCCGGTGAGATAAAAGCGATTATATTTCCCGTCATCTTTGCAATTCTTTTAAATCTCCCTCGCGAAATCCTTAAAGATGGAGAGGACTTAGTTGGAGATATTAGGGGAGGCCTTCGGACATTTCCAATAGTTTTTGGTATAGAAAAAACCCGTCGAATCATTTTAATACTTCTTTTCTTACTTATCCTCTCATTAATCATTGCCTCTTTTTATTATGGTTTATTATTCACTTTAGTTGCTGGGGTTGGAATGGTTGTACCAGTCATAATTATAATTATAAAGTCAAGAAGATCTCCCAGTTGGTTCAGAAATTCACAATTGATTCTGAAGATATCAATGATACCCGGTATGATTGCCCTGTTACTCTCTACTATTCAATGAGAGCGATAATATTAGGCATAGTTCAAGGCCTTACAGAATTCCTACCAGTATCGAGTTCCGGGCATTTAGTACTCCTGAAAACACTTATGGGATTGAAAACGCAAGGAGTTATACTCGAAGTGTCACTACATTTTGGTACATTACTCTCAATAATTATTTACTTCAGAAAAAGAATCTTAGGTTATCTATCTAAGAAAAGGGTAACACTCATAATAGTTGGAACAATCCCAATTGCATTCTCTGGGGTATTGTTGAAAGAGAAAATAGAACTGATGTTTACAAATCCAATATTAGTTCTTTCAATGTTATTTATTACAGGATGTATGTTACTATTAACTTTGAAGAAAAAGACTAAGGGTACGCTCAATCTAAAAACAGCTTTTGTTATTGGGGTTGCCCAAGCTTTTGCACTTATTCCTGGAATCTCCCGCTCTGGATTTACAGTGGCAACTGCGCTCCTCCTTGGCATATCCAGTGAAGAATCCTTTGAATTTTCTTTCATTCTCGCCATACCTGCATTATTAGGAGCGTTTATTCTTGAAATGAAAGAATTTACTTCTATTGAATTAGATTATGTTCAGTTAATTTATGGAACTATCGCAGCCTTTCTGTCGGGACTTTTTGCCTTATGGGTATTTTACAAAAGCGTTAAGAAAGGGGAACTCTACTACTTTACTTATTATTTGTGGTTTATGTCTGTTTCGGGGATTCTTCTTTTTCTATTCGTTCGAACTCCTTTCTAATAAATTCTTGCATCGGCCTGTTTCTTGGCATTATAAGAGAGCCTGCTATCCAATCCCATTCTTTCTCACTCATTCCATACCTTTCATAGACTGAGGCCTGTTTTGTTTGCCAGTCCTTCTGAATTCTATCCCACTCTGCTATAATCTCAGGATGCTTTTCTTTAAAATCTCTATCATTAAGTTCGTTCATATCCAATGAAATGTTACACTCTTCTCGAAAATCCTCAATAATAGCCGCTTCTTCTTCTACAGCCTTCGTGAGGGCAATTGATACCCTTGCATAGCTCTTTGCCATCTCTTTGGTGACTATTTTGTCCTTTGGAGGTTCAAAAGCGGATTCTGAAGGTGAACTGTTGTTACAGCCAGTTATAAATATTGAAAATAGAAATATTATAAAAACCACATTTTTCATTTGCTCCACCTTACCTCCTTTTAGTCCATATTATTGCTATCTTCCTTTCTGTCAAGCCCCTCGAGAATTTCTTCTTTAATGAATTTCAAAGCTTCATCCTTGGTCTTGATTTCCCCCTCTTCATAGGCATTCTGAACTTTAGTAAGTATTCTTCCAAACATTGGACCCGGTTGTATATTAAAGTGTTCAATAAGATCCTTGCCCTGGAGAAGAGGCTTTTCAACTTCATCCTTTGATTTAAAATAATACGATATAATCTCATTGCAAACATCTATTAAATGTTCATCACTTTCATCTGTAGAAGCCATTTGATCCGCTATGGTCAGAAGAGATAACCCAATAACATCTTCTCCTAATCTAAAAATCATTCTCCTCTTTGCTCTTTCTGTTACCTCTTTTTGCACCGTAAGAAGGTGTATCCACATATGGTTCTCAATCAACCTTGAAATAAACTTCCTTTCTGCATATGAAAATTTAAATTCTTTTAGTTTCATTATAGCCCATTCTGCAGCCATTTTATCATGTCCATAGAAATGGACTTCGTTTCCTTTCATCTCCATTGTATCTGGTTTTTTAATATCATGCAATAATGCTGATAATTTCAATTCAACCTGTTTATCCTTTACATATCCCTCTACCTTCCTCTGATACTTTCCAAATAATGAGAGAGTACTCATTAATGATTCTAATTTCTTTAGTGTAAGCACCGAATGCTCAAATAAATTTTTAGTAATTTTACCACCCGTCACCTCTTTCATTCGAAGGAATCCAGGAAAAATGTTATCAAAGACCTCAGGAATTACAGCAAGATATGAATTCTCGTGACTGAATATTGATACCAGTTCCATATGAATACGTTCAGGAGCACATTCTGAAATTCCATTAGCATATTCCTTTAAAAGACTCATGGTGTTATCTTCTATTTCAAAACCAAAGGCAACTTTAAATCTTAATCCCCGGAGAATTCTAATTTTATCTTCGACTATATTTTTACGACCTATAGCTTTGATAATGCCATTTTCAAGGTCTTTTACTCCATTAAATGGATCAATAAATCGCTTGTCCAGGAGATTATATGCCATCGAATTGATTGTGTAATCTCTTCTTGCAAGGTCATCAAGTATTTCTCTTGTCCCAAGCCCCATTACATCTACAATGTACTCATCCACCATTACCCGAAATTCATCCATATCTTTTTTTAGTTGGAACGACTTACCCAGTGCCCGGGCAAAATCTTCCCCCTTACCACTTACTGCAGTATCAATATCGTTAATCTCTGAATCCAGGAAAATGTCACGCAGGATACCTCCCACAAGATACACCTGTTTTTCGGATCTCTCCGCATATTCACGTATCTTTTTGATCGGTTTTATTCTGCGCAAGATGCTCTCGAGGGAGCGTTTTTTAAGCATCTGGATTCTTCCTATATATGGCCAATCCAATAGCAGAAAGAAGAAATAGCCATCCAAATAGATCGCCAATCCTCGCATATACTGTGAGCCTCTTTACGAGAGGAATTGCTGCCGTGATATAAGACTTTCTGTAAATTGTAGTCTTCTTGATTATCCTCCCAAAGGGGTCGGCAATCAAAGAAACACCTGTATTTGCTGATCGTAACAATGGTCTTCTGTATTCAATAGAACGAAAAACAGCCATCTGTGCATGTTGATAGGGAGCCTGAGTCCTTCCGAACCAGCCATCCTCTGTGATATTCACCAAAAAATCCACATCTTTTAACACAAAGTTCCTTATGAGTTGGGGAAAGATTGCTTCATAACAGATAACCACAGAAAATTTTCCCCAACCAACATCAAACACTGAAAAAAGTTGTCCTGGAGAAAAATGTCCCTGTCCAAGTTTAATCTTCTTAAAGAGTGGTATAACATCATCATATGGGAATCTTTCTACAAATGGAACCAGGAACATCTTCCTGTAAATATCTATAACACCCGTTGAATCAATCAATGCTGCTGCGTTATAATGACAAACTTCTTTATTCTTTATTCTAAAATCTTGCATTCCCGCAATGATATAGGAATTTTTACTATTTGCAAGGGACGAAAAGAACCGACTCGCTCCTTCACTATAGGTAAGTGAGTAGGGAGACGCCGTCTCCGGTAATATATATATATCAGACACTGGGGCATCACGGATCATCTTCTCTATTCTACCCTCTCTCATTTCCCTGTTTACAAATCTTTTTTCCTCGGGAAGAACATTTGGCTGCAGGACGGTCGCTGTTATCTCCCCGAAGCTCCTGTACCCTCGAAGTATTATAACTCCTGAATACAAAAATGGGAAGATTATTACCCCAATAAGTAAATACAGATAGACCTTAACCGGTTTATTGTTGATTATATACGCATCTATTAATAAGTACAAAAGTATATTTATTAAAACCACCCAGAAAGTTACAAGGGGAACGCCACCCAGTGAAGCAAATTGGACAAGATAAATAAGGTTCCCTTGAGAATAACCTAAGGAGCCCCAAGGAAACCCAAACACTGAGGAAAGACTTCGAAAGAATTCCACCCCTGAGAATATGAAGGGAAACAAATAGATTCGATTCTGACATCTCAATTTATTATATAGAAACCCTGAAAATCCAAAGTAACACGAAAGGTATAGTAAAAGCAGGAAATAACCAATAACCATCTGTGGTATAACAGAACTCTCCACATGAGAAAAGGGAATCCAGGAGAGTAAAGTCGCAAAGAATGTGATTCCCATTGTGAATCCTTTCAGGAATGGATATTTTCCATCTCGTATAGAATAGAAAAGGGGTATAAAAGCAAACCAGGCCAGAAATGATAATTTATAAGGCGCAAACGACAATGTAAGAATACACCCACAGAGAGCAGGTAGTAAAAAGCGGCTAAATGTCTTCACTGAAGCAAAATCTCCTTTTCTTCCTCCGCCGATCGGTATGCAGCATCAATTATTAGTGCAACTTCATACGCATCTCTCCAACTATGTTGAGGTGCCGATTTGTTCCTTACGTAATTTATGAATCGTTCCATCATATTGTGGTAGGAGGTTTTAATTGGATGCTTTGAGATATTAGATGGGGTTATATCGACTACCTTGTCATCTTCCAATTTCTTAATTTTCAGAGGATTGAGTAAAGCTACTCCATCGGATCCATATAGATTAAAATAAGTGAAATCCTTCTCAAAAAGCAAAGTCCATCCAACTTCTATCATAAGATAGCTTCCGTCTCTATAGCGAAGGAAAATTATCCCTGAATCTTCAATCTTATCAGTAGTGTGAAAACCTGCTACAACACTTGAAACATCAAGTCCTACTAGCCATGATACGAATCCAAGTATCTGAATACCCAAAGTCATAATTACCCCACCTCCGGACTTTGATGGGTCACTTCTCCAGCCATCTCTTTCTTCATGCAGAGACTTAAGCCATCCTGCCTTGGCGAAAGAAAGATGTCCTAATTCTCCTGATAATACTATATCCTTTAATATCTTAATATCCGGTCTAAAACGGCCGCTGAAAGCAGCCATCAATATATTATTGGAAGTATCAACCACTTTACCAAGGTCTTTGACTTCATTGGCATCAAGCCCTAGAGGCATCTCACACAATACATCCTTTCCATACTCAATTGCAGAAATTGCCATTGGTGTATGAAGATAGTTTGGGGTCGCAATAATTACCACATCTATATCTGCATCCCTCAACATCCTCTCATAATCTGTGTAAATCTCTTTAACATTATACCTGCTTGAAAGCACTGCCACTTTTTCTCTATTGGATTCACATACGGCTCCGAGAGTAAGTTCGTCACTCTGTTCAATTATGGGTAAATAACTAACCTGGGCAACAGCACCTGCGCCAACTAGTCCAACCTTGATCTTCTTATTCATCCATCCCTCCAATTACCACCCTGTTATCTCTTATTTCTAACTTACCCTTTGCAAATAGATTAATAGCCTCTGCATAGATCCTGTGCTCCTGGATAAGGATTCGCTTAGAAAGGCTCTCTTCCGTATCGTCCTGGTATACAGGCACTACTGCTTGAAGTATTATAGGTCCTCCATCAACGTCTTCTGTCACAAAATGGACTGTAGCTCCTGAAAACCGCACACCTTTATCCAGTGCCTGCTTCTGCGCATGAAGGCCATTGAAGGATGGCAGGAGTGCAGGATGAATATTCATTATCCTCAACTTAAACTCAGTTATAAATTTTTCTTTTAATATTCTCATAAACCCAGCCAGACAAACAAGGTCTACCTGATATTCCTTTAATACCTTTATATAATCATCTTCAGCTTCCCCAATGAGTAAAGGTTTAGTAGTGCGTGGGTCCAGGTAATTGGCAGATATGCCCGCCTTGCCGGCCCTCGTAAGTGCATAAGCCTCAGGATTATCAGATATGACCACTACTACTTTAGCATCAATGTCAGAAGAAGTACACTTATCAATTATTGATTGAAGATTGGTACCTCTTCCAGAGACCAAAACACCAAGTCTAAGAGTCATTGGGTTCCTCCTTTGTAATAGCAAAATAGACGTCTTCAAGTGTTGCAGATGAACTTTTGAGGAGTTTTTTCATACTCTTTACCTCTATTAACTTTCCCTCATCTATAACCCCAACCCTGTCTGATATCTCCTCTGCAACATTAAGGGAGTGAGTTGACATAAAAACTGTGACATCATTTCCTACACATTCCCGAAGCATGCGTTTTACTATTCTAGCAGAAACGGGGTCCAACCCGACCATGGGCTCATCAATAACAATAACTAAAGGATTATGGATGAGTGCCTGAATAAATATAACCTTTTGTCTCATACCATGGGAATACATAGATGCGGGAAGATCTATCCAATCCCCTACCCGGAATTCCCCAATCAACCTCTCCATACGGTCATTTATATCTTTATGCTCCATCCCGTATAATCTGGAAACAAATATTATGAATTCTCGGCCGGTGAGCTCAGGGTATAAAAATGGCTGGTCTGGTATATAGGCGATTATTTCCTTAGCTTTCTCGGGAAATTCTTCAATATTAACATCATTAATAATAATCTCGCCTTTTGTTGGCTTAATTAGCCCGGTAATCATTTTGACTGTTGTGGTCTTTCCAGCTCCGTTTGGTCCGAGTAAAGTAAACAATTCTCCATCAGATACTGTTAGAGTGAAATCTTTAACGGCACAAAGGTTACCAAACTCTTTCGTTACATTACGTAATTCAATCATACTCAAGGATTGATATTTTTAGCTTGTTAATCACCCTATAGAGTTTTGCCTGCTTCTCAAATCCACCAAACTCCAGTTTTATATGTGTGGGGTCGGCAATAAATTGTCCAAAGGTAGGATCAGCAGCCACCCATCTTCCACCTGCGTATACACCTATCCAGGCATGGTAGTAAAACGCTCCACCCACATAAACAATCCCGACTTCGGTCCGGGCTGGAATACCCACTGCACGAAGTAGTGCAACAGCAAGTGACGAATGCTCATTACAATCTCCTTCTTTTAATTTTAGTGCATCAAGCGCGTTTGGAATCGAAAAGGTAGGTGTATCTTTTAAGGTTGTATCAACAAATGTGATGATCCTTTTTGCAGCCTTCCAACCCTTTTCATCTCCTACGACCTTCTGCGCAGTCTGTCTTACCAGCTTGTCATCACTCGGGATAAAAGGGGTAGGTTGACGATAGGATTCTATCTCTTTGGGTATTTTTTTAGAATATCCTGGTTTTATTCTCTTTATTGCAAGTATATCACCAGAAAGTGTTTGGCGATCATCTTCAATTCGAAGACCAGATAAATCCACACTATCAAGGCGAACCTTAAGCATGTTGAGCGTTCTTGGGTTATTAATTTTCTTATCCGGTCTAATCGCATAAGAATCATACAATTTAAAGCTCACTGTCTCTATTTCGGAAAGGTCAGCACCGGACTCTCTTTTCATCACAAGCCCTATGGGGGATTCTTCTCTTATAAGCCGACCCTCCTTTGATACCCAAAATAGGACCTCAATACCGGATTGATATACTGCATACTTGGTGGTTGCTATTCCTTCTAATGTATCTGGACCTAAGGTCTCAAGGGTTATATCAAAGAGGGATTGGAGGGTTGGGTCAAAATATTGAAATTTCCCTGTTTTCCCAGTTTTAACCATTCCCTCAATAGTGGCAGGTATGTAAGAAGACTTAAGTGGAAACTCCATCCTCCGTTTTTTCCCTCCTAACTGCATCTCCACAACTAATTTATCTCTTATCCTTTCTCCAGAGGCATTAAATACATAATCTCCTGAGAGCATACGAAAATGAAAATCCTTAAGGTTATAATCTCTATCAGTGTTAGCAGCTACCTGATAACTAACCTCCTTTCCCAACTCTCCAGTTGGAGACATCTTAAGATAGGTATTGGAATACACCCTGTATCCTTCGACTGTCGAATCAATCCTTGAAGCAAGATATCCCACTTTATGTCCTTTAAGATATATACCCATCCATTCTATATTTGCATCTTCTTCAAAGAAACTTTTAGGGAATATCTCTTTTTCTCCCCTATCACTCCTAATAAGAGAAAAAATTACACCTGCACCCACAATTATAAGAAGCGCAGGGAAGACAATTTTCAATCTATACAAGTTTCACCTCTTTTTTTGAGAATAATAAGGCTGTAGAGTAGAAAGTCAAGGGACGGTCGCTTCACTCCATCTAAAAAATAGGGGTTAGGATTTGGGGATTAGGATTTAGTTAAAAAGATTAAATATTTAACATTGGTAAAATTTCACTTAAACCTTTGATCCCTTGACACCTTTTATATCTAACCACAGATGAACACAGATGTTCTCAGTATCAATTTAAAATAAAGAATGAAAAATGCAAATTGGAAATTGTAAAATTAAATGGATACCCATCACCAATTCATAGGACATAGATCAACAAGGATAAATACTGATATAAAAAAACGCATCTACTTAAGTAGGGCGAGGCTTTAGCCTTGCAAATATACAAACCTGAAGGTTTACCATTCCTCATTTCTGGGAGCGACATCCCTGAGGCGATATTTCAAGTTCCTTTATTTATAAAACCCGAATCCCCTCGGACCCTTGACTTATATAAATTAGCAATCTCAGAGGGCAATGACGATGTCATTACCTGCAGGCGTGAACTGCATTTGCTCTATTTCAAAAATTAGGGACGGGGGTTGACTTTTTGACATTAGCATTATTTCTCTTCATCCATAATCTTCTTTCTTGCTCTTTTGTACAGTTGTCCCAATGAGGAATACTTTATCTAGCTAAATAATAAATATCTTATTATCTCTCTGTAGGTTAGTCCTGCTCTATCCTTTAACAATACAAGCAGTCCTGACCGTAAAGCTTTACCTCTTATTGTTTTTGTATTAATATCCTTCTCATAAAATCTGACATTCTCCCTGAAGAATTCTGTAGTATTAGATGATAATGATTATCCATAATACAATAAGTAAATAATTTTATCTTGTATTTTCCTGACTCCTCTTTAAGATTAAAAAGAAAATACTCCTTGAATTTATTATCTAAAAAGATATCCTCTCCACCTATACCCCTTCCCATTAGATGATGATATGCACCAGGGAATGTAAACCTTGATTTCCTCATATCTATATCTTATTATCTATTGTCAAAAAGCCTGCCTCGCTTGCCCCATGAAATATAGAATTATTTCATTCGGGTGAAATGAATGCCTATCTATTTCACTGGGGTCATCCCCCATCCCCATTACTAATCAACGAATTAACTAATAACTAAAATCACCATGCATATGCCTCAGGTGCTTCACCTCCTGGACCAGGCCATATCTCATCCAATTTTTTCAATACATCTTCCGTTAATTTAACCTCAATAGCCCTCATGCTTCCCTCAAGTTGTTTTAAAGTTCTTGGTCCTATGATTGGTGCTGTTAAAACTGGATTGCCTAAAAGCCAGGCAAGGGCTACATTGGAAGGTTCCTCTCCTATTTTATCGCAGAGTGATTCGTACTTTATAAGCTGTTCTTTATGTTTTTCTATTCCTTCTTTTACCCAATCTCCTCTGCGACGCCCCTTTTTAGCTTTCTTTAAACTTCCGGCTAATAATCCACCTCTTAATGGACTCCATGGAATAAGGCCCAAACCAAAAGCTCTACATGCGGGAATAACTTCAAGCTCTATCATTCTATCACATAGATTATATAGACTTTGTTCTGATACCAGACCCATGAAATTACGTGCTCTTGCGGTTAATTGAGCCTCAGTAATATTCCATCCAGCAAAGTTACTACTACCAACATAAATGATTTTACCTTCGCTAACTAATTGTTCCATTGCCTGCCATATCTCCTCCCATGGAGTATCACTGTCAATATGGTGCATCTGGTAAAGGTCTATATGGTCTGTTTTAAGACGCCTCAGACTTTCTTCACACGCATTTCTTAAATGATATGCTGACAATCCCCTTTCGTTTGGCAAATCACCCATACTGCCATAAACTTTCGTAGCGAGAACAATCTTCTCTCGACGTCCTCCACCCTGTTTAAACCACTTACCAATTATTTTCTCAGTAATACCCTCTCCCTTCCGGCCACCGTATACATTTGCTGTATCAAAGAAGTTTATTCCCAATTCCAGTGCTCTATCCATTATTGCAAAAGCATCCTTTTCATTAGTATGAGTGCCAATGTTCATAGTGCCAAGGCACAATCTGCTAACCGCGAGTCCCGTTCTCCCTAGATTTGTGTATTCCATAATGTGATTCCTCCTTTAAAATTTATTCAGATTGTAAATCTGAGGATAAACCTGAAACGGGCGTCCTCCTCAAACCACCTAAGTTTTATGGGGACGCTGCTTGACTTTGTGATATTTCACTGGTACTTTGTTTTTCTTCCATCCTTTAATCTGCCATATTTAAAATATCAGTAAAAATAATTAAAAGTCAATATTCTTTTTAAACTTCTCGTAGTTAGTTTGCTACAATTAAAAAATTAGGTTAGTGTGTTGGTCAGTTGGTCGGTTTGTGCGATCAAACTAAATTAAGGCTTTAGTTTTGGGGATATTTCGCTTGAATCCTTGACTCCTAACTATTCAACATTTTAACAATTATTCTATCTTCTAACTGAAACTACGGTCTTTCTATAGGACGATATATTGGTATCTATATCACTAACCGAGAGAAAAACAATATACAGTCCGGTTGTAACGATATCTCCTTTATTATCTCTACCATCCCAGACCCACTCTCCCCTATCTCCTCCGTACAGTCCTCTCTTCTCTAGTAGAAGATGTCCTCTTCTATCATAAACTCCTATAGTCACCTCATTTCTCGTATAGGGAAGTTCAAAAGAAATGACACAACTTTCATCTATTCCATCTCCATCTGGAGTGAAATGCTCAGGTGTTACCAAAAGACTAACCTCTTCTTGCTTGTACTCTGCAAAAATTGAATTCACTGAACCTGGAGTTCCACCCTGTAGAATAGATTGCCCCCAATTGGAAGGATTTTCGTTCCCGATATTAGGACTTACCCTTTCCAGGGTATAATTTCTCTCTGCATCATTGGCACTATACACACATTTATCAACAAGAAAGCCATTCTCATCAAATATAAATATAGAATCCCCACTGTTTGAAAATGAAAGATTCAATGTCAAAAGAGGAACAGAAATATTACCATAATATGCAAAGAATCTGGATAAATCATCGGCAATAACCAAATATTCACCAGCAGGAATCCTAATGCTTTTGGATAAAAGATTTTCGCACACCCAGCAGGAATCAAGATAGTAATCAAAAAGAGAACGGTTATATAATTCTATCCACTCAACTGTTTCCAGGGGTGCAAACATTACTTCATTTAGAACAAGATTCGATATGCCATTATTAATCCTTACTCTTCTAAATATAGTTTTATGTAAAAATTGAAATCCAAGCAGATACACACCTTCATCTTCAACAGAGAATTTAATAGTTGTTATTGAATCCTCTGCCACATTCAAAAGATAATAAGAGTTAAGCAATTCACTCGGGTCCATTTCTCTGTTACGATTTTCATCGTTGAACGCATAAACAGTACCGCTAAGTATAGTATCGGTTGTATTTTTTATCCATATATTAACCTCATGACCCTCGATGTAGAGAGTATCAAGAGAAAAATCTGGAGGAGAGTATATTGAATTGATAGATCCAGGGGTTGAACCAGTAGAATCCTTACAAGAACCCCAATTGTCAGAAATGTCACCAACAGACGGAGAAATCCTCTCAACAGAAAACCCATTGCCTGCGTTAAAAGGATGATAATAGGTACTCACTGTATCACCGTCTGGACTGATAAGAGCAATAGAATCGTTATTTTCAAGATCACTTCCAATAGAAGTGTTGCCCACTTGAAGTAGGACACAGGAAGGTACACCATAGGGCATATAATTTTCCCCCGAATCTACATACTCTGGATCCATTATCAAAGCAAATCCTCCAGGAGGAATTTTCGCGGAGGAATCTCCAGAGAGAGAAACGAAGGGAAAAATATAATCATCTGCGTCAAAATCGGTGATCTTCCAGTTGTATAAATCTACAGTATCTACTCCTTTATTAAAAATTTCAACAAATTCATTTCTGTCTTCAGGAGCCCCAATTCCTTCCCCTCCGAGTGGATTTGACATAACTTCATTGATACATACCGAAGATATTAACAAAAATACTAACATCATAATTTTACAATTATAGAAACAAACACCGCTATGTCAAGAAAAAGGGGGTTTTTTTATTATGTCCAAAAACCAATTAACACACCATAAAAAAAATCAATAAATGTCATATTAACACAATGTGGAAAACTCGTTGATAAAAGTCGAAGACCAATATAAGTTCTTATATGTCAATGCGTTAAGCTATCCAACTTATCCACATATATTTACCGTAAACCCTTTATTTTTAGCAATTTAGCAAAATTTTTATTTCTCGGAGACAAAAATATTGCATATCATTATTTATTGATTCTAATGTTCGGGAACTTTTGAGACACCTTGCCATATCGCATTTGCCGTTATATAAATTTTTAGAGACAAAATTTTAGAATCCATTCAATCAATCTAATATTAGAAGGGTAAGAAGACCAAAATTGTTAAAAAAATGTTGATAACTACTTTTGGCTATATAAGGAATTGATATTCAATCAATTATGGGAAACGGGTTTGTTTGCATTATTTAATTGAATCTAAGGACAAATTTTGAATTATAACTTTTTTTCGCAGAAATTTTTGACCGGGCATATTTCACATTTAGGGTTACGGGGTAAGCAGATATTCTGGCCAAGGGTAACGAGGAGGTCATTATAAATAATCCACCACTTACGTGGGAGTTTCTCTCTTAGGGAAAATTCGGTCTCTTCGGGGATTTTTGTCTTGACATATCCAAATCTATTTGATATTCGGTGGACGTGTGTATCAACGCATATACCTAGTTTACCAAAGCCAAGAGTCAAAACAAGATTTGCCGTTTTTCTTCCCACTCCCGGTAATTCAAGTAGACCTTCAAGTGTATCTGGAACCCTTCCATTATATCTTTTTATTAATGTTTCTACAAGCGGAGGAAGCCTTTTTGCTTTCGTTTTATAAAAACCAACAGGATAGATCAATTTTTCTATCTCCAGAGGGGAGAGTTTCACCATATCGAAAGGTGTAGTGGCTTTTTCAAACAAACGCTTCGAGGCTACCCTTGTAACAGCATCTTTTGTCCTTGAACTGAGCACTGTTGAAATCAAGATTCGAAAAGGGTCTTTAGTATCATTTGCAATCTCTGTAACAATAGGGTCTTTCCATTTCTTATATCTTTTTTTTAGTATCTTTAAAACTATAACTATGGTTTCATTATCCATAGTAAAATAATATTAGTATCCCTAAATAAAACAACCATTCAAAAACTTAAACCCTTGATCCTCGAACCCTTTATTTATTTCTTGACACACACCCCATTTTCCATATATTTTAAGTGAGAAAAGAGGTGTGAATTGACAACTATAGAGATACTTACGACTGAAGCTGGATATAAGATTAAAATGTCACAGAGTCAAGCAATGTCCCCAAAATATAAACTATATGTGCCCTACTATTCATCAGTGAGGAGGAATTATGGATAAATTAAAATTTGTCACGTATTGCGGTCTATATTGTGAACTTTGTTCTGCTCGTGGACGTACACCAGAAAAGGCTAAGTCTCTTAGGGATTTAATGGCTAAAGAAGGTTATGCGGATTGGGGTAAGGAGCTTCCTGGATTCAAAGAATTCTGGAAGTTTTTGAATAACCTATGCGATCCTGATGAAAACTGTCCAGGATGTCGTCAGGATGGAGGACCGCCTTTTTGCTCAATTAGGAAATGTGCACGAGAGAGAAAAGTCGATGTTTGTGTCTTCTGTGAAGAGTATCCATGTGAACGAATCCTGGAACTGGCAAAAGGTTACGTAACACTCATAGCAGATGGAAAAATAATGAAAGAGATTGGGATTGATGCCTGGATTAAGGAACAGGAAGAAAGAGCTAAGACTGGATTCGCATATGTCGATATCAGACACCATCCTTACAATGTTCCATCGGAATAAGCACCTGGTTTATCATCAAGGGAGGAGAGTATAATTTTATGGAAAATATCTACGATGAAAAGTACGCTCAAGAAGGGTATTATTGGGGTAAAACTCCATCAAAAATGTGCTATAAGATCTTACAACTCATGCCTCCCGATAGACCACTCAAATTACTGGATATTGGATGTGGAGAAGGCAAAAACGCTGTTTTCTTTGCAAGGAATGGATACAATGTAACAGCTTTTGACCTATCTCCCAAAGGCATAGAAAAAACCAAAAAAATGGCGGCTGAAGCAGGAGTGTCTATAAAAGTTTTTCAGGCAAACGTTATTGAATTTAGATTAGAAGAAGAGTACGATATATTATTCTCTTCAGGTGTTTTACATTACACACCAGAAGAATTAAGAAAAGAAATATTCGAAAATTATAAAACTTATACAAGTAAAAACGGTTTAAATGTTTTTTCTATATTTGTAAAAAAGCCATTCATAGAAAAAGCACCTGATGCAGAAGAAAAAGTTAGAAAATGGATATCAGGAGAGTTATTTACTCATTATCATGACTGGAAAATAGAATATTGTAAAGAGGAAATATTTGACTGCTATTCTTCCGGTATTCCACATAAACATGCAGTTAACAGGATAATAGCAAGGAAAGTATCTTAAAGGGGCAAGGATTATAGAATTAGGGATTAAGTGATAAGTGAAAAATATGTAATTGAAATTCAGCAACTTACATTAATTTTATCGTCAGTCACCCGTCCTCGGTCTTCGGTCATATATGCACTTGAATCCTAGATCCCTGAACTCCTATAAATTATTCCCCTTGACAATAAATAAAAATTATATATTTATGTGCAAATGATTTGCGCAAATACTTTGTAAAGGAGGAAAACAATGAAATCCAGATTGACCGATTTTAAGAAGGAGGTTTTAAGCGTTATCGATAAAGCAGAAAAGCCGCTTATAGCAAAAGCTATTCTCAATCGAATGAATTCCGAGCCCAATCTTTCCACTATTTATCGGGCTCTGGATTTTCTTAGAAGGAAAAAATATATACAATCAGTTTCTTTTTCAGGAGTAAAATTTTACTTCACCGGTAAAAAAGGAAACGGCCACTTTCTCGTATGTAAAGAGTGTCATGAGATTATTGAGTTTGAAGATTGCATCGCTCTAAATCTACAAAAAAAGATACAAGAACAATATGATTACAAGATAACAGATCATGTTTTATACTTTAAAGGGTTATGTCCGGAATGTCAGAAGTATTTAAAGAGGAAAGAGAAATTGTTGATGTAACGGATATAAAGGTTTTACAACATGTTTAATGTAATAAGAAAAGAACTAAGGAATCATCTTCCACACACCTCAGTTGGGGTTATTTCTGGGATTATTGCAATGTTTTTTTTCTACAATCTTCCCGAGAAGGCTTCTTTCAATATCTTTTACACACTGCATCCCCTTCATGTCATTTTTAGTGCCATGGCAACTGCATCGTTATATAAGATTCACAAGCAGGGAAAAGAATTTAATATCTGGATGTTATATCTGATTGGTTATACCGGTGTCATCGTTGTGGCTACAATAAGTGATTCCGTTATTCCATATATTGGAGAAACCTTACTTAACTTACCAAACAGGGGAATTCATGTAGGCTTTATCGAGAAGTGGTATCTCATAAATCCTTTAGCTTTATTAGGAGTAACCATTGCATACTTCTGGACCAGGAGCAAATTCCCCCATACTATTCATGTCCTTCTCAGTACCTGGGCATCCCTGTTCCATATAATCATGGCTTCAGGCGGGAAGTTGAATTGGATTTCGACTATCGTAATTGTCGTATTCCTCTTCATTGCTGTCTGGATCCCTGCCTGTGGAAGCGATATTGTATATCCAATGTTGTTTGTGCGGGGTTCAGATGAAGCAATGGAATATTAAGAACTTGATTTGTTATTTTTTTCCCGTACTCTTTCTTTGGATTTTAAAAAGAAATTTTAAGTGATAATTGAAAAAACATGGCAACAGAATATGGTCAAGAGGGAGCCTAAATAAATTGATGTTCATCCTTGAGGGAACGAAATAAAATGCAGTTTTCAAATCCAAATCAAAAAGCATTCTTTGATGAACGAGCAGAGGAATGGGATAACATGAACTATCATGACCCTGAGAAATTAAAGTTTATAGTAGAACTTCTCTCGTTACAACCAGGCCAAATAGTATTGGACGTTGGATCCGGAACAGGCGTAATGATTCCCTATTTACATCAGTGTGTTAAAGGAAAGGGCACAATTATTGCAATTGATTATTCAGAAAAGATGATCCAAGTATCAAAACGAAAGTATCCCCCTCGAGAATATCCAAATATAAAATTCCTGATTCATGATGTTAATGATACACCGATGCACAATGAATATGATGCAATCCTTTGTTATTCATGTTTCCCACATTTTCATGATAAAGTCGCAACCCTCCAACACCTGACAAAAGGTTTAAAAAGGGGTGGAAAATTAATGATTGCTCATTCCGAGTCGAGAGACGCTATAAATAGTTTACATAAAGATGCAGGAGAAGAAGTGAGTGACGATTTCTTGCCACCCATAAGAGAAATTGCACAGATGATGGAATCCGCAGGATTAACCATAGTTGAAGAAATAGACAATGATGACCTATTTACAATCATAGCAGAACAACAATAACATTCATTTGCTATCACTCGGCGCTATTACATAAAATGGAAAAAGGCAAATCTCTGTTTTTTTTATTTCGAAAATAAGTTTATATAAAAAAGGTTAATTATCTCTGTGTGCCTTTCAATTTAATTCAACGCGAAGATACAAAACCTCTTCTCGCTCTGAAACTGGACTGTTCAATTTTGAAAGCGGCCTTTTGAGAATTGCAATTCCCTGTATCTATCTTTAACCTAATCCCCTTTATGAAAAGAATTTTTATCAAGATATTGACTTGCTAACAATAAGGTTTTAAACTTAGATAGAAATCCCTTGATTGAGGAAATTCAGATGAAAAAGTATTTAGTTATATTTATTGTCTTAATTATATTGATTCCAATCTGTAAAATTCATGCTGTAGGTATAACACTGCGATTAGGCCAGGGTGGACTTATTGATAAACGTGCACCAGACGGGAAATTAGGTGGAGGACAACTTGCTCTTGATATCAAGCTGGATAAGGTGCCAATTGCCTTTTCGATTTCCTCGGAGTATCACACAAAAGGTCCTGACCCAACCGCTCCTTATGAAATAGGAGGTTTAGTTGCAGTTAATGCACTATATCTGGTACCATTGTTTAAAAACAAAGTAGATATCTACCTGGGAGGTGGTTTAGGTGGACTCTATGTTCCAAAAATTGATAACCATGATGAAGTGGAGAGGGGTATTCTGCTCAATTCTGCTGCTGGAATGAACTTTAAAGCTTTCTGGAAGGTAGGATTTTATGTAGAAGGTAAATATATTTACGCAAGTAAGACAGTTAACGACATTAAGGTAATCGATTTCAGTGACTTCGGTTTCATGGTGGGTATTTCTTTCAATTTTAAGTAAATAATATTTTCAAATATATGGAAATTTATTATTAGTAAAGCCTCACTAAAATACGAAGAGCAAATAAAGATTGCTAATTCAAAAATAGAAACGCTTCGCTCCGATAAAAAATAATAAAGAACGTAAAATGAATTTATTCATTCAATAAATCTACATCCATCGGATATTTCACATAAATAGAAGTCAACATTGAGACCTGTTTCTTCTGTATATCCCTCTGCCACCTGTTCCTTAAATACATCTATCTTTCGATTTTCAACGAGTGCTATAGCACAGCCTCCAAAACCTGCGCCTGTCATTCTGCTTCCTATACACCCCTCTGCTCTCAATGCTTCCTGGACAAGGGTATCTAATTCCAGACCTGTGACCTCATAGTAATTCTTCAAGGATTCATGGGAAGCAGTTAAGAGCCTCCCAAAGCCCTCTATATCTACTTCCTTCAGCATCTTAACGGATTCTAAAACCCTTTTCTGTTCACTTACGACATGATGTGCACGTTTTTTTAGAGTATCATCCTTTATATAGTTATTGATATCATTAATACTTGCCTGACAGAGATTTTCAACATCGTGATGTTTATTTAATATGCGGAGTGCGTCTTCACACTCAACTCTACGCTCGTTATATCTGGAATTGGAAAGAGACCTCTTTTTGTTGGTATCCATCAAAAGAAGGCTATGCTTCTTCAAGTAAATGGGAATGTATTCATACTTTAGATTATTACAATTTAATAAAATCGCATGACCCCTTTTGCCCATTGCAACTATAAACTGATCCATAATGCCGCATTTAACCCCTACAAATTCATTCTCAGACCTCTGACAGAGCTTAGCCAGTCTTATCCTGTCTATCGTGTCCCCAAATTTCCGGTAGAGTATCATCCAGCCCGTTAGGATCTCTATAGAAGCAGAAGAGGAAAGCCCTGCGCTTATGGGCATTGTGCTCTCGAATAATATATCGCCGCCACTCACAGGATATTCCTCGTCAACGAGGTATTTTATAACACCACGGGGATAATTACTCCATTTGTGATGTTCATCATATTTTACCTCTCTTGAAAGATCTATATATATCTCACCTTCTGCATTAAGGGAACGCAATCTTATGATCCCGTCATCCCTGTACTTTATAAATCCCTTGGTGCCAACGGAAAGTGCCAGAGGCAAAACATCACCCCCATTATAATCAATATGCTCACCTATCAGGTTTACCCTGCCAGGAGAAAAAAGGGAATGCAACTTTTCATCATCACCATAGAATTTGGAAAAGAGAGCTTTGACTTCTTTAAGGGTTTTCATTCTCATCCCATTTTACACAAATTCATTGTCTTTTCAACTATATTTCTATTATTTATGTTGCCTTAAAGGGGAATCTTGTGTTGATTTTTTACTGTGATGAATTATTATGATCTATAAATCAGAGGAGTAAAACCACATGCTGACTGGGAAATATATCCTACTACGCCATGGAACTACGGTTTGATACTTGACTGCCATAATCCCGCAACCTCTTTTGATACTGAAACCTCGAGTGTAGGAGAAGTACCTTTTAATCCCGATCTTGTCCCTGTCTGCCTAAGAGCAAAAGGACGGATAATTCCAGAATGGCAGCTAAAGGACAACTCGGCTGGCCCAATATCTGTAGGCCCATTTAAGTCATCGTTGTCTTCCCATGAGGTATTACTTATTCCATATGGATCCACAAATCTTAGGATCGCAGCTTTCCCACTGGTTTTATGAGAGATACTACACCTTCTTACCATAGAGACAGCCGTTTTGCGCTATTTTAACAACATTCATGCCATTAGATAATTTGGCTTCGTCCCAAGGTCGTATGATAGACTATATTATATTATAACGAACTTAATTCTTAATTGCTATACATCATACAACCTTGGGACAACCTCGATAATTTCATATCTAATTGGGTTAGTGCACCAGTATATAAAATGCGGTCAGGGAGTCTATCTTACTACTCATATACTCATTTACTCATATAAAATTCAATAAGTTCCCTGTGCTCTCTTTTTCTATCTGGCTACCTTCTTTTTTCCTATATAGCAAAACAAGGATTGACAAATAAGGGTTTTTCCATAAAAATATAACGAGCCCCTGTAGCTCAGTGGATAGAGCGCCGGTTTCCTAAACCGGAAGTCGTAAGTTCGAATCTTACCAGGGGTATATAATCTTAGGAGGAATGATGAAAAAGTACAAAAGGAAAGACCTCAAGCGCGATGAATTCAGAGAGACCATTGAGAATATCATTATTTTTTATGAACATCATAAAAAACTGATAATCTGGGGTATTATGGGGGTTGTCATATTAACAATTTTACTTATTTCATACCGAAACCACACAAGGGACACCCGACAACTTGCAAGGAATGAATATAATATGGGAGTATTAGTATACAATAGCGGGCAATTCGAACAAGCTCTACAACAGTTTGAAATGATTAAAGATGAGTTCTGGGGAACAACCTATGCTCACCGTGCAACATTCATGCTTGCTAATATCTATTATAAAGGAGGCCAGATAGATAAAGCTCTTGAAAATTTTGAACAATTCACAAAGGGAGAATATGATGAGCTATTTACTCCCTCCTCTTTTCAGGGCATAGCTCAATGTTATGAACAAAAAGGTAATGTATTAAAGGCTTTAGAATATTACCAGAAGGCACTGGACGGATTCAAATCCAACGCCTTTAAAGCAGATTGCCTTATGCAGATGGGTAGAATTTATCTTGATTTGAAGAGAATTGATAAGGCTGAAAATGCTTACAAAGAGATTACAAATTTAATAGATAATCCTACAATCCGTTATCAAGCTGAAAGGAAACTCAAAACTATCGAGGCAATAAAGGAGCTTAGTGGATAAAAAATTATTAGATTCTATCAGAAGAATCATTTCTGAACAGAAACTGGATGCAGTTCTCCTGACTGATATCTATAAAATTTTGCATTTACTCGAGATAAAAGCATCCTTCAATATTATTGAAATTGGATTCTACCTTCTTATAACTCCGAAAGAAATGTATCTAATCGGGGATCCTTTTTCTTTCTCTCTTATTAAAATACCCACGGGAGTGAAAAAAGAAAAGGAAAATCTTAGGGAACTTCGGGAAAATGCAATGCGTCCAATAAAACGACTCAAGGAACTGCTTAAAAAATTATCCATCAAAAAAATTGGCTCATTTGAGGATATTGATCTCCCGGGTTATGAAATAGTATCTATTCAGGACCTCTTTCTGGAAGAATTTCTCTACCCCAATGAAACTCTACTTACTATACTAAAAGAGAACGCAAAAATCTGTGAAAATGTACTTAGTGAAAGCTTAAGCAAAATAAAGATAGGATGCTCAGAAATTTCCATCCGCAACATAATTGATGAAAACATATATAAGTCGGGAGGTGAAAGACGAGCATTCCCCACAAAGGTTATCTTTGGTAAAAATACTGCCAATCCATTTTCTATAAGCAATGATAGCAGATTAAAGAGTGGTGATCTCTTACTCATCAATTTTGGACTTATCCGTTCGAGTGTTGGTATGGAAGTAGGAAGAACATATACCATTGGTGCTGCCAACAAGAAACTAAAAGAATTATATCTTAGGGCCAGCAGTATTTACAGAAAATATCTTGAATTTATAACACCCGGAAAAATAGCAAAGGAGGTTTATAATTACGTATTGGATCTAATTGAGGAGAACGGATACACAGAAAACTTCATAGAGCCAATTAACACTCCCCTCCTTCCTATAATGGATAGAGTTATCATTTCCCGCAACAATACAGTAATACTTAAACCTGGGATATGCTTGTCATTGCAGTTAGGATTCTACTTTCCTGGAAGATATGGAATAAGATTCCAGGACGTAGTTATCTTGCAAGAAAAAGCGGTAAACCTAACTAACTTCCTTAATAGTAGGAGTTTCAACGATGCTACTACCTATCAAGTCTGAAAGCAAAGTCCGTAGACTGCCTATTGTCACACTATCACTCATTGGGGTTAACGTCATAATATTTTGTATAACATTTCCAATTATGATAAGTAATTCCAAAAGGATACAGGAAAGTTATGAAAGCCTGCGCGAATATGAATACACGATGTATGTGCAATATCTTGACGAAGATAAAGCACTCAATTTCCAGGAATACGCAACAAATCCTGAAAAGATAAGGGAAAAGATAAAAAACAGGGAATTTGGACTCATGGATGAAGAGTGGGAAGAATGGAACAAGAGACACCAGAAATTTAACGAAGCACTTGAATCAAGGTTTACTAAACGATTCGGATTTACTCCTACTAAATTCAATTTGCTAAAACTCATAACCCATCTTTTCCTACACGCTGGGATCGGTCACCTCCTTGGAAATATGTGGTTCCTCTGGCTGGTTGGAGTTAATCTTGAAGACGAATGGGGAAGGCCTTTATTCCTTGGTTTCTACATCCTCTCAGGAATTATTGCAACCCTCATCTTTTCCGTCATCTCTCAAACATCTGAGCCTCTTATAGGAGCATCTGGTGCGATAGCAGGAGTTATGGGTGCGTTTGCTATCAAATACTACAAGTCAAAGATACATTTTCTGTTTATATGGCCCTTACCCCCCATAATCACCGCGTTTCCGATCTACGCTGGCATATTTCTGCCGTTTTGGTTTGCCCAGCAGTTATTTTATGCATTTGCCTCCGGTGGTCACTCAAATGTTGCTTTCTGGGCTCATATAGGAGGTTTTGCATTTGGTGCTTTAGTAGTGATAGTCACAAAGTATTATGGCTTAGAGGAAAAATTTATAAAGCCCATCGTTGACGAAACTTTGAATTATGTTGATACTAATTTCTCAAGGGCAGTAGAGGCAAGAAGCAGAGGAGATATAGAAACTGCAGAGACATTGTTAAAGAATAAATTAATTGAGGACCACACTAATTTAAGAGCATCCGAAGAATTAATAGACCTATATTGTTCAAATGATCAAAAGGAGGAAGCAGGACCTGTTGCAAGAGAAGCATTACGTGAATTAAGAAAGGGAAATGCAGATATAGGTTCAATCCTATCATTCCACGAGAAAGATATAAAGGAAAGAGACCTCACATTAGCACTCACTACTTATGATTTCTATTATGTCTCAAGCCTGTACAATATGAGGCACCAATTCCAAAAAGCGTCAAAAATATTAGTAACCGCCTATAGGAAGTACAGAGACAGTAACGATGCTCCCTACATCCTGCTTAGACTGCTAAAAGCACTTTACAAAAGCAGGGACAAGGAATTCTTTAAGAAGGCACTCACAGAACTAAGAATTCGGTTCCCTGAAATGGAAGAAAAAGTGAAAGTAATGATAAAGGAGGAAAGAAATGAATCGAGATGAAGCGCTGGATTTAATCAAGAAAAAGGTTAAGGATGATAAATTAATAAAGCACATGTTGGCTGTAGAAGCCTGTATGGGAAGTCTTGCTCTACATTTCGGAGAAAATAAGGAAAAGTGGACCTTAGCGGGATTGTTGCATGATATTGATTACGAAGACACCAAAGATAATCCCGAAGAACATGGACTCCACAGTATAGAATATCTCAAAAGCTTTGATATACCAGAGGATATCTTGCACGCTATAAAGGCCCACGCAGGTCATGAAGAAGCTAAAACTAAGATGGATATCTCTCTTCTTGCCTCCGATGCTTTATCTGGTCTTATTGTTGCAAGTGCTCTTGTTCATCCAGAAGGTCTTTCCGGATTGTCAGTTGATTTCATCCTGAGAAAATTCAAGGAAAAACAATTTGCAAGAGGAGCGGAACGCGAGAATATCAGAAAATGTGAAATGATGAATCTGCCACTCGAGGAATTCATAAGCATCTGTCTTTCTGGTATGAAATCGATAGCAGATGATCTTTCTCTTTAGTCTGCTACTTGCTACTTCTTCTCAAATAGAAAAAGATTCAATAAAAATAAATTTGGTAGAGGACTACTGGTTCACAGAGGATAAACTCCATCATTTTCTCCATTCTGCAGCAATCTCATCTTCCACCTATCTTATCTCCAATAGAATAGGCAGTATCGAAGAGAAGAATGCAATATACATTTCCATCTCTATTGGAACACTTGCCGGTATTACAAAAGAAATCCATGATGACTATAAAAAAGACGGAACTTTTTCTATAAAGGACCTTGTATATGATGTTGCAGGTGTTGTAGCTGGAATACTATTAATTTCTTATGCGGGGTCTTAATGTATAAAATATACGTAACTTATCCTTTTCCAGAGGGTTGGTTATCTTTATTAGAAGGTAAAGTAGAGATGGAAGTGCAACCAAAAAATCAATTTCTTTCAAGCAGCCAATTAGGAAAGCGATTAAAGAATAAAGATGGGGCAATAGTTCTCCTTGCTGATAAGATAGATAAGGAGGTTCTTGATAACGCCAAGAAATTAAAGGTAATTTCAAACTATGCAGTTGGTTATGATAATATAGATATAGAGGAAGCAAAGAGGAGAGGGATTATAGTTACCAACACCCCCGACATTCTAACTAATGCAACAGCAGAACTCACAATAGGCCTTATTTTTACTTTGATAAGGCGAATTATTGAATCAACTGAATTCTTACGTCAGGGTAAGTTCACTGGGTGGGAGCCCGACCTTCTTTTAGGATATGAATTAAAAGGAAGATTGGTAGGGATACTTGGGGTTGGGAGAATCGGCTCTGAGGTAACAAGGAAGTTACATGCCCTGGGTGCAGAGGTTGTTTATTACGACCTATCAAAGAATGAAAAGCTGGAAAAGGATACAGGAGCGAAGAAGAAAGAATTTAAATGGATATTACAGAACGCCGATATTATAAGTATTCATCTCCCCCTGACGGAAGAGACTCACCACCTTATTAACGAAGAAGAACTCTCATTAACGAAGGACACTGTGTTCCTGATTAACACAGGTAGAGGACCCATTGTGAACGAAACTGCTCTCGCAGATGCATTAAGGTCGGGCAAATTAGGCGGTGCTGCTCTGGATGTTTTCGAGCATGAGCCCGGAGTAAATCCGCATCTTCTCCGCTTAAAAAACGTCGTAGCAACTCCACATATAGGGAGTGCAACTTACAGAGCAAGAAAAGGAATGGCAGAGATAGCATGCAAGAATTTACTTGTAGCTTTAGAAGGAAAGGATCCCTTGTATAGGGTCGCATAAAAAGGGTCAAGGGTCCGAGGATTACAGAATTAAAGGGCATGGATTAAGTGATTCTGAGTCCATTGAGGTTATTGAGTTATTCGCGTTTATTGCGTTGTGCGCTCTTTGCGCCTCTGCGTGAGAAATGTCATCACAAGTGAATCTTCATGCTCTATTCAAGCAAGGTAATCCCAGGGAAAATGGGAATTTTGCATTTTTCAATTTTAATTTTTCATTGGATCTCAAGTCGTCCGTCCTCGGTCTTCGGTCATATATACACTTGAAACCTTGATCCTATGACTCCTGTATATCTTTCTTTATCTGAAAAAGAATTTAAAGACAGATTAGAGAAATTATGGGAGAAACTCAACTCTTGTGATCTATGTGGAGCGCAGTGTAAGGTCAATCGATCTGAACAAAAAGGGCCATGTAAATCTGGAATCACTATGAAAGTAAGTTCTTCTTTTGCCCATTACGGAGAAGAACGTCCACTTGTTGGGCGAGGCGGCTCTGGAACTATATTTTTAAGTAACTGTACCTCTAAATGCGTCTACTGTCAGAACTGGACAATTTCTCAAGGAGAAGAAGGCAAAGAAGTATCCGAAGAGGAAGTAGCTCTCTCCATGCTTTTTTTACAGAGAATAGGATGTCATAACATTAACTGGGTAAGTCCCACCCATTATGTCCCTCAATTGGTGAAATCTCTTTTGATAGCGAGAGAAGGAGGTCTTGAAATTCCAATTGTTTATAACACAGGAGGTTATGACTGCGAAGATACGATAAGATTACTGGATGGAATAGTAGATATATATATGCCAGATATTAAATATGGTTCTAATGAGAATGGTTCGAAATACTCTAAAGTTCAAAATTACTGGGATGTAGTAAGAAAGGCTGTTAAAGCAATGCATAGACAGGTAGGCGATTTGAAGATCAATGAGAGGGGAATAGCAGAAAGGGGTCTATTAATAAGGCATCTTGTTTTACCTAACGATATCGCCGAGTCAGAAAAAGTCCTGGAGTTTATAGCAAAGGAAATATCTACCAATTCATATGTTAATATAATGGACCAATATAGACCCTGCCATAATGCCTCGAAATATGAAGAACTCTCAAGACCAATCACAAGGAGAGAATACCTAAAAGTAATAGAGAAAGCAGTGCATCTGGGGTTGTCCCGAGGGTTCTGAATATTCTTTATTAAGAATAAGTCAATTAAGAGAAATAAGAATATTCAATGCAAAATGAAAACTGAAAAATGCAAAATGAAAAATTCACTTAAATTTCTTTGCATTCTTTGAAAGAGACAGATATCATGGAGAGTAAATGAAAGAGGCAATGTTCTATGAAAAACTAAAAGACAGCAAAGTGAGGTGCCACCTCTGTGGTTGGGATTATGTCCTGCCCAAAGGCTGCATAATACCAAAAGGAGAAACAGGGATATGTGGGGTTAGGAAGAATATTGATGGAAGATTATATTCACTTGTATATGATAAGATTAGCTCTGCGGCAGTCCATGAAATTGAGAGAAAACCTTTATATCACTTTGCTCCGGGAAGCAATGCCTATTCTATATGCACTCAGGGTTGTAATTGGAAGTGTAAATACTGTCAGAACTGGCATCTCAGTCAGGGAGAGATAATGGGGGAAGCAATTTCTTCAGAGGAATTAGTAAAAAAGGCTAAAGAACTGGGCTGCCAGGGGCTTAGCTACACCTTCACTGAACCCACCATATTCTACGAATTGACATACGATACAGCACAGATAGCCCACGAAGAAGGCTTATATAATACCTATGTTACAAATGGCTACATAAATCCGGAACCTATTAATAAGATTGCACCATATCTCGATGCCGTCTCGGTAAATTTCAAAGGTTCAGGCGAAGAAGGTTTCCTACGTAGTTTCATAGGAATTCCATCCCCTGAACCAATTTTTCAAGCATTAAAAGAATTCAAAAAAAATAATATCCATATCGAGATCACAGATCTACTCATCCCTCTGGTAGGAGATTCAATGGGGAAAATAAAAGAGCTTGTGCGCTGGATAAAAGAGAATTTAGGTGAAGATACACCAATCCATTTCTTAAGATTCTTTCCTCATCATAAAGTAACCGACCTCCCCCCTACACCAATTGAAACACTGGAGAAGGCATACAAAATAGCAAAAGATTCTGGGATGCAATATGTCTACCTTGGAAATGTAATTGACAGCAGAAACAATACTTATTGTCCAAATTGCGGAGCATTATTAATCCAAAGGGGAATAATGGAAACTTTTAAAATAAACCTGGAGGATTCAGATTGCCCTGAATGTGGAGAGAAAATAAATATTAGAGGGATGGAGTGGACATCTCTCTAAACCAGTAAAACTGATATAATCCCTACCAGGAATATTCCATCAAATACCCCTGCGCCACCTATACTCATAACACCAGCTCGGTTCACCCTGGTGAGATCCTTTAAGTGCAAAATATCTGCACCAATGAGTGTTCCAATGACCCCACAGACATAAGCAAATGCAGGGTTAAGCGGTGCGAGTATTAGAGTAATAATAATGCATAAAATAGGAGGAATAAGCGCAGGAATAGCAATACCAATTCCTTTGACCGGTCTTGCAAGAAAATAAGTGAGAAGTGCCATAATACCAATACCAATAGTGACTCTTAGGGGAGAAACAAACTGGAAAAAATATAAAGATAAAAGAACGGGAATTATACATCCTCCGACATTAACTGCAATAATCTGGTAATTTATTCTCTTGGGGAAGCCCAAAAATCTTCCCAGGAATTCATCATATTCATCTCCTGTATTAACGGGTTTTTTACTTAAGGGAATATTTATTGTGCTTCCGAGTAAAGATAAGAAATATATTAAAATCCCGACAGATACTGGAAACCCTAACTTCGAAGACACCGCCCCAACTATTCCAAACTGTATTAGGAAAAATAGAAAGGGCAGAAGAAGGATAAATAAAATAAATATTATGAAAGAAAAAGGTAAAAAAAACATTATATAATCTTCAAGGGTTCAAGTGGATTTTCTCTTTTACATTTATAAAACTCCCCAACAAAAAACGCTAAAAATAAGCAAAATCTATAGTGATTATTCTTTCCTATCCTCATAAAATTAACTTGTGCAAATTTTACTAAATGTCAATCCCAGCTCACTATCCACTCTTTAATTTCTCGCCAAGACGCAAAGTGATTTAGTTAAACAGCTGAATAGTCAAATAAAGAAATATTCGAAATCGAATGATATTTAATAAACCAATCAACTATTCAACTAATTAACTGTTTTTACGTCCCTCGTCCTCCGTCCTATTTACAACTTATGCAAGGCTATGCTTCCATTCGAGGTATCAATAAATATCTTGGGACCACCTTCCCCTAATTTACCCTTTAGGTAAGTTTTCTTTATTTCGCTCACAGTTAATTCAATATCGTGGAGGGATATCTTGCCATTTGAGGTATCCATCTCAATATCAGCATTCAAATTTGGTGATATATACACATCAATTGAACCGTTGCTCGTTTTGATTCCAACCTCATCACCCTTAATATCGGGAATTTCAACATTTATTCTGCCATTTGAAGTCCTTACTTTTGAAATACCTGCAGTTCCTATGATATTTATTCTTCCATTGCTGGTTTTTAAATTTACATAACCGCCTACGTTCTCTATACTTATACTTCCATTACTCGTTTCCACATCTACATCACCATCCGTGTTTTCTACTTCAACTCTACCGTTTGAGGTCCTCAATGTTGAAGGACCTTTAGTCCCTTTCAGATATATTCTGCCATTTGAACTCTCTATATGATTCACTATTACATTAGCAGGGACTTTAATGGCGTAATCAACTGCTACCTTGGCAGTTTTCTTTAGATACTTCGTTTTAACATCCATATCACCATTTGTAGTTACCTCAATTTTGACCTTCTCTAATTCACCTTTACTTCTTCTCGTTGACTTTAAAGCAACTATTTCTACCTCATCCTTATCCCATTTGCTTATTTCAATATACCCATTTCTGTTGTATACATTTACGTTGGTGCCAGGCTTCACAGTGTATGTCTCATAAAAGCGTTCGGTGTGCTTAAAACCTGCAGCACCCATAGATGCAAGGATGATGGCTAACATAACAAACATCGCAAGCAGACTTGGTCGTTTATAAAGCATATACTACCCCCTTTTTATTCTGTATGACACAATAAAGAGGTAATTTGTTTCAGATAATTTTGTTTTTTGCTACAGAGATACAGAGAATACCGAGGAGTCGCTTCGCTCCAATGAAATCTTGAAGCCTCGACCCTAACTATTCAACATTTCAACGATTCAACCATTTAACTATTCAACAATACTTATTATTCGACTCATAACTACAAACTATCGATTTTAGACTTAAAATGGCCGAAAGCCGATCCTTATCGACTCATTTACTCACTCAATATTTCTATAATCTTTTCAGCGGTCTTTAATCCATGTCCTGTGAATATGGAAACGATAAGTTCATCCGAAGTTGACCTATTTAGATATTTATTAATTCCAGCAACTGTTGCTGCGGAAGTTGGCTCAATGTAAAATCCTTTTCTTAAAATCCATCTAAGCGCCTCTTTAATTTCATTCTCACTAACTGTTATGAATTCACCTTTGCAACTTTTAACTGCATCAAGAATCTGTTCTCCTCGAAGTGGTGCTGCAATAGAAATTCCCTCTGCAACTGTTTCCCTTTTTTCTATTTCAGGAACTTCTCGTAAACTCTTATTGAATGCCCTGGCTATTGGTGCACAATTTTCAGCCTGCACCCCTATGAGTCTTGGAATTTTATCAATAATCCCAGCTTTCAATAGTTCACCCCAACCAATATACACACCAAGTAATAAAGACCCACTTCCGACGGGTAGAACGATAGTATCTGGCGCTCTCCATCCAAGTTGCAGAGCCACCTCAAATGCAACTGTCTTTGTCCCTTGAAAAAAGAAGGGATTCAAGTAATGGCTTGCATAATAATCGTTTTCTGCTGCTTTTAATGCGGCGAGAGCAGTGTCTTCCCTTGTGCCTGGAATTCTATGCAGTCTCGCTCCATAGGATTCTATCTGTGCAATTTTCTCATCGGGCGTATAATCGGGAACAAAAACATCACAACTGATGCCTGCCTTTGCACAGTAACTAGCGATAGCAGAGCCTGCATTGCCAGATGAATCCTCAACTACTTTCTTTATCCCAAGTTCTTTTATCTTGCTTACTAACACTGATGCTCCTCTATCTTTAAAAGAGCCTGAAGGAAACAGATAATCCAGTTTAATTAAAACTTTCTTGCCATTAAAATCAACTGGAACAATTGGGGTAAATTCTTCATTAAAGGATACAATATTTTTATCATCTAAAACAGGTATTGCTTCCCTGTACCTCCAGAATCCTAATGGTCTTTTCTCTATCTTTTCTATAGGAAAAGCCGATTCAAAATTGATGTCAAGCAGTCCTCCACATTCACACTTCCAGACCGCATCATTCAAGGAATATTCTTTATTGCAACTTCTGCAGATCAATTTACCCATTTGAATTCCTTTTTTTAGAATAATAGGAATGTATTCTTTGTAAAGGGATTAAATTTGATATGTGAGCATCCTTCTGAATGCAAAATATCGAGGATTGTTATTATATCAAGGTTTTAAATAATCCTTGCATTTATTATAAGCAATAAACATTATAATTGAAGCAAGGAAAAACATTGTAGAACTCCATACGAAACCAGTTGTATCTGAAAATCTACTCATCAGGAAATATCCCAGCAGCGGTGCAAAAAGTCCTCTTATGGCAGTAAGAGTAACATGAACACTCTGGAGCATAGCTGAATCCCTTTCTCTCGCGAAGTATATTGAACCTAACTGCCAGTTTGTAAAAACTCCTGCCATGCCTATAGAGAAAACCCCAAATGCCAAATAAACGAAAATAACCGGATCCATAATGTTCTGAAAAATGGAGAAGTTAAGTAAAATGGGATAAAACCCAAGAACAATGAAGGATAATCCACTGAATATTAAAGGATTGAGACGCTTGTGAATAAAACCTGCTAATGGCGCAAACAGAGCAATTCCAGCATTTGCAATTATTACCTTTCCTATCGATATCTGAGTATAGGTCATACTAAGTTTATTTACAAGAAATTGCGGAATAATAGGTAGGATCATCAAATAACCGAAACCATAAACCATAAATCCAATTTCGTACCAGAGGAAAGATTTACTCTTTCGAAATTCATAAATCGTCGTAATTATTGGACTTATAACCGGATGTGATTTTCCCTCTCTCACTACCTCGGGTATGTCTACTTTGATTTTTCTTAAAGCCAATATCCCCAGGAACCCAAATATTCCAATTATTGCGAATAAGGGCTTATAAAGGATTTCATTATAATCCAGCACTTTCCCGAAAAGGAATGAAGTAATAAGGAGAAATGAGGCGTATACACTCTGAGAAAAACCAAAAAGGACACCTCTGTTCTTCTTTCTGTAATTAAACTGGAAAACTGAGTTCTGGACAGGTATAATGAAAGCATTAAAGGAGTATATCAGAAGGAGTAGCAAGACAAAATGTTCTCCCGTTCGAACAAAAAATGTAAGAATAAGTGAAATGCGCCCGAGGATACCCGCTATCAAAAAGAGTTTCTCTCTGTCTTTTCTCCCTTCCAAATATTCTCCCCAGTAGATTGAGAAAAGATTCGCAACTGGCCAGACCATGGTTACAAAGGTTACTACCAGATTGGAAGATAAAAGTGTTTTCCTTGCAATTATCTCCTGAAGCATAAGCCCACCAAAGACTATACCATTTAAGGACGAAAAAATCAGGTGATTTATAAATGTTTCTCTCTCGAGAGAATTCAGTTTTAACATATTGTGAATTTTAGACCAATCCTTTCTGTTGTCAATAGAGATAGGTTGGTGAGTTAATGAGACCTTCAAATCCACATCTTTACCACCTTTTATTTACCACAAAGCCACAAAGAGCACAAAGTATATTTTTTGTCTTTTTCTATTTAACGATTTGACGATTTAACCACTCAACTTAGATTCGAAGAATCTACGTAAAGAACAACAAATCACACAAATTACACAAATAAAGAAAATCTTTTGTTTGTTTTATCCCCCCAATCCCAGTTTAAAAGGAGGTGCATTTTTCCTTGACAAGGAATGTAAAATATTTTATCTTTATATTATGAATTACAGACACGTAAATCCAATAAACTCGTTTTATGAAATAGATAGCTACGACTTTATTCGAAAATTATCAGAAAAAATACAAAATGAAATTGAAGGAAAAGGCAAAGAATATATTCTTGGAGTTGATGAGGAAGATTTTAAAAATTACCTTATTGAAAAATATACTCTTGAACCGTTGAATGTGGATTTTGGAAGCGAAACAATCGGTCAGCCTTCAGTTTCAAAAGAGTGTCCATATGCGGATGGAAGAAGAGGAAAATATCAGGCAGAAGTTTATACTTTTACAGTAACGTATAAGTTTACAGGTTCGGCTGTTCTGTTTAAAGTCAAACCAAAAACTTGTACAATGACAACTACAGAGATATATGTAAATGAACAAAGAGGTACAGTTTCTTTCAGTTTCAAACTTTACAAGAGAGACCCAAAGGAATTTAATAGTGGGAAAAATCTTTTTCGTGATCGTGCCTTTACAAATATGGATAATACTAATTCTGTTGCTTTGGACTGGAATAATAAACTACCTGGAATAGTTAATTCATATTTTCATTCACAAAAAGAAAAATATCAAAAAGAAAATGATTTCTTTGCTGAGGGAAATGGGGTCAAATCTCGACATTTGACATTTAAAAAAAACAAATAGGGTCACAGTTCCATCTTCACAAATCATGTCCTAATTCCTGGGGTGCGTTGAGGCCTTTGAGTTCTCTGTGCCTCTGTGGCTAATATTTTGGTGATGGTGGTTATGTGCTTTGGTATTTAAATTTTCTACTAAAAGACTTGACAAATTTTAAAATTTGATTACAAAAGAACTATGCTTCAAGCATACTTAAACTGCTTTAAAGAAACTGAAGATAGATTGAGGCTAATCAGTCTCGATAACAAATTTTACTTTACATACTATTATTACTGGTATTGGCCCATCCGGACCTAAGGTCCTGGAGGCCTATGGTCTGGATGGGTCGATAATACTTTTACTTCGTTCTTAAAACACATATAAAATCACAAAAGGAAAAAACAAAAAATAAGGCACTGACAATAATCAGGGTTATGATACCCAAAGGAAAAATTTATGAGAATGCAAAAAGGAGACGAAATGATAGGTATAAGAAAATCTGTGACTGAACTCGAAGAATATTCTGTCCTACAGGATAAATCTGTTGTAAAATTAAATCAGAATGAATCCCCATATGATATTCCTCCGGAATTGAAAAAAGAGATACTAAATAAACTAAGTAACATCGAATGGAATAGATATCCTCCTATAGATGCATCTGATTTAATCGATGCAATATCAAGTTATACACATCACCCGGCTTCAGGGATAGTTGCGGCGAATGGCTCGAATGAGATAATCCAAACCATCTTTCAAACTTTCTGTGAAAAAGAGGATAAAGTCGCTATCGTATCACCAGGATTCGCAATTTATCCTCGGTTAGCAAAAATCCTGGATTTAGAAACTGTTGAGATACCACTCCTTCCGGATTTTAGATTTGACGTTTCTTCTATGCTTGAAAAATCAAGGGAATCAAAAATGTTGATTTTTGCATCACCTAATAATCCTGCAGGAACTGCCCTGAGTATTGAAGAGATTACTGAAATTGTGAAGAATTATAAGGGAATGGTTGTTGTAGATGAGGCATACTTTAATTTTTATAAAAAAACTTCCCAAAAACTTCTGAAAAAAGTTGAAAATCTAATAATAATACGAACCTTTTCAAAAGCATTTGGTCTTGCTGGAATCAGGTTGGGTTACCTCCTTACTATACCAGCAATTGCAACATTGATAAGAAAGGTTAAGCTTCCCTTCTCTGTAGGAATATTCCAGCAGATTGCAGGAGGAGTAATGATTAGAAATAAAAGGTATATTGAGGAAACGGTGGCAAAGATTATAAGCGAAAGAGATAAGGTATTTAGAGAACTTGAGAAAATTCCAGGAATAAATCCAATACCATCCTTCACAAACTTCATCCTTTTTGAATCGAACACGCGACCTGCAAAGCACATTTTAGCCGCTCTTTACAAACGAGGTGTTCTTTTGAGGTATTTCAAGCACCCTATACTTGAAAACACCTTAAGGGTAACTATAGGTACACCAGAGGAAAATGAAATATTTCTAAAAAAACTTAAAGAAATTTTATTGAGTGAGGAGAAGATATGAAAATAAGAGAGGCAATAAAAGAGGTAATTGAAGGGAAGGATTTGAGCGAACAGGAAGCCTATGAAGTTGCGCTGGATATAATGAGTGGAGAAGTGACAAATGCCCAGATCGCTGCCCTACTCACTGCATTGAAAATGAAAGGCGAAACAGTAAACGAGATAACCGGATTTGTCAGGTCAATGAGAGAAAAGGTAACAAGAATAAACTGTGGTTCTGAATATCTTATTGACACATGTGGGACAGGCGGTGATGGAGTAGGGACGTTCAACATCTCAACCATCTCTGCACTTATTGCTGCGGGAGCAGGGTGTAGAGTTGCAAAGCATGGAAATAGATCAGTATCAAGCAACTGTGGGAGTGCTGACTTGCTCGAGGAAATGGGTGTAAATTTTAAGAGCACACCGGAAATAATGGAAAAATGTGTTAATGAAGAAGGTATTGGTTTCCTCTTTGCTCCTCTCCTCCACCCAGCAATGAAATACGCAATAGGACCAAGAAGAGAAATTGGCGTGAGAACAATCTTTAATATACTCGGCCCCCTTACCAATCCCGCAGGCACAAAAAGACATCTTTTAGGTGTATTCAAAAAAGACCTTATGGCACCAATTACAAATGTATTAAAAAACCTTGATGCTGAACACTGTCTAATAGTCCACGGAGAGGATGGTCTTGATGAGATTACCATCACAGGAAAGACCCTTGTGAGTGAGCTTAATGCCGGAACAATTAAGGAATACGAAGTGGAACCAGAGGATTTTAACCTACACGTAGGAACAATTGATGATATTAAAGGCGGTAGTGTAAAAGATAATGCGAGCATAGCTTTAGGTATTCTTAATGGCGTTAAGGGACCTAAGAGGGAAATAGCGATTTTCAATGCTGGCGCAGCTATCTATGTAGCCGGTCGGGCAGACTCGATTTCTGAAGGTATCGAACTAGCAAAAGAATCAATAGACTCTGGTAGAGCATTTGAGAAATTACAAAGACTAAAGGAGATTACGAAGTGAGTTTGCTGGAGGAGATAGTCTCACGTAAAAAAGAGGAAGTGGAGAGAAGAAAAAGAAGTTTGTCTTTAGATGTGCTTAGAAGTAAGGATTTACCTCATAGAAGGAATTTCAAGGGAGCATTAACAAGAAAAGGTGTATCGCTAATTGCTGAAATAAAACGATTTTCTCCTTCAGCAGGCATTATAAAGGAGGATTTCAACCCTGTCCGAATAGCAAAAATATACCAAGCGAATGGAGCAATTGCTATTTCAGTACTTACGGACAGAAACTTCTTTGGGGGTAGTAATGATTATATAATGGAAGTTAAAAAGGAGGTATCTCTACCAATCCTACGAAAAGATTTTATTATTGATGAATACCAGATTTATGAATCACGCTACATCGGCGCTGATGCAATCCTCCTTATTGCAAGGATATTAACCTCTGAGCAAATTGACCAATTCATCCAAACTGCAAAAAAATTAGGATTCTCGTGTCTTGTCGAGGTTCATAAACCAGATGAACTCGAAAAGGTTTTATTAACAACCCCAGAGATAATAGGGATAAATAATAGGGACCTTGATACACTCCAGGTTGACATCAGTAATTCTTTAAGAATCAAGAGGATGATCCCTGATGGATATCTTTGCGTGAGCGAAAGCGGAATTAAAAAAAGAGAGGATGTTTTGAAATTACAGAAAGCAGGTTTTGATGGAATACTCATTGGAGAAGCTCTTTTAAAAACGGAAAACCCGGGAGATAAAATAAAGGGACTTTTAGGGGGGAATGTATGAAGAAACTGGATAATTTGCGAAAAAAGGTGCGTGGGATTGATAAAGAAATTATAAATCTAATATGGCAAAGGATCGAAATTACAAAAAAGATTGGCGAAAAGAAAAAGGAAGAAGGTACACCCCTGCGTAACTGGGAGTTAGAGAAATCAGTAATAGAAAATGCAACAACTATTGCCCTGGATTTAGGGATATCTCAGAGTTTGATTAAATCAATTATGCAACACCTTATAATGGAATCTGTAATCCAGCAAGAGAAACTTCATTTCTCGGCATATAGTGGTGATAAAGAGAATATTCTAATTATTGGCGGATTAGGAGAGATGGGAGAATGGTTTTCATATTTTTTCCAGAATCAGGGACACAATGTATCGATTTATGACATCAAGGGTAAATCAAAGACATTTAAATCGTACGAGAGTTTAAACGAGGGAATCAAAGAGGCCTCCTGCGCCCTAATTGCATCATCGCTGGATTCAGTTCCAGTGATAATAGATAAACTAACCCAATTAAAATTCAAGGGTACGGTATTTGACATAGCAAGCTTGAAGGGTCACCTACTTAATTCTATCAAAAGGGCAAATGAAAAAGGAATTCCGATCACCAGCATTCATCCTATGTTTAGCTCAACTACAAGAACACTTTCCGATAAGGTAATATGTTTCTGTAATTGTGGAAACGAAGAAGCGAATCAGAAGGTTCTTCTACTATTCAAGAATACGGCTGCATCAATTGTGAAACTATCCCTTAAGGAACATGATCGTCTTATCTCATATGTACTTGGGCTTTCTCACATAATAAATATCATATTTATGAAGGTCCTTATGAAAGGAGGCTATGAGTACAAGAATTTAAAGAAAGTGGCAAGCACTACCTTCAATTCCCAGATGATAACCGCAACAAGCGTTATCAATGAGAATCCATATCTTTATTATGCAATCCAGAGATTCAATCCATTTAAGGAGGATTTGTATAAAAAATTGAATGAGGTTGTTAAATCAATAATTGATGATGTTTTATCCGAAAATATGAAGGGGTTTATTAAGACTATGGAGAAGGGTAAGGAATGGCTGGTGGAAAGATGATAAAGATAAAGATATGTGGTATAACAAATCGCGAAGATGCTATGATGTCTGCAGAATTTGGTGCCGATGCTGTAGGATTCATTTTTGCACCATCAAAAAGGAAGACAAATCCAACTATGGCAAGAGAAATTATTAAAAAACTTCCTCCCTTCATCACAACGGTTGGTGTCTTTATGGATATGTCACTCGACGAGGTAAATCAGATTGTTGAATACACAGGAATCGACATTGTCCAGCTTCATGGAAGTGAATCTGGGAATTATTGCAGTAGGATAAAAAGGAAAGTAATCAAAAGAATCTCCGTGAATAATAATGATACTACCGATATGCTTATTTCGCGAATGGAGAAATATCGTGTTCCTGCTTATCTTTTAGATCCAGGCACAGGTAGCGGTAAAGTATTTAACTGGGATTTAGCATACGGTATTGATTTTCCCCTCATAATTGCTGGTGGACTGACGCCAGATAATGTAGGAGATGTTATAAGGTTATTAAATCCATATGGAGTGGATGTTGTTTCTGGAGTCGAACAATCACCCGGTAGGAAAGATAAACAAAAAGTGAAGAGATTCATTGAAGAGGTACACTCTTGTTAATTACAGGCATAATAGGTTATCCTTTAGAGACCACACTCTCACCCAAAATGCATAACGCTACATTTAAGGAATTGGGAATGGATGGTATTTACCTTCGGTTTCCAGTCAAAGAAGAAAAATTAAAAGAAGCAACTCTGGGCCTGCGCGCACTCGGTTTCAGAGGGGTCAATATAACAGTTCCTTATAAAGAGAAAGTAATGGAATATCTTGATGAAATTCCAGAGGAAGTAAGGGAAATTGGTGCAGTAAATACCATCTTGATAAAAGATGATAAACTTATTGGTCACAATACAGACAAGGATGGATTTAGGGAGTCTTTGATAGAATACAGGATTGATATTATAGATAAAAATATATTGCTTATTGGGGCAGGCGGTGCTGGACGTGCCTGTGCCTACATAATAAATTCAATGAAACCGATGGAATTTATCATTACCGATAAGATTAGCGAAAGGGCAAAAATCCTCTCTCATTTATATGATGCGGAAGTAATTGGAATTGATAAAATTGAAAATATTATTCTTAAAACAGATATTGTGATAAATGCTACTCCGGTGGACTTTCAAGAAATGATATTACCAATTATGAAGCAAGGTGCCACCTACTATGATTTGAATTATAAATTTAAGGTTCAGAGGAAAAGTGGTGCTAAGGTGATAAATGGACTTTTGATGCTTATCCACCAGGGGGCACGATCTTTCAACTTATGGACACAAAGAGAACCGCCGATAGAAATAATGAAAAAAGCAGCGGAGGGTAAATATGATTAGATGGTTAACCTCAGGTGAATCGCATGGAAAGGGGATATCTGCAATTATTGAAGGATTACCTGCAGGATTTTCAGTAGACATTGAGTTCATAAACAATGAACTTGCACGGAGGCAGAAAGGATATGGACGCGGGAAAAGGATGAAGATAGAGCATGATCGAGTAGAGATATTAGCAGGTGTGAGGTTTGGCAAGACTATTGGATCTCCTGTTCATCTATTTATTGGTAATAAAGATTATGAAAATTGGAAGGATATCATGAAAATCGAGCCCTGTAAAGAAAGCCCTAAGGTAACCTCTCCCAGACCGGGTCATGCCGATCTTGCAGGAACGCTAAAATATGGTTTTACCGATATAAGAAATGTGATTGAGCGCGCATCTGCAAGGGAGACAGCTGTGAGGGTTGCAGTCGGTGCAATTTTTAAATTGTTTTTGAAGGAATTCGGAATTACTTCATATTCTCATACAATTGCAATTGGAGGAGTGAACGTAAGTGAGAGGATAAGAGGAAGTGATGAATTAGAGGATACACCACTACGCTCGGCTGATCCAGAAAAAGAAAAACAGATGATAAAATTTATAGATGAAGCAAAAAGTAGAAAGGATACAGTGGGTGGAATAATTGAGGTTGTGGTAAAAGGTGTATGTCCAGGACTCGGAAGTTACTCGCAGTATGACAAAAGATTAGATGCCAGGATTGCCCATGCAATGCTTTCTATTCCCTCTATTAAGGGAATTGAGATTGGAGAGGCCTTCGAGAACTCGAAGAAGTTTGGATCCGATGTCCATGATGAAATATTCCATAATAATGAGAAAGGGTTCTATCATAAAACTAACCATGCTGGTGGAGTTGAAGGAGGCATTACTAATGGAGAGGATATTGTTATCCATCTTGCAATTAAACCTATCCCTACACTTGGTAAGCCTTTACATTCAGTGGATATTTTAACAAAAGAAAAGCGGCTTGCCCAGAAGGAAAGGGCTGACATATGCGTTGTCCCGGCTGTCGGAGTAATTGCAGAGGCGATGCTCGCCTTTGTTGTAGCTTGCGCATTCCTCGAGAAATTTGGCACCGACACCATGGATGATATAAAATCGAGCTACAATCTATATATGAAGAGGATAAGAGATGTCTCGTAATATTATCCTCATTGGATTTATGGGGACAGGGAAGGATGCTGTTGGAAGGGAGATTACAAGGAAAACAGGAATGATTTTTCTTTCAACGGATAAACATATTGAATTAAAAGAAAACAAATCGATAAATAGAATCTTTAAAGAATTCGGTGAAGGATACTTCAGACAATTAGAGAGGAAAACGATTCTAAGAATTAGGGACTTAGAAAATATAGTTTTGGCCACTGGAGGGGGAATAGTGATTGATAACGAAAATCGTTCACTCCTTTCTAAGATTGGTCATGTGATTCATCTGGATGCAAAATTAGAAGTAATTGAAGATAGGCTTAAAGCAGATACAAAACGCCCGCTGGTAAAAAATAAAGAGGATATACGTAAAATTTTTAATGAAAGGATTGGTATGTACCAATTTGCAGAATTAAAGATTGAAACATCAAATAAAGAGCCAGCCGAGATTGCAGATAAAATAATCAAAAAGTTAAAGATAATCAAAAAGTCTACGGATGTTCCAAGTCATACCATCCTTTTGAAAACAACACATAAACAATATCCTGTTCATATCGGATACGATAATTTTGCCAAAAATGCCGAAATATGTAAGTGTTTAAATTTTAATTCAAAAAGAGCTGTAATAATTACCAATCCACTTGTCGGTGCGTTGTATCTTGAGTCTCTGGAAGATGCGCTTGAGAAATGCGGAATTAAACCAATAAACTTTATAGTTCCTGATGGGGAGAAGCACAAGAACATTAAAATGACGATGAAAATATATGATTTTTTGTTAAAGAAAACTATCGAGAGAAGAGAACCAATAATTGCCCTTGGGGGTGGTGTAATAGGTGACCTTGCTGGTTTTGTTGCGTCAACCTATAAACGTGGCACACCATTTGTTCAGATTCCAACAACACTCCTTGCCCAGGTTGATTCCTCCATTGGTGGAAAGACTGGAGTAAATCACCATCTGGGTAAAAATATGATAGGGACATTCTATCAGCCAGATTTAGTTCTTTCTGATGTAGGAATGCTTTTAACACTCAGCGAAAGAGAATTCAAGAATGGACTTGCTGAGGTTATAAAATATGGAATTATAAAGGATCAACAACTTTTTTCCCTACTCCATAAAAAGAAAAATAAGGTCTTAGACCGTAATACGAAAATCCTACATGAAATTGTATCAAGATGTGTTCGGATAAAGAAAGAAATTGTAGAAGAGGATGAACAAGAACAAAAGGGCATAAGGGAGATTTTAAACTTTGGTCACACAATAGGCCATGCTATTGAGACCCTTACCAATTACTCACTGTACAGTCATGGGGAGGCAATCTCAATTGGTATGGTGGGAGAGGCGAGAATTGCCGTGAGAAGCGGATTATTAGAAAAAGAGGATTTGGAAAGGATAATATGTCTTATATCATCATATGGTTTACCCATAGCAATGCCAGAGGATATACCACTGGATGATATAAAAAGCGTTATTATGCAGGATAAAAAGGCAAGGAATAAAAAGATAAGATCACCCATCCCAATCGGAATTGGAAAGGTTCACGTAAAGGAGGTAAGATGCGAAAAATTCTTATAATACATGGTCCGAACCTAAATATGTTGGGAAAGAGGAAGCCAGAAATCTATGGACCTTTAATTCTTGAAGAAGTCAACAGGAAAATAGAGGATTTCTCGAAGAAGCATAACATCGAATTGAACATAATACAGTCTAACAAAGAAGGAGATATTATTGATGCCATCCATAATGCTATGGAATGCGGCGGGATAGTTATAAATCCTGGCGGATATACCCATACCTCAGTTTCAATAAGGGATGCTATTGAGGCGGTTGGGATTCCAACTATTGAGGTTCACATTAGCAATATTTACGCAAGGGAGAAGTTCAGAAAAGAAAGTGTGATTGCACCTGTTTGTCTTGGACAGATAACAGGACTGGGCTACTTTAGCTACATATTAGCAATTGAATATTTGATAAAAATGAGCGAGGGAAAATGAGCTATAATCTACCGGATAAAAGAGGTTACTTTAGCAGATTTGGGGGTAGATTTGTCCCTGAGACCTTGATGAGCGCCCTCTATGAATTGGAAAAGGCATATCGAAAAATGAAGGATGAGCCAGAATTTAAGGAGATGCTCGAATCTTACCTTGGGGAATACGTTGGTAGACCTTCCCCTCTATATTTTGCCGAACGACTCACTCGTGAAGCTGGTGGGGCAAAAATATACCTTAAACGCGAGGACCTAATGCATACCGGCGCTCACAAGATCAACAATACTGTTGGCCAGGTTCTTCTTGCAAAGAGAATGGGTAAGAAAAGAATAATTGCCGAGACAGGTGCTGGACAGCATGGCGTTGCTACTGCTACTGTATGTGCATTATTTGGTCTTGAATGCGTAGTTTACATGGGAACAGAAGATATTAGAAGGCAGAAGATGAACGTATTCAGGATGGAATTCCTTGGAGCTAAGATGATAGAGGTAGATTCAGGCTCAAGAACATTAAAGGATGCAATAAATGAGGCAATAAGGGATTGGGTAACAAATGTCAAGAATACACATTACTGTATAGGGTCAGTTGTTGGTCCTCATCCTTACCCAATGATGGTCAGGGATTTCCAATCGGTTATAGGATATGAGACAAAAGAGCAGTTCTACAAACGCGAAGGTAAACTCCCTGACTTACTCATTGCATGCATTGGGGGAGGTAGTAACGCTATCGGATTTTTCTACCCATTTATAGATGATAAGGTTAAGATGGTAGGTGTCGAAGGCGGTGGGATGGGATTGGAAACAGGCCTGCATGCTGCAACATTATGTAAAGGTAATGTAGGGGTTCTTCATGGAACAATGAGTTATTTGCTTCAGGATAAGGCTGGTCAGGTACTATCAACTCATTCAGTCGCTCCCGGGTTAGACTACCCTGGTGTGGGGCCAGAACACTCATACCTGAAGGATTCGGGCAGGATTGAATACGTAACTGCCACGGATAAAGAAGCCCTTCTATCATTCAAATTGCTCTCAGAGACAGAGGGAATAATTCCAGCGCTGGAAAGTGCGCATGCAGTTGCTTATGCAGTTAAGATAGCAGGCAATATGCCAAAGGATAAGGCAATTATAGTAAATCTTTCCGGGCGGGGTGATAAGGATTTAGAGATCGTGGAGGATTTGAAATGATACAAAAAAAATTTGATGAGCTGAAACAGAGAGGTGAGATAGCACTTATAGTTTATATAACAGCAGGCTTTCCCTCATTTGAAAAGTCAATGAAGAATGTTATCTCACTTGCTAAAAATGGCGCTGATATAGTAGAGATTGGAGTGCCATTCTCTGACCCGGTTGCTGATGGTCCGACAATACAATACTCTTCAGGAGTTGCTCTTTCTAATGGTGTAACGCTGAAAGACATAATAGATGGGATAAAGAAAATAAAATTGGTTAAGCCATTGGTTATTATGTCATATTTAAATCCACTACTTGCTTATGGGAAAGAGAATCTTTTCAAGGATATGAAAGACACAGGTATTTCGGGTATTATTATCCCTGACCTTCCTGTGGAGGACTCAGATGAGTGGACTTCGCTCGGAAGAGTCTACGATATTGATGTTATATTCCTTGTTGCACCCACATCTTCTCTGGAAAGAATAAGATACATTGTAGAAAAATCTCATGGTTTTATATACTGTGTAAGTGTTACAGGCACAACAGGAGCAAGGAATAAATTATCCCCGGGACTCATACGTTTCTTAAAAGAGGTAAGAGAACTCTCAGATAAACCTATTGCAGTGGGGTTTGGTATTTCAACTTCCCAGCAGATAAAATCGCTTAGAAAAGAAGTTGATGGAGTTATAGTGGGGAGTCGAATAATAGAAGCTATTAAGAAAAAGGAAGATTTAAAAGAACTGGTAAAAAAATTTAAAAATGCAACAAGAGAATAATAATGTATGTATAGAAAATTACAAAGTATAACGAAAGGAGGGAATGAATGATAATTACCATGTCTTTCGATGCAACGAAAGACAATACAGATAAGGTGAAAGAAAAACTCAAAGAACTTGGCTATGATAGCAAGATATTTAAGGGCGAAAAGAAAACTGTAATCCATGTTATTGGTGTAACTGAAAAAGAAAAACTCATTAAGACGATAGAACCGTTGCCTGGAGTTGAAACGCTAATACCAATCCTACATCCATTTAAACTTTCAAGCAGGGAATTTCATCCCGCGGATTCAATTGTTTCGGTAAATGGAAAATTAATTGGAGGAAAAGATATTGCAATTATAGCAGGTCCCTGCGCTGTGGAGTCAGAAGAAACTGTATTAGAGATTGCGGAATTGGTTAAGGAGGCGGGGGCAAAATTCCTGCGAGGCGGTGCATTTAAACCAAGGACTTCCCCATACAATTTTCAGGGATTAGGAGAGAAGGGGTTAGAAATATTGGCAAAGGCGCGGGAGAAGACAGGACTTTCAATAGTTACTGAGGTGCTTTCTGAGGTAGATGTTCCTCTTGTATATAAATATGCAGATGTATTTCAAATAGGGGCAAGGAATATGCAAAACTTCTCCTTACTTAAGACAGTTGGTAGATTCAATAAGCCCGTTTTGCTAAAAAGAGGGATCTCGGCAACAATTGAAGAATGGCTTATGTCTGCCGAATATATTCTATCGGAAGGTAATTCCAATGTTATCCTGTGTGAAAGAGGGGTTAGGACCTTTGAGAGATATACGAGATATACATTAGATATTAGCACGATTCCTGTGGTTGACCATTTGAGTCATCTACCCATCATTATAGATCCAAGCCATGCTTCTGGTGATTGGCGATACGTGAGTGCTCTTGCAAAAGCCGGTATTGCTGCAGGCGCAGATGGTTTACTGGTAGAGGTTCATACTGATCCTGCTAATGCTCTTTCAGATGGTAAACAGTCTCTAAAGCCAGAAAGATTTACACAATTAATGGATGAGGTTAAAAAAATTGCAGAAGCGATAGGGAGAACTATATGAAAAAAGTTTTTTATCAAGGAGCAAAAGGATGTTTTAGTGAACTCGCTGCTCTAGAATTTTTCGGTAAATCGCCTAAGAAAATCGGTGTCCCCAGATTTGAAGATATATTCGAAAAAGTGAATAATGAAAAAGGAACATATGGAATAATCCCTGTAGAAAATTCTCTAACTGGAAGCATCCACCAGAATTACGATCTTCTTCTTAAGCACAACCTCTGGGTTATTGGAGAGGTAAAGTTAAGAATTATCCATAACCTTTTAGTCCATCCAGATTCAGATGCTTCTTTAAAATCTATAAATGAAGTTTGGTCTCATCCTGAGGCATTAGCCCAGTGTAAGAGCTTTCTTAGTTCTCATCTAGAATATAAAATTGTTTCATTTTATGACACAGCAGGAGCAGCAAAGATCGCAAAAGAAGAAAAAAGATATGATGTAGGTGTCATTGCAGGACCCCGGGTTGCTAAATTCTATGGATTTAAAACGATAAAAGAGAACGTTGAAGATAACCCACAAAATTATACAAGGTTTCTCATAATCTCGCGTGAAAGGAAAATCTATAAAGAGAAAAATGTTAGAACAATGCTGGTCTTTGGCGTAAAAAATGAACCAAGTATTCTCTTTAGGTGTTTAGGTGTCTTTGCACTAAGAAATATTGACCTCACAAAATTGGAATCCCGACCTATCGTTGGAAAACCATGGGAATATATATTTTATATTGACTTTAAAGGAAGCATCGAAGATGAAAATTGCAAGCATGCTATAGATACCCTCAGAGAAGTTGTCGAATACGTAAGATTCCTGGGAAGTTATGTAGCGAAAGAGTAAGAAATATGAGAATTGTGCTAAAGAAATGTCCAACACCCAGAGGTGAAATAAAAGTTAATGGAGATAAGTCTATAACACATAGAGGATTAATAATAGGAGCTATTACTGAGGGGAGAACCCTACTTAGTGGATATTCAAGGGGTAGAGATTGCATGAGTACCTTAAAAAATCTAGGAGAGTTAGGAATCGAAGTTCTGGAATCTGAATCAACGATTTCAATCCAAGGTAAAGGATTAGGCGGTCTTACTGAACCAGACGATGTGCTCGACTGTGAAAATTCAGGAACTACTATGAGATTGCTTGCAGGGTTATTATCAGGCCAGGATTTCTTTTCCGTACTAACTGGAGACAGTTCATTAAGAAAAAGACCAATGGATAGAATTATTAAACCACTACGAAAGATGGGTGCAGAAATTCATGCAAGAGGCGGAGATAGATTTGCCCCATTAAGCATTAAGGGCGGCAACTTGGCCTCAATTAATTATACATTACCTGTAGCCAGCGCTCAGGTGAAATCCGCTATTTTACTCGCCGGGCTATCCACTGATGGCGAGACTACTGTCCTGGAGCCATCCCCTACAAGAGACCATACAGAACGCATGCTAAAACTGTTTGGCGCAAGAATTAAAAAATCAAGTAAAACAATAATCCTTAAGGGAAAAGATAGACTAACCCCGCATGAATTGTCCATCCCTGGTGATATCTCGTCCGCTTCCTATTTTATCGTTCTTGCTAGTATTGCACAAAATGGAGAGGTCTTACTAAAAGATGTTGGTATAAATCCTACCCGAACAGGTATCCTGGAAGTACTAAAAATAATGGGTGCGGATATATCCACTGTAAACAAGAGAGATGTATCAAATGAGCCAACCGCCGATATTTTGGTTAAAAGCAGCAAACTTGAGGGGATGGAGATATCAGGTGAAATTATACCAAGGATTATCGATGAATTACCAATAATTGCGGTTGTAGCCACCCAGGCAAAAGGGACAACACAGGTAAAAAATGCAACTGAATTACGGGTAAAGGAGACCGACAGAATCAAGGCAATAGTGGAGGGCCTTAAAAAAATGGGCGCAAAAATAGAGGAAAGGAAAGACGGATTTATAGCTGAGGGACCGAAAAGACTCCACGGCGCATCATGCAAGAGTTATGGTGACCATAGAATTGCAATGGCTTTAACAATTGCCGGGCTTATTGCTGATGGAGTTACAACAATTGATGATGCTCTATGTATAAAAATCTCATTTCCAGAATTTATTACTCTGGTAAGGTTGGTATGTGGTGAAGAATATATTAGAATTGAAGTTTAGTTTCAATCATACAAGACTCAAATTACAATCTTCTCCAATGAGTGTATTTGAAAAAGTATATAATGAGGAACCCTTTAGCTTTATATACGAATCCTTAGAACATACTGGAAGAGGAAGATATTCCTTCTTAGGAGGCAAACCTTTTATATTATTCAAAAGTAAGGATAGGGCTATTGAGATTGAGATTATGGGAGGAACCCAAATAATGAAAGGAAATCCTTTGCATATCCTGAGAAAGATTCTCTCTAAATTTGATATATATCCTGCTCTCAAAGGATTTTGTGGTGGAGCTGTCGGTTATATTTCTTATGATACAGTTAGACTCTTTGAGGAAATTCCAGATGAAAATCCTGATGATATTGGAACCCCTGACACTTATTTCATGTTTCCATCCGAAATATTGATATTTGATCATAAGAAGGAAACTGTTGATATAATAGTTTATAACAGTGATGATAAAAGGTTAGAAGAGTTAGAGAGCGTAATTAAAACAGCAAAGGATTTTAATTATAAGCTATGCGAAGAAACATCAATATCACACAGATCAAATCTCACAAAGAAAGAATTTTGTGACAGTGTGAAAAAAGCAAAGGACTATATTTTTGCAGGTGATATTTTCCAGGTCGTTCCTTCTCAAAGAATTTCATCCCACATTGATAAAAAACCATTAAATATTTATAAAGCCCTTCGAATCGCAAATCCCTCACCATATATGTACTACCTAAGATTAAATGACCTTTTCATTCTTGGCTCATCTCCCGAAACATTGATCAAACTGGACGAAGGTACGGTAACGAGTAATCCAATAGCCGGAACAAGACCCAGAGGAACTACTGATGAGGAAGATAAACTTCTTGAAACAGAACTTTTAAATGATGAAAAGGAATTGGCTGAACATATTATGCTTGTAGACTTGGCTAGAAATGACATTGGAAGGGTGTGTGAATACGGAAGTGTAAGGGTCTCAGAATTCCTCAGGATAGAAAAATTCTCAAAGGTAATGCACATAATTTCAATAGTCAATGGCAAATTAGTTCCCGGTATGGATGCGTTTGATCTTGTAGAGGCAACATTTCCTGCAGGCACGGTCACCGGAGCACCTAAAATTAGAGCAATGGAAATAATTGATGAATTAGAACCAACAAGAAGAGGAGTTTATGCTGGAGCACTTGGATATTTTGGATTTAACCTTAATATGGATTTGTGCATAGCCATACGGACAATTGTAATAAAAGATGGAATAGCATATATACAGGGAGGTGCCGGTATTGTTGCCGATTCTATTCCCGAGAGAGAATACATAGAAACGTTAGATAAGATGAGCGCACTAAAAAAGGCATTGGAGATGTCACGATGATTCTGCTGATTGATAATTATGATTCTTTCGTTTATAATCTCGCTCAATATTTAGGAGAATTAGGGGCAAAAATATTGGTAAAAAGAAATGACAAAATTGGGATCAAAGAAATAAATAAACTAAAACCCAGTTCTTTAATAATCTCTCCAGGTCCTGGTACTCCTAAAGATGCGGGCATTTGCTTGAAAGTTATTTCTTACTTTGCAGGGAAAATCCCAATTCTTGGAGTATGCCTCGGCCACCAATCTATTGCCGAGGTTTTCGGAGCCAGAGTTGGCAGAGCAAATAGGGTTGTTCACGGAAAGACATCGAAGATATACCATAATGGAAAAACTATTTTCAGAGGGATTGAGAATCCATTTTATGCCGCACGTTATCATTCCCTCATTGTCGAAAAAGGAAGTTTGCCTGATTGCCTCAAGCTCACCGCCTGGACAGCCAATGGATTAATTATGGGAATAAGACATAAAAGATTTAACGTTGAAGGTATTCAGTTCCATCCCGAGTCTATATTGACGGAGAGAGGAAAAGAGATTCTGAGTAATTTTATAAAAATGAACATAGTTTAAGAATTTCTTGGATATAAACAATCCTTGATATTCGGTCTTCGGGCGCAGCTCGTTAACTATATACTATAATTCGTACCTGACGATTCGGGTATATCAACCCGATACCCGAAACCCCTGAGTGCTTCTCCAAGAGATTCAATCTGTTCTTCCTCACCGTGCACAAGGAAAATCCTTTCAGGATCTACCTTTTTTGCAAATTCAATGAGGTCGTTCCTATCAGCATGGGCACTAAATTCATTTAGTACTTTAACATCTGCTCTTCTTTTGTAAGGTTCTCCAAATATATTCACTTCGTCTTCTTTCTCCACCAGTCTTCTACCCAATGTATTCTTTGCCTGGAATCCTACAATAAGAACAGTATTCCTATCATTCTCAATATTATTTTTAAGATGATGCAAAATCCTTCCATGTTCACACATTCCAGATGCTGAAATAATAATCATTGGCCCTTCTTTATCATTCAACGCCTTTGATTCTTCCACATCCTTTATATAATTAATCTTCCCGTAATGAAAAACGTGATTTTCCCGGAGCATTTTATAAGCTTCCTCATCAAAATATTCTGGGTGTTCCAAAAATACCTGGGTTACATTCACTGTGAGCGGAGAATCCACGTATATAGGTATATCGGGAATGCGCTCATCTATAATGAGGGAGTTAATAGCGTAGACTATTTCCTGGGCTCTTTCTACAGCAAAAGAAGGAATAATAATTTTACCTTTACTTTTAATAGCTCTTTTTATAACCTCTTCAAGATCCTTCTCTGCATCTTCAATATCTCTATGCAATCTGTTCCCATAGGTACTTTCCATAATGAGTATATCAACCTTATCCGGGACCTCAGGGTCTCTTATTATGGGAAGATTGTTTCTACCAAGATCGCCTGTAAAGAGCAACCTTTTCCCTTCAGCCAAAATCAGCACCTCTGCAGATCCAAGTATATGCCCGGCATCAAAAAATTTGAAGGTAATGTTTCTATTTTCCTCATCATGGTAATAAAGCTGCTTAAAATATGTTAAAGATTGCTTCGCATCTTCTACTGTATATAGTGGCTCTATCGGCTCTTCGTCTTTCTTTTTTTTCTTTTTATTGACATATTCAACATCCCTCTCGTGAATATGAGCAGAATCCACTAACATATACTTTAATAGATCAATGGTAGCAGAAGTTGTGAAAATATCCGACTTGAATCCTTGTTTTACCAGGTTCGGAATATTTCCAGAATGGTCTATATGAGCATGCGAAAGTATCATGAAGTCTATCTCCTCCGGATTAAAGGGAAATTCTCTATTCTTCCTCTCAGTTTCCTTTCTCTTACCCTGAAACAATCCACATTCAATAAGAACACGCATACCTTCAGTCTCAATGATAAATTTGCTCCCGGTTACTTCCTTTGTCGCACCATAAAATGTAATGTTCATTAAATACCTCCTAATTATACCACCGGCCTATAGAAATAAAAAAATCACAAACAAGCCTCAAAGTTCACAGAAGAAAAACAAAGAGAAAAGTGTTTCATTTACATCTTCAAATTCTTGAATCATTCAGAATAAACTATGATGATTTCCCATCTTTGTCAAGTTTCTAATCCCCTTACCACTTAATCCATAATCTTAAAGTTCGTTCGTCTTCCGTCTTCAGTCCCAGATCAAATGTCAAAAGTCAAGGTCCGGGCACGGTCTGAATTAGATTTACACATAGGTTGATAAAAATTGACTAAATATTATAATAACATGATAAAATGGCAAATAAAATATACATAACGTCTACAGGAAGAGATGTTGGAAAGACATCCATCTCTCTTGGACTTGCCAAATCTCTTCTAAATGAGGGATACAGAGTGGGTTACATGAAACCCATTGCTCAACGATGTATTGAGGTGGACGGGAAAAAAGTCGCTGAAGATGTTCTTCTTATGAAAGAATTCTTTGAACTTGAAGGGTCTCTTACTGATATGAGTCCTTTCATCGTTGCAGAAGGAATCACAAATAAATATATAAAAGGCGATATCAAATCACCAAAAAATAAGATATTAAGAGCATACAGAAGAATCGAAAAGGACAGTGATGTAGTAATAATTGAAGGGTCTGGGCACGCTGGTGTAGGCTCAGTCTTCGATCTATCCAATGCAGATGTCGCTAAATTACTCGATGCCCAGGTACTTATAGTTAGTGAAGGTGGTGTTGGAAGCACAATTGACAGCTTAACTCTCAACTACGCTCTTTTTAAGTCTTGTGGTTGCTCTGTTCTGGGTGTAATAGTTAATAAAGTAATAGAAGAAAAGCTCGATAAGATTAAAAACCTTCTGAGGAAAGGTATAAAGAAGCAAAATGGCCTCCAAATCTTTGGGTTCCTTCCTTATAAATCAATTTTATTAAAGCCAACTCTACTTGTTGTGAAAAAAGCTTTAAAATTAGCAGTTATTAATGAAGGGAATAAATTTATCTCTTCGCCTGTCTGGGATGAACAGATTGAAAAAGTAGTTATAGCAACTATGGAACCCCATGTTTTAATGGAGGAAGTAACTGGTACAAACGATAAGGTATTAATTGTAACTTCCAGTGATAGGAGTGATATAATTCTTGCAGCCTTAACCCTTTACCACAGCGGGGTCTCTAATCTTATCGGAGTGCTCCTCACAGGAGGTACTCTGCCCAATAGTATAATGAAAGTTATCGAAAAGACAAATCTTCCAATAATGTTGGCTGATGGAAATATTTATTATATTGCCTCCTCAATACATAACTTGACGATCAAAATTACTCAAAAAGATGAGATGAAGATTAACATTCTCACAGACTTATTCGATATATACATAGATAAAGAACCTCTCCTTGAAGGTATATTTGCCCAACCTGAGAAAAAACTTAACTGGGTAGTAAAAATAATAAATTGGTGGTCAAAGACTAAAGAGGTTTTTTTCTAACATTAAAGAATTTTTTCAAAAATAACTACAATCCTGATATAATACTCTTCCCTATTCACCTATAATTTTAATTAAAACCCTTTTATTCCTTCTACCATCAAATTCACCATAAAATATCTGTTCCCATGGTCCAAAATCTAACTTGCCATCTGTTACTGCAACAACTACTTCTCTTCCCATAACCTGTCTTTTAATATGGGCATCAGCGTTTGTTTCTCCTCTAAGATTATGTCTATAAAGTTCCGGATTATGAGGTATATTTTCGTCCAGCCATTTTTTATAATCTTCATGCAGTCCACTTTCATCGTCATTAATAAAAACACTTGCTGTTATATGCATCGGGTTTACCAGACATAACCCCTCTTTTATTCCACTATCTCTTAAGGCTTCTTCAACCTGATGTGTAATGCTTATAAACTCTATCCTATTTCCAGTATGAAACCATAGTTCTTTTTTATAACTTTTCATTTTATAACCTCCATAATGTTTTGTCATTTTCCATTTGATTTAATAGCTGACTAAATATTTTATTTAAACTTAATTTTTACTAATTTATCGTCTCGACGTGTATCATACTAGATTCATTCTTCATCTTTTTTTGTATAAGGCTCTTCGATATATTTCTTTGCTGAATCTAGCGCTCCCTGGAAATTTACACCTGAGTTAATGACTTTATTATACTCATCAACTGCTTTCTCCCTCATTCCCTTCACATCATAACAGTTACCCAGTAAATTCCGTGATAATACTTCAATAACAGGTTTAATACTTCCTGCTTTTCCTGTTATACTCTTCTTAAACGCCTCGATGGCTTTATCCAAGTCATCTTCCTGCATATATAGCTGACCAAGATATAACCAGCTAACCGCATCTTCTGGTTTTTCTTCTACTTTTTGTAACAATCCTCTCTTTGCTTTATCTAATAGTCCAACCACAAAATATGCAGGAGCCAGTTCTTTTTCTGCTTTTTCTACTGCCAGTTCTTTATCATTTCTGCTATCTCTAAACAAATAGAAACCAGTGTGTACTACTTTATCAGAAATCCCTTTAAACTCAATGGCGGGAGGAAAAGCAGTATCTCCACCAGGCTGCATAAATCGGAATGTCCTCTCTATCTCTGTTTTTTTGGATTTTACCTCGATATTACTTCCAATACTAACCATAACTCGATTAGGATACAAATTACCAAATAAATAATCTGGGTCTCTTTCTGGTATTCCCCGCGATTCCATAAACTTTATAACATCTTTCTCATCCTGGATAGCTTTTGAGCCTGGTGTCATCAATTCTGCAACTGAAGCATCAACTGGTATCCACCCGTATAGCGGAAGCAAAATTTCAGCCCATGCATGACCACCACCTGTAACCCAGATACAGATAACTGTCCTTGCCGGGATTCCAACAGCTCTACATAAAGCAGAGAACACCATACTGAACTCCCCACAGTCACCCTTTCGCTTTTTGAATGATTTCTCTGCACCTCTTTCTTTTATATCGGGGTATTCATACTCCATATTCTCTACAACCCAATCGAATATTTTCTTGGCTTTAAAGTATGGATTAATCTCTTTCCCAACGATCTCCTGTGCTTTTTCCTTTATCTCGGGGGTTACTTCAATCCATGGTTCTGATTTTGTATATCTAATGTATTCATCGCTTTCTTTTTGATAATGTGTTATTTTTGATGGGTCAATATCAGACTTTACTTCTTCAGGGAACACCTGAAAATCATAGTAAAAATAAATTTGCTCATTATCATCAAATTCTTTTATCTGCCAGAAAACAATATCGTTACCATTCACAGAATCATGAATAATTTCAACAGGTTCAGGATATATTTCATTGATTTTAACTGCCTGTCCCTTATGATTCATAGGGAGAGCAGCCCACAAAAGAACTTCGGGAAATTCTCCTTCTTCAACTTCAATATTATCAACAAAATACCAGTACCGTCCCTCAATTCCTTCAAGTTTATGGCAATAAAAAAGACTCAGTAAAAAAAACAGTTGAAAAATAGTTAAATTCTTCAAACGCATTATGTCCCCCTTTTATAAAATAATAACAATTTTTTATTAAATGTTACAGATTTCATAACACAACAACTAAAACAATACCTGAATATATTATTAAGTCAATCAACAATCTACTCCGACCTACTTGACTATTCAGCCAATCAACTATTTAACTATCATTCGACCCAAGACTAATGACTATAGAGGCTGTAGACTATTGCTTCCGTCTCCCGTCCTTGGTCTTCGCTCATATCCTCACACTTCATACAATAGCTCTCCAGTCTTTGCATCCTGGGGATAGAGCTCGCATAAAGAAGTGAGCACATCTTCATGTGTAATGCCTACATCCATAACGGTATCGCAACCCCCATAGTAGATGAGGATTGACCCGCCTTTGCGATGCACTGCACCACAAGTAAAGACTACATTTGGGACATGAACATAATCATCTTCCGCTACCTTACAGTCAGCCTTCGTTGGGAAGAGGATGGGAATGCTTGACATGGTCACTTTTGCGGGGTCATCAAGGTCATGAAGTGCCACGCCAAGGACATACGGATTACCATCCATAGTGGTTCTAACACCATGAAAAATATTGAGCCATCCTTTTCTCGTTTTGATGGGCGGTGCGCCTGGACCAATTTTATCTTGAAAGGAATTGGGTCCTCCACCAGTCTTCATTACTGGCTCACGAGAGATTTCCCACTTGTTGCTCTTCCAATCTTTTGTATACCCCATCCTGATTTGTGTGAATATTCCTCCAGTTTGGTCTTCGCTTATATCATTTGGACGAAAAAGAGCTACATAGTAATTGTTCATTTTTTCACTAAACAAGACAACGTTACGCATATCCACATCAAGCATTTGACCATACCGCACGAAAGTAACGAAATCTTTCGTCGTTATAAGAGATACACGAACTCTGTCCTTTATGGAAGCGTGATAGGCACTATAGGTAATGGCATAGATCTCGCCAATTTTTGTGATACGTGCATCTTCAACACCGCCGCCCTCGTTTTCAATTAATGCTTTTTTATCTACGCCATTGGCAAAAATGTCATCCTCTTTTGCTGGCTTTAGAACAGGTGCTACTTCAATTCGCCAGTTATCTATTCCGTTTTGACTACGTGCTAAACCTAATACACTTTTCCCGCATCTAAGGTGTGAGCGGAAAAGCATGAGAGTCTCACCACCCAAAGTCGTAACGCCTGCATTGTGCACAGTCTTAACCTGCCACGCAGGATTACACCACACTTTATTTACATCTTTTGGGGTAAGAATCGGATTAGCAGAAAATCTCATAACTGGATTGTTGAGGTTCACGTCTACTTGCTTGCCAACACCAAAATCAACAGTACGTCGGATACTTTCCTCCATCATTCACCCACCTCCTTAGATTGACAGTTTATCTGGGTATCGGGGGTTGACAGTGTGATAGTATAATCTTAAATCCATCTTTGAGGTCGTCCTATCTCGCTGCTTGAATCTGTGATATTTTTCATCTATCTTTAGCGAAATGTTTTTTGTATGGTTGACATTACACACCTACAGTTAAAACATATGAAAGAATGATGCCCAAGTCAAGTGGGATGTGTTCTGTGCACGGGAAAGTTCACACACATGGTGGTATGTTTAGGGGCGTTGGTATTACCTACGCTCGTAGGAGGGTTAGTAACTTGTTGTACTACATTTATAAGTACCTCGACATTAGTTAATCTACTAAATGCTCTTCTTCAACTCTGGATATAAACGAAAATATAAGGGCTGCGGCTCCTAAGATTATTAAAGTATAATTTAATGACCAGTCTACTAATAAACCAACAGCAGGATTTATGAAAACAAGAGCAAATCTCCTGAACATCGATATTGTTGAAAGGATAGTTGCTCTTTCCGGTGAGGGAATGTACTTATTCATGTAATTGATAAAAAGAGGTCTCCGTGATAAGCCAAAGCCACCACCTATAATTATGACTAAGAAAACGATTGGGATAGATGTTGTCAGACCACCTATGATAAACATAACTCCTGTTATCGCTGCACTTAGAAATATCAACCGTTTTTTAGAGCCAAATATTCTTTCAAGTCTCTCATAATTATTCATAATCAGTATTTGACTAGCTACAAAGGCTGCATGAATAATACCAAAATAAGCTATATTTATGCCTGCTTGTTTTAACATTGGCTGGTATAGCCAGATCATAAAGTAAGCAATAGAACCTATAAAAACCATATCTATTGCTAAGGTTTCCAAAATTTTGTTTTTGTAAAAGAATTTCATACCATCTTTTAAGACGTTAATATAACGCTTAGATTCAGATTTTTGGGCTATCCTTGGTTCCTTTAAAGATAAAGAAATAAGAAAGGCTACAGTAAATGGAACAACTAATAACAACATTGGGGCTCTCAAACCAAATTTAGCAGCGATAATACTACCAATTGGAGCGGCAATCATAATACCTGCTAATCCAAAGCTTTCAATTCTCGCAAATACTTTTTTAGATTTCTTCGATTCGCCAATTTTCTTTAAGGTATCATAAACAAAAGCTTCATCTGCTCCAGACAACAGAGCAGCAGACATTGCCCACAAAAATTCACCAAGTAAGAAAATGTAAAAATTAGGCATACTTGCATATACGAGAGCAGCAATTGTGTTAACAACGCACGCTAGAATAAGAGATTGTTTTCTGCCTAAAAAATCGGCAACTGTTCCGGTTGGAATTTCCAAAAGAAATATCCAAAGCATAAACCATGATTGCAAGATCATGACTTGAGTAAAGTTTATTCCACCCCAATCCGTAAAGAAAGGAACAAGTACACCGCCGATAAAGTGTAAACTCACAAAAAACTTGAAAATATATACTTTCCAAAGATTTGCTCTAAAAGTTTCATCCATATTTCTTTCTCTGTCCTTTAATATCATCAGGATTAATGTATAGAGAGAAGGAGATTAAAGTCAAGTTATCTTAAGGTTCTGTTATTGTTAAATGTTTAGATCTGGCCCTATTATACTATTATAAGGTAAAACTTAAGCTGCAGCAGATATCTATACCAATGCATGGAGAAATGAACATAGACATATTTCAGGTAAAGATAGACTTGAGTATATCTTAAAGAACTTAGATATAAATTTGCTGGATGAACCAAAACGTATACTTACAAAAAAACTCGAAGAAGCAACATAAAATTTGAGCCTGATTACGAAATAAAAAGTTTATCTCAACTCTTAGAAATTCTCGAATTGTAACCATTATTTCCTATCACACTGTCAAGCCTGCCCCACCTGTCACACTTGTCATATGTAATGCGTAGCTATTACTGTATGATGTAATGAATCACTATTACATCGGGGCCTGCCCCGCTTGCCCTATGTAATGCAATGCTATTACATTGGGGTGAAATGTACAACTATTTCACGGGGGTGGAATGTCTCACTGTTCCACATGGGGCACCACCCCTATAATCGTATTCTGACTTCTAATTTTTTAACCTGAAACCTAACACCCAATCCCTAACACCTAAAATTGCTGCTGTCAAGAAGTCAACATCCGACCCTACTTTTAACGTATTGGCACCTCTCTTCTCAAATAGCAAAATAACTAATAACCCCACCAATAGGCATACTCAATCTACCACAAGATTGCAAAGTGAGATTGCATTTGACACGGATTGGTAATCTACGTCATCAAATACAGATATATTTTATGAAGAGCCCTTATAATGGTGGGGCTTTCAGTATTATCTATCGATTTACTATACTTTTACTACGTTTTCAGCTTTTGATCCCTTTTCACCCTGTACGACTTCAAATTCTACTTCATCACCTTCATTCAATGTTACTATACCTCCCATAAGAGCAGAAGCATGTACAAATACGTCTTGCTGATCCTCGGTTGTAATGAAACCGTATCTCTTCATGTCATTAAACCATTTTACTTTACCTCGTGCCATACTAAAATACCTCCTGTTAAGTTTTTACGTTTTACTAATTGTTATATGCCCAATTAAAGGGCACGATAGGATTAACATCATCTATTAAATCAACCTTATTGGATTATACTGTGAATAGTCCATTTAAAAAAGTAAAATCTTAAAGAATCTCAACAAGTTCAATTTTAAATGTCAGATCTTTACCTGCGAGAGAATGGTTTGCATCTAATGTCACATTTGATTCTGATGTATCTGTCACGATGACCAAAAATGGCTCATTATTTCTCGCGTTCAATAGTAGTATCAAAAACAATTCCATCCTCCAATTTTCCTGTATAATGAACTCTAACAGTGTCTCCTTCTTTTACTTTTTCCACTTGACCCTCTCTTTTCTGCAGTTTCTAAATAATTTAATCCTAAGCAATACAAGCTTTCGTTGTAATTTTTTAAACTATCTGTAAAATCTAAAGGGAGACATTATAAAATCTCTATTAGAATATTTAAAGATATACCATTTATTTGCAATATCCTTCAGATAGTATCTAAACTAATATATTTCAATTTTGTTAAAAGTCAATGCCTAAAATACATATTATCATCTACAATCCAAAGTTCAAAGTTTAAATTTGAGGGACGATGCTTTAGAACACAGTGGGGTCGGATTGACTTCTATCTTGAAACTTTGAACCTGAAACCTAACACCTAAGACCTAACACCCAATCCCTAATACCTAAAATTGCTACTGTCACACTGCCTGCCCCGTGAAATGAGTAACTATTTAACTGGGGCCTGCCCCGTGAAATGAGTAACTATTTAACTGGGGCCTGCCCCGCTTGCCCTATGTAATGCAATGCTATTACATTGGAGTGAAATGAGTAACTATTTAACTGGAGCCTGCCCCGCTTGCCCTATGTAATGCAATGCTATTACATTGGGGTGAAATGAGTAACTATTTAACTGGGGCGGAATGTCTCACTATTCCACAAGGGGTACTGACCATCTTATCCAATATTTGTATTCAATTTCTTCTATTGTAAATTTTGAGTTACGGGGAGACTGGTAGTATTAAGGTTATTTTTTTTAAATATCCGGTTGATAGTCCCTATTCCTAGGGCGCTCCAATAAGTTTATCAATCTCTTCAAGTAATTCTTCAGTTTCGATAGGTTTTTCCATGA
>Ga0315541_1000040_pt1 | contig 112574 bp, 99 predicted proteins | sample SalMarSW160190MG_FD_203095 | JGI IMG/M metagenome (GOLD analysis project Ga0315541, IMG submission 203095) | Salt marsh sediment microbial communities from the Plum Island Ecosystem LTER, Massachusetts, United States - Salt Marsh Sediment SW1601-190 ... | reverse complement strand
CGTTCCAGTCTGAGTGCTGTGTCAGCGGTTATGCCCCGCTTGCCGTTTACAATCTCGCTTATTCTATTTGGCGGAACCGCGATATCCCGCGACAATTGATTCATACTAATTCCCATGGGTTCCATGAAATCTTCTCGCAAAATCTCACCTGGCGTAATGGGCTCAAGAAAATCTTTGTTGCTCATCTTTTCACCTCAATGATAATCGACGATAGCCACGTTAAAGGCATTACCATCATGCCATTCAAAGCGGACGCGCCATTGTTTATTGATGCTGATTGCATATTGTCCTTGTCGGTTGCCTTTCAAAGCGTGAAACATATTTCCTGGATTTAACATCAACGCATTCAGGCTTGGTGCGGCATTGAGAACCATCAGTCGTTTTCGTGCCTGCCTCTCAAAGGACTGGAATCGGCGCACCCGCCTGTCGTTAAAGAGACCTTCGGTATCTTTGCAGGCAAAAGATTTTATCATATGTTAAAAGTATTACGGATTGCGTAATATGTCAAGCGGAAAATTAAGGGCCATAACGTCTCGGTTGAGGCGCGGCTGCCAGCTGTCGCCTCGGGCCGTTGGTTCGGTGCTCCTGCTAGTCCAGAAGTCTCTTTTCTCCGGAAAGGGATTGGATGCCGGATATGTTTTGACTGCATTCCATACACCCCAAGTACTCTCCGGTTGCAGTGCGAAGAGCATAGTACTCAATAAGAATCTTCTGTTTCTGTCCTTCGTCTCCGATGGGCAAATCGATCCAGAATCGCGCATGGTCTCGGGAGCCGGCTTTCATTTCGCTCAAGATCGCCTCGACTTTGTCTAGGCTCTTCTTGGGGTGGCAGTTTCTTACGTTTCTGCCAACAACCGCTTCTGGTCTCTTGAATATGCGTGTCTCGTGTTTGTTCCACGTGAGTACTTCGTTGTTCTTATCAACAATCGAAAACTCGATAGGGATTGTCTCCAGCATCGCCTCGAGTACTTCTTCTGACAATTTGCCAATCATGACTTCCTCCTTTCTCATTGTACCGAACGCCGCTCATAACCAGGGGGCCATTTTTATGGCCCATCTGGTTCATGAGCATGTTATCCGTTTTTTGGTACTAATTCACCTTCGATGTATCTGTGAACAATTCCGGAGATAAGGGTTTGATAGGGTATACCCATTTCCATTGCTTTCTTTTGAATTCCTTTATAATCATGGTCATAAAGACGTATAGTGATCCGCTTGTCTTTTTTAAAAGTATTTCTTGCCGCTGCTTTGATGCTTTCTATTTCCTTTTTAGATGGGGTAGAAAGTTTCAAGCTTCCACTTTCATAAGCATCTAAGATGTCTTTTTCTTCTCTATCATATTTCATTTTGGCCCTCCCTGTTCTCTTTGGTAATCCTTTGTTGCTTTTCTGCTCGGGATGATCGTCTTTAAAAATATATGTTCTTTGCTTACAATATGCGGAACTAAATAAATATGATCATCAATGATAACAAAATAAATTTTTTGACCTGGATATTTTTTTTGATCTGGATGGTCTGCGACTTTCCAAACATCTCCATGAGACAAATGAAAAACCACTTCTTCAAAAGATATCTTTCTTTCTTTTTTCAGCCATTCATTTTTCTCTGGATTCCAATCGTATTTCATAATGACAGTGTACATCTATTACATGTACAAGTCAAGATTTGTTTTTCCGGATAACAGGTATTAGGTGGTGGCGGCATAGTGCAATATCAACAGTCGCCGCATAGTACCATAATAAAGGTTAAGAAGACGAGGAATTTAAAGAAAGCTTTCACCCACAGCCTAATACTCGTAGTCCTCAGCTATAATTGAATAAGGGTCAAATCTGTGCTTGACTCATGTATCTCTTTACTTATGGAAACATCTCCACTGATAAATAGGCTGTAGTTAAAACTAAACAGGGAGCATATCCTCGGGAATCTCTTTCAGCCTGGAGTTACGGCTGTCCTTTTCCGATAATACAGGCTCCTTAACAGGCCACTCAATGCCGATATCCGGGTCCGCCCAGTAGATGCCGAGGTCATCACCGGGTGTGTAGAAATCACCGCATTTATATATAACGTCCGCTGTCTCGCTCAGGACGCAAAAGCCATGGGCAAAACCCTTGGGAAGGAATATCTGTCGCTTGTTCTCCTGGGACAGGGTTACGCCTGCCCACTGTCCGAAAGTTGATGATCCGCGACGTATATCAACGGCAACGTCAAATATCTCACCTGTAATCACATATACTAATTTGTCCTGAGGATGTCTGAGCTGATAGTGGAGCCCCCTTAGGGTGCCTTTACGTGAATGGGAATGGTTGTCCTGGACAAAGGGGATATCTATTCCGGCTTCCGTGTACTTGCTGTGATGATAGGTCTCCAAAAAGAACCCCCTGTCGTCTTTAAACACATCCGGTTCAATGACCAGAACGCCGGGAAGCTTGGTTTTGACATATCTCAGGGACATCAACTCTTTTCCTCTTCCTCTTTTACTATTGACAAGAGGTATTGGCCGTATTGGTTGTTGATGGTTTCACCAGCCAGTATTCGAAGCTGTTCCAGGTCTATGTATCCTGATCGAAATGCGATTTCTTCCACGCATGCGATCTTGAGGCCCTGCCTCTCCTGGATTGTCCTGACAAAACTGGAGGCCTGCTGGAGGGTCTCGTGGGTCCCGGTGTCAAGCCACGCGAAGCCCCTTCCCAGCAGCTCCACTTTGAGCTCTCCCCTTCGAAGGTATTCAAGGTTGACATCCGTGATCTCAAGTTCTCCGCGCGCCGAGGGCTTGAGGTTTGAGGCGATATTAGGCACGTCGCTGTCATACATATAGAGACCGGGCACGGCGAACTTGGATCTTGGTTTCTCCGGTTTTTCTTCTATGCCCAGGACCTTCCCGTTTCTGTCAAACTCAACAACACCATAACGCTCCGGGTCCTTGACAGGATATCCGAAGATCAATCCGCCCTTTTCCAGGAGCACGGCCCTCCTCAGGATATCGGGGAGACTGTGGCCGTAAAAGATGTTGTCGCCCAGTATGAGGCATACATTGTCGTCGCCTATAAAGGATCCGCCGATGGTGAATGCCTGGGCCAGGCCCTCGGGACGGGGCTGTTCAGCGTAGGAAAAGGCAAGTCCCAGGCCGGATCCGTCGCCGAGCAGGTTCTCAAAACTATTGATGTCCTCAGGGGTGGTAATGATCAGTATCTCCCTGATCCCGGCGATCATCAGGACGGAAAGGGGATAATAGATCATGGGTTTATCATAGAGGGGAAGCAGCTGTTTGCTGACCACGCGTGTTATGGGGTATAGCCGGGTCCCGGCGCCCCCTGCCAGTATTATTCCTTTCACGTCAGAACTCCTTATTCCTTGAAGACGGCGCCCGTGTTCGCGGAGGTCACCTGTTTGGCGTATCGGTAAAGATAGCCTTTTTTTACCTTGTAGTCGGGTCTAACCCATTCCTTCAGCCTCTTATCTATCTCTTTTTGGCTTAATCCCAAATCCAGGGATTTTCCCGGGATATCTATATTAATGATGTCGCCTTCCCTGATAACGGCAATGGGGCCTCCTTCCTGTGCCTCCGGGGATATGTGTCCGATGGCGGCCCCCCGTGTCCCGCCGGAGAATCTTCCATCCGTGATCAGGGCAACATCTTTGTCCAGCCCGACGCCCGCAATGGCGGAGGTGGGTGAGAGCATCTCCCTCATTCCGGGCCCTCCCTTGGGACCTTCATAGCGGATGACCACAACATCTCCTTTTGATATCTTTCCGTCCATTATGGCCTGCATGGCGTCCTCTTCGCTGTCGAATATACGGGCGGGGCCCGAATGCTTGAGCATGGAAGGATCCACGGCTGATTTCTTGACGACAGCGCCGTCAGGGGCCAGATTGCCGAACAGGATTGCGAGCCCGCCGTCCGGGGAATAGGGTGAATCCACAGGCCGGATGATTTCCTCATCAAGGGAATGGGCCTTGTTGATATTTTCTTTTACTGTCTTTCCTGTAACCGTCATCTGTTTAATGTCAAGGAGATCCTTTTTTGCCAGTTCTCCCATAACAGCCGGGATACCTCCTGCCCTGTCCAGGTCCTCTATGTGGGACGTACCGGCGGGTGATATCCTGCAGAGGTTTGGAGTCCTGTCGCTTATGCTGTTGAATAGATCAAGGTCCAGGCGTATCCCGGCTTCATTGGCGATAGCGGGGAGATGAAGCACGGTGTTGGTTGAACTGCCCAGGGCCATCTCCACATGGATGGCGTTTTCAAAGGACTTTTGGGTTGCGATATCCTTGGGCTTGATGTCCTTTTCCACAAGATACATGACCTTTTTACCCGCCTCCTTGGCCAGTCTCACGCGGCCGGCTAAGACTGCCGGGATAGTCCCGTTGCCGGGAAGGGCAAGGCCCAATGCCTCGCTAAGGCAGTTCATGGAATTCGCCGTGAACATCCCTGAACAGGATCCCGCTCCAGGGCATGCATTGTCCTCGAGATCAGCCAGTTCCTGTTCGGTTATCTTCCCGGCCTGCCTTTTGCCCACTCCCTCGAACACGCTTATCAGGTCTACGGGCTTCTTATCCACTAACCCGGCCATCATAGGGCCTCCGCTTATCATTATGGACGGGATATTCAGACGGAGCATTGCCATAAGCATGCCCGGCACGATCTTGTCGCAGTCGCATATCATCACGAGACCGTCAAAGGGATAGGCCGTTGCCATGATCTCCACCGAGTCCGCAATGAGTTCCCTGGATATGAGGGAGTATTTCATACCCTGGTGGCCCATGGCAATACCGTCGCATACGCCTATGGTGGAGAACTCCATGGCCGTCCCTCCTGCCATGGCGACCCCCGTCTTTACGGCGGAGGCTATATTATTCAGGTGAATGTGGCCGGGTACCACCTCGTTTGCCGAGTTGGCTATCCCGATTATGGGCCTCGCGATCTCTTCGTCGGTATATCCCATTGCCTTGAAGAGAGACCGGTGCGGCGCCCTCTCCATGCCCTTTTTCATCATATCTGATCGCATTATACATCCTCCTGTATTGAATTAATTTTTCCCCCTTCGAATTCTTCGCTCGTCCAGTGTTGTCTCTTCGTGGGCCTTAAGGTCACGGCTGTTCTTGGAAAGACGACATCTCAAAAAGAATCCCACCCATGGCCTGCAGTGAGCTTATTTTCAAGGGTTTGCTCCACTGAAGCCCTGGCAGAATATAACATTGCTTCTAAGAAAAGGTTTGCCAAACCCTTGAAAATAAGATCACGTCCTCAGAATAATATAGATGTCGTCTTGAAAAGAACAGGCGTAGCCGGATATTAGCGATACCTTTATCCGGTCATGATACCTTTTTCAAGGTGATATCTATAGCATCCTCAGCAAGCGGTCAGATTTCAGGGGTTTAAGATACATCACATTTATCATAACGGGAAATTCTGCGTGTTCTTAGGGGGCGTTAAACCCCTGAAATCTGACCGCGGCTATACTTGGTTGCACTCTTTTTTTGAGATATCATCTCTCAAAAAGCATCATGACCTACACCCCCCAGAAAAAACACGCTTTATTATTAGCACCCAGGTCGCGGCTGTTGTTGGAAAGGCGACATCTCCAAAAGAATCCCACCCAAGGCTTGCAGTGGTCTTATTTTCAAGGGTTTGCTCCACCAGAACCGCTGGCAGAATTTCCCGTTGCTACCAGGAAAAGGTTTGCCAAACCCTTGAAAATAAGACCGCGTCCTCCGAATGCCATAGATGTCGTCTTGAAAAGAGCAGCAGCGACCGGACATTAGCCTTCAGCTATTAGCCATTAGCTATTAGCTGTTCCCAGTTTCAACATCCTTCTAACACCCGACCCCTCGAACCCTCACATCCTTTTCATTTCCTAATATGGTTTTCCTCCCCGGGCTATGGGATAGCGCCTTCCGTAACCAAAGGCCTTAGATGTGATCTTAAGGCCGGGCGGGGCCTGGCGTCTTTTGTATTCACTAGAGGCGATACGCCTCAAGATATCCCCCACAACATCCGGGTCATGGTCCTGGGCCACGATCTCATCGAATGAAAGATGCTTCTCCACCACGGCTTCAACAATAGTGTCCAACATTTCATAGGGCGGCAGGGTATCCTGATCGGTCTGGCCGGGCCTGAGCTCAGCGGATGGTGCCCTTGAAATAGTCTCCTTCGGGATGATCTCTCTCTCCCTGTTGATATAACTGGCCAGACGATAGCATAATGTCTTGGGGATGTCTGATATCACGGCCAGACCGCCGCTCATATCACCATACAGGGTGCAATATCCTGTGGCTGTCTCGGATTTGTTTCCGGTTGTAAGAAGCAGGGAATTGAATCTATTGGACAGGGCCATCAAGAGATTGCCCCGGATACGGGCCTGTATGTTCTCTTCCGTCACATCCTCCTTAAGCCCTTTAAAGCTTGGAGATAGAGCAGACTTATAGCTTTCAAAGATATCATTTATGGGTATCTCCTTGAAATGGATATTAAGGGTCTTGGCCAGGCTCCTGGCGCAGTGTCTGCTAGTCTTTGAGGTATAGGATGAAGGCATGCTGACGCCCGTTACGTTTTCATGCCCCATGGCCCTCTGGGCTATTACCGCCACCAGTGAGGAATCTATCCCCCCGCTCAGTCCCACAAGGACGCTGTCGAAACCGCATTTTGAGGCATAGTCGCCGGTTCCCATGGCCAGACCCCTTAAAATGGATTCTTCTTCAACGGAAACGGGATAAGTAATCTCCGGGTAATCCTTATTTGTGTCCCATATTACCATGTCCGATTCAAATTCCTTGGCCAGCAGTATTAATCTCCCGTTATGGTCCAGCACCATGCTTGACCCGTCAAAAAGCAGATCGTCGTTACCGCCCACCTGATTGCAGTAGATAACAGGGATGTTGTAGGTGCGGGATATATTATTTAGAACGGTCATCCTCAGGCGGGATTTATTTATGGTGTATGGAGACGCTGAAATATTTATCAGCATATCCATACCCCTGTCACCTAATTCGGACAGGGGATCACGACTGTATCCGGGTATGGGTCTCTCTTCAATGTCGCCCATATTCCAGATGTCCTCGCATATTGTGACACCGATTCGTTTTCCTTCCAGTTCAAACAAAAGACTCTCCCTGGCCGGCTCAAAGTAACGTGTCTCATCAAAGACATCATAGCTGGGCAGTAATATCTTCCCTCCTGTCCCCAGGATTTTCCTTTCCCCCAGAATGGCCACGGAGTTAACCAGGTTTTTGCCTTTTTCATCCGGGTGCCTGTCCACATAGCCGCAGAGGACATGAATACCTTTTATGGCTGATGAGAGATCCTTAAGATATTTCAGGTTTTCGGAAATAAACGCGGGCTTTTCCAGGAGGTCTTTAGGGGGATAGCCCATCAGGGATAATTCCGGAAACACGGCCAGTGAACAGCCCGATTCCCTGGATTTCTCAACAGCCTTCATTATTAGACCGCTGTTATACCTGAAATCACCGATGAGGGGATTTGTCTGACAAATGGAGATCTTCATTTGATGGCTCCGGAGATCCGCTTATATCTGGAAAACAACAAGGGTTGATTACCTCAATATGCAGAATATATCAAGTCTTTAAAATGGAACCCGGGTCTCGCCGTGCCATGCGTGTCTCCGCCCCAATGACTTTATACGGATTCAGGATAAAATCCTTATGATACAAAGTCCTTTAGATCATCTCTTTTATATAAAAAAAGATCACAGCAAGACAAAAGCTCAATTTTATACCCGTACTCACGACATTGCCAAGGAAGATAGCCCAGCCCACTCTTATCAGATCTTTTCCTTTTCTTCCTTCCAGTGTCTCGCCTGCAAAGGCCCCCACAAAGGCACCGATGAATATTCCCCAAGGGGGAAAGAAAAAGATGCCAAGGACCATCCCGGCCATTGACAGGTATATGCCTGTTTTTGACGCCCCGGATCTTGCCGCGCCGAAAACAGGGATTACATAGTCAAGAACAGTGACAAAGACCATCAATGCAGCCATGACTATAAGAAAGAGGGCGCTGAAGGCTTCCCAGTCTTTGGCCAAAGAGAGGGCGATCAATGCCAGGTAGCTAAGGGGCGGCCCTGGTATAACAGGAAGGATAGAACCTGCAAGACCGGCCACTGCCAGAAGTATTCCCAAGATTATCAGTGCAATACTCAATATTGACATTTTTGTAACTCATAAAAAGTGATTTATGATGATTGATCATTGTTAAGTTTTTTCCTATACTTCACTTTCGTTTCGGGTCGAACCGGACTATTCAATTGTTTTTACAATAAATAGACTGAAAAAACGACTCTTTTCCACACTTAAAAGCATAATCCTTGGCATCAAAATGATAGCTTTAAGCGTGAAAAGGGTAACGTCCCCGGAATCATGGACGTTATGGGGTCTGCTGTTGACTTTGGCAGACTTGACCGTTTTATGGTAGTCTTATAGAATTCACAGAAGGGGGAGATGGATATGAAAAAGGTGTTGATCGCCGGTGGCGTGCTTATCCTGATTGTGGTAGCTGCTATTATCTTGCTGATCGGTAATATAGACACGATCATCAAGAAGGGTATAGAAACGGTTGGGCCAAAGATCCTCCAGGCGCCAGTAACCCTTAAAGGTGTTGATATTTCTGTGTCTTCCGGTTCCGGCGAATTGAACGGGCTCACCATAGGGAATCCGGCTGGTTACAAAACGGAATATGCTTTTAAACTCGGAAAAATAGCGGTAGAACTGGATGTAAAGTCCGTGACCACTGATAAAGTACACATCCGAAGTGTGTTGATAGATTCCCCGCAAATCATATATGAGGGGGCCCTGGGAAAAAAGAATAATCTCAGCCAACTGCAGGCCAACGTGGAGAGTTTTACCGGAGCTGGTGCAGGCAGTGATGAGAAGACCGACAGCGGGGACTCCGGTGCAAGCAAGAAGGTGCAGATTGATTATGTCAAAATAGCAGATGGCAGCATAAGTGTAAGCATGGATTTACTTCAGGGTAAAAAGCTTACAGTGCCGTTGCCCACCATTGAATTGCGTGATATTGGAAAAGATAAGGAAGCAACCATGTCAGATGCCCTGAAGCAGGTACTTGCTGCTGTGAATAATGTTACTCTGCCGGCTGTCCGGGGGGCAGTGACCAATTTCACCAAAGGATTGAAAGGGACAGCAGAAGCGGTTCAAGAGGGTGCACAAAAAGGGCTTGACAAATTGAAGGGGTTGTTTGGCAAATAACAGTCTACAATTTATAAGAACCTGTTAAGAAAGACAATGCTACTACCTTTGCACTAATCGTAGGTTTTGAGATCAGGCTTCTTTCTTTTTCGGGCTGTAGAACTCCCCGGTATCTCAGGAAACCATTTCTTTATATTCTAAAGGAGGTGTAGTATGAAACATTTTGTAATTATCCTTTCTTTGATTCTGATGATCATCATGGTAACTAATTCCCAGACCAAGGGGGAACAAAACTATTTTATACATGAAAACCTCACAAAAGTGTGGGGAACCACACCGGAGTTAACCACCTGTGAATCGGTGTGTTACAATCCTGAAAAAGATGTCCTCTATGTCGCCTGTATAAACGGTAATCCGGCTGAAAAAGACGGCAATGGATTTATTGCACAGGTCAGTACCAGCGGTAAAATTGTTGATCAGAAATGGATTGAAGGCTTGAATGCTCCCAAAGGTATGGGGGTTTTCGAGGGTAAATTATATGTAACCGACATTGACCGGATCGTAGAAATTGAGATCAAGCAGGGACAAATCGTAAATGATTACATGGTTGAGGGTGCAGAGTTTTTAAATGACATTTCCATTGATGGCTCTGGAAACGTTTTTGTTTCCGATGCGAGGATGAATAAAATCCACCTGCTTGCTGACAATACGGTCGAGACCTGGCTGGAATCGGAAATGCTAAAAGGTCCAAACGGTTTATTTGCTGAGGATGGCCATTTGCTGATCGGTATTTCTGGATCGGTTTTAAAAGTCGATATTGAAACAAAAGCCATTGAGGTCTATGTTGAAAATACCACCGGTATCGATGGCCTGGAAGCGGACGGCAACGGAAATTATCTGATTTCTGACTGGCAGGGGCATGTGAATCTTATCGCTCCTGGAAAAGAAATGATGCTGCTGCTGGATACCACACCAGCAAAAATCAACGCGGCTGATATCGAATTTATTATTTCAAAGGACTTATTGCTGATACCGACATTTTTTGATAACCGGGTAACCGCATATAAAATCAAAGATTTTAAATAAAAAAGGCGGGATGTCCTGCCGGTAAATCTTATCCTGTACGTCGCCGCAGGCAAAAACGCCTTGAGGTTACCCCCCTTTAATAGGAGGAGATTTCATGAAAATTAAAGCAGCCGTTGTATATGAATTATCAGGTCCTTTCATTATTGAAGAACTTGAGCTGGATGATCCCAGGGATGATGAGGTCCTTGTACGCGTAGCAGGTACAGGATTATGCAATACTGACCTTGCATTCCGTGATGGAGCACTTCCTGTAGAATTTCCGGTTGTTCTGGGTCATGAGGGCGCAGGAGTAGTGGAAAAGGCAGGGAAAAAGGTAACAAAGGTCCAGCCAGGGGATCATGTTGTAATGACCTTTTACCATTGCGGCAGATGTGCCCAGTGCAAGAAAGGAGAGCCTGTAAGATGTGAGTTATTTATGCCGGGAGTTTTTGCTGGAAAAAGATTTGATGGGACTCCAACAATTACAAAGAACGGTGAGACCATCAATGCTGTATTTTTCAATCAATCTTCTTTCGCGTCTCATGCCCTTGCTAATGAACTTAATGTTGTTAAAGTAGATAAAGGCGTTCCTCTTGAAAATCTCGGCCCCTTAGGCTGCGCCATACAGACAGGGGCAGGTGGCGTAATAAATTCCCTTAAAGCGGAACCCGGCTCAAGTATTGCTGTTTTCGGAACAGGATCAGTCGGTATGAGCGCAATCCTCGCCGCTGTCCTGAGTGGATGTAATACAATAATTGCGGTTGACGTAATGGAAGACCGTTTAAACAAGGCCAGGGAACTGGGAGCTACACATACTGTCAATTCAGCGCAAAACGATCCTATTGAAGCAATAAATAAGATCAAACCTAACGGTCTTGACTATAGTCTTGACTGTACGGGTATTCCGGCTGTTATAAATAAGGCGGTCAATTCCGTCAGGGATGGAGGAACCTGCGGATTGATCGGACTTCCCGGTGAAGATAATGTAGCACATCTTGAGATTCATACACTCCTTCATAGGACAGTATACGGCGTCACGGAAGGGGATTCGGTTCCTGATGTGTTTATTCCTAAGCTGATAGAACTGTATAAAGCAGGCAAATTCCCGATCGATAAGATGATAACTTATTACAAACTTGAAGATATCAACCAGGCTGTTGAAGACTCACGCTCGGGCAAGGCATTGAAGGCGATTTTAAAGCCATAGAAATATAGCGGGTCGCGTCTTCACTCTTGACAGATTTCGGATTAATCATCTATCTACAAGCATTGCTGAACGAAGATGCGTGAAGAATGAAGACCTGACCCCATGTTCTTTCTCAGCCTAAACAGCTTCAGCCTGTGTTCCCCTAAAACGCCTAGTCCCCAAATGGGAGTGTGGGCGGATCTTTCGTATATAAGAGATTGTGCACCTTTTTTAATTCATCCATAATCGCAATCTGCTGGGGGCATTTCTCCTCGCACTCACCACATTCCACACAGGCCGACGCCCTTTGATCTTCCGGCATTATGATGTTGTATTCTATTATCGGACCGATCTTGTCTCCGAATAAATGATAGTTATTGAAGGCATCGAAATTGGTGGGAATATTAACTCCGTTAGGGCAGGGCATGCAGTAAACGCATCCGGTGCAGTTAATCTGCAGCATTTCTTCATATTCTTTCTTTACTTTCCCGATCAATTCAATTTCATCGGTACTCATGGAATCAGGTAAGGCATTTTCCGCTGTTTTCATGTTTTCCCTGAGCTGCTCCATCGAATTCATGCCGCTTAGGGCGAGGGATACTTCCGGATGGTTAAAGACCCACCTTAAAGCCCATTCAGCGGGGCTTCTTTTTTTGCCGGCAGAATCCCATAGGGATTGTATGGAGGAAGGTATATTGTCAGTAAGTCTCCCTCCACGCAAAGGTTCCATAATTACCACACCAATGCCTTTCCCTGTAGCATACCGGAGCCCCTCTTTGCCTGCCTGGCGGTTCTCATCAAAGTAATTATACTGGATTTGGCACATGGTCCAGTCATAGCCGTCCACGATCTCCTTGAATATGTTTACATCATCATGGAAGGAAAAGCCCGCGTACCTTATGCGGCCGTCTGATTTTAATTTGTCCAGAAACGCTAATGCACCATATTCCTTCATAAGGGGCCACCCGAGCCTGTTTAATCCATGGAGAAGATAAAAATCTATATAATCTGTATTGAGCCTTTTTAACTGTTCATCAATAAATCTTTCCACATCAGATCTCTTTTGAACAAGCATCACGGGCAGTTTTGTTGCAATATAGACCTTATTACGATAAGGCTTTATCGCTTTACCCAGGATCTCCTCACTCTTTCCCCCATGATAGACGTATGCGCTGTCGAAATAGTTGATGCCGTTCTCTGCGGCGTAAACGAGCAGCTTTTCCGCTTCATCCACGTTGACGGGTTTTTCCATTATCGAGAGATGCTCATATCCCTCTTCAATCACAGGCAGCCGCATGCACCCAAATCCCAGGACAGAGACTTCAATATCACTCTTTCCCAGCTTCCTGTATTGCACGATATCCTCCTCTACCTTTTAGAATTCAATTCGAGAAAAACCATCCCTTTCAGCACCTCCTCAAGGGAGTGCTGAAAGGGATGTATATTTATGTTAAAGGACTTTGAAAGCTACTGTTCCACTTCCTGTTTTTCCTCCGTTGCCGGAACGGCTGGCTGTGGTGGCGGAGAAGCGGGTTTTATCTCTGAAAACCCGGTTTTGACCTCAAGGGGATCGGCAAAACACATATATCTATCACTCTCTTTATCATAGGCCGGCCATTGGACCATACCTTCCACATTAGGATCTCCTGTTCGGGCAAACCGGGTCCACATTCTCATCATTGCCTCGGAGACCCTTTTGTCCACTTCCGTAAGACCGGGGTCATTGGGATCTTTGGCCCCTGATTGTTGGGCAAGGCCGTGCATAAAAGGCCACCAGCCCGTCCTGTTGTCATAGTCTCCGAAAACATACAGGAGTTCCATGGCATGCGTGGATACAGCGCCTTCTGTTCTCCATTTGCTGGGAACCTGATCGAATATGGCGGCATAACCATTTATGCCGGCCTTATTCTGGCATTCCAGCATTTCCACATAGGCGGGAATAAGTTGAGGTATCATTAATCCGCCGGGGCCGGTTATTTCACCCAGGTTGGCAATGGTGATTAAAGGAACGGCGTTATACTCACCAGACCTGAAGATTTCGGATGGAGTCTCCGGCAGAAACCATCCGTCTACCGTAGCGTCATCAAGACCCATACTACTTCTGTCACCCTGAAGGTCCTCCATCATCGCCTCTCTTGCCTCCAGGATCTTTTCAAACGGAAGCGCCCTTGCCGCCTTCAATGGGTCATCCTCTTTATCGACGCCCATTTTGGCAAACAATTTCACCCCCAGTTCCTCAAGTTCGTTGAGTTCCCTGGCGTTTAAAAGGGCTCCGACGGATGTCCCGCTCTCGCAGATCGCCCTGTGAAACAAACCCTTTGCCAGAGGAGAAGCCATGAGGGTAGAGACCTTGGACCCGCCTCCTGATTCTCCGAAGATAGTAACATTATCAGGATTACCTCCGAATACGGATATGTTTCTCTTAACCCACTCAAGGGCTGCTATCATGTCCAGAAACATGTAGTTGCCTGATGAATTATGGGGTGATTCCGCGGTCAAAAGGGGGTGTGCAAGCAACCCGAAACTGTTAAGCCTCATGGTGACGGTAACAACCACCGCACCATGCTGAGGCAGACGGTGGAGATTGGAGAGGAGATCATTACCCGATCCGAATGAATATCCTCCTCCATGCATCCAGACCATTACAGGTAGCGACTCCCCCACTGTGTTAGCCGGGGTCATTACATTAAGATAAAGGCAATCTTCGCTTTGCGGTGATTGTGGAAGACCGGCCATGGCCGCCTGGGGACATGATTTGCAGAATTCCGTGCACTGGCGAATCTCTTCCCATGGGGCCGCCGGTTGAGGCGGTTTCCATCGTAAATCACCAACAGGGGGTGCGGCATAAGGGATCCCTCGATAGGCCCTTATGGGATTATCTATGTCACCGATCAAGGTTCCCGAGATATACCCGGTCTCAATCTTTAATGGATCGGAAAGAGGTTCGGGTGTAATAACTTCAACTTTTTGTTCGCAACCTAAAAGGGTTATTCCTCCTAACAAAAAAACCACTAAAAAAGAAGCAAGCACTCTTTGAATAGTCATTTCATTACCCTCCTTTTTTATATTATATGGTTTCTAATACGTCTTCCCTTTCACTACTTTATGATCCCAATCAATACTGCACGCAGGTATAACTGGCCGCGTCGTTTTCAGTGCCTGGGGCACCGGTGAACTTCGGCCAGGTCGGCCATTCGCACAGCGGACGGGAGCGGGTTGCACCCGGATTTTCATCAATCGCAACCAACCGACCAGGAGTCTGCCCATCCTCGACCCAGGCCTGTAATGCTTTGAGACTGTCAAATCTGGCATTGAATGGCCCGAAACCATGACTGAAACCCGGTATCATGTAGAACCGGATAAATTCGTTGACGGTCTCCCGGGAAAATTGCTGAACCTGGCGTTCGTAATAGGCAATCGTGTTGTACGGCGTGATGAAGTCGTCCATAGTTCCATGCGTCAGGATTATTTTGCCGCCTTTTGCCCGGAACCTGTCGAGGCTGACGTCTGTGACATCCATAATGGAAGCCACCTTTTTGATCCGGTCCTCCCACTGTTTTGGGTTGAAACGCATGGTATCCATGTTTGGATTGCGGGTGATTATGTACTTCACCGTTTGATCACCGACCGAGTAAAGCAGCGCCTCCTTTCCGGAAAGGGGATTAGACGGCTTCGACACCGTACCGAAGGTCGATACCTGGAACAGCGCACCGTCGAGCAGCGGCCATTTCGGGAATACGTCCATGTCCGCGATCTCAAGCCCCGGCCTGTATTCAGAAGTTATCCGATTTACCGCTGCAAGCTGGGTATCAGAAAGGCAGGTATCTCCGGAATCCATACCTCCTGGGCAACGCAACTCATGGATATCAAAAGCGGCATTACACCCTTTCATATTGCTGATAATACCGTCCGATGCCCCATCAAGTTCATCACAGGCTGCATATACAGCATCGGTGATCGATTTTGTTTCCGCAGCATTCATCCAGCCTGCACCGCCATTATCGTAAAGCGCTTTGCCGGTGTTCAGAGAACCCAGATGCAGCATTGTCACATTGTAGGCGGGAAAATGCGCAACAACACCGTCATAATCCTCGGGATATCGGGCCGCCGCATCGAGAGCTTCGTGACCACCCTGCGAACCGCCGATGAAATAGAAACGGATGGGATCACTGCCATAGGCCCTGCGGATAATCTCAACGGCTGTGTCATGGACCTTCTTGATTGATTGCTTGCCGAAATTCAACAACGCCTCGTCATTAAGTGCAAAACTGCCGTCAAAGGCCTGATTGCTCTTGTGACCACCATCACCGCCCAGCGTCACGTAACCCTGTTTGAGGGGATTGTCAACATTAGACGGCTGCAAGGTATAACCGGTCAAACCGGTTACCAGTGTGCCGTCGTAACCCCCTCCCCCCATCTGCAAAGCACGCCTGTTCCAGTATTCCGGCAAATTCACTTCAAATTCCATATTAAAAGATTCACGGTCCTTCGGCTTTATTACTCCGGTAACTTTGCAGAATTTTCCGTTCACATTGCCTTCTTCCGTTGCTTCCACAGGCACAGCGGCCTGAATAACAGCGCCGGAGGTCGGGAAACCGATTGCCGAAGCCGGGATACTCATGCCCTGCAGGCTGTCACAGGGAACATGAATCTTCACTGTTTTCTTGCCCGGACTGCTGCAGGCCGTGAAGAGGAGTATCAGTGCAACTGCTAGGAATACTCTCGCAAGAATCCGCGAATATTTCATGTGTCCTCCTGGTCCTTTAAAAAGCATGCTCGAAGATTAAAAAAACAGACAACTATAGGAATAATGAGTATCTGTCTTTAAAGATTTGCCTTATAGCTGATAAGAAATCCCTTTTGGTTGAGCTGAGTTGATAAGAAGTCCCTTTTTGGCAATGAAGTATATGGGTTTCCAGGTTGTATGTCAATTATAATGGCACCATTACGGCACAGAAGATGCCTAGGTAATGGAGAAAAGAACAAATAGTAGGGCCTGAAGATTTTATCAGGGTTTTGTCTCTATAGATAGCAGATATATGCACAAACACCAACCTTGACAAAATCGACTCAATCTGTAAGTCTTAGCTCTGAATCAGCCATCTGTTAACCAATCACAGAGGATAGCTATGAGTGGAAGCCTATGACCCCATTTCTAAATATAGAGAAGTGGGGTTTTCTATTTATTTTGGTACTCTAAACTCTATCAAAATGATAGATTTGAAAATCAAATCACAAATAAATGACGACTATTGTAGTATTAACCTATGGCAAAAATTGTAACATTCAAGAAATAACATTTTAATGGAAATAGGTTAGTGTGTTTGGTATTGGGATACCTGAACTTATTATAATATTTATTATCTTAGTTATTCCTGTTTCTATTGCAATCTGTGTTTTATTGTTAACAAGGCATGGGCCAAAGAAATCTATTATAAAGGAGGGATATATGTACTGCACAAAATGTGGAACGAAAAACGATGATAATGCCTTCAAATGCGTACAATGTGGGAATATCTTACAAGACGTTCAGCAATTCGGCACAGGCACTTCAGAGAGAATGGTAATTCCAACATATTTGGCGCAAGCAATTTTAGTTACACTTTTGTGTTGTTTGCCTTTTGGTATTCCTGCTATCGTTTATGCAGCCCAAGTAAATAGCAGGTTTGCAGCAGGTGACTATGCCGGAGCTGTTGAGAAATCCAAGAAAGCCAAGACTTGGTGTTGGGTTTCATTTTGGGTTGGATTAGGAATAATCATCATGTGGTTTCTTATTGGATTTATTGGTGTTTTTATGGAAGCCTAATAAGATTTCAGCGAAATTTTATGACCAAGACATCGGAGGGATAAAATATGTATTGTCCAAAATGCGGAACACAAAATGATGATAATAATTTCAGGTGCATTAAATGCGGAACCATCATTCAGCAAATACCCCACGCGACTACTCCGGTAAAGGCAAGTGGGACTATTGGTGTTGTTTTAGCTATAATCGCAGGAGTAATGCTATTCATTGCGATAATTGGAATACTTGCTGCGATAGCTATTCCTCAATTTTCCGCTTATAGGACCAGGTCTTACAACTCAGCAGCTCAAGCTGATTTAAGGAATGCTGCTACAGCACAGGAAGCATATTATATTGATAATGTAACATACACCGATTCTATCGAAGATCTGGCGGGATCTTTTTATGGTTTGTATATCAGTGAGGGTGTTACGGTTGAGATTATCTCTGCCAATGAAGACCATTATCATATAATAGCTTTTCATGAAGCAGGTAATAAAAAGTATGAAATAATTGGCCCGGGTGGAACTATCGAAGAATATCAGGAATAAAAGCAAACAGAGAATTGTTAAAGAGTGTTTAAGCTGCGGATATCGTGAGATCTAAAGATGCGAAATCATACTACTAGATATCTAGTGGTTTAATAGAGTTTATCTGCTTAATAATACGAATTTGTGGTTTACTAAGAATAACATGATGTTTCATTATTTGACTGTTTTATCTCAATGTATTCCATTGCACAAATAAATCAGAGTATAAAATCGATCGTAATTTTGGGAATTAGTATTATCGTTCTCATTTTTTTATATATATTTGACCCATCTGGTTCGTTCTTTTATCCGCCTTGCCCTGTTCATGCTCTAACCGGCCTTTACTGTCCAGGCTGTGGGTCATTGCGCGCTTTATATCAGCTATTTCATGGTCATCTATCAAAGGCTTTTGGGTTTAATCCGTTGATGGTTTTATCATTGCCTTTTCTTGGATATAGTTTCTTATCTTATATTCTTGATGGAATAACAGGGAAATCACTTCCAAGAATCTTTATCCCTGCCTTCTACATTTGGGTTGTTTTATGCGTTATTTTATTATTTGGGATTTTCAGAAATATTCCAATTTACCCATTCTCATTGTTGGCCCCGTAAATTGATCGTTTATCCTTGGTCGGGGGGCGGGGACCAAGGCAACTAGTGTATTTGCTGATCAATTGTGAAATCTAGCATTCTATCTTACGAATCTATATAAAACTTTCAGCTTTCCCCTGACATTTATGGTTAATTTGGGAAGTAGTAACTTGGGCTTTTTTCAAGTATTGTAATGCTAATCACAATAGGATGAGGGGTATTCGAAAAGCAATTATCACAGATTTTCTAAAACCTATAATTTCTGAAACATTCTCAATATAGCTGAAATAGCGTGATGTTTGGTTTCATGGCAAACGACCTGCAATTTTGAATTGTAAGGAGATTTTATGATGAGGGTTTCAAATTCTTCCAAGTCAAATGGCTCCGCAGAGCGACTGGCGCCTATATTCCTATTTATCCTATTCATGTCTGCATTGGGAATGCTTAATGGCTGTGGCACTCTCTCCAATGGGCGGGGTTGGGGACAGGATGCAACTTGGAATCCTGGTTGGGCGAGGATTAAGAGTGCTACGATCGATGCTGCTTTATCACCTGGAACATGGGGAACGGTTGCAGCAGCTTTAGTCCTTCAGATTGACGATATGGATGAACGTATATCTGATTGGGCTTCGGATAATACTCCCATATTTGGATCCCAAAATAATGCAGACAAATGGAGTGATTACCTGCGAGATACATCAGGTGCCGCCTATCTCCTGACGACACTTGTTGCACCCAGCGGAGAAGATCCGTTAGGGTGGTCGACTTCCAAAGTAAAAGGTCTTACGGTCGGCGCAGTTGCCTGGGGGTTTACCGCGGGCACAACGGAACTTTTGAAGGATCAGACGGAAAGAACCAGGCCCGACAAATCGGATAACCGCAGTTTTCCCTCTGGTCATGTTTCATCAGCAGGTTCATTTACGACTCTTGGTAGGCGAAATATTTCCTGTTTATCATTGTCTCCGGCTTATGAGAAATTCTCGAACCTGGCCCTTTATGGCATTTCGGCTGGAACAGCTTGGGCAAGAGTGGAGGCTAAAAAACACTATCCATCGGATGCGCTTGTTGGTTATGCAATAGGGCACTTTTCCAGCGCTCTTATCAATGACGCCTTCTTAGGACTCGACACAAAGAAGGGTCCTTTCTTTGCTATTGAGCCTTCGAGACATGGCATGCTCGTCAATCTGAACTGGATATATTAGGTCGATAAAAGAAATTCCTATTAAAGTATGATATCTCAAATATATCCAAAACTTTTTTAGTAAAAGAATTAATTTAAAGAAATGCAGGACCAAAAAAAAATGGCGGCCTATTCATTCGCAGAAAAATGGCGCATTCACCTATCCAGAATTATTGCCCTCATTTTTTTCATTTTTATTGCTTTCACGGCAAGTAAATGGGAGGAAATTAATATTGTTAGTAACATTTTTTTTCTTGTTGGTTGCATCTTCGTAGGAGTTGCTTCACTTGGGCGATTGTGGTGTTCATTGTACATTGCCGGATATAAAAATGATACTTTGATTACTTTAGGTCCTTATTCAATATCAAGAAACCCATTATATTTTTTCAGCATGATTGGAGGCGTTGGAGTTGGGCTTGTCACGGAAACCTTTTTGATCCCTTTAGGTATTTTGATCCTTTTTTTAATTTATTATCCTATGGTAATAAAGGGTGAAGAAATCCGATTGCTAAATATCCATGGTGATAAATATAGGTCTTATTATGATAAAACTCCTGCTTTAATGCCAGATCTATCGCGTTTAGAAGAGCCAAATACGTACATCGTGAAACCTAAAATATTTAAGAAAAATATCTTTAGTGCATTATGGTTTGTCTGGCTTGTGGGTATAATAGAATTGCTTGAAGCATTACATGAAGCGAATATTCTACCAACATACTTCAAGATCTATTGATGATGTGAATAAACAATTTCGGCTATACTATAAAAAAATCAGATAGAAATACTTCAAACTCTAATCTAAAAAATGCATTATCTTTTAGAATAAATATTACGACAAGTAGTAATTAGCGCTGCCTCAACATATTCTATGGGCCGAAGAATTCGGGTCGGACCGGACTATCTAATTGTTTTTTACGTTAAATTTGTTGATAAAACGAAACTTTTCCGCCACTAAAGGCATGTTTTTGGTATCAAAATGATAGCTTTAAGTGTGAGGAGGGGAATGTCCACAAAATGATTGACCCCTTTACTCATACGAGTTATTCTATTAAGAATAATACTGAAATTTCCTGCTGAATTAACCAGCCATAATATATAGCAAACTTGTTATTTCTCACTGTTTAGTTCATGAGCCCATTATTTATTGATTCCTATGTTATTTATTGATATCTATTTAACAGGGATTTGGGGTTAATGATAGATGTTTCTTATAAACTTTTGTCCACAGGAGGATGACCAATGAAAAAGATTACTTTAGTAGCAAGCTTGGTATTGTTTACTGTTATGGTTTTTGGCTGTCACACACTTGGAATCCGGAAGGTTCCAGGCCCGGAGGGCGTTTATCTCATTACAATGGAAACGCAAATGGGTGACATGGAATCTACATTGGCTCTCAATGCAGATGGGACCGGTTACATGGAAGGGATGATGGGTAAAATGGAGTTCTCAGGTGCAAGGATAGAAGGCAGTAGCTTTGATATCACCATGCCTGTGGAGACCCCGAACGGTGAAATAGAGATAACTCTTAAAGGGGCTGTGGATGGTGACAATATAAGTGGCACCACCGGATCACCAATGGGTGAATCATCCTTTACAGGCCAGAGAAAAGAGTAGAGGGCTTGAATCCGGCCCGGACCGGACTATCGAATTGACGGTTGATAAAAATTAATAGATGTTATGGGGTCAAATCTGCCGCTGACTTTTGGGTATAGTCTATAAGAGTCAACGCAGGCTTGACCCTTTTATTAGGAGTATCCTTGTTGCCTTTATTGATGGAGATATGATATTAACAAAAGGCAAACCTGTTAAAGACCCCACGAGCGAGTAGACACACTGTTTGGTTGCGCTCGTAGGATTGCGTCAGGATGTCCTTATTGAAGAGGAGAAAAGGCATGGAAGAAAGAATCGTGTATTTTGAGAAACCAGGCAAAGGGAATACGGCGGAAGTCATAAAGCTAGTTAAAGAGAGGGCTCAGGCTAGAGGAATAAATAGATTTGTTGTGGCATCCACCCGAGGTGCTACAGCAAGGGATTTCATGGAAGCTTTCACCGGAACGGATTTCCGTTTGGTCATCATTCCATGGCAATTTGGTTTCAAAGGCGAAGAACAGCCCTTCCCACAGGAACTTGTAGATGAGCTTCGGGCGAAGAACCACCAGGTCCATTACGGGACGATGTTATTTCACACCACAGAATTTTATGGTACAAACGCACCCCAGGCCATGGCTAGCCTTCTTCGCACGTTTGGGCAGGGGACCAAGGTTTGTTTTGAGACCATCTTGATGGCCTGTGACGGAGGATTAGTCAGGATTGGAGAAAAAGTTATCGCGGTAGCAGGTACTGGCTCGGGAGCTGATACAGCTCTTGTTGCCACTGCTGCGCCCACTACCAGATTAAGCTCGCTCCGCATCCATGAGATCATCTGCAAACCTGTCATGTGATAATACGGGTAGAGGAAACCCATAAAATAATAACTCCAGATTTGGAATAACTTGGTGCAAAGGGGGACACCCATAATAGAGCTGAGAAACTTATGTATTGATTGAGTTATTTAGTTTCTTATAGACGTGCCCTCTAATTGCTCCGTAATGGCAATGTTATGGGTCAGGTCTGCCGTTGACTTTTGAGTATAGTCGATAAGGGTCAATATAAGACTTAACCCCAATAATAAGATGAAATTACAAAAGGAAGAGAGTCAAATGGCAAATCAAGTCAGAAAAGAGTATCGAATGTTATCACCGGAGGATTTGCTGCAGAAGGTGTATGATTTGGGAGTGGCCTATGAAAGGAACTCGTTCAGTTGTTCCCAAAGCACCGTGGCGGCCCTGTACCGTGTCCTCGATTTTCCGGACGTCCTGGTCAAGGCGTCCTGTTCAAACGCCGGAGGAACCGCCCTGCAGATAATCGGAACGTGCGGCGGACTTGTAGGAGGCATAATGGTCCTGGACTATTTCTTCGGCCGTCCCTTCGAGTACATGTCGGACACCGAGTTTATAGAGGACCCCAATATCAACGCCCTTTTTGCCGCCCAGCCCATGGCAAGGGCTCTGTGCGATAAATATGTGGATAATTACGGCACCATAACCTGCGCCAATATACAACGGCAAATCTTCGGCCGCTTCTTTTCCCTGGAGGATGAGGATGAATTCCGGAAACTGGATGAGGCCGGGGGGCACTCGAATCCTGAAAAATGCCCGCGTATTGTCGGGAACGCCGCAAGGTGGACCATGGAAATCCTGATTGATAACGGGGGTATCAAACTGGGTAAATAACCAGACGAAGATATAAGGGTACGCCAGGCCTTATTCTTGAATTTTGAACATGCGAACATGGTGATTTCTAATCTGTTTCGAATTTCGCGGTTGCATTTTGGGGCGGACCGCACTATCGAATGGAGCGTTGATAAAAATTAGTAGATGTTATGGGGTCAATTCTGCTGTGGTTTGAGCATAGTTAATAAAGGTCAAGCGTAAACCCCTTTAAGGAGGCAGGATATGGAAAGGAGAAGTTTTCTTAAATTAGGGTTGGCTGGGTTCGGGACGATAGCTCTGGCCGATGATGCGTGGGCGTTGAAGTATTATCCCATGGCTTCTGATAGGAAATGCGCCGTGCTTTACGGGACCTGGTGCGGAAGCTCCCGCGACGCCGCGATATGGATCTCGGAAGGGATGGGCGGGATTGCCGATGTCTTCGATGTGCGCGAAAACCCTAATCTGAAGGCATTTGATCATATCATCATCGGCGGCTCTATTCGAAGTAATGTAACGCGCCAGGATTTGCAGGATTATATCACAGAAAACAATGCATGGCTGAAAGCGAAGGTGAGAGGACTATTTGCCGTATGCGGCAACGGCGAAAGACCGGTGGGACCGGAACAAACGGCTATGTATATTGATAATCATTTGGCCAAACTGTGTGGGGTTGGCAAGATCCCATCAAGGGTGTTTAACGGGAGAATCACAAAGTCCTTGATGGAGCCTGAGATAGCCAGAATGATGGAGACAAACTACCCGCGAATTGCGGGCAAGGAGTTGGAAGATTACGACCTTCTCAAACGCGCTGATTGTATGGCTTTTGGCAAAGAGGTTTTAGCCGGCATGAAGTAACAAGGCAAGCCAGAATCCTGGTGGGACCGGGCTATCCGATTGTCTTCGCAATAAATACACTGAGAAAACGACTCCTTTACCATGATAAAACTCCATGGTTTGACCCTTATCTAACAACTGTAAGACGGGCGCCCAAAACCGGATCCGCTATCCTGCCGTGAATACTCCTTGCATGATCCAATAGAAAGTCACTGCTGGAATCTGAAAATCCCCCCAGCCTTAGTTCTTCAATTATTCTGGAACATATTTTCTCGATGATAGCTGACTTTTCTTGGTGATCATGTTCAGCCAGGAGATCCGCGATCATGTTATATACCGCTTTCCCAAGGAGCGGAAGCTCTTTTAGGGCACGGTGCATCCATTTGTAAAACGGTGTGTATCTTTTATTCAAAAGAAACACAAGGGAGATAACATCAGCACAGAACGTCATCTCCGAATGCCTTACAGCAAAAACATCGTTTCGTTTAAGGGATCGCTCGAAATTATACTGACCTGCCTGCGCTGCCGTTATGCACCGGGACGCCATCTTTTTTAAACGTACATCTTCAGGATAAAAACCAAGTAACTCTTTCCGCCAACGAGAAAACTCGCCTAGAGGATCGGAAAAGATCTTACCATTAGTGCATGTTGCCAGGGCCTGCTCCGGAATGGACAACCATTCCGTCAAGGTCTTTGGTAAGTAGTCCATCCCAAGATGATTTCTGTAAAAGGTCCTTATCTCGCTCACTCCTGTTCGTGCCCCTTCCCCCGGACTCACAACCCGCGGTCCAAATCCCTGGAATGTTTTTGGCAAATTTTGATAGGCCTCTTGAAGAACAGGGCCAATCTCTTTGTAGTCTTCTGTTGTCAGCCAAATGCAGAATCCGGGACCCCAATCATGATCCCTGGAGGTATCATCATCAAACCCGAAACATTCTGAACCGGGTCCTGCAAAGCCCACGGCAATTCGATCGGCGTGTGAACTGAATTTGGTCTCAATCATGGGTAACCCATGGGAGTTATAGTATTTTTCCGATAGTTCGATACCTTTCATTTATTAATATATCTCCTGCGTCAAGTATAACTTCCTTTGTATAATTCCCGGCGACCATAATGTAAAGGGGACATTCGTTCCAAAGTAGTTTAATATAAAGGAAAATATATTTGTAAAAAGTTGAAGATTTTTCTTGACAAGGATTACAAATGTAATTATTATTGTATTACAATTGTAATCCATACAAAAAGGACAGATTCATGAGGCAAATACCAAAGATCTCGGAATCCGAGTGGTTGGTGATGAAGGCAATATCGAATGAAAACCCTATCACTTCAAAAAGGGTTGTTGAGGCATTGTCCGGATCAACCGCTTGGAAACCTAAAACAATTAAGACACTTTTAAACCGGTTAGTGAAGAAGGGGGCTGTGGGATATAAAAGCAAAGGCAGGGAGTATCACTATTATCCCTTGATAGAAGAGGCTGTTTTTGTGAAGGCGGAGAGTCGCTCGTTTCTAAAGCGGGTTTTCGGGGGTGCTGTAAAACCCATGCTTGCCACCATGGTTGAAAGTGAAGATTTGTCGCCGGAAGATGTAGAGGAGTTAAAAGGCATCCTTGATAAAAAATAGGAGAGAATGCAATGGAATCTTTATTTTCAGGATTACAGACACTGTATATTGGGCTGCTCAATTACACCATAGGTGTGAGTATCATGATCGGTTTGATATTCATGATTAGATTTGTCACCGGAAAAAGGCTGCCTGCCTGGTGGCTTTATAGCCTCTGGTTGATACTTCTGATACGCATGCTTATCCCTCTGGGGTTCGAGGACCTCTCGAATCTGTTTAATTATGTGCCGGTTTTAGGGGAGAGCAGCCTGTTTGAATTATCAGCTATTACAATAAACGCATTTTCAACAACACAGGGTTGGGGTTTACCGGTTGAGAAGTCGTTAGTCTTCGTATGGCTTACAGGAGTCATGGTTCTGGGAATCTATATCTTTTACAAAAACCTGAATTTCTGGATCATGATCAAACAAAAATCTCTCTTAACCGATAAAAGAGTGCTTGACCTGCTGGAAGACTGCAAAAGGCGGATGAAAATCAATACTCTGCTGGGAATCATAATTACGGAAAAGGTAAAGAGTCCGGCCCTTTTCGGGTATATACGGCCGCAACTGCTGTTACCCGAGGGGATACTTGAAGAACTCAATGATGCGGAATTGGCTTACGTGTTCATGCACGAGCTGGGGCATCTGAAACGTCATGATATAGGGATATCCTGGCTTTTGACCCTTTTACAGATTATCCACTGGTTTAATCCACTTGTCTGGTTGGCATTCTATCAGATGCGGGTTGATCAGGAATCAGCCTGCGATACTTCAGTACTGTCGCGAATAAAGCACAGTCAACGCATTGATTACGCAAATACTATTATCGGTTTTCTGGAAAGATTCTGTAGAAATCGTCAATTGCCTGCCTTGGTGGGTATCCTGGAGAATAAGACTCAAATGAAAAGGAGGATTGCAATGATTACCTATTATAAAAGATTGTCTCAAAAAATGACGTATGCCGCCTTCGCTCTGCTTATTTCGATCGGCTTTATCTCTTTTACTCTTTCAGGTTGTGCGGGAGTTAGGCAAGGGCAGGCTGATAAGGGTGTTGATACCGGGAGGGAATATAAATTAGCAGAGGTTGATGAACCTCCAAGGATTCTTCGAGCGGTTAATCCTCTTTACCCATATGAAGCAGCAAAAGAAAAAGTGGAAGGAAGGGTTGTGGTGCAATTCGTTGTAACAAAGGAAGGCACAGTCGCAGAGCCGATTGTCATTGAATCAGATCCGCCGGGGGTATTCGATAAATCGGCTTTGGATGCTGTCTATCAATATATTTTTAAGCCTGGGATCAAGGATGGACAACCTGTTGATTGCATAGTTAAGTTGCCAATGGGATATGAGCTTGGACCCGAACAGGAGACATCAAATCCATAAAACAAATAAATTTAGATTTGATCAGACATGCAATGTCAGATTCTATGTTCATTGTGTTGATATGTTCTCTCAAAATCTGAATATCGAATATCGAAACATCAAATAATTCCGAAATACGAATATCGAAATTCTTCGCTCGCTATGCTCGGCTCAGTCCCGCAAGCGGGTTCCCAGTTTCGAATGTTCTAATGCTCAAAACAAAATCAAAAAACCCCAAAGAAACTAAACCGTATTTTGGTCATTGGATATTGTCCTTCGACTTCGCTCAGGATGGTGAGTAAGTCGAACCATTTCGAGCTTCTGATTTCGAATTTTAATCTCATCTTACAGTGTCTATGAGACAATATAAAAGATAATGCAAATAAAGATGCTTTAAGAATGAAGACCTGACCGTCCTGTTCTTCTCAGAAATCAATATTCCAAAATAGATTACCAATTGATATTTTGAAGTATGTGCCCTATTTTACAATGATCTACCACGGAAGAATAAAAAACGAATAAACCAGTGCAGAGGCACCAAGGTTACAGAAAAGTTATATTTATGGAGACACTAACGAAGGGGGACTTGTTATGTTTAATTATCCCTATCTTGTTGAGTTACTGACACCGAAAAGATCCGGTGACGATCTGATTGAAAACTTTCTAGATAGATTCTCTGGGCGGTACCTAAGGATTATTGATGCGGGATATGGATTATCCATACCGGACAACCCCATGGGGCAGCCAAGGTTGGGCGCTCTGGAGAGCATTGATCGTAGGGGCCTTGCAGTCGATCCCGAAAAGGTTGTGATGAATTTGAATACCTTCCATACAAAAAGCGAGCTTGATGGGTTGTTAGAAAAAGCCGCTAAAGCAAAATTAAAATACATTCTCGTTGTAAGAGGGGACGGTGGACCTCTGTTACCCAGGCTCGACTCAAAAAGCATCGGGGGCAAACTGAACGTGGCAACCTCCATTGATTTGATTCGATACATTAACACGGAATACCCCGATCATTTCACAACAGGTGCAGCCTTCAATCCTTATAAACCAATGCCTTCGGAGTTAAATCGAATGAAGCAAAAGATAGAAGCTGGCGCAAAGTATGTGGTTACACAGCCCATCATTGGAAAAGACGAGAACGTTGATAGTTTAAAAGATTTTAACATTGCTGTCATCGTTGAAGCTTGGCTCTCAAACAACATCGATCTTCTTTACAAAAGTGTAGGTAAAGAAAAAGATGAAAAGGCAGAAAAATACGATCCTCTCGAAAATCTAAAAGCACTCCATGAATTTTATCCGGAGTGCTGTGTTTATCTGTCAATGCTCAGTTTCAAACAGGATTGGCAGGAAATTTTGCCGAGGCTTTCGATATAGAAGAAATTATCGAACGCCAACTTAGGCATTTCTAAGAAAACATAGGGGTCGCGTCTTCATTCTTGACAGATTTCGGATTAATTATCTATCTACAACCATTACTAAATAAAGACGCGCGAAGAATGAGAACCTGACCCTCCTGTTCTCTTATCTCTTCTCTCCAAGTAGACTTTTCATTTATTTTGAGTATAATTTAACAGGAAATATCCGAAAGGAAGTATCCTTCATTAAAAATTATCTGGGGAGTCTAAACCTTATTGATATTAAAGACTCGAAAATCAAATCGCAAGAAATGAGTACAATGCTTTTATTGGTATCGGACAAAAAATCACTACATTAAATTTATTTTTTGCACCACAACATCATGCAGCTGAATTTTTTTGACATACAAGGTTAAACTCTCCACGGTCCGTTCATTAAAAAGCGTGTTCTTATCAAATAAAAAGAGAGGTATGCATTATGGATGTCACCAGAGATAGTGTTACTGATGTAGTTACTTTTAGATATGTTTTTACCTTCAAAAACAGTCTGGAAAAGGAATTTAAAATTAGGCTTGATAAAAAAACGTTACGGTTAATTCAGCCGGAAGACAGACCGCCTCCCCCATGGGCAGCATTAAAAAGCTTCAAATGTCCAAATTGCCCCCTTGATGAATCGCAATACGAATTTTGCCCCACCGCAACAAACATTGTCGAATTGACTGATTACTTTAAGAATATAGAATCTATCGAGGAGGTTGAAGTACTTGTGGAAACCCAGGAAAGGAAATACCTAAAACAAGTCCCCTTACATATAGGCTTAAGTTCGTTACTCGGTGTATATATGGTCACCGCTGGTTGCCCTATTCTTGAAAAGCTTAAGCCGATGGTGCGTTACCACCTGCCTTTCGCGTCGATAGAAGAGACTACTTACCGCTCCGTAACTATGTATTTGCTGGCACAATTCTTTTTGCTCAGAAGAAAAAATAAGCCTGATTGGAATTTGGATAATCTCGCCACGATATATGATGATATTCAAGTAGTTAATAAAAATGTTTGTGATAAAATTCAAGAAATTATAAATGAAGATGCTGCAGCCAATGCGCTGGTGAAACTCGATTATTCCGCCTTATACATTTTCCTTCGTCTAAATAAAAAGATATTGGATGAAATCGAATCTTATTTTAATGCATATTTTGTTTAATAAATCCGGTTCTTAAAACCTACATCATTAATGGGCAGTGGGCGACGTACGTTAAAATATGAATTAATGAGAGAATTTTCATATTTTAGCGGACGTCCCCCTTTTCATAAATACGGGAATAGATATTCTTAAACCAATTGCTATCTATAAGAACGCAGAGAGAGTGTAAGTAATCATTTCTTCAATATAGCTTCCATCCTCAAATTCCCAAACCTGGCCCCCAGTATGGGTATGGCTCCTTTCATTATCCCCACAAGTATAGTGAGTTATTTTTATATTTTTATTTTTATTCTTATTAAGCAGGCCCTTATCCTCGTCAAGGTTGAATCCAAAAGCAATTGAGTTTTTCATTGCATCCTCATAAGTGACTCCGTCTTGCACAAGAGCAGTGCGGTAGGCCCGAGCTAATTTCCCATTCTTATCTTTTTTGTCTGTAAAAAGTTCAAACCGCGTATATCGATAGAGCCCATCCTGATTAGGACATGATTTCTTTATTTCCGATTTCTCTGATACATATTGATTTCCTATTAATGATGAGAAAAACCTTCGTATGGAAAACATGACTCCTCCTAATTACTTTGTACATCAATTTTATACAAGACTTGAGCCATGATGTATAAATAAAACTCCCCGGTTAAATAAATTATGATAATCATTATAGAATACGGATTGGGCCAGACTATCCAATTGTTTTTACAACAAATACATTGACAAGACGACTCTTTTCCACTCTCAAAAGCATATTTTTGGTATCAAGATGATAGCTTTAGGTGTGAAGAAGGGAATATCCCCAAAATCATGCACGCCCTCTTTATGGCGCTACCTTTGCATCAAATTGGGTAACCAGAGCCCGATCTGAGGGAATATCATGATCAGAGCCATGGTCAGAAAGCCCAGCAACATGAAGGGCAGGGACGATCTGAAGACGTCCCCCAGCGTCACATCTCCCGGAGCAATGGCTTTCATGGTAAAGCAGTCCAGGCCGAAGGGCGGGCTGATGAGGCCGAGCTGTATGTTCATCAGTGATATAACGGAAAACCACAGGGTATCGTAACCCAAGGCCTTTACCAGGGGGAAGAAGAGGGGGGCGGTGATCATGACAATGCTCGCAGGATCCATGAACGCACCCAGAAACACAAGGATCATCTGGGTGGCAATAATGAGCAAGATAGGGTGGACGTTGAGATCCGTTGCCCAATGGACCAGCGTGGAAATAGCCCCGGTGGTGGCCAGTATGCGGCCGAAGCTTATGGATCCGACCACGATGAAAAAGACCATGACCGTCACGTGGATGGTATCCTGGGCGGATACCTTGATCGTCTCCCAGGAAAGCTTGCGGTAGATGGCGGCAAGGATGTAACAGGCGATGACCCCCAGGGCGGCCGATTCTCCCGGGGTTGCTATGCCTGTAAAAACGCTCCCGATGACCGCAAAGATCACCAGGACAATGGGGGCTATGTGGGTGAAGCCTGTCTTGATTTTTTGGGAGAGCGGTACGGGAGGGACCTCATATTTCGGGGCTAGGGCCGGATTGATTGCGCAGCGGATGATAATGTAGCCGACGAACAGGGCGCCTACCATGAGACCGGGGACGATGATGGCGAGGAGGAGCTTGCCGATGGACACCTGCCCGACGGCACCCAGGAAAACGGCAAGTGCGCTGGGAGGTATAAGGATAGCAAGCGTGCCGCTCGACACGATCGGTCCCAGGGTCATGGCTTTCGCGTAGCCCCGTTTGTCCATCTCCGGTACCAGGACCTTGCCGAGTATGCCGATCGACCCCCCGCTGATGCCGATCATGGTGCCCAGAAGAACACCGGAACCGATGGCAAGAAGGCTCAGTCTTCCGGGGAGTTTTCCGAGGATCTGGTCTACCCCGTCAATAAGGCGGGTACCGGTTCCGGAGGTAAAAACGATATCTCCCATCAGGATGAACAGGGGTATGGGGAGGAAGTTGTAGTTGGTCACCGAGCTGTAAAAACTCATAGCCAGTTGTTCCAGACCGGCTTCCCCTCCCCAGAAAAGGTATCCCCCGATGATGCAAATGAATATAAAGGTAAAAGATATGGGCATGCCTGTGGCCATTAACGCAATCAGTAAACCGAACATCAGCAGTATGGCAAAATACCACTCCAAGGCAATACCTCCTTCAATGGTGAGATGACACCTTATCCCCAGGGACCTGGTGATCAACAGCGGACTTTTTCCGCTGGGACAAGGCCCTGTACCTCTCAAAGAACCCCTTGGCATTCCTGATGGTCTGAACAAACAACATGAAGAATCCAATGGGGATGATGATTTCAATGGGCCATTTGGGCGGATTCAATATGGATGCCAGGATAAAATTCGTCTGATAATCTGTTACGGTCAGCTTGGTGGTGTAAAACAGCATTACGCCGGCCAGGAGCACACAGACGCAGTGGGTGATGGTGTTCAGAAGGGCCTGCGTTTTCGGAGACAGTTGACTGGTGAGAGAGTCCATTTTTACGTGGCCGTTCATTCTCATGATGGCCGTTGTGCCAAGGAAGGTCATCCACAGAAGGCTGTAGGTGATGATCTCGTACAGAGGCGCCCACGTAAAATCGATAACCTTTCTCAAAATGACATCCGCGGAAACGGCCAAGGCGTCCAGGACCACAACAGCGGCGGCTGCCATGAGCATGTAGTCAATGGTTTTATCGAAGATGATCTCTGCTTTACGCAAGGCCTTCATATGTTACCTGTCCGGATTAAACCGGGCCGGCAGGCAGGTAGCGCCTGCCGGTCTTCTTGCAGGGTCAGGGTCGAAACCGGAAGATGAGGACTTTAGTTCGCCCTCGGAAATTCGGGATCAACAAGCCAGTCCTTCAATTTGGGTGCGATGTCGGGCCATCTGTCCATGTCTTCATCCCACATGGCCTTTCGATAGTCAAGATAGAGTTCCTTGGAATCGGCCGGGGAGAGGTGGATAATCTTTACGCCGGCGGCAGAAATATCCTTTTTTACCTTTTCCACGGTCTCTGTGAACATCTTGGCTCCGTCTATCTCCGCCTGAATCATGGCCTTGTTAAGGATGTCCTGTTGCTCGGGAGTAAGGCTCTTGTATTTCGCCATGTTCATGATCATCATTGCCCCGCATGAGCTGAAGGGTTCGTCCAGCATGGCTTTGGTGACCGGCGTCAGGCTATAATCCTGAATCCCGGGGATACCGATGTTGTAGCCGTCTACCGTGCCCCGCTCCATGGACGTGAAGTAGTCGGGGAACTCTATAGGCACACAGACAGCCTCCAACCTTTCGATAAACATCCTGTTGGAACCTCCCATTGAGGCGATCTTAAGTCCTTCCATGTTCTCGAGGGTCTCAATGTCCTTTCTCAGGTAGAATACGGTTTGCACCTGTGGGAGAGAGGATATGGAGGCGCCCAAATAATAGATGCCCTGTTTGGCGAATTGGTCCTGGTAGTACTTGAATGCAGGCCCTTTGCGAAGTTCCATGGGGCTGTATTCCGCGCGACCGATGGAGCTGGAGCCGGAAACAAGGGCATCGCAGAATGAGGACAGGGCGCTGGCGATATCCACGGTGCCCCTTTTGACGGCTGCAGGGGCGTCAGATGCGGGAATTGCCTCCGGACCCATGAATCTGATCTTTATGGTACCGTGCGACATCTTTTCTGTGTTGCTGATGAAGAGACGGACCCAATTACCTCCCGGAGGGATATCGGACACAAAACTAACCAGTGACAATTCAAGTGTTTTTTTCTGAGCGGCATCCGGATTCGCAGAAACCGCGATGAACATGGAGGCCGACACCAAAATCACCAATAAGAAAGCGACCTTTTTCACTGTTTTATCCCCCCTTCAGTTCAATGTTTCACCCTTAAAAGCATATTTTTGGTATCAAAATGGTAGGTTTAAGCTTGAAAAGGGGAACGTCCCCAAAACCATGGACGTCCCTCACTTCATTCCCACAGCCACCAGGTACAGGATTGAATCGCGGTCAAGACCGATCAGACTTCCCCCTTCATCGTCATAAAAGGCACCTATGCCGCAGCAGCCCAGGTTCATGGAGGTGGCCGCAACATATATCCTCTGGCCCATCCGACCTGCGGTCATCATGGTATATCTGTATCCCCTGGGGCCGTATGTCCTGTCAACGAGGTTAAGGTCTGTGATAAACAGGAAATGGACCCCGGCGCTGGTCAACCATTCTTGCTCAAGACACGCCCTGGCCATATCGCCCATAAGATTGCCGGCAAATACCCTGCCGAATCGTTTTTTAATCGTATCAAGGATATAAAGGCCGGGAGTAAGGGATTTGATGTTTCCCGAGAGAAAACCGACGGTTAATGATTGATGTCCAATGGTCTCTCGGGGCATGTTTTTATCAACGCACAGGGAATCAAGGAGTGATAAAAGGTTGTTCTTCCCCATGGGTTCATTCACAAAATTACGGCCTGAACGGCGTTTTAAAAGACATTCAGGGTATTCGGCATAATGGGCATTCAATGGTGTATCCGCAAGATTATGCCACGATTCCGGTATTAAGGCGGGGGTTCCCGGGATATCAGTATCAAGATGGTGTTTTGCTTCAGACATATATCCCGCCCTGTGGATCTCCTGTACGGCCGGATAATCTGTCTCTTTCATTGAGACTATACTTGCCTGAAGTATATCGTCCGGCGGGGTTTGAACATCTTTCATGTGTAAGTCATGAACATTATCCAGTCCCGGTATACGGGCAACTGCCAGACAGACCTCCTTTGAATCATCCACTCCAAGCAGCCGGTTTATCCCTGTGTCATCAAAGTTATAGGAGAGATTAAAGGGGATTTTCATGGCCTTAAGGGCGAGATCCAGGTTTTCTATCACGTGGCCCGTATCAAGGAGGTGGTAGCGATAGGCCCGGTCTCTGTACTTCCATGAACTGCGGAAAAAGATGGCGGTGAAAAAGAATGTAAGAACGGGCAGCTTTTCGGCAGGGGGGATAACAAGGCCGGGGATATGGACCGAAATGTCGTGGTCCCGGACAGGGGAAAGCCCGTGACCATGGATGGCAAAATGGTATAGCCCGTCACCCAGCCCCCGGACTCCGCGGGTGGCCACATAGATCTCCGTGGGGTACAGGGCCCCGGCAGACGCGGCGCTGCGGAAAAAGAAGTCCTCCGCACCATGGCGTGCCTTGGCAGTAAGGGTGCAGGTGAGACGCAGGATCAGGGAAAGATGGTTAATGTCCATCTTCCGGCAGGCTGGATCAGTATCCGTCTCTTTTAGAACAGACCACAGGCCTTTTTTAAAAGAGGGCATTTCGTCAGGGAGGGGAATGGGGTTAACACCTTGATATTTCTTAAAAACATCTGGCTGGTTTTGCCAGTCAAGGTAATGACCGCCCATCCTGCCGCGCTGGTAGCTGGTGTGTGAATGGTATTGGGAGGCAGTTTTGATCATGATCCTAATAATATAGCATTTATCGGTTAAAATGGATAGGGAATCCTTGAACCCTTGCCCTATCACTTTGAAGAAAATATCATGACCGGAGCTATCGGTAATATTCGTTCACGGCTAGTTCTTTTCAAGACGACATCTATGTCATTCAGTGGACGTGGTCTTGTTTTCAAGGGTTTGTCACACACATTCTTCGTAGCAATGGGAAATTCTGCCAGGGGTTCTGGTGGAGCAAACCCTTGAAAATAAGACCACTGCAGACTTTGGGTGAGATTCTTTTGGAGATGTCATCTTGAAAAAAACAGCCGTGAGCTTATGCAGGCCCGGAGGTGTGGCACTAGGACGAAGAGCTATTCCTTTTTTGAGTGACTATCGGGAGGGCGCTGTTATTTCAGGGAGTTACGGGTGGGGGACCCCCTGGCCCCGCCTGTCCCGCCGAAGTTGTAACGAAGGCGGAAGCGAAGCCGAGGGGAACAGCGGAGGGGGTAGGCATCCCACGGCCGTAACCTCTTGAAATGACCAGCCCGGGAGATCCGGAACGAAGAAAAGGAACAACCCTTCGGTCACACCTGTTTTTTTCAAGACAGCATCATTTTTTTGCTTGACTTACAGTAAATGTTATAGTTATATTTTACTGTAAGTTTTACTGGAAGCTCTTTTAAAGAAGGTTAACCGGCGATCAGGCAATCTCTATTATAATGAGGCGAAAAATGAAGCTTACCAAAAAACAAAAGGAATTTCTGGCTTATATATCTCGTTACAGGGATGAGTGGGGACAGTCTCCCAGCTTTGAAGAGATATGTTCCCATTTCGGCTTCAACTCCTACAACACGGTGACAACCTATCTCAAGATACTTGAGAGGAAAGGCTATATCCGCCTCCCGGATACAGGGAACCGGAAGCGGGCGGTGGAGATCATCAGTCCCGTAGAGGCGAAACGGTTCGAGTTTCCTCTCCTGGGGAAGGTGGCTGCGGGGAAGCCTATCGAGGCGGTGGAGGATCCGGACGTGATCGAAGTCCCCCCCTCCATGATAGGAAGCGGTGACTACTTTGTGCTGGAGGTGAAGGGCTTTTCCATGCAGGAGGAGGGTATACTGGACGGGGATTTTATCGTGGTCAGAAAGCAGTCCACAGCGGAAAGGGGTGAGACTGTGGTGGCCCTGATCAACAATGAGGCCACCGTAAAAAGATACTATAAGAATAATGATCACGTGGAGCTCAGACCCGCCCATGAGGGCATGGAGTCCATCCTGGTTAGGAAGGGGGATCTTCGGATCGAGGGAAAGGTGGTGGGGGTGGTGAGGTATTATAGATAAAAGGCGCAGGGCGCAAGGCGCAAGGCGCAAGGGAAAGGAGAAAATAATGCAAGGCGCAGGGCGCAAGGCGCAAGGCGCAAGGGAAAGGAGAAAATAATGCAAGGCGCAGGGCGCAAGGCGCAAGGGAAAGGAAAAAATAATGCAAGGCGCAGGGCGCAAGGGAAAGGAAAAAATAATGCAAGGCGCAGGGCGCAAGGGAAAGGAGAAAATAATACAAGGCGCAGGGCGCAAGGGAAAGGAGAAAATAATGCAAGGCGCAGGGCGCAAGGAGGAAGATCATGGGAAATTTTCAGGGACTCAAGGTGTGGGATAGGGCCAAAGAACTCGCTATATTTATTTATAAAATCAGCCGACAGGGAGAAATTGCCAAAGATTATGGGTTTAGAGACCAGATAAGGCGATCTGCTATCTCCATTCCTAGTAACATAGCAGAAGGAGACGAATTAGGCACAGATCGGCAGTCCATCAAATATTTTCATATAGCAAAAGGATCCTCCGCTGAACTCCTTACCCAAGGCATCATTGCGTATGAGATAGGCTATTTCGCCAAGGATCATTTTGATCAAATCCAGAAGGAATGCCAGGCCATTTCAGGTATGCTTACAAGACTCATTGGAGCGAGATCAAAAAGAAAGGCTTAAATTTTTACCCTATGCCCTGCGCCCTGCGCCTTGCGCCACTATGCTCAAGCATAAAATGTTTTGGTCCCTACTGAATTTTTCATAGCAATGGAGAACTCTTTGGATCGCCACATCATCCACATCCATATTCCGGCATTTCGTATTGCCATGGAGCGGGCAAACCGTCCGGAGCTGAGGGGCCGGCCGGTCGCGGTGGCGCCTCCCCAATCGGATAGTGCCCTTATACTTTCCGCATCACCTGAGGCCGGGCGGGAAGGGGTATTCAAGGGCATGGCCCTGGGTAAGGCCATGAGATTATGCCCTGATCTGACCATCCTCCCCCCTAATCCCCCACTCCTGGAGAAAGGGTGCAGGTTGCTGGCCGGGGTGGCTGCGCGGTATACCCCCATCTGGGAGGCCACGGGACCCGGCCATGTGTACATGGATATTACCGGAACTGAACGGTTATGGGGAAGGGCAAAGGATGCCGCATGCCGTATAGAGAGGGATATAGGGGATGGTTTGGCCATGCCGGCGGCGGCAGGGGTGGCAAGCAATAAAATGGTTTCAAATATAGCATCCCGCTTGATGGCGTCAAAAGGGGTGCTGGATGTGGATCCTGGCAGGGAATCTTCCTTTATGGCCCCCTTGAAGGTAGATTATCTTCCCGGTGTAGGCCATACCCGGCGAAAGGTACTCCTGGAAGACCTGAATATTACCTTGGTCAGGGAGATAGCGGTACTGGATAGTAGTAATCTAAGGCTGATATTCGGACGACAGGCATGGGTAATCCGTCAGAGGGCACTGGGCATTGATCCTACGCCTGTTCATCCTCCCTCTTCAATTCCTTCGGTTAGCGAATCGAGCATCCTGCCCGATGACGAGAACGATGACCGTATACTCCTGGGGACAATCTACTCTCTGGTTGAAAGGTGTTCCAGGAGGCTACGAAGCAGGGGGCTGTCGGCTCACCGGGCGGGCCTGGCTCTCAGATATTCTGATCAGATGGAGGTAACACGCCGGACCAACGTGCCTCATGGAAGTAACCTGGACCTTGAACTCTATGTGCCTCTGGAGAGACTCTTTTTCAAGGCCTGCCAGCGAAGGGTCGCTGTCCGGTTTATAAGGGTCTGGTTTTGGGATCTCTCCGCCCCCTCCTCCCAGATTCCCCTTTTTCCCGCGACCAATCCGGATAGGGAGAAGAAAAGCATGGTTGCATGCGCACTGGACAGCGTCAGGAAGCGGTACGGCAATGAGGCGATAAAACATGGAAGAGCGGCCGCATGATATCACCACAGAGGCACGGAGGACACAGGGAGTTATCCTTTTTTGATCCAACAGGGAGATACCTGTTGGATCAAGTAGATCTTCCCTTTGCGAATCATTTAATAAGTGGTGAAAACGGTTCAGAGGACATAACGATAGGGAGTAAAAATATGGATATAAATCATCTTACAGGCCAAATAATCGGAGCAGCTATTGAGATCCATAAGGAGTTAGGGCCGGGTCTTTTGGAATCTGCATATGAGGAATGCCTTTGCCATGAGTTTAATCTGAGAAAAATTAGTTATAAGAGGCAACAATCTCTTCCTATTGAATACAAAGGCATTAAACTAGATTGTGGCTATAGGATAGATATTATCGTAAAGGATTTGGTAATTTTAGAATTAAAATCTGTAGATAGGCTGCAGCCAATACATGATGCGCAACTTTTAACTTACCTGAAATTAACGGGGCTTAAGGTTGGCCTGTTAATCAATTTCAATGTATCTGTTTTGAAACAGGGAATCAAAAGATTAATCCTGTAGATTTATAGTACAGATGCTCTTTTAGCCTATCGGTATCTTCCGATAGGCTAAAAACTCTGCGTTCTCTGTGTCTCTGTGGTGAAAATATCATGAATTTCATCCATCTCCACACCCATTCAAGCTTTTCAAAAGGCTGGGGGACAGCCTACATTGAGGATCTGTGCGAGACGGCCGCGAGTATGGGTATGGACAGACTTGCCCTTACCGATACCAACGGTTTGTACGGTCTTATCTTTTTTCTGGAGACGGCAAAGGAGGCAGGTATCCGCCCCATTGTGGGAAGCGAGATCATAGCCTCCGGGCACCGGGCGGTATTGCTTGTCCGCAGCCCCGGGGGATATGCCAATCTTTGCAGGATCATCTCGGACAGGAACTGTCGCATTGGCTTTGACCTGATAAAGACCCTCGGGGAAAAAAGAGAAGGGCTGGTCATATTTTCCGATGATTTCAGGCTGCTCAAGGTGTTGAAGAAAGACTCCATAGAGGACCTCTTTGTGGAGATGTCGCCGGGGTATAATATGCACGGGTGTCTTGCCTTTTCCAGACAGAGCGGGATACCTCCTCTGGCCACTAACAGGGTTTATATGCTTCGGGAAGAGCAGTTCAGGTTTCATCGGATATTAAGGGCCGTGGACCTCAACACCAAGCTTTCCCGTCTCCGGTATGAAGACACCTGCCGGGAGCATAATTTTTTGACCTTTTCCCGGTCCATGATCGATCAGTTTCCCCATGCCCCAGAGGCCGTGGAAAACACGGTGAAGGTGGCGGAAAAGTGCATGAAAGAGTGGAATATATTCAGCCTCACATTTCCTGATTTTAAAGGAATGGGCGATAAAGAGGCATTTGAGCACCTGTACCGGGCTACCATGGAAGGGTGCAGGAAACGATACGGAAAGATTACAAAGGAGGTCAGGGAGCGGGTGGATCATGAGATGAACATCATCCGCGAAAAGAATTTCAGCCATTATTTCCTGGTAGTGGCTGATCTTGCAGCAAAGTCGCCGCGTTCCTGCGGCAGAGGAAGCGCCGCCGCATCCATTGTATCGTATGCCCTGGGCATCACCCATGTGGACCCCATAAAACACAATCTTTTTTTCGAGCGGTTTTTAAACCCTGGAAGAGTCGACCCCCCTGATATCGATATAGACTTTGCCTGGGACGAGCGGGGGCAGGTTATAGATTACCTCTTTAGCAGGCATGGATACCGAAGGGCCGGCATGGTAGCCAATCATAACACGTTCGGGGCAAGGTCCGCGATTAGGGAGGTGGCAAAGGTGTACGGTGTGACGGAGCAGGAGATTAGCCAGGTTACCAAAAGGATAGGTTTCGGCTGGAGGCTTAAAGAGAGCGGGAAAGGCCTTAAGGATCACCCCAAGATGAGAGGCATCGAGTTTAAAAGACCATGGGATGAGATCCTTGAAGCCGCAGCCTGCCTGGAAGACCATTTCAATCACCTTTCCGTGCATTGCGGAGGAGTTGTGATAGTCCCTGATGAGATACGTCGCTATTGCCCGGTAGAGATCTCCGCGAACGGGGCTCAGGTCCTCCAGTGGGAAAAGGATTCCGTGGAGGAGGCGGGCCTTGTCAAGATAGACATCCTGGGGAACCGGAGTCTGGCGGTCATCAGGGACAGTATTGACCTGATAGCCGAGAACCATGGAATAACAATCGATTACGCTGTTTGGAACGCTGTCAATGATAGGGAGACGGTAGAGACCTTTTATCGGGGTGATACCTTCGGCGTGTTTTATTTTGAGAGCCCGGCGACGAGACAGGTGCTTAAAAAGGTGGCAAGCGGTTTTACCTTTGATGAGTACCTAAAACTAGACCACTTTCATCTCAACGTGGTGGTCACCTCCATAATAAGACCCGCATCAAACCGGAGTATAAGGACTTGGGTATCCAGACTCCATGGCAGCCTCTGGAGTCCTCCCCACCCCCTGCTGGAGCCTGTGCTCGCAGAAACCCTGGGGGTTATGGTTTTCCAGGAGCAGTTGAGCCTGGCGGCCATAAACATGGCGGGCTTTGATGCTGCCGAGGCGGACACCCTGCGGAAGGTAGTGAGTAAGAAGCACAGGGAAAAGAGGCTAAGGGATTTCCATGACAGGTTTATCAGGGGGGCGAGATCAAGGGGAGTGAGAATGGAGGTTATTGAAGATGTATGGCAAATGATGATGGGATTCGACGGCTACAGCTTCTGCAAGCCCCATTCCGCAAGCTATACCATGGTGGCGTACAAATCCGCCTATTTAAGGGCCCATTACCCCGCGGAGTTTATGTCCTCGGTCATCTCCAACGGTGGGGGATATTATTCCACCTTCGGCTACATATCAGAGGCGAAACGCATGGGTCTGAAAGTCCTGCCTCCTGATATCAACCTGAGTGAGATCAAATATACGGGGAAGGGCAGGGAAATCCGGGTGGGCCTGATGCAGATAAAGGTGCTTTCCAGTGAGGCAAGGGAGGTTGTTATAGATGAGCGCAAGAAGAACGGCCCTTTTACCTCTATTGAAGATTTCCTGAACCGGACGGGCCGGAACCTTCATCTACAGGACGCGATGGCCCTTATTAAGGCCGGATGTCTTGATAATACAAGCAGGGGGCTTAAAAGACCCGGTCTGGTCTGGAAGGCCGTTAGATTCTTCGGCAAACGAGAGGAAAATAAGACACCGACTCTTTTTGATTACGCTTCAAGACCTGTTCCGGCGACGTATCCCGCGTCCCATCAGGACGAGTACCCGGCATCTATAATGCTCAGGCATGAATCCGAGATACTGGGTTTTTTCCTTTCTATCCATCCGCTGGACCTGTACCGCGACAGGTTAAAAGGCATACATTATACTTCTGCGCGAGACCTGCCAGGATATACCGGCAGACAGGTCACCATGGTCGGCTGGCTGGTTACGGGAAAGACGGTGCTTACCAGTGAGGGGGATCCCATGAAGTTTATCTCCTTTGAAGACACCACCGGAATATATGAGACCGTGTTTTTCCCCAAGGTCTATAACCGTTATTGCCATATGCTGGGCACATCACGGCCTTATATAATTAAGGGCAGGGTGGAGGAGGATTTCGGATCCATCAATGTGAACGTGGGGTGGATTGGGTTTCTACCCCCCGCTGGCTTTTTTGGCTACGGGCCAGGCCTTTAATATGGCCTGGATCAGGGTGGCCAGGGGAATGGCGAAAAATACTCCCCAGAAACCCCATAATCCGCCGAATACCAGTATGGAGACGATCATGGCTACCGGGTGGATGTCCACTACCCCGGAAAGTAACAGGGGGGCCAGCAGATTGCCGTCCAGGAGCTGGATGACGGCATAGGCGATCATTATCTTCAGCATTTCAGGTTCCCAGCCCCATTGATAGAAAGACACCAGTGCCACGGGAAAGGCGACCACAGCAGCTCCGATATAGGGTACCAGCACGGACAGGCCCACTACAAGGCTTATTAGAATGGAAAAACGTAGCCCCAGGATGGTAAATATTACGTAAGTCACCAGCCAGACGATCAGGATTTCCAGAAATTTGCCCCGCACGTAATTGCCGATCTGGCGAATGACCTCATGATATACCTGACTACTGAGGTCACGGTCTTCCGGCAGAAACCCGGCGAACCATTTAAGAATCAGACCTTTATCTTTAAGCAAGAAGAATACGGTGAACGGCACCAGAATCAGGTAGACTACAAAGAGGACCACGCCCCGCACCGAAGCCATGGAAAAAGCCAGGAGTTTCTGCCCCAGATTTCCCAGTTCGGTCTGTAAAATCCTGTTAAGGGACATAATGTTTTCTTGGGAGATAAATTCCGGATACCGTTCGAGAAGCAACATTAACTGTTTTTGACCCCGGGCGATCATGGTCGGGAGTTCTGCCACCATCTGGCCTATCTGATTGGAGAGAACAGGCATTAATCCGAACAGCAGGAAAAATAAACAGGCTATGAAGGTGAAAAACACCACCAGGACAACAGCCATACGGGGCATCCTGAAGCCTTCCAGTTTGCTGATTGCGCCATCAAGGACAAAGGCAATCACCACACTTGCCAATACCGGTGTCAGTGTCTTCCCCAGGGTCAGGATAATCAAGACACCGATAAACAGTATCGCCGCCAGGATAATCACCTGGGGGTTTGTAAAATAACGTTTAAACCATTCTTTTACTATATTCATCTTCCGGGACCATCTGTCTCTGTTTACATTTTGTCATATGTTAGCATTCGCCGTTAGCAGGATCATAGCAGGAAAAGCCATTCAGGTAAACAATTTAAAAGCACCCTAAAGCTCCCAGGTGAGAACATATGCGGCAATGACGCCTTGAAATAAGATAATCTATTATCTATAAATAGACAATTGAATCCGGCAAGCTTTGCGCAGGATGCCCCTGCATTGTTAAAGGAGTTGCTTTTTGCCAAGGAGTCTGAAATGAAAAAATGGTTGACCGAAATCCTGGCTTGTCCCTCATGCCTTCCCCGGGAGAGTAAGCTGAGGGTAAATATATACGAGGAATATCATGATGACCTTATGGAAGGTGAATTGATCTGCGAGCAATGCGGCGGGGTCTATCCGGTGCGTGACGGCATCGCGTTTTTCCAGATCGAGCATCCCGGTGAAATAGATCCGGGCAATCGTTATGAATCCAGTCCGGCTCTGTCATCTTACCTGTGGAGTCACTACGGTGATCTGTTGAAAGACGAAGAAGCCGTTGATACCTATGCCCAGTGGGCCGGCCTTGTTCGCGAGAATCCGGGGTTTTGCCTGGACATCGGGTCAGCGGTCGGGAGATTCGTCTTTGAAATGAGCAAAAAGAGCAGGTTCGTTGTAGGTATAGATAATTCCATATCCTTTATCCGGGCTGCCAGGGAGTTGATGGTCAATCGAGGAAAGATGATTCCCTTGATTCAGGAGGGAAACCTGGTCAAAGAAGAAAAGCTCACTCTGCCTGCAGAGTGGGATATGGAGAACATTGAATTCATAGTAGGAGATGCCATGGCATTACCGTTCCGAACCGGCGCCTTTTCAGCCTTATCTTCTTTGAATCTAATAGACAAAGTGCCTGTTCCCATGAAACATTTTACGGAGATGAACCGAGTGGCCCAGGAAACGGATGTGCAGTTTCTGTTTTCCGATCCTTTTTCCTGGTCGGAAGATGTGGCGCAACAGGAAGATTGGCTGGGAGGCAAGATGGACGGAAATTTTTCAGGAAGAGGGATGGATAATGTCATCTCCCTGCTGGAGGGCAAAAAAGGAGACCTCCTTCCCCAATGGAAAGTCATGCAACAGGGACATGTGTGGTGGAAAATCCGAACTCACATAAACCATTTTGAATTAATCCGCAGTTGCTTCGTAAAGGCGGAGAGATAAGCCATATGGTATGATGTTTGAGACTATGAGATGGTGAGGATGTATTGATGAGAAAAGACACTGTTTGTCGTTTATGTTCCGCTTGCTGCCCGGTGGAAGCGGATATAGTGAAAGGGAAGCTGGTGGGAGCTGAGAGAAAGGCATCCGTGTTTTCTGACATGATGCTTCAATGCCCCAAGTTGAATGCGGCCGGGGATATTATCTATTCTCCGGATCGATTGATGAAACCCCTGGTAAAGGAAAAAAGGAGATCAGGATATGATTTCAGGGAAGCGACTTGGGATGAGGCCCTGGAGCTGATTGCCGGGAGATTCAGGTTTTTTAAGGAGAGATACGGTGCCCAGTCCATAGCCTGGCTGAGGGGGATGGCAGCCGATTGGGGCGCGCCGTGGGATTATGCAAACCGTTTGATGAATGCCTTCGGCTCGCCCAACACCATAGGAAATGGATCTATATGCCATGTATCCAGGGATATGGCCCATGTCTATACATACGGAGCCATGACCATGCCTCAGGCCAAAGATGCCCGGTGCATTCTTATCTGGGGGAAAAATGACCGGAATACCTCACCATCCGCCTGCGAGGCAATCCTTCTGGCCAAGGAGAAGGGAGCTAAGCTTATAGTGATCGATCCCATCAAGACTCCATTTGCGGAGATGGCCGATATGTGGCTGCAGATCAAACCCGGTTATGATGGGCAGCTGGCCATGTCCATGATCCATGAAATCATCACCAGCGGGCTCTACGATACTGAATTCATAAGGGATTTTACCATTGGTTTTGAAGAATTGAAAGCGGCTGCAGAGGCCTACCCGGTCGAGCAGGTGGCCGGGCGTATCTGGTTGAAGCCTGAGAAGATAAAGGAGGCCGCCCGTCTTTACGCAACCACCAGGCCCGCATGCATCATTGACGGTAACGGGCTTGACATGCATGTCCAGGTCTTTCAAGCCACCAGAGCGGTCTGTATGCTCCGGGCACTGACCGGAAACCTGGATAAACAGGGTGGAGACTTTATTCCACAGAAAGTTCCCACGCGTAATATCCAGCTCAGAGAAAGGCTGCCCGAGGGGACACAGCCGATTACCAGCGACTATGGACTGTTTAACGATTTTCACGAAACCTGGGGTATGCAAGTCCAGTCCTGCCTGCTCGACGCTATTTTGGATGAAAGGCCCTACCCGATCAGGATGCTTGTTGTCCAATCGGGAAATCCCGCAGTAACCATGACTGATTCCCACAGGGTTAAAAGGGCCCTGGAAAGGCTTGACTTCATGGTGGTGATAGACATGTTCCTGACACAAACCGGCCGGTTCGCGGATGTCATCCTGCCTGTGGGCAGTTGCTTTGAGCATACCCAGCTGAACCGGGCCTTTATACGCAATAACCCGGTAGTTATTCAAAACCAGGTCATTGACTGGATAGGCCACAGCAGGCCGGGCTGGAAAATCATCTTTGACCTGGCCCGCAAGCTTGGATTGGAAAAGGAATTCCCCTGGCAAACAGCGGAGGAGGCCATTGACTATCATCTGGAACCATCCGGTATAACGGTTGACATGCTGCGGAGAAATCCGGGAGGCCTTTTCGTGGATGAGATAGAGTACCAGAAATACCGAACGCGGGGATTTGCCACTCCCTCCGGCAAGGTTGAATTCTTTTCGGAACGATTGCACAAAAATGGCTACCTGCCTGTCCCGTTCATGGACGGAAGCAATGAGAATCCCATAAGTTTTTCCGATCAAAATATTAAGGATGCCGTAATCGGGGTCAGCGGGGAGCGGACAGCCAGATTTACCAACACCCAATTCCACAATATACAGTCCCTTCACCAGGGAGAGCCCGAGGGTTTTGCGGATGTTCACCCTGAAGATGCGCGTCAGAGGATGATATCAGAAGGGGATATGTTGAGAATTATTTCCCCGAAAGGTCATGTAAAGATGAAAGCCAGGATCTCGGATGTGGTTCATGAGGGCTCTATACGGGTTGCTTGGGGCTGGGGAGAAGTTCATCCGGATCTGAGCCTGAACAACCTGACAGATGATGACAGGCGTGATCCGGTCACCGGCACGCCGTCCGGTCGGAGCTTCATGTGTGAGATTGAAAAGGCATGAGGCAGACTACAAATTCATCCGTAATATGTTGGGGGGACACAATAAATGGTTGATCCGATTAATGAGTACGTAAATAAGTAAAAGATTAAACCTTATTATAAGTACCCTAATGGCCCATGGGGCTCTCTTTTAAGCGCCGAAAATATTAATAGCATGCTAATTACTTAAGGTGCCACCCAGGCGGGCGGAATACTTATGAGATAATAGAAAAGTCTAGAGTCCGGCCAAGTCTGGAAAAGGCTACCCGCCCCCCTCGTCTGATTTTGTGCAGGGTCATAGCACATAAACGAGTTCGCCGCTCAAAAGAGAGCCCCATAGCCCATATAGCGCAAAATAGTTAGATATCATTAACTAGCGTTTTTATTAACCGGATGAACCCAATAAACATAGAACACATCAAAAGATAATTATTGTAGGCGCAGGGAATAGGGGCGGCAGTAAATAAAAGAAGACAGTGCGTTACTTATTCAGGGCAACCTGAAAACCAGTTCTCTATCCTGTAACGGTTGACATTGTGAAATACGGTGGACTCCAGACGGAAGTCCATTTCCTTACACGGTGTGTCGATTACAGCCTCATGTATCTTGGATCCATCGGCATTCTTGGGAACAACCATTATGATCTCCTCGCAGGCCGCGGGTTTTTTATCCGACATTATTCTAAAGGCGATACTTACATTGGGACGATCAAAATCCCGGTAATTAATAACAGCGTATTTTATCAGGATCTTATTGTCATCAAGACATTCGGCGCTTTTGACATCCAGTTCAATATCAGCGGCGCGGGAAGGGGAAGGGGAGAAAGGAAAAACGCCGGCAAGGATAATAATGGTTAAACAAAGGATATATCTCTTCATGGTCGCCTCCAACCTGGTGTTAGAATGCAATTAGCGCTATATTAAACCTAAAAACATACATATATTATACCTGATTTCTTAAGAAAAGCCAATATTGATCTGAGATGATTTTAGGATTACCTCATTTTCTTTATGAAATCCAGTGGACCTGAATAATTTCGTTTCATCCGGTTAATAAGTGCATAAAGAAGTAAAAGATTAAACCTTATCCGCCTTTGCAGAAGACCACGTGCTTGCCCGTGGTTGAATGCGTAAATGATCGCTTGCTACGGCGCGATGTCACCCCCAGTTCAGGCGGATAACCGCGTCGTAGCCGGAGGCGCCTGTCCTCCGCAGTAGCCTGATACGGAGGATGGAAAGACGGGTATTTTAATGGGACCACGGGTTTACCCGTGGGGAGCCATTATAAGTACCTTAATGGTCCCTGGGGCCATATAGCGCAAAATATTTAGATATCATTAACTAGTGTACTCATTAACCGAATGGACCTATTTTTTTCGAGATATCACCTTTCAAAAAGCTTCATTACCTGAGGTCACGGCTGTTCTTGGAAAGACGGCATCTCAAAAAGAATTCCACCCAAGGCCTGCAGTGGGCTTATTTTCAAGGGTTTGCTCCACCAGAACCCCTGGCAGAATTTCCCGTTAATACCAATACAATACTTGCCAAACCCTTAAAAATAAGCTCACGTCCTCCGAATGCTATAGATGTCGTCTTGAAAAGAATGGCCGTGACCGGATGAATTATAATTCCCCTGAATATACTGTGGTTTAATGGAGCAAAAACCCTTGACATGGTTTAAGGCCATATGTTAAAAATGGACACATCGTCTAAATAGTGAAGTGAGCGTCTAAAATGGGTATTGCCGAGAGAAGAGAACGGGAAAAAAGGGGCAGGCATGAGCTGGCTACCAATGCCGCGATGGATCTCTACAATGAAGAGGGCTATCACTCCATTACCATGGAGAAGATAGCCGAGAGATCTGAACTTAGCCGGGCCGCTCTCTACCTCTATTTCAAGACCAAGGACGAGATATTCATCAGTGCCATTGTGGATCACACGGCCTATTTTGAAGAGATCCTACAACAGGTTTATGATAGCAGAGAATCCATAGGGAAAAACCTGCTGGAGAATATGTGGGCGTGCTTTCGGACATTTTATCAAACGGATCCGGTGCTTTTTAACGCATCCCTCTATTTTCATCAGAGTGAGATAATCCGTAATCTTTCCGAGGAGCTTCGAGTCAGGCTCTATGAGTCGGGCTCCAGGGTGGTGAGACTGCAACACCAAATAATAAAATACGGTGTGGATAAAGGGATATTTATTCAATGCAATCCCATGACCCTTTCGGAGGTCATATGGTCGTGCTTTTTGGGGATTACCCAACTTGAGAATGGCAAGCAGGTGGTCTCCGGGAAGAACCATCTGGATATGACTCAGGATCTTGCCATCAAGATCCTGGGAAAGAGTATAATCCATAAGGCTAGCCCGCACCAAAGGAGTGGGACTCAGCATTAATAATAGTGGAGGTTTGGAAGGAATGAAGCAGGTTATTGATTTTGGGGGCAAAGGAGGCCGGGGAAGGCCTTGCCTGCCCCACGGCCCCTGCTCTGGGGGAGGCTGTTTGCCATGCCACCGGTTACAGGTGCAAAGATCTTCCCCTCACGCCTGAAAAGATATTAGAGGGAATGAAAAGATCAGCCAAGAGCAAGAAAAAACGCACCGAAGGCAAGAGAAGGTCCGCCGGGGGCAAGAAAACATAATAGGTTCATCCGGCTAATGAGCACGGAAAGGACTTTATATAAATACTTGGTTTGGCCCATGGGCCGAACAGCACCAATCTTGCTATAGTTTTATCATTAAGTGTACTCATTTGCCGGATGATCCACATAATATCTCGGCAACAGGATTAAACGCGGCTCTCAGCTCAAGATGCCGAAACAATATGTGCAGAGAATTTCAGATATATGGAGGTTGATTATGGACATAAAAGCGAGATTGTCCAAGGTTGTGGGAGCAGAGAATTGTTCTGATGATCCCGGTCAGTTGGAGGCGTATGCCTCTGATTTCAGCTATACCCCCCGGGGGGCGCCGAACTACATTGTGAAACCGGGAAATTCCGAAGAGGTATCAGGGATAATCAAGATATGCAACGAAAACAGAGTTCCTGTGGTTCCTTGCAGTTCCAAGGTGCATTTCTACGGTGCGACAATACCGAAGGAAGGCGGCGTGGTCCTTGATATGTCCAGGATGAATAAGATCCTGGATATCGATCCCGATAACAGGCGGGTAAGGTTCGAGGCGGGTGTTACCTGGAAAAAACTTACGGAGACGCTTAAAAAGGAGGGTTACAGGGTAATTATGCCCCTGGCGCCGCCTGCTGAACGGTCCGCACTTACCGATTTCCTGGAACGGGAAGAACCCACCAACCAGGTGTATGATTACGGAGAGCCGCTTGCGGCAATGGAAGTAGTGTGGCCCACAGGTGAGATCTTCAGAATGGGTTCCGCCAGCGTGGACGGTTATCCGGAGTCCATGGCCAAGGGAGGCAACCCTTCCGGCCCGGGTCTGGATTTTTACAGGTTTTTCCAGTGCGCTCAGGGAACTATGGGCGTTGTCACATGGACGAACCTGAAGATGGAATCCATCCCCAGGATGGATAAGATTCTTTTCGCGGCGATTGATGATCTTGAGTATGCTATTGATTTTCTGTATCGAATCCTGCCCCGCAGGATCGGGCAGGAGGTCCTGCTGTTAAACAATGTTGATCTCTCTGCTATCCTTGCAGAAGACTGGCCCGGCGATTTTGAGAAACTCAAGGCCGAGCTGCCCCAATGGGCACTGATTCTGGTGATCAGCGGGCTGTTAAGACGTCCGGAGGAAAAGATCGCCTACGAAGAAAATTTTCTGGCCAGGGTGATTAAGGATGAGTTTCCTGATCTTCAGCTCGGAGAGAAGCTCCCCGGTTTTCCCGGGCTGAGAAAGAGGCTTCTTCCGATCCTTCGAACCCCCTGGCCTGCGGATGTGCCTTACTGGAAGAACCGGGTAAGAGGCGCCTGCCAGAGCGTTTTTTTCCATACAAGACCCTCCATGGCCCAGCAGTTTGTCATGATAGTGGAGGAGATAGCCGCCCAGTATGGTTATCCCATAGGTGATATCGGCATGTATATTCAGCCTATCGAGCACAATCGCGCCTGCAGGCCCGAGTTCAGCTTTTTCTACGATCCTGACAGCGAGGCCGAGAAAGATACTATACGCGCCCTCTACAAAGATACAGTCAAGGCGTTTCTGGATGAGGGAGCCGTCTTTACCAGGCCTTACGGTGATCTGGCCCCCATAGTCTATGAGAGAGCGGCTTCGTACGCCGGCGCGCTGAAAAGGTTGAAAAGGGTATTTGACCCGAACAATATTATGAATCCTGGCAACCTTTGCTTTTAAGGAGGGTGAGATAATGGCAAAAGATTTGAAAGTAAGATACTATAAACCTAAATCGGAATTTAAGCTGGATATAAGCGATATCCAGAATTTTGTCTATGACATGAGCCGGTGTATCAAGTGTAAGGGATGCACCTGGGTGGAACACACCTACATGCCAGGCGCCAGGTTCATGACTCGATGCCCCAGTGCTACCAGGTATGAGTTTGATGCCTATGGTGCCTACGGAAAGATGAGAATAGGGCATGCCATGGCCGAAGGCCTTCTGGATTGGAATGAAAAGGCCCTTGAGATAATATATGCCTGTACCCTTTGCGGGGCCTGCGATGTGGGATGCAAGCGGAACCTTGATCTTGAGGTTGAATTAACTCTTGAGGCACTCAGGGTGAAGGCGGTTAAAGACGGGGTAGGTCCCATGCCGGCCCATAAAAAGATAGCCGGTAATATTGAGAAAAGGCATAACTATTTCGGCTCCACCCACAATAAGCGTACCGATTGGATTACCAAGGAGATTAAACCGGCTGAAAAGGCCGATGTACTCTATTTCGTAGGATGCTCCGCTTCCTACGTTAACAAGGAGATCGCCCGGTCAACCGCCAAGATTCTCAAGGCCTCGGGAGCCGAATTTATGCTTATGCCGGATGAATGGTGCTGTGGAAACACCCTGTTCTCCGTGGGAATGATTGATGAGGCAAGGGCACTGGCACAGAGAAATCTGGATGAGGTAAGGAAGACAGGGGCCAAGACCCTTTTGACCGCTTGCGCGGAGGGATACCGGATGTGGAAGGTAGATTATCCCAAGCTCCTGGATATCTCAACCGATGATCTGGGGTTCAAGGTCATGCATCTGGTAGAATATGTTGATGAAAGGGTTAAGAACGGCGCCTTGAAGATGAAAGAGGCAGTTGACACGCGCATGACCTATCATGATTCATGCAGCCTGAGCCGTTTGAGTGAACCCTGGACACCCTATGAAGGAAAGCGCGGGTGGATGGGATGTGTTGAGCCCGGACTCAAGAGGCGTCGTGGTACGAATGGTGTCTATTCCCAGCCCAGAGACGTCCTTAACGCCATACCGGGTGTACATCTGGTTGAGATGCCGCGCACAAGAGAGAACGCCTTCTGCTGCGGCGCGGGCCGGGGAACCAAGGAGGCCTTCCCGGAGTTTGCCCGATGGGCCGCGGAACACAGGCTCGAAGAGGTTAGGGAAATCGGAGCGGAGATGCTGGTATCGGCATGTCCCTGGTGTAAAAACAATTTCGCCGAGGCTGTCAAAGCCAATGGCGATGATGTGCAGGTCCTGGATATTTCGGAAGTCATATGCGCATCCATAGGCTGTTAGGTTAAGGAGGAACCCATGACAATATCCAAAGAGATCTATAGAGTGCTGGAGTCCATTGTAGGTCCCGAATATATCTCCGATGACCCCGTAATCTGTGAGGCATACAGAAGCGGGCCCGGAGGGTATGAAAACGGGCTGGGGTATGAACGTGTAATGACAACTATCCCGGGATGCGTAATAATGCCGCGAACCACCGAAGAAGTCCAGAGAACAGTCAAGGTCTGCTATCGTAATGAGATCCCGTATGTCCCGTACAGTACCGGTTTTTACGGACCGCGATCACACCCCCACGTGGAGGGTGCCTTGTTGATCGACCTCAAACGTATGAACGATTTCGTGCTGGACGAGAAGCACTTTTATGTGGAGGTCGGTCCGGGCATGATCTACTCTCCTATTCAGGAAGAGGCCATGAAGCACGGGGCCTATGTGGTAATTGGAGGCGGCGGAGCTCAGGCATCGGCCATTGCCAATCTGATAGGTGACGGCTGGTCTCCCCTGAGCCACCGGATAGGACTGCCCCACAGGCGTATCCTCGGCACTGAACTGGTCTTACCCGACGGTGAACTGCTCAGGCTGGGCTCCCTTGCGGAAGGGGATGACCCATTCTGGGGTGAAGGTCCGGGGCCTGATCTGAGGGGCCTTTTGAGGGGATATACGGGGCTGCGCGGTTGTCTGGGAATCGTAACCAGGATGGCCATAAAGACATTGCCCTTTCAGCCCGAGCGGCTCGAGCCCACCGGTATTTCACCCAATACCAGCCTGGCTCTTCCGGAAAAGCGAATCAAGTGGATCAATTTCACGGTACCTTCAAAGGAGGCCCAGGTAAAGGCCATGAGGGAAATAGGACACGCGGAGATCGCCGGGGCGGTGACAAAGGTCCCTCTCTTCTGGCGAGCTATTGCCAAGGCAGAGAACAAGGAAGATTTCTGGGACATCTGGGGCAAGGAGAGCGAGGAGACAGTTGCCAACTTCTTTATCGTCCGTGTCCTGCTTATCGGATTTACCTCTGAAGAGCAGATGGAGTACGATGAGAAGGTACTCATGGACATTATGGAACCATTAGGCGGTATTGCCCGCAGAACAAAACCATCCGACGAGTCCTGGATAAAGAACGCGGACTCAGCCGGTATGTGGCTTATGTGCGGCGGGTATGTCTCCGTGGATTACGTTATAGAGACCTTGAGCCAGGCTACCGAACACGGCCAGATCTATGCTGATCTGAAGAAGAAGTACACGCCGCCACTGATGCCGGATTATGGCGATCCGGGGTGGTTCCAGAGCTTTGAAATGGGCCATCAGGGCTACTCGGAATTTCTTGTGTATTGGGACCAGGACGATAACACTGATGGTGTGGATCGATTCTATTTGGATACATCCAAGATGAATATTGAAAATAGATGCTATACTTCACTTTTGGGTCCGCATCAACCTATGTATCTGACTGGTCCCAAATATGGACCGAACTATCATGAATTTATGCTCAAGGTAAAGGATGAATTCGATCCCAAGTGGATGTCACATCCTCCGGTTCCGCTTGCCCATGACGTGTTTGTGGAGCGGGCGCCCTGGATGCATGATATGAAGGACTGGGAATCACCGGACGATCTGCCCAAGTAGATTATATAAAGAGCCACGGACTTTGGTCCGGGGCTCTTTTAATCAATTTTGAGCCCCGGTTTGTCAGGGAGGGCCCTTTGGATCCGGATTTTTACGGTTAAAACTCAACACTATTGGAGAGTTATACATTTCTTATTGACATATAGTCGTGGTGGGATTATTCCATCGCTATAATCGAATAGAAGTGGAGGAAACGGTCAGTGGCTAAAACAAAGAAGTTATGCCCCTTCTCCGGCGACCTGTGCAAGGAATGCCCCCTATACAGAGCTAGACACCACTATCTATGCTTCAGCGGTAATTACCGGGGTTACCAGCGTAAACCGGGAGAGGTTTCTGATATCATTGCTCCTCCCACCCCGGGGCCAAGCCGCGATCATAAATTTGAGATACCCCATATTAAACCAAGAAATGCTATAGACCCATAAGCCATAATCACCAAAGAAAGAAAGGAGGATGCTTAAAAATGCTTATTGAAGGAAAATTCACTTTGAAAGCACCGGTTCAGGAGGTATGGGACTTCCTGCTCGAGCCGGGAACATTAGTTTTGTGTATTCCCGGTGCCCAAAAGATGGAGGCCATTGATGACAAGACCTGGGAAGGTGTCATCAAGCAGAAGGTCGGCCCCATCAGAGTCAAGCTCCAGTTTACCCAAACCTTCGCCGAGGTTGAGCCGCCCAAACACCTCAAAGCGCTGGGACGGGGCTCTGCTCTCGGTGGTCTCGGCACCTTTACCCAGGAGACTATAGTCGACCTGATAGAGGTGGCCAAAGATGAGGTAGAGGTAGCCTACAAATCCAATGTAAGTATGGTAGGGCGATTGGCTACCTTCGGGGAAAAAATTATGCGAGCCAAAGTCGATAGTGTAGGCCAAGAGTTTACCAATAACTTACAGGAAAAACTGAAGGAAGTACAGGGTAAATAGGATAGGCATCTAAGTCCATCGATGCATAAATTCGGTAACGAATTTATTTACTCAGGACTTAGTGCTGAGTGAGCATTTGAAACATTTTGATTCGACAAAATACGTGAGGATATTTGCGAATCGAAGCACTAAGCTTGAGTAGAAACGAAGGCTTAAAGTGATGAAAGCTACTACATCAGGGAGGTTCAAGCTATAATGAAGAATATCATCTTTGATTTCGAGTACCTTGCCCCTAAAACACTTGAGGAAGCCCTGACGTTACTTTCTCAATATGATGAGGAGGAATGTAAAGTAATTGCCGGGGGCCAGTCACTATTAATTCTAATGAAACAGAGACTGATTACCCCGCAGTATCTAATTGATATCAAGGGGTTATCGGAACTGGACTACATAGATTATGATGACAAGAAAGGGCTGAGAATTGGAGCTCTAACCACTCATCGAGCTGTCGAGAAATCACCGGTTATCCAAAAAGAGTTCAGCGTATTATCTGAGATGGAACAAAATATATCCTCGGTGGAAACCCGGAACTGGGGTACCATAGGCGGCGATGTTGCCCATGGTGACCCGGGTGGAGACCCAGCTGTAGTCCTGATTGCCCTAAATGCAAAGCTAAAGATGACCGGCTTAAGTGGAGAGAGAACCGTGGATGCTGAAGATTTTACTTTGGACTATTTTGAGACAGCACTCCAACACGATGAACTGCTTACTGAGATTCAGGTACCAACTCTGCCACCTAATACTGGCGTTAAATTCACTAAATTTAGCCAGATAGTAGGGGATTACAGTCTCGCATCAGTCGCGATGTTAATTACTCTTGATGAAAATAAGAAGACATGCAGTGATGTCAGAATAGCTCTTGGTAGCGTGGCCCTTGCCCCTATGAGGGCTAAAAAGGCTGAGGATATACTAAAGGGTAAAAAGATCAGCGATGCTCTGCTTGCTGAGGCAGGTCAGGTAGCTTCGGAGGAGGCTAGTCCCACCCCAGATGTTCAAGCATCAGAGGAATATAGAAGAGATTTGGTAAAGGTTCTGGTAAAGCGGGTGGGGAACGAAGCCTTAGCCAGAGCTAAGAAGGCTTAATTTCATTAAGACAAGGAGGGTTAGCTGTGAAGAAAGAGTTGAAGTTTGTAGTGAATGGGAATCCTTACGATATCTGGGTAGAGCCTAAGACTCTTTTAGTTCAGGTCTTGAGAGATGAGTTAGGGTTAACGGGAACCCATAGGGGTTGTGACAGCGGCTCTTGTTGTGTTTGTACTGTTAATCTTGACGGAAAGGCGGTCAAATCCTGCTCCATACTTGCTCTGCAGGCAAACGGGAAAGAGGTCTTAACCATTGAAGGCCTGGCAAATGGCGCGGAATTACATCCAATTCAGCAGGCTTTTATTGATAACTGGGCTTTCCAATGCGGATTTTGCACCTCGGGACAGATTATGGCATCTAAGGCGCTATTGGAGGAGAATCCCAACCCAACAAGGGAGGAGGTCCAGCGGGCAATGGATGGCCATCTATGCCGCTGTACCGGGTACAATATGATAAATGAAGCCATACGAGATGCAGCAGGAAGATTACAAGCGCAAAAGTCACAGGAGAAGACAAAATGAGCGAATATTCAATAATAGGTAAACCGACAACAAATGTGGATGGGGCGGCAAAGGTTACAGGGGAAGCAGTATACACCTTTGACATGACTTTACCCAACATGCTTTATGGCAAACTTTTAAGAAGTCCATATCCACATGCCAGGATTATTAGCATTGACACCAGTGAGGCAGAGAAGCTACCGGGGGTAAAAGCGGTTATCACGGGAAAGGATACCCCTGGAGGCAAATATGGTCTGTGGCGGCGCTTCCGTGAGCTTTGTGATCAAGAAGTCCTGGCTACGACCAAGGTTCGTTTTATAGGGGACCCAGTAGCGGCGGTGGCTGCCGTTAGCGAAGAGATTGCTGAGAAAGCCCTGGATTTAATCAATGTAGAATATGAATTGCTACCGCCCGTATTTGAACCTATGGAAGCCATAAAAGACGATGCGCCATTAGTTCACGATGATTGTAATAACAATATAAATAACACACGCCATATTGAATGGGGCGATGTAGACGAGGGCTTTAAAAATTCTGATTATATCCGAGAGGATAGGTTTAACTTTTCAAGCCAACACCCGTCTCCTACGGAGGCGCATAATTCTCTGGCGAGGTATGATAAGGGTAGTGGCAGGTTAACAGTATGGTCTTCTACCCAATCTCCATATTATCTTCAGCTGGGCTTAGTTGACGCCCTGAAGATGAGAGAAGGCAATATAAGGGTAGTAAAGCCACATGTTGGAGGTGCCTTCGGCGGGAAAAATTCGACCATGCCCGACTCGGTCAATGCCGCCGTTCTTTCTATGAAAACAGGAAGGCCGGTAAAGATAGTTTTTAATAGGGAAGAGGAATTCACCACCACTGAGCATCGCACAGCCATGCATTTGGCGTTAAAGATTGGGCTTAAAAAAGACGGCACCATAATGGCTAAAGAAGCCAAGGTCATTACTGACGGAGGCGCTTATACCGGGTTGGGGGCTACCACTCTATATCTTACGGGTACCTACCTGACCTTCCCTTATAATATACCCAGTTATAGATACGACGGGGTCAGGACTTATACTAACAAGGTGTGGTCTACATCAGTGCGGTCATTCGGAGCCACTCCGGCAATGTATGCCACCGAAACCCAATTAGACAGGGCGGCTCATGATCTGGGGATTGACCCAATAGAAATCCGGCGCAAGAATGCCATGACATCTGGTTACGAGGCTCCCGGTCAATACAAGGTGGGAAGCTGCGGCCTTTTACCATGCATTGATAAGGTGGAGGAAAGAATCAAAGAAAAGTGGACTGACCTTTCTAAAGATGAAGGGGTGGGATTTACGGCCTTTGCCTATATGTGCGGTGGTATTTTCAACTGGATTGACACTCCTTATGCTTTCTCAGGAGCTATGGTAAAGGTAAATGTTGATGGCACTGTTGACCTTTTTACCCAGGCATCAGACATTGGCCAAGGCACCAATACTGTATCCGTTATGATTTGCGCCGAGGAACTGGGCATAGGCATTGAGGACATCAGGTTACATCCTGCTGATACGGCAATCACTCCTGTCGATCTCGGCGCCTGGGCCAGCCGAGAAACGATGATGAACGGCAACGCAATTAAAGCCGCCGCAAGTGATGCCAAGAAGAAGCTCATCGAAGTTGCCAGGATGAAGTTGGGTGAAAATATCGTATATGACTTAGAGGTTAAAGATAAACGAATATTCCTTGCGTTACGTCCGGAAAGAGGATTTTCATATTATGATATTGTGAAGGATGCTATAAAGCTTAATGACGGGGAGCCCATTATTGGCGTAGGCCACTATACCCCTCATAGGAAGGGCATGGTGTCGCCTGCCTGGGCCATGGGAAGTATGGCGGTTAGGGTAAAGGTTGACAGAGAAACGGGTCAGGTTGAAGTAAAGGATGTCATTGTAGCACATGATTGTGGCCAGCCCATAAATCCCTTAGGGATTCGGGGTCAGGTAGAGGGGTCTATTCTAATGGGGCTAGGGTGGGGCCTGTGTGAAGATTTACCCACTGATAATGGTTTGATACTTAACCCATCCTTTGTAGATTATAAGATTTTCAGGACTCGGGACATGCCACAGATTGAGCTGCATGAAGTTCCTTCTTATGAGCCTGAAGGGCCATTTGGGGCTAAGGAGTCTGCTGAAGGCACCGTCGCTCCTACCTCCCCCGCAATAGCAAACGCTATCTATAATGTGACGGGAGTGACATTTAATAGTAATGTTATAAAGCCGGAGAAGGTTTTGAAAGCTATTCGCGAGAAAGAGGAAAAAGAAAAGTAACTCACAAAGAGATGAGATGAATAAAGAGGAGACCATAAATGGCTATTAGTTACCGTTGTCCATGTTGTCGCAAAATTAGTTCTGAACCTCATGATTTAGCCCGGCATTTTTTGGGCCAAACTAATAAAAAACATAAGGATTGGCTAAAAACACAAGGGCTTTCCTATGCACAGCTTATCACCTGGCAAGTAACTGAATTCGGGAATAAGGGCTATGATGCTTTAGCTGAAGTGCTTGAGAAAGAGGCACCCAAAGTTGAAGACTAGACATATATACATGAGTCAATCTTAAGTGAGATTGTCCTAACTGGTATCCATCCGAAAACACCAATTTTCGGATTCAAGCAGTCAGCCATCAGCATTCAGCAAAACCTTATCAATTCAATTAATTGGCTGACTGCTGATCGCTGACTGCTGAAAGCTCCATCCATAAATGCCTTATTTATGGATGGACACTAACTAGAAGTAGAAAGGTTAATAGTCCCTTTCAACAAGTAAATCTGCCGTTCCCAGCAAGATGTCTTTAATGTCTTCTCGTATGGGCGTATCGAGCAAAGCTTTCTTCCCCTCTTCACTCAAAGAGATTTCTTTCATTCTGGAATACTCAAGGGCACCGGTCTCCTCAATAATACTCTTAACTTCCTCTATATCTGCTTTGGTAATATCAGGGTTACCGATAAAGTATTCTAACCTTTCCTTTTGAGAAGGCGATGCATTTTCAAAGGCTTTAACCGTTAATAATGTCTGCTTGCCTTCCTTTGTATCTGAAGCAATAGATTTACCCACCTGTTCCTCCGTTCCAAAAATCCCCAATATATCATCGTGAATTTGGAAAGCCATGCCCACGGGAATAGCATATCTTGATAATGAATCCAAAACACTCAGGGTTGTTCCCTTTAAAATTGCTCCTACACAAAGCGGACCTTCCACAGAATATTTAGCGGTTTTCAAATAGTGTATTTGTAATACCTCTTCCTCCGTCGCCTTTCTGCTGGTTGCTTTAACAATATCCAGCAACTGTCCAACAGCGGTAAACTTTATTATCTCATACATCATTTCCAGAACCTGTAAGATTTTATCCGCTTGAAATCCACTCTCAACTAAGGCTTCATAGGCTAATGCGCAACAAATATTACCGTTTATGATTGCCATAGCGGAGGGAAGGTTTATCTTCCCATCATTATTGAAATTGGAAATTAAGCCTTTGTTTTCGTATATCTGTTTATACCTGGCATGGATAGTAGGTAAGCCTCTTCGCAAATCGGACTTATCAACAATATCATCGTGAATTAAGAAAAAATTATGGAGAATCTCGATAGCCGCCGAGGCAAACAAGATATTCTCTCCATCCTCGCCTCCAGCAGCACGATAGCCATAATAGGTAAAAGCCGCCCGTATTCTTTTACCACCGTCCAAAATAAAGTCCTCTATCAACCTGCCTGCTTCTTCCCCCAGCGAATCCACTTCCTTAAAGGCATCGGCTTTCGCACCAACGTATCTGCTTAAAAAAATCTCGATTTGATTTGTATAAGCTGTAAGCGAATCCTCAGCTCGTTGCATTCTTTTCTTGTTTATCATTCCCTTTTCATCCACTCCTATATTACCACCCCATCAACAGTGGCTACAGGCACTGCGCTACCTTCAACCCAATAAATAAGGCAGGTAACTCTACCCCCTTAATGTAGCACAGTTACCGCCGTGATTCTAACCTGAAAAAACCCCTGCAAGAATATAGCCAACGCCCAGTAGAAACTGGGTCAGCAGGACAACTAGGACATTATTGGTCATAGCTGGCAGCAGTTCTTGGTGCTTTAGGGCACCCCGAACGGCCTTTATAGCGGGGGGAAGAGTGAGCAGGGCTATTAGAGAGAAAACCGGCATCTGCCCGGCCAGCACCCCAGCGACTATCCACAGATAAGTTGATAGGAACGCGCTTTTTGATGAACGGAGTATAGAGAATTTCTCATTGTATGTCAATCTAACTTTAGCCGCAGGATATTGTGGCGCTGTCTCGCCTGCCGGATTGATCAACCGCGGTTTTGATGGTGTCACAGTGGAGCCCCGCCGACTTCAGTCGGCGGCACCAATGCTCCAGTTTCGGCGAAACCCGCCGAAGCACATCTGCCTACGCTAATCATGTTAGCAATAAACGAGGCTATTCGCCCCATTGCTAACACAGCTTTGGCGGATACCCTTTCCGCATTCATCCGCCAACTGAAGTTGGCGGCTTTCTGCGAAGGCGGGTAAAATGCAGTTAATGGAGGCATGATTTTAACAGAAAGTAGAATGGGGTACGACCGTAAATAATTAAATAATTTCTAAACCAAACCACGGCCTTTGGCCGTGAGACTAGAAAAGGCTTTGCCGATCCGTAGGAAACGAATAAAAACATCCTCATGAGCAAGGGCCTGAAAAGGCCAACCAACAGGAGGACGATATGAAAGATTGGCAAAGTATGGCTCATGTAAAATGGGAATGCAAGTATCATATTGTATTTATCCCAAAATATCGAAAGAAAAAGCTATATGGCAAAATAAGAAAGCGAGTTGGTGAAATATTTCAAGAGTTATGCCGATATTTCGGAAATATATTCACCAACGCTCTGTCTGACGTCTACACGGATCATCTCAAAAAGTTTCTCCGGTTGCTGCTGGATCTCCTTGAAAATGTTTACAACCTCTGGTACGCTGATTTCTACTTTCATGGGTGCTCCTCCTTTCTTAGTGGGTTGATTGGGTTAACCTTTTCTAAAGGAAAGGCACCCTTTTTTAAACCTTTTTAGAATTTACACAGAAAGATTATACACTACCCTATGGGTTTTGACACCCTTGGTTTATATTATAAAATACGCATAAGGAAAGGAGTCTTGATAGATGAAAAAGATCGGAATTGTAGGCTTTGGTAATATGGGAAGCGGGCTCGCTCAAAAGACGGCCCAGGAGGGTTTTTCCGTGGTTGCGGTGGATCTTACGCACGAAATCTTGGAAAAGGGGCTGGATGCCATTAAACAGACCCTACAAGAGGCAGTTGAAAGAAAGATTTTCAAACCCGAAAAGGTGGATGAGATACTGGCACGTATCCATGTAACAACGGATATATCGGAGGTCAAGGATTGCGACCTGATTATCGAAGCCGTATGGGAGGAGATGGCCGTAAAAAAGGAGGTCTTCCGGGAACTTGATAGGATCTGTAATCCCGAGACAATCATTGCATCAAACACATCCTCATTTTCCATTGACGGTATGGCCGATGCCCTGGATCGGCCTGATCGTTTTCTTGGCCTTCACTTTTTCTATCATCCGGCCAAAAACAGGCTTGTGGAGATCGTACCGGGTTCAAGTACATCAAAGGAAACCATAGAGGGCGGCAAGCTCTTTATACGGCTCACCGGAAAGACCGGTATATTGGTAAAGGACTCGGCCGGGTTTGCGGTAAATCGCTATTTTGTGCCCTGGCTGAATGAGGCCACGCGCATGCTTGAAGAGGGCATCGCCAATATCGCAACCATCGAAAAAGCCGGGAAAGAGTCTCTGGGATTGGGTATGGGGCCCTTTGAACTGATGAATATAACCATTGTCCGCACGGCCTTTCACGCCGCCTCCGGCCTTGCCGATAAACTTGGCAGCTTTTATGCACCCTCCGACAGGTTAAAAGAGCAGGCTCAAAGCGGCAAGCCATGGCCCCTTGAAGGAGAGATCGATGAGGATAAGCTTCAGGTTGTGGCGGACAGACTTTTAGGAGTGGTATTCTATATGGTTTCCAGTCAGGTCCAGGAGGGGATTTCAGATTTCACTGACACGGATCTGGGGGCAAAGGTAGGGCTGCGCTGGCCAAAAGGCCCCTTTGAAATAATGAACAATATGGGTGTTGACAATGTCTATAACATGGTCGAGGAAGTATTGAAGGCATGGCCTTCCCTTCAAATGCCCGAAAACCTGGCACGTCGGAAAGACAAGGGAGAACCCTGGGATATCCGTTATGTGAAATATATCAAAGAGGGGGATATAGGCCGGGTCGTCATCTCCAGACCGGATGCCATGAATGCCTTGAATAATAACGTGGTTAAACAGCTGGATAAGGCCTTTAGCCAGGCGGAAGAAGATCCGGATACCAATGTTATAATTATGGAGACTGCGGGAAAGGCCTTTGTAGCAGGTGCTGATATAAGGTTCTTTGTTGATTGTATCAAAGAGGACAGGCTGGGTGATTGCTACGCCTTCGCGGAATTTGGTCAGGATGTGCTGAATCGCATTGATGACAGCAAGAAAATGGTTGTTGCCAAGATGGACGGGCCTGCTTTAGGGGGCGGGTTTGAACTGGCCCTTTCCACCGATGTCATCGCGGCTACGCCCGGTGCTGTTATTGGATTCCCGGAGACAGGCATCGGGGTATATCCCGGGATGGGCGGGACTCAAAGAACAAGCCGTTTTATAGGCAAGGAATTGGCAAAGTATCTTATTTTCACAGCGAGGCTCATCTCCGCGAAAGAAGCCCTTGATATCGGTCTTGTGGATTATATTTTCACGCCGGAGAGGATCGACCTAGAGATTGTATCCCTTGCTAGAGAAGGAAAACTGGTGCCCAACAAGGGTAAGGGCACGGATGAACTCCCTCCGGACTGGAAAAAACTCAAAAAGCTTTTCTCCGATGAAAACATAGACTCGTGGCTGGGCCAAAGATATCTGGATAGCGATGACCCTCTGGCGGCCAAAACTGCCGGGATAATCGCTAAAAATGCGCCCCTTGCCCTTAAACTGGCCAACCGGATTATTGATGCCGGGTATGAAAAACCCTTAAAAGAGGGTATAAAGGAAGAGCTGGCGTATCTTAAGGAGATATTTTCCACCAAGGATGCCCTGATCGGTTTGACCAACATCGGCAAGAAACCCCGATTCGAAGGTAAATAGGGCATAAAAGGGGACGGTGGTTCCGAAGCAACTTGCCGGTAGAGTCAATTAAAGGTCTCCTGTCATCATGCCTGGACAACAAAACGACAAAAGGCGTAAACAAATAGAACAATCCAGGGTGTTTATGGCAAAATATATGCTGTGATCCATTAGCTATTTCTGAGGAGGCCGGAGGTGAAAGAATATACGAAAATTGTCACGGAACCACCGTCCCCTTTTATTGCAAGGGATACAATTATCCACTAAATGGGTTTTTCGACAGGCTCGTTAGCCAAGAAAATAATATGCCACAACTATATCATGCTATACTTCTCGCATTATTCGCGGGAGCCGCTATTCCATTAGGTGGTGCAACCGCAGCCATCGAACACATTCATCCGCATTGGCTTGAGAATGAATTACGTCATGCTGTAATTTCATTCGGGGGTGGGGCGCTTTTTGCGGCAATTGCTCTAGTACTTGTTCCAGAAGGTATTAAAAACTTGCCTGTCATTTCTGTCTCTTTCTACTTTTTCATTGGGGCAATAGTATTTTTAATTATTGATTATCTAATTTCTGCAAAAGGAGGATCAATATCCCAAGTCATAGCTATGCTGCTTGATTTTATCCCAGAAGCAATGGCCCTTGGAGCAATTATAACAAAGGACTCATCAAAAGCATTGCTATTTGCATTTTTAATTGGTCTGCAAAACTTTCCTGAAGGTTTTAATGCCTATCGTGAGATTAAAGACAATCGCTATTGCTCTAGTTGCAATGCCCTTTTACTATTCACTGGATTTGCATTATTCGGCCCAATTTCAGCTTTCATTGGAATAATATACTTAGAAGGGAATGAAATATTACTCGACAAGATAATGATATTTTGTGCTGGCGGCATTTTGTATCTTATTTTTCAAGATATTGCTCCACAGGCTAAACTCAAAAGACGTTGGGCTCCAGCACTAGGAGGAATTGCCGGCTTTCTCTTGGGAGTTATAGGTTATATGATTACCAATATGAATAATGGCTAACCAATCACTCAAAGGGACTGCTAGGGCCTGCGGCCCCGCAGCCCCTTAGTTCAACCGTTAAAAGCCGAATGCATTATAGACTCATCCGTGCTATTTAGGGAAAATGCTAATATTAGCATTTTCCCTAAATGATAATTTTTGAGGAAAAATATTAATAAGATCAAGACATCATCCACACCATCCGTGAAAATATAATCATCACTGAGTCTGAGAGATTTTTTGAAAATCTATTGTCTTAGATCAATCCATTTATCAAAAATGCCAGCATTGGCACAATTGATAGATAGCAATTTATTGAATTATATTAGGCAGATATAAAAAATCAAACACTATTTACCGAAAATGCCAATATTAGCAAATCCGGTAAATGGCATAAGATCAATACAAAACCAGCTTTTAGCATGCTGCTGGTAGTAAAGGGGGACCTTAAAAATTAGGCCTTCACAATAATGGAATAGGAAATACAGATGAAGACAATCCAAAGGGTTTCTATTTCGGTTTAGTTCAAAGGAACGGCTATTATGAATAAAATGAACAAGGATTCCGGCAGGCATATCCTGGTATTCGAGCCGCGCACAGAGGGCCACCATTTAACATGGCTTCGTTATGTTGTAGAGGACTTTCTTTCTGCCGGACATACACTTACCCTGGCTATAGGTTATACCAATCATACACGCGGGCTTTATAAGACTCAATTGGGGGACCTTTTAGAGAAAACGGCTATTATGTCGGTATATGATGCCAACCTGAAACTCAGAGGGGGCAGCAGGATAAATGCTTTGGGGCATTGCATGAATGATTGCGGGGCGGAACAGGTATTTTGCAACAACCTGGATGATATTGCTTCCTCCATGTTAAGACGCTCAGCAATAGGTGTTTTACCTCCCAAAGTATTAAAAGGTAAGCTTAGCGGCGTCTATTTCAGACCACGTTTTTTGGCACGGGCCACATGGCCGCCGGGAAACCTGATCAAGTGGATGGGCTTTCGGCGATTGTTGCGCCAGGGCTGGTTTTTTCGGATTTGCCTGGTGGATGAATACCTCTATCAAAGACATAATAATACATTTTCTAAAGACGGTATGGTATTACTTCCTGATCCATGGAGCGGAGACTTTTCTATGGATAGAAACCAGGCCCGTAATTTATTAGGGATAGGCAACGACAAATTTGTATTTCTCCAGTATGGTATCGGCACGCGTCGGAAAGGCTTACACCTGGTAATCAGGACAATGCTGTCTGAAGATGTGCCACAGCAATGGCATCTGTTATGTGCGGGGCAGATAAAGAAGGATAAGGGAATTCTGAATGGCATAAGCAAATTACAGGCGGCTGGTCGCGCGACAGTCCTGAACCGCTATGTATCCAAAGAAGAAGAACAGTTGTGTTTTACAGCCGGTGATGTTGCTTTAATGCCCTATGTACGCCACTTCGGATCCAGTGGTGTTCTCGCACTGGCTGCGGCGGCGGGTAAAATGGTGATTGTCTCTGATGAAGGATTAATTGCGCGCCGGGTTGAGGAGAACAAATTAGGAATATGTTTTCCTTCCGGCGATATAAATGGATTAAAGGAAGCAATGACTCGAGCTCAAAGACTATTGGAAGAAAAACCACATCAAATAGAAAAGCATACACGACTATTCGCTGCAAAGTGTGACCGCCAAGCGTTTCGTGAAGCATTAACATCCGTCTATGCTGATCCTATAGGCTAACCTATAAAAAACATATTATAACCTGCTGTTAATCTGCCGGCGTGACGTAGTCCTCCAGTGCCTCAATAACCGCGTCATAGGGAAGCAGGACACAGGAGTGACGGCCTTTATGGGATCGTACGGGGAAAAAGATACTATGGCTTCCGGGGAAGTCGGCCTGTTCGAGATGGGGTTTGTTCAGCGCCTTATCAAAGTCTTCACGCATCTTTTTTATTTCGTCCAGGGTAAGGCCTTGGGCAAGGGATGCAAGATGCGCGCTTGAGGCCTTGCAGAGAATGCAGCCCCGAACCTGATATGCCATATATTGTATAGTGTTATGTTTCACCATCAGTTCTACTGAGACTCGATCTCCGCACAGGGGATTGGTGACAGTAGATTTGCAATCAGCCTTCTCAAGGTGCGTTGCGTGTTCCGTTTTTTTGGACCACTCAATAATGGGGTCCTGATACAGGTTCTCGTTCATTGGGTTTTACCACCATTCTTAGATATAACTGATCTGTAAGAGAGAAAATTGGGTTCATCCGGTTAATGAGTACACTAATTAATAGTATCTGAATATTTTCCGCTATATGGGACATGGGGTTCTCTTTTAAGCGGCGAACTCGTTTATGTGCAATGACCCTGCACAAAACCACACGAGGCGGGCGGGTAGCCTTTTCCAGGCTTGGCCGGACTCGAGAATTTACTATTATCTCATAAGTATTCCGCCCGCCTGGGTGGCACCTTACGTAATTAGCGTGCTGTTAATACTTTCGTCGCTTAAAAGAGAGCCCCATGGGCCATTAAGGGACCTATAATTAAGGTTCAATCTTTTCCTTCTTTATGTACTCGTTAACCGGATGAAGCGAAAATTGTCCATGTTCATTATTGGGGATTTCCCCGGACCTGCTGAATCCCAGATTCCCTATTATTGATCAATTAATTCATATATGCTGCAATAAATGCTGCATATCAACCGAAGATCTTTAAACAATCTTCCATGCCATTGAGAAAGGCGTCCACATCCGCCTGGAGGTTAAAGGCCGCCAGACTGGCCCTGGTGCTGCCTTCCAGATTCCAAAGATCATGCAAGGGCTGGGCGCAATGATGACCGCCTCTAACAGCAACTCCGTGACGGTCGTTCAACACCTGACAAATATCATGGGGATGAATATCGCGGACGCTGAAGGAGACAAGGGATAACCTCGGTTTTCCCAGCGCCGGTCCCAGGATGTGAATAGAATTCTTTCCTTTGTCTATCGTGTTAAGCCCTTCCATAATCCTCTGTACTAATCCGTCTAAATGTAGATGGATCCTTGGAAGGTCCTGACTGGTCAGCCATTCCAGGGAGGCAGCCAGGCCTACCGCCTGGGTGACAGGCGGGGTGCCTGCCTCGAAACGGTGGGGCGGTTTGGCGAAGCTGCTGGTTTCCAGAGTCACATTGGTAATCATCTCTCCGCCGCCGAAGGCCGGAGACATTTTGTCGAGCAGATTCTTTCGACCCCACAATACCCCTATACCGCTAGGTCCGTAGACCTTATGACCCGAGAAGACATAGAAATCAACATCCAATGAGGGTAAATCGAGCGGACCGTGCGGGGCAACCTGTGCCCCATCCAGCATAATCTTGGCCCCCCTTTCCCGGGCCAGTTTTACCACCGGAACGACATCAGTAATCGCGCCTGTGACGTTGGATCCATGGGTGACGGCCACAAGTTTGGTCCTGGAGGTAAAAAAGTCTTCCGCCCGGTCAAGGCAAAGCTGGCCTTCATCCGTGATAGGCAGGTATCGGATAGTTACACCCCGCCTCTGTTTGAGCATCTGCCATGGAACAATATTGCTGTGATGCTCCAAGTGCGAAAGGAGGATTTCATCGCCCTCTTTGAGGTCCTGTCCGAGGCTCTGGGCCAGAAAGTTGATACCGGCCGTGGTACCGCTGGTAAAAATAACCTCATCCGGGTCTTCAACCCCGAGATAATGTGCAACCCGGGCACGGGATCTCTCAAAGGCTTCTGTGGCGGCTTCAGCCAGTCTATGGACGGCCCTCTTTACGTTGGAGCGGTACCGGGTTTCATGCTCTATCATCGCATTGATCACGCAGTCTGGAACCTGGGACGTGGCGGCATTATCCAGATAGTGAAAGGGCCCGTTATGGAATGGAGATGTTAAGATTCTGAATTCCCGTGCCAGGCTTGCCGGATCAAAAACCATAAATGATCTTTCCTTAGTGCTTCGATTCGCAAATACAGTGACGTTTTTCAGTATTTCAAATAGGCGTATAATCGCTTACTCCATTCGGCCTGAGCTCATGGCCGAAGGCAGCACTAAGTCCTGAGTACATAAATTCGTCATCGAATTTATGAATCGATGGACTTAGATATCGATTGGATTATTCTTGCGCCGTTCCGCGGTGATCTCGGCCAAAATGGCCACTGCTATCTCCGCGGGTGTTTGGGCGTTTATATCAAGACCTACGGGCCCATGGATGCGTTCGATTTGCTTTTCCGTGAAACCTTCAGCTTTCAGACGCTCTATCCGGCTCGCGTTGGTGTTGTGACTGCCGAGGGCTCCTATGTAAAAGACATCCGAGCAAAGGGCCGTCTTAAGGGCAGGATCATCAATTTTGGGATCATGAGTCATAGCCACAACAGCAGTGTGTGGATGGAGAGACATCTTTTCCATGGCTTCATCAGGCCATTCCGTATTGAGTTCAATGTCCGGAAACCTCTCTGCCGAAGCAAAGGCGGTACGCGGATCAATAATTACTACTGTATAGCCTGTCAATCTGGCCATATGGGCCAGGGGCTCGGCGATATGTACCGCGCCTATGATGATCAGTCGAGGATCAGGATTAAAAATATGGATAAAAAATGTCTTCCCTGCAGCCCGGATTACGGCGCTGTTTCCCTTGCGAAAGGCTTCCGATACCGCGGGCTGCAGATCGGGAGACAGTTTTTCTAAGGAGGTCCGATCATCCGCCCGGGCCCATATCTTATCACCACTAATAAGATCAGTGACCAGACAGGAGGGTATATGCGCCCTCTTTAGATTCATTACCTCTTCATAAAGGTGGTGGTTGGCTTCGAGCTTTTCAACGTATATATCGATGTCTCCTCCGCAGGCAAGCCCCACATCCCATGCCTGCTCGTCGCTGACCCCGAAGGAAAGGCGCTTGGCCTGACCATCACCGATTACCTCCAATGCCTCAGTAATGACCGCGCCCTCGATGCATCCACCGGACACGGAGCCTTTGAAAACGCCCCTGCCGTCAACTACAAGCTGGCTGCCGATAGGAAGGGGTGATGATCCCCATGTGGCGATCACTGTGGCAAGCGCCACTTTCCTTCCCTCATTATGCCACTTCAGGGCTATTTCAGTAGGGTCTTCCAAATGGTTTATGACTTGGTTCATGACTTATAAGTCCTCTTAGTTAGCTTTTAGCTATCAGCCATTAGCTTTTAGTTATCAGCAAAGAGCAATGAGCAAAGAGGTAAGGATTAAGGGGGTATGGATTAAAGGATTAAGAAAGATGCTCCGCTACCACATAATCCTTAATCCCTAATCCATAATCCCTAATTCGTATTTACTATTAACCATTCAACTATTAACCATTCAACTATTTAACCATTTAACCATTAACCAATGCGCTATGCTCTTTGCGCTTTGCTCTATGCACTCGAACCCTGGAATCCTTGAATCCTAATACATCTCGTCCACCCGTAACCTCCTGAAATAACAGCGCCCTCCCGATAGTCTCTCAAAAAAGGAACGGCCCTCCGCCCTGGTGCCATCCATACAGGGCGGGATAGAAAAATAATATTAACCCCTGTTTCCACCGAAGGTCACGGCTGTTCTTGAAAAGAAGACATCTCTAAATCAGGCCCCTCTCTTTTTAAGCCTAGACGCAAGTTCCGCTATATCCTCATTGTCATCTACGCTGAAAAAAGGGTCGGAATCATCAAGCTCTACCTCAAGAACCTCGCCAGGATTCTCTCGTATGATATCCCTGGCACCGATATCACCCCTGATAGTCATGAGGGCGGGGTAAAATACTCCACTGAAACACACGGGATGTCCCCTAATCCCTTTATAGACCGGTAGGCAGATAGACTTATCAGATGATCTGAATCTATTGAGCAGCAAATCAATAATGCCGGGCTTCAACAAGGGGTGGTCACCAAGGATTATCATTATCGAAGGAAACTCGTCTTTGATTTCCTTCAAACCCCGTTGAATGGAAACCGACATCCCATCAGTGTAACAAGGGTTTATCACTGTTTTGAGCTTGGTACGACGAAGGTTCTCCCCTATGGCTGGCATTATGATATCAGCCCGGTACCCAAGGACAAGGACTACCTCATCGAGCCTGGATCCTAGTGAGGCGTCGACTACCATGGCAAGGATATTGTTCTCGCCGATCTTAAACAGAGGCTTCAGGGACCCGAACCGGGTTGACATCCCGGCTGCCAGTATAATGCCTGCTGTGGGTTCCTTTTCCATCCCGGAGTTCTCCATCTCCTATATTCTTGATCTATGGCCCATTTTAAGCCCACTGGGGGATGACAATAAAAAAAGTATAAACGAAGGGCTGTTGGGTGTCAATGTCAAAGCCCCTTAAAAATATTAAGCACCGCACATGATAAGGTTTTGAGGGCATTCCTATCGCAGCCTTCATACACACCCTGATATGGCATCCGAGAGGGACATTAAAGATGGTAACTGGATAATAGGAGACATGTCCGACCAGGGCCCTGAAAATGAAGTGGCCGGGCTTTCCGGGTGTTGCTAAACAGGAGGTCTTTCAGAGGAAAATAGTCTATTAAACTTATTGAAATAATCCCATCCCGACCACAGGGTCAGGATGAGCGCCGCCCACAAAAACAACATACCCACGATATGGAAATCCACTTTAAAATATTCATAGTGTAAGGCCAGTCCCAATACGGCGGATGCCTGGAGGATGGTTTTGTATTTGCCGAGCCGGCTGGCCTGTATAACGATACCTTCGATAACGGCCATGCTTCTCAGGCTGTTCACAGCCAGTTCTCTTGCTATGATGATTATAACAATCAGGACAGGGATTCTTCCCAGGGGAATGAGCATTATCATGGAGATCGCCACGAGGATTTTATCGGCCAGGGGATCCAGAAATTTCCCTAGAGCTGTGACTGACTCATACTTTCTGGCATAGTATCCATCCATGATGTCGGTTATAAAGGCCATACCCAGGAAAAGGGCTGCGAAAAAGCTGGTCAGCTTATTGTCAAAACTCAGGAACAGGACCACCAGGGGGATGCAGATGAGCCTGAAGGCGGTCAGCTTGTTAGGCAGCGCGGATTTCATTTTCCTATCGATATCATCCATTATCAGGCCTCCTCGTGTTTACAGGGTTGTGTTATCATGGGTTAATCGGTTCCGGTCTTTTTGTACCTATCATAATAATCAAGTACCCTTTTAATGAAGGTTTCTGTCTCCGGGAAAGGGGGGACGCCTTTATATGCCTCCACATTCTCGGGGCCCGCGTTATAAGCCGCTAGAGCCCGCTCCATGTTGTTATTATAACGCCCCAGGAGATCGCTCAGGTATCTGACGCCTCCGAATATATTCTGTTCGGGTTCATAGGGGTCTCTCACCTCCATATCGGTCGCCGTCTTGGGCATAAGCTGCATAAGGCCCTGGGCGCCTTTGCTGGAGGTGGCTTTATGATCGAAACCGGATTCGGCTTTTATTACAGCCTTTATCAATGACGAATCAATACCGAATGTGTCGGAGGCCTGCTCGATTATGAGATCATATTTTTTTATGAATACCGAGGGATCCTCATCCCGTACCCGGATATAGAGCCGGTATCTCCTGTCCGAGTTTATATTGGTGAAATGCCAGACCCCGTTTTCGTCCTGGTATCTGTATATGTCGGCATGCGCCTGCGCACCGGAAAGAATGAAAAGCATTGCCGTTAGAAGCGCCGCCGTAATCCCGGACCATGAGATCATCTAATAACCTTTCTTTTTCCAGTCTGCCAGGAACCTTTCCAGACCAATATCGGTAAGGGGATGTCTTATTAGCTGTTCCATAACCTTGAAAGGTATGGTGGCAATATCCGCGCCCATGAGAGCGGCATCCAGCACGTGAAGAGGATTCCTGATGCTTGCCACAATAACCTCTGTATCATAGCCGTAATTCTCGTAAATGCTCAGGATCTGTTCCACAATCTCCATTCCGATATGTCCTATGTCGTCCAGCCTTCCCACAAAGGGACTGATATAGGTGGCTCCGGCCTTGGCCGCCATCAGGGCCTGTACAGCGGAAAAACAGAGGGTAACGTTGACCTTTACTCCTTCCACGGACAGGATTTTGACGGCCTTGAGGCCCTCTTTTACGAGGGGAATCTTGACCACTATATTATCCGCCAGTTTGGAAAGCTCCCTGGCCTCCTTTACCATTCCATCCGCATCCGTGCTGACCACTTCCGCGCTTACCGGGCCATCCACGATATCGCATATTTCCTTTATAAGAGGCTTGAATTCACGTCCTTCCTTGGATACAAGGGAAGGGTTGGTGGTTACCCCGTCAAGCAGGCCGAGTTCTTTCGCCTTCCTGATCTCCTCAAGATTAGCAGTATCAATAAAAAATTTCATGTGGTCCTCCTTCTGGTTCATCAATAACGTTCAAAAGTAAAGGAATCTCTATTTGTACTCCTTTTTTGACATATCACCTTTAAAAAAACACCATTAGTTAGCTTTTAGCTATGAGCCATTAGCTATTAGTTTTTTCCTAGCCCGGGTCCTCAAATTTGTCCGCGCATTCCTTACTGCAAAAAAAGAACTCCTTACCGTCTATAACCCTTCTGATAGCCTGCCTTTTGGGGATATATGTTTCGCAGACAGGGTCCCGGACCATCTCATCAATCACCCCTGTGCCAGGACTTCCCCTGTGAATCTCCTTGTCTTTGCGGAAGAGCCCCTTTACAAGAACATAAAGGAGATAGATCAGTATGCCTATGATCAAAAATTTCAGCATCTATTCTATCCCTATAGGTTCGACTAACTGTCCGTCCAGGGGTATTGTCTCAAGAAGCTCCGCCATAGTCTTTGCAAGGGAAGGATGCCTGAGTTGCGGTGCCAGCTGTGCCATGGGGATCATGACAAATCTCCTCGTGTGCATAAGGGGATGAGGGACAGTCAGATCGTTCTCATGGATTATCTGCGCATCGAATAGCAGGATATCCAGATCGATAATCCGCGCCTCCCAGGTTTCTCCATGCCTGACCCTTCCCATATCCTTCTCTATCAAAAGGAGCCTGCCTAGAAGTTGCCGCGGTTCCATCCCTGTAGAGAGGGCTACAACGCCGTTAACATACCAGTCCTGTTCCTTTATACCAACGGGCTCAGTCCTGTAAAGATGCGAGAGACCGGTAATTTTACACTCAGGGATGAGTCCTATTCTTAGGATTGCTTCAAGACAATTGCGCTGAGGATCGCCCAGATTAGATCCAACCCCGATGTAAACAGTATTCATTAAAACCTTATCTCCTTTATCCTTGTTATGGCCTCTTCCAGCCGGTCTTTCTCTTGGGTCAAGGCGATTCGAAAATATCCTTCCCCATGTTCTCCGAAGCCGTTGCCTGGTGTTACAACCACGCCCGACTCCAGAAGCTTGGCTGCCAGGCCTTCCGATGTATAACCCTCCGGAACCCTTACCCATAGATAGAAAGTGGCCTTGGGAATCTCCAATTCAAAACCTGCCTCCTTTAGGCCCTTGGCCATCAGGTTACGGCGGAGTGAATACACGTCCATGATATTGCCGACCAGAGACTCGTAATTCAGAAAGGCATCTATGGCTGCGATCTGTACAGCCTGAAAAACGCCTGAATCGATGTTGCTTTTGACGGTCCCAAGGCTTTGGACGGCATCTCTGTTTCCCACAGCGAATCCTATACGCCATCCGGTCATATTGAAGGTTTTGGAGAGGGAATGAAGCTCGATTCCCACATCCATGGCTCCTTTAGCCTCCAGAAGGCTGGGGGGCCTGTACCCGTCAAAGGCCATCTCCGTATAGGCCGCATCGTGACAGACCAGGATATTGTTTCTGTTTGCGAATTCAACGACCAAGTTGAAAAAATCCATTGTGGCCACAGCGGAGGTTGGATTGTTGGGATAACTAATAAAGAGTAGTTTGGCACGCTTTATTACGTCAGAAGGAATGGATTCCAGGTCGGGCAGGAATCCGTTATCCCATGTAAGGGGCATAAACCAAGGCTCCCCTCCCGCGAATATGGTCGCGATGTTATAGACAGGATAGGCTGGGTCCGGTACAAGGGCCACATCACCGGTATCTATAAAGGCCAGGGGTAAATGGGCTATACCTTCCTTGCTCCCTATCAATGAAAGGACCTCTGTTCCAGGATCCAGTTCAACCCCGAATCTTGTCCTGAACCACCCGGCGGCCGCGACCTTGAAATCATCCATACCGGAATAGGACGGATACCTATGGTTCGCTGGATCTCCTACGGCTCTTCTCATAGCCTCTACTATAGGCTCAGGAGTGGGCAGATCCGGATCACCCACGCCCAGGTCTATTATATCTATGCCCTTGGAGATAACCTCTCTTTTTTTCCTGTCTATCTCTCTGAAGAGGTAAGGGGGCAATCTTTTTAATCTTTCAGATTTATCCGCTATCAACTTATCCTCGTAGGTAGGTTTTAGCTGTTAGCCATTAGTTATCAGCAAAGAGCAATGAGTTATGAACAAAGGGGTAAGGATTAAAGGGGTATGGATTAAGGGATTAAGAAAGATACTCCGCTACCACATAATCCTTAATCCCTAATCCATAATCCCTAATCCCTAATCCTTAATCCCTCTATTGCCTATCAGCTATGAGCTAATCTGCCCTTTGCTCTATGCACTCGAACCCTGGAACCGTTCGACAAGCCGTTCGACAAGCTCACGGTCCTGAGCCATTCGGCCTCGAGCGGCTCGACATGAGCTCGTCGACATGTCTCATGGCCGAGAGGCAACGTCGAAGGGCCCCCGAATCCTTGAATCCTCAAATATTCCACCACTCTACTTAATCCCCAGCACATCCTGCATATCATAGAGTCCCACCGGCTGATTGACCACCCAGACGGAGGCCTTCAGCGCGCCGGCAGCAAAATTATCCCTGTTTTGAGCCCTGTGAATCAGTTCCAGCCTCTCGCCGATACCCCCGAATATCACCGTATGATCACCTGTTATGTCGCCAGCCCTGATTACCTGGATACCTATCTCATCATCACCCCTAACCCCCGTTGTCCCCTTTCTCTTATAAACAGCAACCTCTGAAATATCCCTGTCTGTAGCCTCGGCCAGTATATTGGCAAGCCGCATGGCCGTGCCGCTGGGTGCGTCCTTCTTTAACCTGTGGTGGGCCTCCATGATCTCCATATCATAAGTCTTGCCCAGAATCCTGGCAGTTTCTGCGGCAATGCGGAATAACACGTTCATACCCACACTCATGTTGGGAGACATAACGCACCGTATCTTCACTCCCATTTCCTTGACCTCATTAAGATGCTCTCCTGTTATACCCGTGGTGCCTATCACCATGGCGAGACCGCGGGACGACACACTCCTGATATTCTCAATTGTAACATCGGGTGCGGTGAAGTCTATTAACACGTCTCCCAGGCCGATCACTTCATCCAGGGAACCGGCCATCCTTACACCGATTTCTCCCAGACCGGCAGCCCGTCCCGCGTCCTGGTTCACAAAAGGATGGTCCGGGTGTTCAAAGGCCCCGGCCAGGGTAACCGCATCACTCCGGTGGATCATGCTGATGATCCTCGATCCCATTCGGCCGGCTGCGCCGGCAACTATCGCCTTTACCATATGTGTAACCTCTGTGATGTCAGTCGTTAGTTGTCAACCGTAGGTTATCAGACTTCAGCACTCAGGCAAACTTAGTGCCGGTTACTGATCGCCGACGGCTGAATCAAATAAGCCCGTAATCCCTCAGTACCTTTTTAAGCATGTCCTTATTGGCTGAGGCCAGAGGAGCCAGTGGTAGTCTGAACTCTTCCTTTATTTTTCCCATCAAGGCCAGGGAAGTCTTGACGGGCACGGGGTTTGTCTCGTAGAACATGGCCTGGGAAAGGGGTAAAAGCTTGTAGAAAAGACTCATGGCACGATCCCTGTCGCCTTCCTCCCATGCGCTTATCATATCGGCGTTATCCCTGGGTGCTATGTTGGCTATTACAGATATCACTCCTTTGCCGCCGATGGCAAGGACAGGCAATGTCATGTTATCGTCCCCGGAAAGGAGGGTGATGTTATCTCCCGAGAGCCTTATTATCTCGGCCATCTGTCCGATGTTGGCGGAAGCCTCCTTAATGGCCACAACCTCGGGCAGCTCGGCCAGGCGGGCGACCGTCTCGGGCAGCATGTTGACGCTTGTCCTTCCCGGTACATTGTATAGCACCTGAGGCAAGGGAACCGTGTCCGCTACAGCCTTGAAATGCCGGTAAAGTCCCTCCTGGCTTGGCTTATTATAATAGGGCGTCACCTGGAGAGTGGCGTCGACGCCTGCCTTCATGGCATGTTCCGTAAGCTCTATGGCCTCGCTGGTGCTGTTAGCGCCGGTCCCGGCTATGACAGGCACCCTTTTATTAACAGCCTCCACGGCAATATCAATTACCCTGTTATGTTCTTCAATATTCAGGGTTGCGGATTCGCCGGTCGTGCCGCAGGGAACGATAGCACTAGTGCCACCCTGGATCTGGAATTCGATAAGATCCCGGAATGCCTGCTCATCCACATTACCGTCCCTGAAGGGCGTCACGATTGCTACGATAGAACCTTTAAACATTTGTTCTCTCCTTAAACAACTTTTTGGCTATGTGAAGATGACCCGGGGATTATTTATGTAGAACAGCGGGTATCGAATTCCGAAGTATCCATAACTCCGAGCTTCGATATTTCAAAGCATCAGACCAGGGCCTCTTGACTTAATTTACCTTTATACACGATAGAGGTAGTTCCTTCAAGCCAGACCTTGCTGAATGAATTACCTTCTTTGTCAAAGTATATTTTCAAGTCTTCTCCGCCCTTCGTGGAAACGCTCACCGGAGAAGAGGCCATTCCCCTTATATTTGCGATAAGGGCCGATGCAATAGCGCCTGTTCCGCAGGCCAGGGTCTCATCCTCAACACCCCGCTCGTAGGTCCTTATCTCGATATGATGGGTGTCCCTAACCACTATAAAATCTGCGTTTGTCCCGGCCGGTGAGAACATGGAGTGATAACGGATAGTCCTTCCCTGCTCAATTACCGGATGCCCGGTAAGGTCTTGCACGCGGATCACAACATGAGGCACTCCCGTGTTGATGAAGTCGGCCCCTTCCCAACCGGGTTGGAAGGGGAGATTGATATCTGTCCTGATATCGGAAGGCGAGGGCATGAGGACCTTCACGAGCCGTCCGGAGACCTCTGCGGACACGGGGCCGGCCAGGGTTTCAAAGGTCATACTGCTTCCGGCTATGCCGTTAAGGAAGGCGTAACGGGCCACACACCGGCTGCCGTTGCCGCACATCTCCACTTCTCCGCCGTCCGCATTGAAATATCTCCAGGAAAAGGCATGATTGTCCGAAGCAGTCACGAATATTACCCCATCCGCTCCTACGGATTCCCTTCTCCTGCATGCCTTTTGCACCAGGGGCTTCATATCCTTTTCCGTGATCTTGCCGTCCCTGTTGTCTATTAGGATGAAATCATTACCGCTGCCGCTCATCTTCCAGAATTCTATGGATTTCATAAGTCTATCACACTCTTATTCATAAATCAGGGTTTTTACTATTTATATCACCTTTCAAAAAGCATCATGACCTCTTAGGTAGCTATTAGCTTTTAGCCATTAGCTATTAGCCATTTCCTGTTTGATAGTATCACATAACCTTTTAAGCTGTGTATCGTTTTAAGGATACCAATCGACCCAGGTCACGGCTGTTCTTTTCAAGACGACATCTCCAAAAGAATCCCACCCAAAGTCTGCAGTGGGCTTATTTTCAAGGGTTTGCTCCACCGGAACCCCTAGCAGAATTTCCCGTTGCTACCAGGAAAAGGCCTGCCAAACCCTTGAAAATAAGCTCACGTCCTCCGAATAGTATAGATGTCGTCTTGAAAAGAACTGGCGTGACCTATTAGTCAGCTTTCAGCTTTCAGCTTTCAGCCATTAGCTATTAGCAAAGAGCAATGAGTTAGGAGCAAAGGGGTATGGATTAAGGGATTAAGAAAGATACTCCGCTACCACATAATCCCTAATCCCTAATCCTTAATCCCTCTATTGCCTATGAGCTATCAGCTATGAGCTAATTTGCCCTTTGCTCCATGCACTTGAATCCTCGAACCGTTCGACAAGCCGTTCGACAAGCTCACGGTCCTGAGCCATTCGGCCTCGAGCGGCTCGACATGAGCTCGTCGACATGTCTCATGGCCGAGAGGCAACGTCGAAGGGCCCCCGAATCCTTGAATCCTTTGGTGTCCTCATCTAAAGGAGAAAGTCAGGAATCATCTCACCCCGCACCAGATCTTCATGCATTTCTCTCTTTCGTATTATATAATAGCGGTCGCCTTTGACCATCACCTCCGCCACACGGGGACGGGAATTATAGTTGGAAGACATGGTAAAGCCGTAGGCACCAGCGCTCATAACGGCGATCAGGTCTCCCGGACTTAAGGGATCAATCTCCCTGTCCTTTGCCAGGAAATCACCTGATTCGCAAATAGGACCCACAATATCCGCTCTGATCTTTCCCCCCCCGGTAGTCCTTACGGGCTGGATACGATGATATGATCCGTAGAGGCTGGGCCGTATAAGGTCATTCATCGCAGCATCCACTATGATAAATTTCTTTCCGCCGGTAAGCTTGGTGTACAGGACTCTTGTAACCAGTATCCCGGCATTACCCGTTATAACCCTTCCCGGTTCCAGGATGAGAGTCAGGCCGGTTTCTCCCAGTCCTTCTTTGATGGCCGCGGCATACTCATCAGGCAAGGGAGGCTTCTCCTCTTCGTACGTAATGCCCAGGCCGCCGCCAAGATCAAGATAATTCACTTGAATACCGTTATCCTCCAGCCTGTTCATAAGTTCCTTTAACCTTCCAAGTGCGTCAACAAAAGGGCTTACACTGGTAAGCTGGGACCCGATGTGACAGGATATGCCCTTTATTACCAGATTATCAAGTCTTGCCGCGATCCTGTACTGGTCGATGGATTTTTTGATATCTATCCCGAACTTATTCTCTTTCAGCCCCGTCGATATATAGGGATGGGTTAGGGGATCGATATCAGGGTTGACCCTTACGGCGACTCCGGCCTTCACGCCCAGGACCTTTGCGTGTTCATCCAGCCGGACCAGCTCCTGTTCGGACTCGGTGTTGAACATCAGGATACCGGAACTAAGTGCATAGTCCATATCCTCCGGGGTCTTTCCAACACCTGAATACACGATCTTATCAGGTGGAACACCGGACTTGAGGGAACGGTAGAGCTCACCCCCCGAAACAATATCCATACCGCTCCCTTGATTAGCAAAAAGTCTGAGAATCGCCAGGTTGGAGTTTGATTTCACGGAAAAACATATCAGATGGCTGATCCCCTGGAAGGGATCGTCAAAGGCCTTGAAATGTCTGTTAAGGGTGGCATAGGAATAGAGGTAAAAAGGGGTTTTCACCTCCTCCGCTATATCAGCAACTCCCGTCTCTTCACAATAAAGGTCATTATTTCTGTATTGAAAATGATGCATTATTATCCGCCGTCTTGTCCTCGGGCGTGGCACAAGCTGATTCCTTCAGTCCGCCCGGTTATGGGATAATAACAGAAGTCTCCCATTTGCCTTGGTATTGGCGGGGCCTTTTTCCCGCAGGCCCCGCACGAAAGTATTATAACCATTAGGAGCGAGATTATGGCCAGGATTTTTCTGATCAAGAGGCTACCTCCTCTTTCGCCTTCTCCAGGGCCTGTTTAACCATTTCGGGCGATGTAGCGCCGTGCTGTACCCGCCTGGCCAGGGCCGAGGCCGGTTCTAGCCAGTCAAAGACATCCTTTGTGATCTGGTCGGCGAATCCCTTCAACTCTTTCAGGGTTAATTCCTTTAAACCCTTTTCCTTGTCTATGGCAAAAAGCACTATCTCACCCACGATCTCATGGGCCTTTCTGAAGGTCATACCTTTTGTGACCAGGTAATCCGCCAGATCAGTGGCCATGAGATATCCCTTTTCACAGGCCCTCTTCATGTTCTTGGCATTAAAGGATATTTCCCGGAGAAGCATGGTCATAACTACCAGGCATTGTTCCACACTATCCGCAGTGTCGAAAAGGGACTCTTTATCTTCCTGCATATCCTTGTTATATGCCAGGGGCAGAGACTTCATTGTGGTCAGGAAAGCCATGAGGTTGCCGTAAACCCGGCCGGTTTTACCTCTTACAAGCTCCAGCACGTCGGGGTTTTTTTTCTGAGGCATAATGCTGCTTCCGGTGCAAAAGGCCTCAGGCAAATTTACCAAACCGAATTCCACGCTTGACCAAATGATCAATTCCTCACTAAGACGGCTCATATGCATCATAAGCACCGAAGAATTGAAGAGGTACTCCAGGACAAAATCCCGATCACTTACCGCATCGATACTGTTATCGGATATCGTGTCAAAGTCCAGTTCTTCTGCAACCATGCGGCGGTCTATATTAAAGGTGGTCCCCCCCAGGGCGGCACTGCCGAGGGGAAGGACATTGATCCTAACAGAGCTGTCAGCGAATCTTTGCCTGTCCCTTTTAAACATCTCAAAATAGGCAAGGAGATGATGGGTAAGAAGCACGGGCTGGGCGGGCTGAAGATGGGTATATCCCGGCATTATCAGATCGAAATTCTTTTCGCCAAGTTCCACAAAAACCTGCTGTATGCCCTTGATGAGGGAATCTGCCTTTTTTGAGGCCTCCCTTACATACATCCTGAAATCAAGAGCAACCTGATCGTTTCTGCTTCTCCCTGTATGGATCTTTTCTCCCAGCCTGCCGATTTTGTCCACGAGGGCGTTTTCAACAAGGGTGTGGATATCCTCGTTGTCTTCATCAAAGGCTGTCTCGCCCCTGTCCATCTCTCTCTTTATATCGGCCAAGCCGTCTGTAATGAGCAAGGCCTCCTCTTCGGAGATGATACCCTGTTTCGCCAGCATCCGGCAATGTGCTATGGATCCCTCGATATCCTGGGTATAGAGCCGCCGGTCATAACGTATCGAGGAATTAAAGGAGTCGACCACCTCGTTTATTCGCTCTCTGAAACGCCCTCCCCAGACCTTTTTAGTCATTTATCTTCTCCCCCATCAGTCTCGCGATTTTGAGACGCAGGGCGTTCAATCTTATGAAACCCCCCGCGTCCTTTTGATCATATACGTCTTCGCCTTCAAAGGTCGCGTAATCAGGGTCATACAGGGCATGAGAGGATTTCCTGCCGACAACCACGCAGTTTCCCTTGTATAGTTTCAGCCTGACAAGACCCGTGACGTTCCGCTGGCTCATATCGACAAGAGACTGGATCATCTCCTTTTCAGGAGAAAACCAGTATCCGTTATAAATAATCTCGGCATAACGGGGGACAAGGCTGTCCCGTATGTGCATCACCTCACGGTCCATGGTAATGGACTCCATGGCCTGATGGGCGATTCTTAAGATAGTACCGCCCGGTGTTTCATAAACGCCTCTTGACTTCATTCCCACGTATCGGTTTTCCACCAGGTCCACACGGCCGATACCGTTCTCACCCCCCAGTTTGTTCAGCCGGGTCAGAAGCCCGGCGGGAGAAATGGACTGTCCATCCACGGCTGTCGGAGATCCTTTTTCAAACTCTATCTCAACATAGGAGTCCCTGTCAGGCGCGTCTTCGGGAGAGACCGACATGATAAACATGTCCTCCTCGGGCTCTCTCCAGGGATCCTCCAGGATACCGCCCTCAAAACTCACATGTAACAGGTTGCGGTCGCTGGAATAAGGCATCTCCTTACTCACGGGAACCGGGATTTTCCTTGAAAGAGCGAAATCCATAAGGTCGCTTCTTCCCTTGAAATCCCATATCCTCCACGGTGCTATGATCTTAAGGAAAGGATCCAGGGCCATGTAGGCCATTTCAAATCTTACCTGGTCATTTCCTTTGCCCGTGGCACCGTGGCTTACGGCATCCGCGCCCAATCTTTTTGCCGCTTCCACCTGCTTCATAGCAATGAGAGGCCTGGCCAGGGAAGTGCCCAGGAGGTAGCCTGATTCGTACACAGCGTTCGCCCTCAGGGCGGGCCACACGAAATCCTTCACGAATTCCTCCTTGAGATCTTCTATGATTACATCGTCCGCCCCTGTCTCGAGGGCCTTTTTTTCTATCTCCTTTATCTCATCTCCCTGTCCCAGGTCCGCGGCATAGGCAACAACAGGACACCTATATGTCTCCTTCAACCAGGCGAGGATTACGGATGTATCCAGTCCGCCCGAATATGCCAGCACGATCTTTTTGATATCTTCATTCAAGATCTATCTCCCTACAAAAGGTTCGTTAATGTTCCAAACTTCGGATAGCAAAGTTACGAAAAAATAATCTATTAGCTCAATATTTATATCCGGTCGTGCTTCTTTCAAAAAGCATTAGGGCCTCTCGGGTAGGTTTTAGCTATTAGCTATCCCGAGTTCTATATTTGCCATATCTCTTGAACCAATGTATCGGCGTGACAATATCAATCCCTGAAGGTCACGGCTGTTCTTGGAAAGACGACATCTCCAAAAGAATTCCACCCAAAGTCTGCAGTGGTCTTATTTTCAAGGGTTTGCTCCACCAGAACCCCTGGCAGAATTTCCCGTTGCTACCAGGAAAAGGTCTGCCAAACCCTTGAAAATAAGAACACGTGCACTGAATGCCATAGATGTCGTCTTGAGAAGAGCAGCTCTGACCGGACATTAGCAATGCTATTATCCGGTCATGATACTTTTTTCAAGATGATATCTATATCATCCTCAGCAGGCGGTCAGATTTCAGGGGTTTAGGAAAAAAGAGATATCACCTCTCATGTCTTAGTCTAAATATTCCCCAATATATCGTCAAGGGCCTCCACCAGGAGGTCGATCTCTTCTTTGCCCACTATAAGGGGAGGGATAAAACGGAGCACCTTTTCCTGAGTGCAATTGATCAAGAATCCCTTTTCAATGCACGCGTTCACTATGGGGGCGCCCTCCCTATCAAGCTCCATGCCGATGATGAGTCCAAGGCCCCTGACTTCTTTAATAAAACTGTATTTGTCGTGAAGTCCTTCTAACCTTTCCTTGAAGTAAAGGCCCATATCCCTGCTGTTATTGATCCAACCGTCTTCCAGTAAAGATCGCAAAACCGCCTCGGCCACAGCAGTAACAAGGGGGGTCCCGCCGAAAGTGGTGGCGTGGCTTCCGGGTTTAAAGGTGCTGCTAAGCTCCTCTGTTGAGAGCATGGCACCTATGGGTAATCCGTTGCCAAGGGCCTTTGCGAGGGTCATTATATGTGGCGTGACACCGAAATGTTCGTGTGAGAACAGCCTCCCGGTACGGCCCATGCCTGACTGCACCTCGTCGAATATCAGTAGAAGACCCCTTTCATCACATATGTTCCTCACACCCTGAAGATAATCCTGTTGTGAACAAACCACGCCCCCTTCTCCCTGCACAGGCTCGATAATGACCGCGCAAACCTTATCATCCGCAGCCTTTTCAAGGCTTGATAGATCATTGAAGGGAACGAATTTAAAGCCTGTCAGCAGAGGGTCGTATCCTTCCCTTATCTTTTCCTGGCCTGTCGCGGAAAGGGTAGCGATTGTCCTTCCGTGAAACGAGCCTTCCATGGAGATTATCATATGCCTGTGGCGGTCGGATTTGTCACTGAAGAAACGTCTAGCGAGCTTAATGGCCGCTTCATTGGCTTCTGCTCCGCTGTTGCAGAAGAAAACTCTGTCCGCGAAGGAATTTTCCACAAGTAGCCTGGCCAGTCTTATCTGGGGTAATGTGTAATAAAAATTCGACACATGTACCAGGGTCTTTGATTGTTGCTCCAGGACCTTTGTTACAAGGGGAGAGCTGTGTCCGAGAGCGCACACGGCGATCCCCCCGACAAAATCAAGATATTCCTTGCCTGTCTCGTCCCATACGCGGCAGCCCTCTCCGCGAACCAATGTTAACGGGAAGCGGTTGTAGGTCTGAAACATGTATTTGTCCGCCTGAATTTGGCTATCTGTTTTTTGAATATCCATGTACTATATACCTTGTCGATCTTCATTGAGAATTCTAAGATACAATTAACAGTGATGGCCCAGGATTCAAGTATCGCATTCTTTTATTCGCCTTCGCCAGAATACCCTGCGGCTTGCCGCAGGGATGAATGGTCAGGTGAACCACTGCGAAGCTCGTAAGAGCGAAGCCGGGGAGGCTATGGCGGAATTCCGCTTGATACCCCACCGCTTGCGGCGGGGAGCTTCATTTTTTACTCGAACCCTTTGACAATATCTTTCAAAAAGCATCATGACCTGTTAGTTAGCTATCAGCCATTAGCTTTTAGTTATCAGCAAAGAGCAATGAGCAAAGGGGTAAGGATTAAGGGGGTATGGATTAAGGGATTAAGAAAGATACTCCGCTACCACATAATCCTTAATCCCTCTATTGCCTATGAGCTATCAGCTATGAGCTAATTTGCCCTTTGCTCCATGCACTTGAATCCCCGAATCCTTGAATCCTATCATATCGTCTTACCCTACTTTATTATCTCCGTTCCTACGCCCATCTTGGTAAATACCTCAAGCAGGAGCGCATGATCGTTGCGTCCGTCTATGACATGCGCCTTTTTTACCCCTCCCTTTATTGCTTCAGTACAGCAATTGATTTTGGGTATCATACCGGCTCTGATGGTGCCGTCCTCTATCAACCTCCCTACCTCTTTCACTTTCAGGGTGGATACAAGCTTGTTGTCTTTATCCAGGATACCCTCCGTGTCCGTGAGCAGGATCAGTTTACGCGCATGGAGGGAGGCGGCTATATATCCCGCCACCAGATCGGCGTTAATATTATAGGTCTCTCCTTTTTTACCGGCTCCCACAGGCGCTATAACTGGAATGAAATGGCTTTCTATCAGGCTCCTGAGGATCCTGTCATTGATTGATACTATTTCGCCTACCATGCCTATATCAATAATCTCCGGCGGACGATTATCCACACCCTTTTTAAGATACTTCATCTTTTTGGCGGTAAGGAGTGCCCCGTCTTTGCCGGAAAGACCTACCGCCTGTCCCCCGTTCTGATTAATAAGGGCAACAATCTCCTTGTTCACCTTGCCAACCAGCACCATCTCCACCACGTCCATGGTTTGTTTATCGGTAACACGCATACCGTCGACGAATTCAGACTCCATGGAAAGGGTTTTCAAGAAGTTGCCTATCTGGGGGCCGCCTCCATGCACGACAATAGGGTTTAGTCCCACGTATTTCATCAGGATGATATCCAAGGCGAAGCTCTTCTTAAGCTTCTCGTCAACCATGGCGTGTCCCCCGTACTTGACCACGAACGTCGCGTTGTTGAATTTCCGGATATAGGGGAGAGCCTCAATAAGTACATCCGCTGCACTGGGTACTTGATCTTTCATAATTATCTCTCTTTCACAGGATATATCTGCTCAAGGTTTGGTCTTCCAGGATATTCTCCAATTTTTCCTTAACGTATTGGCTGTTAATAACAACCTTTTCGTTCTTCATATCCGGGGCGTCAAATGATATCTCATCTAAGAGTTTCTCCATTACCGTGTGAAGACGCCTGGCACCTATATTCTCCGTGCCCTCATTCACCTTGGTGGATATTTGGGCTATCTCTCCTATCGCGGATTTTTCAAATACCAAATCCACTTCCTCGGTGGCAAGCAATGCCTTATACTGGGTTATAAGGGCGTTTCTGGGTTCCGTTAGAATCCGTACAAAGTCTTCCGCGGAAAGGGAATCAAGCGCAACCCTTATGGGGAACCTTCCCTGGAGTTCGGGTAGAAGATCGGATGGCTTGCTTAGGTTAAAGGCGCCAGCCGCAATAAACAGGATATGATCCGTCTTTACCATGCCGTACTTCGTAGTCACCGTGGAACCTTCCACGATGGGAAGGAGGTCCCTCTGCACACCTTCTCTGGAGACGTCCGGCCCGTATTTCCACGCGGAACCGGCGACCTTATCCAGTTCGTCCAGGAATATGATCCCGTTCTGTTCGGTGATACGGATAGCCGAAGCAGTAACCTTATCCATATCAATAAGCTTCTGGGATTCCTCCTGAAGGAGGATCTCACGTGCCTCGGGGATCTTTACTCTCCTTTTCTTTGTCTTCCCGGGGAAGATATTTCCAAACACCTCCTTTATGTTGAACTCCATCTCTTCCATGCCTGATCCCGAAAAGACCTCGATCATAGGGATATTCCTGTTGGAGGTCTCCAGTTCGACATAACGGCTATCCAGTCTGCCGTCCCTGAGCAGGCGTCGGAGTTTTTCCCTTGTGGAAGCACCTTCGGAGCGCTCCGTCTTTACCACTTCCAGGACCGTCTCCTTATCCGCTTCCTTGGTCTCGTGGGACTCTTTCTTTCTCTTAGGCAGGAGGAGATCAAGCAGCCTTTCCTCTGCCATTTCGCTGGCTTTTGCTTTTACCTTTTCCTGTTCCTCCTTTTTTGCCATATTAACTGCCAGTTCTGTTAGATCCCTGATCATGGACTCGACATCCCGGCCGACATATCCTACCTCAGTAAATTTCGTGGCCTCAACCTTTAAGAAAGGGGACTTGGCAAGTCTGGCCAGGCGCCTGGCAATCTCCGTCTTTCCAACCCCTGTCGGCCCGATCATGATTATATTCTTTGGGGCTATCTCATCCATAAGTTCAGGGGGGACCTGGCGTCGGCGCCATCTGTTTCTCAAAGCGTTGGCAACTGAACGCTTGGCCTGAGCTTGACCGATTATATACCTGTCAAGCTCAGCCACGATCTCCCGCGGCGTTAAGACTTCCATAAAACTGTTTCTCTCCTCATCCGGTTCCATCAATACCTCTATTATTTGATTTCATGAACTTGTATCTCATGATTTGTATATATACATATCGAGGCCGTGATGTTCATGGCTTCGCGGGCTATGGACGGGGCGTCCAGATCGGAATATTTCATCAACGCCCTAGCCGCGGCCACTGCATAGGCCCCGCCAGAACCTATCCCCGCCACATCTTCATCCGGCTCGATAATATCCCCGGTACCTGAGATTATGAATGTGTGTTCCTTGTCCATGGCAAGTAGCAGTGCTTCCAGCCGCCTGAGGATCTTATCCGTCCTCCAGTCCTTTGCCAGATCAAGTGCAGCCCTGGTAAGTTGGCCGTTGAATTTTTCCAGCTTCCCCTCCAGTTTCTCGAAAAGATTGAAGGCGTCTGCCGCGGATCCGGCAAAACCCACCAGGACCCTGTCTTTATACATAAATCGGACCTTTTGGGCGGTGTGCTTCATAATCGTTTCACCAAGACTTACCTGACCATCACCCGCCATCACCGCTTTTCCGTTCTTTCTTACGGCAAGGATGGTAGTGGCCCGGATTTCTTTCAAAGGATTTTTATCCATGTTGTATTTATCCTTTCCGTGTCATTTTGATAGATCTCAAAAGTGCTCGCTCATTAGGAAACTCGAACCCTCAATCCTGTTCCCACCTAAGCAGCATCTGCTCCAGAAGGGCTTCATGGAGATAAAGCTTATTCTCCGCCTGATCAAAGACGACGGAATTGGGACCCTCCAGGATCTCCGTCGTGATCTCTTCTCCTCTGTGGGCCGGGAGGCAGTGCATAACTACCACATCTGAATTACCAAGGCTGACCAGGTCTTTATCTACCCGGAATCCTTTGAAATCGGATATCCTTTTAGCCCTTTCAGCTTCCTGACCCATGCTGGTCCAGACGTCCGTGTTGATAACGTCGGCCCCCTCCGCAGCTGCCCTCGGATCATCCACTATACGGATATTGGAGGCCGTGCCTTCTATCAGCTCCGGGAGGGGTTGATAACCGGGAGGAGACGCGATCATAAGTTCAAAGCCCAGTATAGAGGCTGCGTTTATCCATGAGTTCGCCACATTATTCCCGTCCCCTATCCAGGCGACCTTGAGACCCTCCAGCTTGCCTTTCTTGTTCATGACCGTCATGAGATCGCTGAGCACCTGGCATGGGTGATAGAGGTCTGTCAGGGCGTTAATAACCGGGATATGGGACCACATTGCCATCTCCTCAATTAATTCCTGGGAATATGTCCTAATGGCCAGAATGTCGATATAACGGGAAAGGACGCGTGCGGTGTCCTTTATGCTTTCGTCCCTCGACATCTGGGTATCCCCCCTGCTCAAGAAAATGGTCTGTCCGCCCATCCTGAACATCGCCGCCTCAAAAGAAACCCTGGTCCTGGTTGAGGCCTTGTCAAACATCAACCCCAGAATACGGCCTTCAAGGGTCCTCTCGGGAGTACGCCCTTTTGCTTTAAGTTCCAGACCCCTGCGGATAAGGGACATGATATCCTCTTTGTCGAGATCTTGAATTGTCAAAAGGTCCTTCTTCATTTGGTTACTCCGGATTAATCAATCTCTATAGTGGTTCAGAATTTGGGGGTTCCCCCAAGTTAGCTATTAGCTTTTAGCCATTAGCTATTAGCTATTTTCTTATCCTCTGTTAGATTCTCTTGGCTCGCTCAGTCCCTGACCTCAGAGGTTACCTTTGAAAAATATAGCTAACTGAGGGTCACGCCTAATATTTCATCGCCTAGGGTGAGCCTTATCATAAACCTCCATAAGCCTGTCAATGCTCACATGGGTGTATCTCTGGGTGGTTGAAAGACTCTTGTGTCCCAGAAGTTCCTGTACCGATCGCAGATCAGCCCCTCCATCAAGCAGATGGGTAGCAAATGTATGCCTCAGAGAGTGTGGGGTAATATCAGCCGCCAACCCGCACTTTATTACATACTTCCTGATTACGGACCTGATGCTTCGGGTAGACAACCGCGCTCCCCTGTAGTTGATAAACAGGGGAGACCCGTTATCTCCGGAATTCCGGCCTCTTATCCTCAAGGATGAAACCGCTTCCAGGTAATCCTTGACAGATTCAAGTGCCTTCCGGCCTATAGGCACAACCCTTTCTTTATTACCTTTTCCCACGACCCTCACCAGGCGTTGCTCAAAATCAATATCAGATAGGCTTAAGCTGGCCAGTTCGGCCGCCCTAATACCGCACGAGTAAAGCACCTCGATTATGGCCCGGTCCCTTGCGCCGAGAGGTTTTTCACTGTCAGGACCTTCAAGAAGCCTGAACATGTCATCAACAGTGAGGTATCCGGGGATGAATTTGCCCAATTTCGGGGTCGAGATTTCGGCAGCAGGATTGGAGATGCCCGGAACAACCTTTTCCGCGAAATAGAAGAATGAACGGATAGCGGAAAGTTTACGGGCGATTGTACTCCTGTTGTATCTGCCATAAAGGGACCCCAGATATTGCCTTATATCCTTATAATCTATGTCTCCAACTTCAAGGAGGGCCTTATTTTCACCTTTTAAGCCCTTAATCTGGGTCAAAAAATCATAAAATCGGTTTACGTCCGTCCTGTAATTCCTCAGGGTATGCTTCGAATAACCCCTTTGAGACTTCAGGTAATCTAAAAATCTAGTAATGAGATCTACAATTCTCATAAGATAGCATATCCCCTTTTGGAGCCGGGCGTTCCTGTTATGCAGGCTATCCTAATAAGGATATTTAGACTAAATAAATAAAATAACATATCCATGGTAATTGGCAATTAAAAAATTATCCTAACCCCTTTTCTACACTTGACTTTGTTTAATCTGTTGATGTAATTTTTCATACTCTGAGGCCGTATTTCCAGACCCTGTTTTTCGATATCGAATACCGGGAAGTTCTACTACATGGGCGATTTTTTCACAACCGGCCCTACATACCACTCTGCGGCGGAAAGCGAGCGGGTTGCGGGGGCAATCAAAAAATAGGCCTTTAATCATATTACCTGAAAGGAATCATAATAGATGGAAAGAAAAACAGAACAAATTATAGATGTTGCTTTACTGGCCCATCTTGGTTCCGGGAAGACATCCCTGGCCGAGGCAATGCTTTTTAACGGTAAATCTACAAGCAGAATGGGAAAGGTGGATGACGGAACCTCTAATATGGATTTTGAACCGGAAGAGATAAAAAGGAAAACAACCGTCAGCACTTCCTTCCATCACTGCGACTGGAAAAAACATTACATAAATATTATTGACACACCCGGTGATGACAATTTTCTATCAGATACAAGATCCGCTATTCAGGCTGCTGATGGTGCGATCGTGGTAATAGACGCCACCTCGGGTGTAAAAGTGGGAACTGAAAAGGTATGGGGCTTTACGGTGGAACGAAATTTCCCCCGAATAATCTTTGTCAATAAGATGGACCGTGAAAGGGCAGATTTTTTCAAGGTCCTGGATGAACTCTCCAAGATAATAGGGGTGAAAACCACCCCGCTCTACCTCCCCATCGGGGCCGAGGACGATTTCCGTGGTATCGCGGACCTGATAAATATGAGGGCATATATTTTCAATAAAGACGGCTCAGGAAAATTCACGGATTCGGATATACCCGATGACCTCACGAATTCAGCGGGGGAGTGGCGGGATATGATTATAGAGAATATTGTGGAGGCCAATGATGATCTGATGGAAAAGTACCTGGAAGGTGAAGAGCTCAGCAATCAGGAAATAGAGGAAACCCTGTATAAGGGGATCAAATCAGGGTTGCTGGTGCCTGTGGTATGTGGTTCCGCGGCTCTTAATATGGGGGTACCACAACTGATGAACCTTATTGTCCAGGGTCTGCCCTCACCTGTAGAAAGAGGCACCTTTAAAGGGAAAAGTCCGGGGAGCGACGAGGTTATTGAGATAAGGCCCTCTGAAGAAGAGATTTGCTCCGCTTTGGTCATCAAAACACTGGCGGATCCGTTTGCCGGCAAACTGAGTATCTTGAAGCTAATTTCCGGGATCCTTGAGGCGGATTCGACCCTCTACAATGTCAATAAAAAGGCAAGGGAAAAATGCGGACAGATCCTCATTCTGGAAGGGAAGAAACAGCAACCCATGGAAAAGGCGGTTGCGGGTGATATTATCGCCTTGGCCAAGTTGAAGGAGACCATGACCGGGGATACACTATGCAAGGAGTCCCGTCCCGTGTTATATAAAGCGGTTGAGCCCCTTCCGGCGGTAATCTCATATGCGGTTGAAGCAAAGACTAAGGGCAGCGAGGACAAGGTTTTTTCCTCCCTGAGCAAATTGCTGGAGGAGGACCCCACTCTAAAGCTTACCAGGGACCAGGCCACTTCAGAAATAATACTCTCCGGAACCGGCCAGATACACCTGGAGACAACCTGTGAAAAGTTGAGCCGAAAATTCGGGGTAGAGGTCAATCTAAAACCGGTAAAGGTGCCTTATAGGGAGACCATAAAAAAGACGGTGAAAGGGGTTGTCTATCGTCATAAGAAACAGTCGGGTGGCCGCGGTCAGTTCGCGGAGGTACACTTTGATCTCTCCCCTTTGGATAGGGGGGCGGGCTTCGAGTTTGATGAGGCCCTTGTAGGCATGAATGTACCCCGTAATTTTGTGCCGGCAGTGGAGAAAGGACTGCAGGAAGCCCTTGCAACCGGTGTCCTGGCCGGGGATCCCTTGGTTGACCTTAAAGTGCGTTTCTATGACGGGAAATCCCATGAAGTGGATTCCTCGGAGATGGCCTTTAAGATCGCCGCCAGCATGTGTTTGAAAAAGGGAGTTCAGGAGGCAAATCCCATCCTTCTGGAGCCTATTATGAAAATGGAGGTTGTCTGTCCTGAAGAAAACATGGGTGATGTAATGGGTGACTTGAACAGCCGCCGGGGAAGGGTCCTGGGTATGGACAGCGAGGGAGGATATCAGGTAATCAAGGCCCAGGCCCCTATGTCCGAGGTGCTGAAATACGCACTTGACCTTAACGCCATAACAGCAGGCAGAGGGTCCTTCCGGATGGAGCATTCGCATTACGAAGAAGTCCCGGCCCAGTTGGCTGAAAAGATAATAGCTGCCACGAAGGCGGAGAAATAATAATTTCACAGGAGACCTCTCATGGACGAAGTTTTCAAGGCTGGGGTTCTGACCGTAAGTGACAAGGCCTCCCGTGGGGAGAGAAAAGACGAGAGCGGGGAGGCGGCGGCCGCGATGCTGGAAGACTGGGACTTCGTGCTGGTCAGAAAAGAGATTGTCCCGGACAGTACTCGGCAGATCGCCGATACCCTTATTGAATGGGCTGATAATAAAGGGCTTTCCCTTATTGTCACCTCCGGTGGGACAGGATTGAGTCCCACGGATGTCACACCCCGGGCCATGAAGGAGGTAATAGATTATGAAGTCCCGGGCATAGGGGAGGCCATGAGGGCCGCCAGCCTTCAAAAGACCGTCCATGCAATGCTTTCCAGGGCTATGGCCGGAGTAAGGGGAACCTGCCTGATCATAAACCTGCCGGGTAGCCCCAGCGGGGTTAGGGAAAACCTGTCCGTAATCCTCCCGGCATTGAAACACGGACTCTCAAAACTCGCAGGCGATACCACTGATTGTGCGTCATAGCGTAAGGCGTAAAACGTGAAGTGAAGGATTAGGGATTAAGGATTAAGGGTTAGGATTATGGTTAAAAGCTAAAAGCTAATTTCCGGTCACTCCTGTTCTTTTCAAGATACTACCTATTAGGCTCAGGGGAGAACATCTGGTTTCTGAATATGATTCATGTCACGGACAGCATCCTTATTGACGAAAAGGAGATCCGGGAGGATTTCATCTTAGCATCTGGACCGGGAGGCCAGAATGTCAACAAGGTGGCGACCGCCGTACAGCTCAGATTCGATGTTGGTAATTCTCCGTCATTGTCCCATGATGTAAAGGAACGACTGATCCGCCTGGGGGGTAAGAGGGTAAGCGGAGAGGGTATCCTGTTAATCAAAGCCGCCCGATTTCGCACTCAGGAAAGAAACCGCCAAGACGCACTAAACCGGCTGGTCAGATTGATTCAAAAGGCCGCCGAAATCCCGAAGACCCGGAGGAATACAAAACCCACCCTATTGTCCAGGAAACGCCGGGTGGAGGAAAAGCGCCTCCGTGGCGACATAAAACGTACCCGGAGGCCTGTTACTACCGAGGAACACTAACTAGCCTGGCCCGTCAGCCTGATATCCCCTGGGTGCTATCGGAAATATACTGGGCCACCATATCCCCTACCTCTTTTGTGCTGTATCCCATACGGCCCGCATCCATACTCTTTAGCCTGTTGGCGGTAGTATGTTTTACGGCCTTTTCAACAGCAGCGGCCGCTTCTTGTTCGCCCAGGGTCTCTAGCATCATGAAGACTGCACAAATAGCCGCCAGGGGATTGATAACGCCTTTTCCCGTATATTTGGGAGCAGAGCCCCCTATGGGCTCGAACATGCTCACACCCTCGGGGTTTATGTTACCACCTGCCGCCAGGCCCATACCCCCCTGTGTTACGGCACCTAGATCCGTAATGATATCGCCGAACATGTTGCCTGTCACAATTACGTCGAACCATTCCGGGTTTTTCACCATCCACATGCAAGCTGCATCCACGTGATAGTATTCACGGCGGACGTCGGGGAACTCTCTTTCACCCATCTCATGAAAGGCACGGTCCCATAGGTCATATATATAGGTTAGGACATTGGTCTTCCCGACGAGGGCCAGTGTGTTGTGCCCTCCCTTTCCCCTGGCCTTTTTGCCGTATCTACGCGTATACTCAAAGGCATATCTCAGACAACGATCAACCTGGTGCCTGTTGTATACAGCGGTTTGAACGGCAACTTCATGTGGGGTGCCCTTCATGGAAAAGCCGCCGATGCCGGTGTATTGATCACCGGTATTTTCACGGACCACACAATAGTCGATATCATCGGGCCCCTTGTTTTTGAGAGGAGTGCTTACTCCCGGATAAAGACGGACTGGACGTAGATTGATATACTGATCAAGTTCAAAACGGGTCTTGAGAAGTATCCCTTTCTCCAGTATGCCGGGGGCCACGTCAGGGTGTCCGATGGCGCCCAGCAAGATGGCGTTGAATCTTCTGAGTTCTTCAAGGCCGCTGTCGGGGAGTATCTCGCCGGTTCTTATATAACGCTCACCCCCGAAATCAAACTCTGTTGTTTCATATTTGAAACCGAACTTTTCAGAGGCCGTTTTTAAAATCTTAAGGGCCTCTGCAATCACCTCGGGGCCTGTACCGTCACCGGGTATAACTGCTATTCTATACATCTTAAGTATCCTTTCTTATCAGGTAGTACCGGTATTAATTCGGATCATCCGGCAAATGAGTACGCTTAATGATAAAATTATAGCAAGATTGGTGATGTTTGGCCCATAGGGCTCTCTTTGCAGCGGCGAAAAAATTACAAGCAAGATAATAGCATAAGGTGCCTGCCAGGCGGGCGGGTAGGTTCTGAGATCATAGCCGGACTTCCGGTCCTGGTATATTATTCCAATAGCCCGCCGCCCGCCTCCTCCGGCTTATTGCCCGGGCCTTGCACATAAACAAGTTCGCCTGTCGCAAAGAGAACCCCATGGGCCAAACCAAGTATTTATATAAAGTCCTTTCCGTACTCATTAACCGGATGAACCATTAATTCGAATATTGAGGTACTCGCAAAACCAAGATTATTGCCAATAATATACAGGCGGCCGTATTTTGAGAGGATAATAGGAGAAAGGTTCACTTGTGTCAAATATAAAGAGGAGGAGGGTGGGGGTGCGGAGTTTATTGACTTTTTTTTCAGACCAGGTATTTTGTTTTTATCCGCCTACGCAAATGGGGCCACGGGTTTACTCGTGGGGTTCCATCTGAATATCCGGTAAAATATTTCCTAAAAGAGGTGAAACTGATGAGTGAGTATATCCAGGTATTTTCAACAACCGACACCAAAGAGAATGCCAGACAGATCTCCAGAGCGGTCTTGGATAGGAATCTGGCTGCCTGTGCTCAGATTGTCGGGCCTGTAACAAGCCTTTTCTGGTGGAAGAATAGTATCAATGAAGAGGAAGAGTGGCTCGTCATCATAAAAACCAAAAGGGACTTGTACGAAGAATTGGAACGGTCTATTAAAAAGGTGCATAAATACGAAATCCCGGAGATACTTGCTATACCGGTAGTTAGCGGAAGCAAGAGTTACTTGGACTGGCTGGACCAGGAGGTAATGAGGTAAGAAGCATAATGAACGATGAACATTACTGACAGACTCTGGGCGCGGCTGTTTTTTTAAGTTAACATGTATTAGAATTCAAGGATTCCTGCCCCCTTGACCCCTTAAGGATGATAGCCGTAACCCCTTGAAATGACCAGCCCGGGAGATCCGGAACGAAAAGAAGGAACAGCCCTTCGGTCATGGCTGTTCTTTTCAAGAGGACATGTATTAGAATCCAAGGATTCCGGGGCCCTTCGACTTTGCCTCTCGGCCATGAGCTCGAGGCCGAATGGCTCAGGACCGTGAGCTTGTCGAACGGCTTGTCGAACGGCTTGTCGAACGGTTCGAGGGTTCGAGTGCATAGAGCAAAGGGCAAATTAGCTCATAGCTGATAGCTCATAGGCAATAGAGGGATTAAGGATTATGTGGTAGCGGAGCATCTTTCTTAGTCCTTTAATCCATACCCCCTTAATCCTTACCCCTTTGCTCATTGCTCTTTGCTCATAACTAAAAGCTAATAGCTAATACCTAAAAGCTAATAGCTAATAGCTAATTGCTAAAAGCGGGAGCTATATGGATATTTCAGGTATGGCCTATTCTTTTTTAAGAGATCACGGCATGAGCGCCGATGATGTGGACATGGATGAAGTCTGCAAAAACATGCTCTCGGAAATGGAATCTGGCCTGAAGGGTAAAAAAAGCAGTCTGGAAATGATACCCACCCACGTGGATGTGCCTGCTCGAATACCCCCCCTTGAGCCGGTTGTGGTTCTGGATGCAGGCGGGACACATTTTCGCTCCGGGCTTGCCTATTTCACAGAATCCGGCGAGTTCCGGATCAATTCCTTTTCCAGAACATCCATGCCCGGATCCGAAACATACCTGAGCAAGGATGAATTTTTCCTGACAATAGCCGACGTGGTTCGCAATATCGTAGATCGGAGCGACAGGATAGGATTCTGTTTTTCCTATCCAACAGAGATATATCCCAACAGAGACGGTCGCCTGATTCGATTTGTAAAGGAAATTAAGGCCCCGGAGGTTGAAGGAGAATTGATAGGGGAGAATCTCCTTGCAGCGTTAGGTGTGAAAAAAAAGATCGTGATACTCAATGATACGGTGGCCACCCTATTGGCCGGAAAAGCAGCTGAGACCACCAAGTCCTATTCCGGCTACATCGGTTTTATCCTGGGGACGGGAATGAACGGCAGTTATGTGGAATCCCGCTTTAACATCGATAAATTGAAAGTGAAGCAGGGGGATCAAATCATCAATACCGAACTGGGAAATTTTACCAAGCTTAACCGGGGCGTGATAGACATAGAGTTTGACAACGGTACGGTTAACCCAGGGGTGAATTCCTTCGAGAAGATGATTTCCGGCGGTTACCTTGGAGATCTGGTGCTTAACACCTTGAAAAAGGCCGCGGATAAAGGGCTTATTAAAGACAAAACTGCCAGAAGACTGAGTGCCGTATCAAACCTTAAGACAAAAGACCTTAATGATTTTTTATGCTTACCCCGGGGAGGGAATACCCTGGCTGATATCTTGGATGAAGAGAGCAATGAGGATAACGAAACCATTCATTATCTGGTTTCCAGCCTGGTGGAACGGGTCGCGAAACTATCAGCGGCCGCGCTTTCCGCCTTGTGCCTCAAGTCTGGAGCAGGATATTCGGCATCAATGCCTATTTGTGTGACCGTGGAAGGAACAACTTTTTATAGGCTTACGAATCTGCGGAAACTTACCCTCTTCTACCTCAGGCATTACCTGACCGACCAGAAGGGGATACATACCGATGTTATTTCCGTAGAAGATGCCACCATTAAGGGTGCCGCCATTGCGGGCCTGTCCTGAGTAATCCCATGACCAGACCTCCAGTCATCCCTGTCTTTTCAAGACGAGAGCTATTAGGGTTCAAGGATTCAAGTAAAACACTAAAAAAAAGCCAACACTTGAACCCTTCTTCATATTTCGTCTCTCCAAGAACAGCCGTGACCTACTGCGGAAAGACGGGTTAATATTATTCCTCTATCTCGCCCTGGATGGCACCAAGGCGGAGGGCAGTTCCTTTTTTGAGAGACTATCGGGAGGGCGCTGTTATTTCAGGAGGTTACGGGTGGGGGACCCCCCTGGCCCCGAGCGAAGCCGAGGGGAACAGCGGAGGGGGTAGGCATCCCACGCCCGTAACCACTTGAAATTACCAGCCCGGGAGATCTGGAACGAAAAAAAAGGAACTGCCCTCCGGCTACCGCGGTTCACGATGTTATCATATTGGTTATCAAGAGGGACGTCATGATGGATAACGGTATCAGCAATATTAGGTCAGCCCTGTTCTCCTCAAGATGACATGAGAGCCCTATCTGATTTAGCCTGTCATAAGAAAGAGTGGTTTCATTTCAAAGCTTCTGTAATAGGGGCGTAGACGTTCCGTGTCATAGTGAGCCTTTACATCGAGGTTTTTTTTGGAATTTACCACAACCTCTATCGGTACATTGTCGTATCGACCGTTCTTAAGTACCACAAGGCGTCCGTGGATTTTCTCAAGGATAAGATCCAGTGCGAGGTTGCCGTAAGCCATGGGCACAATTGAATCAATAGCATCAGGGTCCCCGCACCGAACCAGATAACCTAACTTCTGATTGATAATATTTATAGGCTTGCCCTTATTGTATTTGGCGGCGCGTTGCCTTAATTCAGAAGAAACAAGGTCACCTATTCCTCCAAGCTTCTTATGACCGTAAGCATCCTTTCTTGCCTCTTTAAAAACCATTTCACCACCCTCGAACATGGCGCCTTCCGATACCAAGACCACGGAATATCTGCTGGGGTTTTTAAAGCGATCCTGCGCGAGGAGTTCGGTGAGAAGTTCTATATCAAATTTGTGTTCAGGAATCACGCATCGGTTTGCGCATCCGGCCATAGTGGGGATCATAGCAGTGAATCCGGCGTAACGCCCGAAAACCTCGAGGACCAGGAATCGCTCATGGGAACCGGCAGATGTGCGCAGGCTATTGGTCATGGATATTGTACGGGTCACGCACGTGCTGAATCCAATACAATAGTCGGTACCGGGCACGTCGTTATCCATAGTTTTTGGAATGGCAACTACTTTTACCCCCTCCTGATACAATCTTACACCGTAGCTGAGGGTATCGTCCCCGCCGATAGGTATTAGATAATCTACCCCCAAAAAATTTAGGTTCTTTAAGACCTCCGCTGTAAGGTCATTCATTTCAGCCTTGTATGTATCCTGCAGGTGCGCCGGAACATTATCCTTGGATACGTGGCTGGGCCGAACCCGCGAGGTGTGGAGAAAAGTCCCGCCGGTACGTCCTGCCTTGTTTACTATTTCCTCGGTCAGGACCTGGTAGTGCTCCGTGTTGTCGGCGTCCTTGTCGGGAATCATCTCTATTATACCCTGCCAGCCGTGACGTATTCCTATTACCTTGAATCCTTCACGGATAGCCCGGATGGTGATAGCCCGGATGGCGGGGTTGAGGCCAGGTACATCACCACCTCCCGTAAGGATTGCGATAACACCCTTCTTTGTGTCAACATTCGCCATTTTATTGCCTCCCTTTGCATCCCCGGAAATCTATGTCCGGTTATACTTCTCTAATTATACACCTCTAATCCTCGAATACTCAAGGTTCATCCGGTTAATGAGTACGTAAAGAAGTAGATGAGGGCCCTTGAACCCTGATACGTGTCTTCTTGACAAGATCGGCCGTGGGCGGAGGGCTGTCCCCTTTCTTCGTTCCGGATCTCCCGGGCTGGTCATTTCAAGGAGTTACGGCCGTGGGATGCCTACCCCCTCCGCTGTTCCCCTCGGTTTCACTCGGGGCCAGGGGGTCCCCCACCCGTAACTCCCTGAAATAACAGCGCCCTCCCGATAGTCACTCAAAAAAGGGACAGCCCTTCGCCCTAGCGCCATAGCTTAGGGGCCACTCATGGTCACGGCTGTTCTTTTCAAGACGACATCTCAAAAAAGGATTCCACCCAAGGCATGCAGTGGGCTTATTTTCAAGGGTTTGCTCCGCCAGACCCCCTGGCAGAATTTCCCATTGCTACCAGGAAAAGGTTTGCCAAACCCTTGAAAATAAGCCCACGTCCTCCGAATACTATAGATGTCGTCTTGAAAAGAACAGCCGTGACCGGATATTACCGATACCTTTATCCAGTCATGATCTTTTTTGTCGGTCCGCCCGCCTCGTCTTGTTTTGTGCAGAGTCAGTGCACATAAACGAGTTCGCTGCTTAAAAGAGAACCCCATGCGCCATATACCGAAAAACAGTTAGATATTATTAACTAGCGTACTTATTAACCGGGTGAGCCATACTCAACTACCGGAATAATGAACCCCTAGCTTCTTCGCTTGTCTGTAAAATATACTCTTCTTAGCACCGCGACGCTTTCGATGATCATCCAGATCTCAAGCATAAGAACGGCAAATCCTATGGAGAAAAGGAGCCAGTCCGAGGTGGTAATGTATCCTATCAGGTTTATAACCATGGCCCATCCTGTCATTATAATCATAAAGGCCATGGGCAAAAGCGTGTATTTAAGGGGAAGCCTCTTGTGAGCCAGGTAGATGGTTATGACTAGGAGGGCGAGTCCCGCAAGCAGCTGGTTAACGGAGCCGAAGAGGGGCCATAGAGTTTTGGCTCCCTCTCCGCTTCCGTTGTAAAAGGCCAGGATAAAAGCAGTGCTTACGGCTATAATAGTGGCCGGATGCCGTCTGGCCAGGACAGGAGCTCCCCAGGCGGTGGACAGCTCGCTGATGATATATCTCTGGAGACGGGTAGCGGTATCAAGGGTGGTAGCCGCGAAAGATACCACAAACACACCCATTATGGTCATGGTAATCTGGACAGGGATGCCGAGAGTCTTGATCATGTTCGCCGCGCCCGTCACAAAGGCCTCTATATTGGCCTCTAGGCCCTTGGCGGCCACATAGCTTGAGTAGTGTTCGTTGAATGCCGCCGCGCCCGTAAGCGTAATATCGCCTTTGGTCAAACCCAGCCCGATTCCGGCCCCGCAGGCCACGAGCACGCAGGCGGCAAGCAGACCTTCAAGCAGCATGCCCCCGTATCCTATGTAAAGGGAATTACTTTCCGAATCACACTGTTTTGATGTGGTCCCTGATGATACCAGGGAGTGGAACCCGGAAATGGCTCCACAGGCTATTATGACAAACATCATGGGTATGAGAGGAGGCGCCCCCTCCGGCGAGAGGTTGAACGAGGGTGCTACCATGTCGGGCCGCGAAAACAGAAGACCCAACAAAATCAGGGAAAGAGCGATAAAGAGCTGGTGAGAGTTGATATAATCGCGAGGCTGCAGCAGGGTCTGGACCGGCAGTGTTGACGCGATATACGCGTAGATCAAAAGGATAATCACCCAGCAGGCAACGGGATTAATACCGAAGACAGCAGGCATTTCGATGGGGACATAGGCGCCTATGATCACTGTTATGTACATAAGGGTTACTGCTATTATGCTGAGTGGGAGGTGGGGAAGGCCTTTATTATATACCATATAACCAAGCCACATGGCGATGGGAATCTCAAGCCACAAGGGGATCACTGCATAGGGGAACAGGGTAAACACAAGGGCTATCACCACACCGAAGATGGCCACCACGATCCAAAGTTCGAAAAAGATGATGATGAGAAAAAGCGTCCTGACCCGTTTATTGATAATATCGGACGCAATGTCCCCTATGGAACGACCCTGGTTCCTCAGGGATACCACCAGGGAACCGAAGTCATGCACGGCACCCATAAAAATGGACGCGACAAGGATCCAGATCATGGCAGGGACCCATCCCCAGATAACAGCAATGGCAGGTCCTACTATGGGACCGGTGCCGGCGATGGATGTAAAATGGTGGCCGAAAAGAATGGATTTCTGAGTGGGTACAAAATCTATATCGTCACGCAATGCGACACTGGGACAAACGGCATTTGGATCCAGTTTAAAGAGCTTCCTCCCCAGGAATTTTCCATAGGTATGGTAGGCGACAAAATACAATATTACAGTTCCTATGATCAATATTAATGAATTCACAACAGGCTCCTTTCGTCCGGATCCTTTCCGGATAGGTTGTAACAAGAACAGGGTGTAGCTACTAGGAGGCTTTAATTAATGGAAATTGTGATGGAATTAGCACTTACCTTTCAAAAAGTCAAGCGATCAGGGGACCGGAATCTGCTGTCCGATATCCTTATAGTCTGTAATACCTGCAGGTTCCGGGTATTATCAGATCCTGTTTCCCGGCTAATGATTCTTAACTGTTGACACATAGATTATACTGCTATATTTTCCGGGAAGAGCTGTTCAGGCGGCTTAACCCCCGGGCATTTTTGTTGATTTTCGATACTGCAAATGTGGTTTCTTTTTTTGGTATAGGGTTCAATGTTGGTAGCCTGGGAAAAACAGGAGAGGAGCATATCGGATGGTGGAAGGGAAAATGCATAAAAGGGTCCCAGTAGAAGAATCCGTTGGCATGGTGCTCGGTCATGATGTAACCCGAATTGTCCCCGGTGAATTCAAGGGCCCCGGCTTCAAAAAGGGCCATATTATCAAGGACGAAGACATACCGGCCCTTCTCGATATGGGAAAGAAACATGTGTATATACTAAAGCTCGGGGAGGGGATGGTCCATGAAAACGATGCCGCCGAGAGGATCGCAAGAGGGGCGGCGGGAAAGAATATCAAGCTTACCCCTCCTTCCGAAGGGCGGATAAACTTTCTAGCTGCAGGTCCCGGTCTGTTGAAAATCAATGTCGACGCCCTCCAGCAGATCAACATGATCAATGAGGTTATCCTGGTGACAATGCATACCAACCAGCAGGTTGCCTCCGGCAACCCGGTGGCCGGCACTCGCATTATACCTCTTGTGACACAGGATTTGATCGTGAGCAAAGTGGAACAGATCTGCGGGGATAATTTCCCGGTTATTGACGTGAAACCCTTCAGGTCCCTGGATGTGGGTCTTATCACCACCGGAAACGAGGTCTATTCAGGCCGCATTTCTGATAAATTCGGCCCGGTAATCAAGGCCAAATTCGCCGAATTGGGATGCCGGGTTGTTAAACAGGTATTTGTACCCGATGAGATCGACCTGACCGCGCAGGCCATACATGATTTTGTCGGGAAAGGTATTGACTTAATAGCCTTGACGGGCGGCATGTCCGTGGACCCTGATGATCAGACCCCTGCCGCTATAAGAGCGGCTGGCGCCGAGGTCGTTATCTACGGTGTGCCTGTATTGCCCGGGGCCATGTTCATGCTGGCCCGTATAGGGGATATCCCTGTGGTGGGGTTGCCGGGATGCGTCCTGTATTACCACGCCACTATCTTTGACCTTATTATCCCGAGGATCGTGGCCGGAGAAGAGGTCACCGCTCAGGACATCATCCGACTGGGACATGGTGGATTTTGTCCGATATGTAAAGAGTGCAGGTACCCCATGTGTCCTTTTGGCAAGAGTTGTTGAAAAAGCGGAAGGGCCTAATTTTATGTTGACAATAGGGGTTTAAATCATAGAATAGAAAATAACGCGGGAATAGCTCAGCTGGTAGAGCCTCACGTTGCCAACGTGATTGTCGCGGGTTCGAGTCCCGTTTCCCGCTCCAGAATAATGCACCATCAACCTTGGCGGCATAGCCAAGTGGCTAAGGCAGCGGTCTGCAAAACCGTTATTCACCGGTTCGAATCCGGTTGCCGCCTCCATTGAAAACAAAGGGTTTACAAGTTTTATCAGTGACTTGTAAACCCTTTGTTGTTGCTTTTCAAATTCTAGAGAAATCGACTAAAAATACCCTTTTTTACTATCAACTTACATCAAATCTCCACCATCTAAATCATGGTCAAAGCCATGCACAAAAAGGAATTTGAAGGCAAACCTCCAGATTGAAATGATCCCAGAGAATGAATGTTAAGTTTTGGCAAGTATCTGCAACTCACGATACTGCCAAATTCACAATTCAAGGTTTGACCCCAATTACACCAATTATTTCAGATTGAAATGATCCCAGCGCATGACTTCTGCTGTCAATCAAAACTCCTGATCCCACCACAAAATGTTTAGATTATAGTTTGTAATCTAATATAAATTTCAATAGAATGAATGTTAAGTTTTGGCAAGTAACTACAACTCACGATACTGCCAAATTCACAATACAAGGTTTGACCTCAATTCTTTTTCGGTATAGTGTTTGCAATCGTCATAATATTTATTTAAAATCCATATGAAAGCTTTAGCAAGAATTTAAAAGAAAGAATAACCTTTAAAAGAGGTTTTTATGGATTGATATAAAGCCCATTTCCAATAGAGAAGTGGGGTTTTATATTTTTAAGTTCAACCCCATAGAGGAGGAATTAAGAATGGAAAAAATTCTAAAAAAATATTCTATCATTTTAATTTGTGTTTTATTCTTATTAGGTTCTATTGGATGTTCCGTTTATATGGCAGCCAAACAACCTGATAAGAAGGATATTGACTTGTTTAAAATTGGAACCCCTCGTAGTATGCTGTTGGCTGAATTTGGCCTTCCTGCCGTTTCTGAAGTGAGAGAAGACGGGAAAAAATACGAAATCTATAGATTTACTCAGGGTTATAGTGGTGGTGCAAAAACTGGTAGGGCTGTTTTCCATGGTGCTGCGGATATTGTAACTTTAGGTTTATGGGAAGCAGTAGGGACACCAACTGAAGGTGCTTTTGATGGAACTGAAATGGCATATGAAGTCAGATATGATGAAAACGATAAAATTGACCAAGTCGTTTTGTTAAAGAAAAAATAACTTTACCAGAGGTTGTTATAGACTGAATAATAAGACCCTATTTTCTCAAATAGAGAGGTAAGGTTTTGTTTTTTTGTTCTTAACCAAGACACTAATATATAGATATAAGTTAACCTTTTGAAGATAGAGGTTAAACTATGTGTAAAGAGAGTGATAAACGAAATGAAGAATCAACTCAAGATTTTCGGATGTTATATAATATATCCAGAGATGACATAAAATATGTGAAAGGTCGTCAATGGGCAATTACAAGAAAGGGGTCAAGTTTTTAGTTGACTCATGTTTAGATCATTCTTCAACTGCTCCACCAGTCTGTTCACTTCTTTGTCTTTGGCTATTTAGTATAACCGGAATGCTCTTCAATAATTTAATTGACAAACGAGTTTTTGAATTTTTAAAGAGCGTCCCGTCTCCATAGAAGGTTTGTGCAAATTAAATCCATTGTTTTTTAATTAAAAAGTTTAAATATAGGTCTTTTACCACTGGGGAACCATTATGTTAAAAAAGATGTGCTCTCTAATGATTATATCTCCTATCATTTTTCTGTCATGTTCTTTATGCTTCGCCCAGGAAAAAGAGAAGGGTCGTGGATATTATGACCTGGGTGTATTTGCCTATGAAGATAAAGATTATACAGACGCCGAGAAAAATCTGAAAATGGCTCTGGAGATAAATCGTGATAACGCCCTATATCGACACTTTATGGGTAAAATCTATCTTAAAATGGAGAGATACGGTGACGCGATGACGCATCTTTCATTTGCATGGGAGAAGGATCCTGATATTTCGGGACTCAAGTATGACCTGGCCCAAGCGAACTACCATACTCAAAATTATTCAATATCCGGTGATCTGTTCCAGGAGATAGCTGAGGAGGACCCTGAAAATGTACTAGCCCACTACTATGCCGGAATCAGCCTGTATAAGGAAGAACAATATAACAGTGCCCTGAATCATTTTAACATTGCCTCTGATAAAAGTCCCACAATCAAGACTAATGGTTATTATTACGCGGGTATATGCTACCTGAAGATGGGTTTTTATAATGAGGCTATTGAAAAACTGGAGTTTGTCAGAGACCATGCGCGTACAGAATCTCTCAGAGAGAATTCCATAAAATGGCTTGAGGCCATTAACAAACAAAAGAAGGCCTTAAGGCCCTGTAGTCTGTATGCGAAAGTTGGTATTCGGTATGACAGCAATGTACGTCTGGAGCCGGATGATGAAGATCGATTCACGGATGAGGATGACTTTAAAACTATTGGATATTTTTCAGGTAATTATAGGTTGTTACGTAGAGACAATTATGTGGCGGGACTGGGTTACCGTCATTATCAAACCCGCCACAAGGATCTGAATACATATGACCTGACGGCCAGTACTTTTAATATTCACGGGAGATATGACAACGATCCCTTTGGTATTATCTTGAGCTATCTTCCCCATTTTTACTGGCTGGATTCAGACCGGTATATTCGAAGGCATCAGTTTAAGACTGAAATGATATATAATGTTTCTGAGGACATTCAGGCCCGATTTTCCTACAGCTATTATTCCAATAATCACCTCCAGGATAATAACCGGGATGGTCATAGCAATGATGTCTCAATAAAGGTTTATTACACACTGGGAGACAGAATGGGTTACCTGTTTGGCGGTATGGATTTTGAGGACAGGTCAACGTTTCATCCGGATCATTCATACAGGGAATGGGAGGTCAATGGGGGGATATCTATCAGGGTTCCATGGGAAATGATCCTGAAGTTGACGGGAAAATATTCTGACCGGGACTATGATAATACGGATTCAAGATACCTGGTTTCCCGCGACGATGGCAAATACAACAGTTCCATATCAGTCAGCCGAAAACTTTATTATGAATGGCTAAGCGTGGTCGGAGAACTGGATTACACGAAAAGGGATTCAAATATCAGTGGTTACGATTATACGAGAAAAACAGCCACACTTTCATTAACAGCTAGATTCTAACAGGAGAATGGGAATGAATACATATATAAAGAGGAAATCGATTCTTTCATTCTTTATGATAATGGCACTTTTATGGACTGGTAACCTGATGGGTGCTGAAGGTCCATCTCGTGAAGTCCTCTTATCCGGGGATTTCACCGTGGAAAAGGAGTTTAAGCCGGGACTTGGTATTCCGATAGGTCAGGTTGTTCGAATCCGGGGAGAAGCGGTGATAATCCATACCGGGGAAATTAAGGGTTATATGGCCGGGAAAAACCTGCCTCTATACAAGGGAGATAGGATTGTAACGAGAAATAATGGTTATGTCCGTTTAGACCTGAAGGATCAGAGTATGATTTCTTTAACTCCCAATACCAGCCTGGAGCTGAATGAGAGTGTATATGAACCAGAAAAGAAGGACCGGTTTTCGTTTTTAAAGATGGCATTGGGGAAGGCGCGTTTTATAGTTTCAAATGTGTATCAGTTCAGGCGTTCGGAATTCAAGGTAAAGACGTCCACGGCAATAATCGGTGTGAGGGGATCTGATTTTATAATTATAGTGGAACCGGATCGTTCCGAAATAACCGCCCTTGATGAAACCATACTCGATGTAATAAGCCTGGCTGATCCCTCTGCTCCCCCTACTATCCTTGAGGCCTTTGAGAATACCATTATCGAGGAGGGGAGAATGGCGACAGAACCTGAAGAGGTAACCCCGGATCAAGTGGAAGTGATAAAACAGGAATTTATAGTTCTTTTTGAACCAGTGGAGGGGGAAGAGACAGTGACCGAACCAAGTGCAGTGAGACCTAAGAAGGAGACTCCCATTCCAAGAGATGAAGCAGTTCCTGAAGCAGAAGTAAGAGGAGAAACAAGGATATTGGAACCTCCTGAAATAATAGCCGGGCAGGAGGAATTAGTACCGGAAGAAGGTGTTCTGATATCCGAAGATGAACTGGTTGATCCTAGAGCGATAATCAGGCCTGAAGAGTCGGAAGAATTTATTGAGCCGGTTATCATAGATGAGATAGAGCGAACTACCGAATTGGAGGATGTTCAGCGGGAACGGGAAGAGATTGAAGAGATCCTTTCTGAAGAAGAGGTTATACGGCAACTGCCCAGATTTCCGGAAACTCCGGAGTAACATCAGTTGATAGGCATAAAATTCGGGATTGCAGGATTGGGGACTGGCTGACACAGGATGAGATCAATATGATAATGGGCGGAACTGCTGCAAAACTTTTTAAGCTGGTTGTCCCATATCCAAGAATGTTTCCCGAAGGACGCCCTGATATATTTGGTGATAAATGGGAGGAGAGCATACCTTTTCTGCCGGATGAACAGATTCGGCATCCGGAAGATGTGAGAATGTCCAAGTCGCCATTCATTGGCCAAAGGTAGCAAATAAACTGCCTACTTTTGTGAATGAGGGTCAAATCTTTAACCTTGACAATTCATAAAAGAAAGGGGTCAAGTTTTTAGTTGACTCATGTTTATATCATCCTTTAACTGCTCCACCAGTCTGTTCACTTCTTTGTCTTTGGCTATTTAGTGAAGCGGGACGCTTTTAAATAATATAATTGACAAACGAGTTTTTGAATTTTAAAAGAGCGGCCCCTCTCCACATAAATCATTTTTTGGAACTCAATCTACCTCTCACTTTATCCCAAGATGGGGTGATGAGGAAACTTTCTTCCATGTCATGGACCATACGGGCGAATTTCTCCATGGGGACCGCGAAAGTCAATTCATTCTGACCGACATAGGGACGCGCTGAGACGTCAAACATGCCGATCATACCCCGTTGTCGCTCCCTCTGCATTTCCTGGTAGGGATACATGACTATGGACCCGCACCCGGCGGCAAAAGGAGTAATCACCCCGTCCGATTCAATCTCCTCAAAACCCGCAAGGGTGAAGAGACCGGAAAGCACGTCAGGTTGCGCGAAAAAGACAACAACATCGGGATCATCTTCTTCCGAAAGCCGATCCCATCTCTTGAAAACGATGTACTTTGCGGGCGCTTCGAAGAATGGGGCCTTTTTCATGGTTTCTTTTACAATCTCCGGTGATTTTTTATAGCGCTCCCCTTCAATCCGTCCTTCGATGCCGCAAGAGAGAAAATACTCAAATCCCGGCATGATTTCCGTCGCATAACCCAGATACCTTTTCGCGCCGGGGCATCCAATGGAACTGGCGCCAAAACAGAGGGATTGACCATTTCTGACTTTACCTAACACGCCGATGAGGCATTGATGGCCGGAGGGTTCAGGAACCATCTCTCCCCGGTTTTTCTCGTCGGTATAATAAAAAACGATGGGTAACTCAGCACCATTGAAGTACTTTTCCCACTTTACCCTAAATTGTTCCTGTAGTTTCATATCCATGACCAATCCTCACTTTGAGCACATCTGTTTTTATTACGACTAAAGGATCTAATCAAAAGCTCCGGATGATGTTCATAAGAATTTTATTAATATCAGAAGTCATCCATTAGGTTAACATAATGTCATTTCTGAAACAAAAAAGGCAGGGTTATTGACCCTGCCTTAAATTATATTTGATATATCATGCAATGAAAAGAAAAGTCTTCCGTCCGGCAAATGAGTTTCAGGTCCGCACAAATAGAATCAGCGATTATTCTGCGCGTTTAACAGTGAAACTTTGGGGAGGAGCGCCGCCCATGCCGGGACCGCCCTCCGTCTCGGTCGTAAAAGTCAAATCGATTTCATCGCCTTTCAAAACTCCTTTGTAATTAAACGTCATTTTCATTCCTTGGAAATCAACATCAACTATAAAAGAAATATTGTTGCCGTTGATTTTGCCGTCCCTTATGGGGATCCACTGACCGGGCCCCCCGCTGGCAGTCCCTGTCAGGGTTTCTCCATCCCCTTTGAAATTGTAGGTAAGTGTCATGGGTTCGCCGCCCATTCCTCCAGCAAATTCTCCAGTCCACGTGCCATCAATATCAGCGGCTGGGGAGGTTGTGGATACGCCCGTATCAAGGGCACAACCGGCAATAAGCAAAAGACCTGCTACGAAACACAGATTTTCATGTTAATCCTCCTTTTTTGTGGTTTTGATTTTGTATGTACTGGTTTTTTGATAAGAACTCGCTTTTTTGGGAATAAAATATGTTGAACAGCAATCTTTGTCTTATTTGTCCAGCACCTCTCTCACCTTGCGTGCCAGATCTTCCGGTGAAAACGGCTTTTCTAGAAAATTGAGTCCCGGTGCCAAAACACCAAAATGAACAATGGCGTTGTCCGTGTATCCAGACATGTAAATTACCTTCATCTGTGGGCGGTGTGGTTGCAGCCGTTCTATTGTTTCCTTACCGTTCATTGTCGGCATTACTACATCAGTGACCACCAAGTCAATCGGCCCCTCGTATTCTTTGCTCATTCTCAAGGCAGCTTCGCCACTTTTAGCCGCCAACACCCTGTACCCATACTGCTGGAGGGCCTTTTTTGCAAAATCTCGGAGTGGAGCATCATCTTCTACAATCAAAACGGTCTCAGTACCAACCAGATTATCCATAGGAGTCTGTTCCTCTTTTTCAGTTTCAATGTCTTCATTCACTCTGGGCAGGTAGATTTTGAAGGTGGAACCGTGTCCAGGCTCACTGTAGACCCATACAAAACCCCTGTTTTGTTTTACAATGCCGTAGACCGTTGACAGGCCCAACCCCGTGCCCTTGCCCTTTTCCTTGGTGGAATAGAAAGGCTCAAAGATATGTTTCCGGATTTCTTCGTCCATCCCGATACCGGTATCACTTACCGCCACCATTACATAAGCGCCTGGCTGCGCCTCAATAATACCACACGCGGCAAAATACTCCTTGGCCAGACGCACATTAGCCGTCTCAATAGTAAGTTTACCTCCATTTGGCATTGCATCCTTGGCGTTAACGGCTAGGTTTATGATCGCCTGCTCCATCTGGTTGGGGTCTATCTCTACCTGCCATAAGGCAGGCTCTGTGATCATCAGAATCTCAATATTCTCTCCAATCAGGCGGGCAAGCATCTTGTTTATGCCCGCCAATAATCTGTTCAGGTCCAGAATCTTAGGCTGGACTATCTGCTTGCGGCTGAAGGCCAGAAGCTGGCTGGTCAAAGCGGCTGCCCTTTCCCCTGCCGTCTTAATTTCTTCTATTTCCGTGCGTATAGATTCATTCTCGTCGACAGTAATTAACATAAGCTGAGCATTACCGATAATGGTAGTCAGTATATTGTTGAAATCATGGGCAACACCGCCTGCCAGGGTGCCGATAGCTTCCATCTTCTGGGCCTGTTGCAGTTGGGCCTCAAGTTTCTTTTCCTCAGTAATATCACTGAAGATCCCGAGTGTTCCAATAGTCTCTCCTTTCTCATTCTTTAGAAGTGAGGCCGATACACTAGTATCTGCCAAACTGCCATCCTTTCTCAAAAGTATTATTTCATGGCTTCTTAGTTCAGCTTCTTCAGTCAGTGCCTTCATAATTGTTTTTGCATCTTCTTTTCCATTACTATAAAGGGAATATATTTTTTTACCAATGAGTTCTTCTTGGTCATACCCCAAAATATCTTTTACCCTTGGAGACACATATAATATAGTTCCATGAAGATCAGTAGTTGCTATACCATCTGCGGAGCTGTCAAATATGTTCTGTAAAAAACTCTTTGTCTGGATCAATTCTGCTTGGATTTTCTTTTCTTCTGTGACATCCGTTATAATACCACGGAACCCAACTGGTTTCTCTTTTGAATCCCTTATTAGAGATGCAGAGGCCGCAATGCTTATCTTGCTGCCGTCTTTCCTGATAAGTTCATGGCCCACTATTGTTGCAGGTTTTCCGGTTTGATAGACCTTGTTAAAGATTTCATATATGTTCTTGGCGGTTTCAGGAGTTAGAAAATCTCGGTTGTTCATGCCCATCAATTCATCTCTGGTATATCCTGATATTCTACACATGGAATCGTTGAAGAAGGTAAGGTTCCCCTTAATGTCAGTTTCATAGTAGCCCTCTTCAATGCTTTCAAGAATTGTCCGGTATTTTTCTTCACTCTCCCGCAATGCCTGCTCTGCCTGCTTGCGCTCGGTGACGTCTCTTGAACTCCCCTGAAAACCGATGATCTCCCCTCCTTTCCTCAAAGGACTGACGCAGGTCTCAAAATATCTTTTGGTCCCATCCTTGATGATTACTTCAAGGGGAAAATCCTTTAATGGTTCCCCTTCATTAAAAACCCTATTAAAAGCCTTAGAGGTTCTTTCGTAAGTATCCTCTGGAGCATATTCCTTATAACCCATACCGATGAGTTCATTCTTCGTATAGCCTGTGAGATCTTCGGCTGCTTTATTTACATTCGTAAAATGGCCTTGCAGGTCAAGGGTGTAAACGAAATCGGTAGAGTTTTCGAAAAGCCCCCTATATCTCTTTTCATTCTCTTGCAATGCCTCCTCTGACCGCTTGCGCTCGGTGATGTCGCGTGACACGGTGACTATATAGCCCCGATCAAGCTGGACGAAAGTCAGATTGATTTCTACAGGGAATGTCGTCCCGTCCTTCCGTAGATGGAATCTTTCCTCGGTCGAAGAGCCTGTTTTGCGCAGATCCCTCATGAGAGCCTTCGTGTATAAGGAGGGGTCTATGCTGGGATCGATATCGAAGACATTGAGCGACAGAAGCTCCTCGCGACTATAGCCAAGATCCGCGCAGGCCTTGTCATTTACGTCAAGTAAACGCCCTGTTTCCGGGTCAATCACCTCAATCGCGTCATTGGACCGCTCAATCAACGCCCGAAACAGCTTGAGCGATTCCTCCGCCCGCTTGCGCTCGGTGATGTCTTGAAATATTCCCTGTAAAAGTTTTTTGTTATTTATATGAAGAAGGTTTGCCTTAATCTCGACGTCCTTGATTTCTCCGGTGCTTGTGATGATTTGTGTTTCCAAAACCTGCCCCTCGCTCTTTTTGAGGTGCTTTTGAAAGGTCTCGGAAAACTTTCCATTACCTTGGCTGGAAGGATGAAGAAGACTCTGACGCTGCCCTATCAATTCAGATTTGTCCCTCCCGATCAGTCTTGTAGCCTCATAGTTGCAGTCGATGATTATGCCGGTTTCAGGGTCAGCGAGGATTATACTATCTCGGGCCTCTTCAAACAGTTTCCTGTACTTTTCTTCGCTCTCATACATTGCCGCTTCAGTTTGTTTGATCTCCAGAAGGGTATTCAGTCGTTTGTCCAACTTTGCCGCCTCGGGATCAGGTCCCAGGAAATCCTTGGGAGGCATATAGTAGAAGTTATCAAAGATCTCCGTTCCAACAACAGCAATAGGATGTGTGGCCAGGATATCTAAAATAAACCCAGGCTTAAATCTCCGCTTATCGTACTGGCACAAGCCAAGGCATCTGCTGACGGGGAAGAATTCGTTGAGTTTCGCTTCGTACTCGATGAGCCGCTCTGAGCCGCGCAGTCCCTTCAATGCCCAGGTCGTCTCTCCGGTCACTCTCAGTGCTGAGTACCCTTCCTCCAGGGCACGTTCAGTTTCATCCCGTAGCAGGGTAATCATGGCATCAGGATCAAAGCTTCCCCCCCGCATGTATGTTTCATTAACAATACGAGTAACGAGTTGTCCTTTTTCCAAGTAAGGTTCAACCACCATTCCATCATCACGCAGATAATCTAGGATTTCCTCTCCGGTGTGACCATCCACGATGTAGAATATTTTCTCACCCCGTTCCAATCCCTGCCGCATGAAGGTTGTGACTAAGACTCGGTGTTCTTTTTCGGTTTCGTATATACAGCACAGGTGATCCCCTGGCTTCATATCCTTAACACTTTGTTCCAATTCTTTGTGGCTTGGTCTTTTACTCATAAAAAATCTCTCCATAACCCCTTAAAATGATAAGACCTTATAGAATGGAATGTTTAAATTAAAAATTATACCATAATTTTTCAAGGTAAACGATATAAGATTTAAGATAATTTACAAAAAAAAAGGGTAATTGATTAGGTTATGGCACCTATGTTAAAGGTGTCAAATGGACCTAACTACTTATTATAAGGTTATTTCCAGCGGATCTAAGGCTAAAAATTACCTGTCGAAAAAATGCCTTAAAAATGGACA
>Ga0315541_1000036_pt1 | contig 117228 bp, 122 predicted proteins | sample SalMarSW160190MG_FD_203095 | JGI IMG/M metagenome (GOLD analysis project Ga0315541, IMG submission 203095) | Salt marsh sediment microbial communities from the Plum Island Ecosystem LTER, Massachusetts, United States - Salt Marsh Sediment SW1601-190 ... | reverse complement strand
CGTTAGAGCACCAGCGCCATCAACTACCAGGGTGTGCGTTGCTACTACGCTGCCAACGGTAACGGCACCAACGGCAATGGTATCACTCGCCACCCAGCCTGCTCCTGTCACCGCTATGGTAGTGCCAACAGGACCAGCGATTGGGACAAAGATTGCTGTGGCGTCTGTCACCGTGAAGGCACCGACGAAGGTCTGGGCACCGCTGGTAGTCCCGGTGATGACGATGTCTTTGAGTCCAGCCGCCTGGGCGGGAACAACGATGTTGCCCGTTAGAGCACCAGCGCCATCAACTACCAGGGTGTGCGTTGCTACTACGCTGCCAACGGTAACGGCACCAACGGCAATGGTATCACTCGCCACCCAGCCTGCTCCTGTCACCGCTATGGTAGTGCCAGCAGGACCAGCGATTGGGACAAAGATTGCTGTGGCGTCTGTCACCGTGAAGGCACCGACGAAGGTCTGGGCACCGCTGACAGCCCCGGTGATGACGATGTCCTGCGCACCAAGCCCTACTGTCGGGACAATGATGTCGCCCGTTAGAGCACCACCGCCATCAACTACCAGGGTATCTACTGCTACTACGCCACCAACGGTAGCGGAGTTGATAGCCTCACCCGCTGCCCAGCCTGCTCCTGTCACCGCTATGGTAGTGCCAACAGGACCAGTGTTTGGGACAAAGTTTGCGCTCTGTGCGCTCACCGGCACTGCCGTCATCAGGCACAGGCCAAGCGCCAGCACCAGGGCGAACAGGATAGATATAGTCTTTCTCACTTTATATACCCCCTTTGTGAAAGCGACTCTCCTATTTTTACCTATGATTAACCTCCACTTGTGACTAAAGTCCACAAATGGCAAATTACTTACCTCCGTTTTACCACTAATTCCCCTATCTGTCAACCCCTGAGATGATAAATAACCCCCAAATTATGCTAAAATAAGCCAGAATGATTCCCGTTAAATTATCAATGCGCAACTTTATGTGCTACCGGGATAGTGTGCCGCCCCTCCACTTTGACGGCATCCATACCGCCTGCATCTGCGGCAACAACGGCAACGGCAAATCGTCCCTCATTGACGCTATGACCTGGGCGCTGTGGGGGAAAACCAGGGCTAAGAGCGATGACGAGCTTGTCCACCTGGGCCAGACCGAGATGCAGGTTGAGTTTGACTTCGCCGTCGGCGGGCAAGGATACCGCATCATCCGCAAGCACGCCCGACCCAAGCGGCGGGGGCGGTCGGGGCAGACCATGCTTGACTTCCAGATAGCCACGGGGGACGGCTTCAAGTCAATCTCAGGCGACAGCATAACCCAGACCCAGCAGAAGATTATCAACGTCCTGCACATGGACTACGCCACCTTTATTAACAGCGCCCTCCTGCTGCAGGGTCGGGCGGATGAGTTCGCCACCAAACGCCCGGTGGAGCGCAAGCAGGTGCTGGCTGATATACTGGGGCTTGACTTCTATGACGAGCTTGAGGAAAGGGCTAAGGAGCTGGCAAGAGAGCAGGAAGCCGGTGGGGTGCAGCTTGAGAGCGCCATCAAGGATATTGAAGATGAATTAGCCCAGAAGCCAGCCTATGAGGCGGAACTGGAGGAGGCGCAGGCGGGGCTCAGCCAGATAGAAAAGGTAATAACCGAAAAGGAATCAAGGCTAAGCAGCCTGAGGCAGGAAAAGGAAGCCCTGGAAAACAAGAAACAGCAACTGACCCAGCTTGAGGAACACCTGACCACCACCAAGAGAGAGCTTGAGCGCCGCCAAGAGGAAGTCAAGCAATACCAGGCACGCATCAAGGAATACGAGGAGCTTATCGCCCAGCGTTCTATTATAGAAGAAGGCTACGCCCGGCTAGCCGAAGCCAGAAAACAGAACGACGAGCTAAACCAGAAGCTGGGGCTACTGGTCAAACTAAGGGATAATAAAAACCAGCTGGAGATGAATATCGAGCGGGCGCAGGCAGAGCTGATTACGGAGCATAAATTAGCCCAAAGCAGAATCACCGAGCTGGAAGCCGCCTCCCAGAAACTGCCCCAGCTTAAAAGCGAGCTACAGCAGGCGGAAGCCCAACTGCGCCAGCTGGAAGAAGAGGAAAAGACGCTAAATATAAAAAAGCAGACCAGCCAGGAGCTGCGCCAGCAGGTGAACTATATAGAGTCCAGCCAGGTTAACCTGAAACATGAAATCGCCGAGATAGAGGAGAAAATCAGCATCCTATCGGCCCAGGCGGAGGCTAAATGCCCCCTGTGTGAAACCGAGCTGGGCAGCGATGGCATAAAACGAATTGAGGCAAAATATACCGCCGATAAGGAAAGCAAAGCCGAGTCCATAAAACTAAACCAGTCTGAGCTTACCAGCCGGAAGACCGAGCTTGAGGCGGTGGAGGGTGAAATATCAGGGCTAGAAGCGAAATTAAACCAGGAGAAAGCCTCGGCACAGGGCAGGGTCAGCCTGCTCAACCAGGCAGTGACTGAAAACCAGAAGGCGGATAACCAGCTAAACGAGGAGAGGAAAAAGCTTAATGATATTGAACAGCGCCTCGCCGGGAAGGAATTCGCCGCCACCGAGCAGGAGGCGCTAGCCAGGGTCGAGGAGGAGCTAGCCAGGCTTGACTACGATTCGTCACGTCACGAGCAGACAAAACACCGCCTTGCCGAATTAGAGCAACATGAAGCCCCGAAGCGAAAGCTGGAAGAAGCCGACAGGCTTATTACTCAGGAAACGGAGGCACTTCACAAAGCTAAGGAGGCAAGCCAGGAGCTTCAGCTGAGGCTGGAGACAGAAAACAAAAAGGGGCAGGAGCTAAGCCGGGAGCTCGAGGCGCTCCCCAAACTCGCCAGCGACTTAGCCCAGGCTGAAGCTGAGCACCAGAAGCTGGCTGCCGAGCAAAAGCAAGCCCAGGAGCTGGTGGGGAACGTAAGGTCAAAGCTGGAGCGCTGCGCTGAGCTGGAGATAAAAAAGAGGGAAAAGGAAAAGCTGCTGGTTCAAGCCTCCAAGGAGGGGAAGCTCTACGGCGACCTGGCCCAAGCCTTCGGCAAGAAAGGGGTACAGGCGATGCTCATTGAGATGGCTCTCCCCGAGATTGAGGCTGAGGCTAACCGGCTGCTGGCGCGGATGACGGACAACAGAATGCACGTCAAGATTGAGACCCAGAGGGAGACGAAGAAGGGGGACTTGCTGGAGACCTTAGACATCACCATCGGTGACGAGCTGGGGACAAGAAACTATGAAATGTACAGCGGGGGTGAAGCCTTTCGCATCAACTTTGCCCTCCGCATCGCCCTCTCCAAGCTACTGGCGCGAAGGGCAGGGGCACCGCTGCCCACCCTGATTATCGACGAAGGCTTCGGCACCCAGGATATTGCCGGCATAGAAAAGATTAAAGAGGCGATAAACTCTATCCAGGACGACTTTGAAAAGATACTGGTCATCACCCACATGGAGGAGCTCAGGGACGCCTTCCCCACCCGCATTGATGTGATTAAGACTGCCCAGGGCTCAACCCTTGAGGTAAGTTAAAAATATATCTTTTCCCACCCTCCCACCCAAAAAGGTTTCACCTCTTTACAATCTTCTTGCCCCACCCCCCTGATATAGAAAGAAAAGCCCCTTCCTCTTAAACTCCCCCCAACAAAGCGAGGGATAAGCCGCAGACGCCCCAATAAAGCGGGGTTAAGAAGCAAAGCCCAATGGGCGGGCAGGCAGGAAAGAAAAAGTTAAGTTTAAAATGGGGAGGGGAAAACAGAGGATTAAGGACAGACCCCCATAGGGCGGGTGGGTGGGAAGAAAAAGGTAAGTTAGGGGGGAGGGGGGTGGAAGAAGAACGTAAGTTAGGGGGTGGGGTAAATTATCTCTAAAGCCCCAGGTCTGAGGCAATCCCCTTCATTGCCTCCAGCCCCAGGGCAAGAAACTCATCAAGCTCAAGCCCGAGCGCACTGCACTGGGAGATCTGCTCCCTATTGGCGCCGGCGGCGAAGCTCTTCTCCTTGAACCTCTTCCTCACGGAGGCCGCCTCCACCCCGGCTAATTTCTTATCGGGGCGGACGAGAGCCGCCGCCGTTATCAAGCCGGTGAGGGGGTCGGCGCAAAAGAGGGCTTTATCAAGCTTCGTCTCCAGAGGAATGCCGTGGGTCGGGTTATGACACAGTATGGCATGAACCATAGCCTCATTAGCTCCCAGCTCCCGAGCCAAGTCAGCCCCGAGCTTGCTATGGGTGTGCATATCGCCTTCGGTAAGCTCCACGTCTATATCATGGAGCAGTCCGGTAAGCCCCCACTCCTCCTCATCCTCGCCAAAGCGCCGGGCTAAAGCCCGCATAACCGCCTCGGTAGCCAGCATGTGCTTTATCATGTTCTGGTTCTCAATATTAGCCCTGACAGAGTCTAGCACTTCCTCACGTGTCACCTTAGCCTCCTTTACCGGTGAGAGCATACTCCCGGGGTAATAGCCGGCTTAAATACTGCCCGGTGGCTGAAGACTTGCTGCCGACTATCTCCTCCGGTGTTCCCGTGGCGACAATATAGCCGCCCTGCTCCCCCGCCCCCGGTCCCAGGTCTATGATATGGTCGGCGTTCTTAATCACATCAAGGTGGTGCTCAATGACGACCACGGTATTGCCGCCGTCAACCAGACGCTGCAATACCCGCAGCAGAGCGGCCACATCCTCAAAGGAAAGCCCGGTGGTCGGCTCGTCAAGGATATAAAGCGTCCTGCCCGTAGAGCGCTTTGACAGTTCCGTCGCCAGCTTCACCCGCTGCGCCTCGCCGCCGGAGAGGGTAGGTGCGGGCTGACCGAGGCGAATATAGCCCAGCCCCACATCACGCAGTGTCTGGAGCTTATTCTTTACCTTGGGGAAGTGCTCAAAGAAGGCAAGGGCTTGCTCCACAGTCATATCCAGCACCTCGGCGATGTTCTTACCCTTGAACCTGATTTCCAGAGCCTCGCGGTTATAGCGCTTCCCCTTGCACACCTCGCAGGGAACGGTGACATCGGGCAGGAACTGCATCTCAATCTGGATAAACCCCTCCCCGCGGCAGGCTTCGCAGCGCCCGCCCTTAACATTAAACGAGAACCGCCCCGGGGCATAGCCCCTCATCCGAGCCTCGGGGACGGTGGCAAAAAGCTCACGGATGGGGGTAAAAGTCCCGGTATAGGTGGCGGGGTTACTGCGGGGGGTACGCCCGATGGGCGACTGGTCAATATTGACCACCTTATCAACATGCTCAATGCCAGTGATGCCGTCGCACTCCCCCGCCCTCTCCCGCGAGTGGTAGAAGAGCTGAGCCAGCTTCCGGTAGAGAATCTGGTCAATAAGGGTGCTCTTACCGCTGCCGGAAACGCCGGTGATGCCGACAAACTTGCCCAGGGGAATGGGGACGTCTATATTCTTAAGGTTATTCTCCCGCGCCCCCTTTATTACCAGCTCCTCGCCGGAGCCGGGGCGGCGCCTGGGGGGCAATGGAATCTGCTTTGCCCCGCTGAGATACTGACCGGTTATTGACTGCTTGCAACCTATAATATCAGCCAGAGCCCCGGTAGCCACAATCCACCCCCCGTGCTCCCCAGCCCCGGGCCCCATATCAATAACGTGGTCAGCCGCCCTCATCATGGCTTCATCATGCTCAACCACCAGTATGGTATTGCCCAGGTCTCTAAGCCGTTTCAGGGTCGCAATCAAGCGAAAATCGTCGGCGGGGTGAAGACCGATGGTCGGTTCATCACAGATATAAAGCACGCCCATAAGCCCGCTGCCAATCTGGGTTGCCAGCCTAATTCTTTGTGCCTCGCCGCCGCTAAGGGTAGCCGAGGCACGGTCAATGGCAAGATAGTCCAGACCGACATCCCTTAAGAAGCCGAGGCGGGCTTTAATCTCCTTGAGAATCTCGCGGGCTATAAGCTGCTCCCGCTCACTGAGCACACCGCCGATTCTGTCAACCCAGGCCAGCGCCTGGGTAACCGACATGGCGCTGACATCCACAATACTTTTCTGGTCAATGGTCACCGCCAGCGACTCCGGCTTGAGCCTCTTGCCCTCACAGACCGGGCACGGCCTGGAGACCATATAGCGCTCAATATTAGCCCGGGAGTTTACCGACTCCGTATCCCGGTGTAGCCGCTCCAGGGTCGGTATCACGCCCTCAAAGCCTTTGTGGTAGCGCCTTATCCTGCCGAAACGGTTGCGGTAAACCCTCGTTTCCCCACCCTCCCCGTAAAGGATGAGGTTAAGCTGCTTCTTGCTCAAATTTTTGACCGGGGTGTTCAGGGAAAAGCCGCTAGCTCGGGCTAAAGACTCTACCCGATAGAGATACCAGTTATGGAACTGCCAGGGGCGAATCGCCCCCTGCATAATAGAAAGCTCTTTATTCAGCACCAGCTCCGGGTCAATCTCCAGCTTTACCCCCAGTCCGGTGCAGGCAGGACAGGCGCCGTGAGGCGAATTAAAGCTGAATGTCCTGGGGGCAATCTCACCAAGGCTGATGCCGCAGTGGACGCAGGCAAAGTGCTCCGAGAAAAGCAGCTCTTCGCCGCCAGTGATAGATACCAGCACCACACCGGCGCCAAGCTTAAGGGCGGTCTCCACCGAGTCGGCAATGCGGCTCTGGCTCCCCGACTGCCCCATTATTAACCGGTCCACCACCGCCTCAATGGAGTGCTTCTTGTTTTTATCAAGCTTAATCTTCTCGGAAAGGTCATAAATCTTGCCGTCAACCCGGACGCGAGCGTAGCCCGCCTTGCGCAAATCGTCAAACACGGTCTGGTACTCGCCCTTGCGGTCTCTTATCAGCGGCGCCAGAATCATAATCCGGCTACGAGCGGGGATATTCTGAATAGAGTCGACAATCTGCTGGACGGTCTGCGCCGTTATCTCTCGCCCGCACTGAGGACAATGGGGGTGACCGGTGCGGGCAAAAAGCAACCTCAGGTAATCATAGACCTCGGTTACCGTGCCCGCGGTGGAACGCGGGTTCTTGCTGGGACCCTTCTGGTCAATAGAAATAGCCGGGCTCAAGCCTTCAATGTAATCAACGTCAGGCTTATCCATCCTGCCCAAAAACTGGCGGGCGTAAGCCGATAGAGACTCAACATAGCGGCGCTGCCCCTCGGCGTAGATGGTATCAAAAGCCAGCGAGCTCTTGCCCGAGCCGGAGACGCCGGTGATAACCACCAGCTTATCCCGGGGGATAACGACATCTATATTCTTGAGGTTATGCTCCCTCGCCCCTTTGACAACGATGCTATCCAGTGGCATCCCCACACCCCTCCTATGGGCAACTTTTATTGTAACATTCCGTCCTGAGCTAGTTCAAATCTCTTTATTTCCCACCCTCCCACCCAAAAAGGTTTCACCTCTTTACAATCTCCTTGCCCTACCCCCCAGGGGGGAGAGAAAATTACAAGATAAGCCGCAGACGCCCCAATAAGGGGGTAAGAAGCAAAGCCTCTGAGGGCGGGCGGGCGGGAAGAAAAACTTTAGCGGGGAGGGGGGAATAAAAAAGAGGGGGGCTTCGCCCCCCTCTTAAAACGCTATGCCAGCAACTCCATGATATGCATCACCTTTACCGGCAGCTTGTTCCGCACCACACCGTCAATCAGCTGAATCTCGCATCCGGGACAGCTACTTACCACAATATCAGCCCCGGTTGACTTAACCGACGCCATTTTCTTATCGGCAATCTTCTTCGACAGGTCGTAATAATACAGGCTAAATGTCCCCGCCATGCCGCAGCACCTATCAGCATTGGGCATCTCAACAAACTCAACGGTAGGTATTGACTTTATAATCTGCCTTGGCTGCGAGGTTATCCCCAGGTGACGGCTGAGATGGCACGGGTCATGCCAGGTAACCTTCTTACCCCTAGCCACCGGCGAAGCTTTATAAGCCGAAGGCGGCAGCTTCAGCACATCAACCAGAAACTGAGAAATCTCTTCCACCTTGCTACCAAAGCTGGCGTAAGCCTTCTTTCTCTGCGGCGTATCGGCAAGAAAGGAGGCATACTCCTTAAGGGATGAAGCGCAGGTGGCGCAGTCGGTGACAACATAATCAAAGTCCTCAAACGCCTTGACATTGGCATCAGCCATCTTTCTGCCGGTTTCAAAATCACCAGCCCCGCGAAATACCGGTGCCCCGCAGCAGCCCTGCCCCTTGGGCACCCACACCTCAATGCCGTTCCTGGTCAGGAACTTAATTATATGCTTACCCAGCTCGGGGAAGGCAAAATCGGTCATACAGCCGATAAAATAGCCCACCTTCATCCTGGTCTTAACACCGGCGGGCGGCTTATTCACCACCGGCACCATCTGCCTTAAAAATCTGGGGGCAATCTGGGGTATATTTCTGCCCCTACCCAGAGCCGATAGAAACAGAGACAGATGCCTGATTGTGCCCTCGGTCTTGGGCAGGAAAATGCCCTGGAACCAGGAGGCAAAGCGGACTATGTTGCCAAAGAGGGTGCGGCGGGGTAGAAGCCAGCGATAGATAATATTATAGGGAAACTTCAACCCCCTGGCCCTGACCGTATCCGCCCTGGCAGCGACGATAACGTTGGGGATATTGGCTTTGGCCGGGCAGTTAGCGGTACAGAGCATGCACAGGGTGCACTTGTTCAGGCGCTCGGCAAACTCTTCGGTATATTCCAAGTCTCCCTCCAGCAGCCCTCTTATCATCATATTCTTGCCCCGGGCTACAGAAGACTCCACCTGCTCCTCCTGATATATCGGGCACCAGAAGGTACAGAAGCCGCACTTCATGCACTGGCTCAGGTCGGCTTCAAACCTTTTTATCTGCTCATATCTATCTTCTCTAGTCTTCGGCATATCATACCCTTTCCTCTTCCCATATTTTACCGGGGTTGAGGATGTGGTTGGGGTCTAATACTCCCTTTATCTTTATCATAAGGTTAAGGGCTATCGGGTCCATCGCCCGCTTGAGAAAGCGCTGCTTCTCCAGACCAATACCGTGTTCCCCGGAGAGGACACCGCCTAAAGAAAGCGCCGCCAAAAATATCTCCTCCATTGTCTTCTGGGCTCGGGCAAACTCCTTTTTCTTCCTGATGTCAGTAAATATAGACGGGTGAAGATTGCCGTCTCCGGCATGGCCCAGGTAACTGATAAAGAAGCCAGTCCTCCGGGATATCTCATCCAGCTTGTGGATGAACTCAGGCAGCTTGTCCCGGGGCACAGTTACATCCTCAGCCATGACGGTGTGGGCAGCGCCAAAGGTAGCGGCAAAACCGGCGCTTCTCATCTTCCAGTACATCGCCGCCTCTTTAGCATCCTTGGCTACCTTAATCTCCTTAGCCCCGCCCTTCTTTAGCATGTCAACGATCTGCTTGGTCTCCGCCTCCACCGCCGCCGGCGAGCCATCAGACTGAATTAGAAGCAGAGCCTTGGCATCTACCGGCAAGCCCATGGGGGTCATCTCCTCAATGCGGCGGAGAACAAAGTTATCAACAAACTCAACCTTCGCCGGCACCACTCCGCTGGCCATAATACTGGATACCGCCTCACCACCCACCGCCATATCATCAAAAACAGCCATCACCGTCTTGCTGGCAGGCGGCATGGGCAACAGCCTCAGGGTTATCTTGGTTATCACCCCCAGCGTTCCCTCCGAGCCGGTGAAGAGCATCACGAGCTCATATCCGGTGCGGTTCTTAACCGTCACCCCGCCCAGCTTCATAATATAGCCATTGGCTAAGACCACCTCCAGCCCGAGGACGTATTGCTTGGTTACCCCGTACTTAACGCAATAGGGACCACCAGCGTTCTCAGCCACGGTACCGCCCATAGTGCAACTCAAAAAGCTCTGGGGGTCAGGCGGGTAGAAAAGCCCCTGCTTGGCCAGCGCCATATTAAAGTCCTGAAGAACAACGCCGGGCTCAACGGTAGCCGTAAAATTAGTCTTATTTATATCCAGGATTTTGTTCATCCTGGTGGTGCACAAGACAATGCCGCCCTTTATCGGGATTGAGCCGCCGCTGACATTGGTGCCGGCGCCCCTCGGCGTAACCGGAATCCTCTTTTCGTTAGCCAGCTTCAGAATTCGGGACACCTGCTCGGTGGTTGTGGTCAGCACTACCACATCGGGCATATGAGCCCAGGTAGTGGTGCCATCGTAGGAATAGGCATGAAGGTCTTCCTTTGAGGTTAAAACGGCACCTTTGCCCACAATCTTCTCCAGTTTTGATACGACCTTCTTCTCTATCATATTTCTACTCCCTAAAATTAGTGGGAAACCTTTTCCCCGGCAATTAAAGCTGCCCCCAGGGCAGCCACAATCTGCGGCTCCTCAGGAACCAGTAGCTTCCGCCCCAGTCTTTCCTCTATGCTCTTTACCAGCCCGATATCCTTAGCCCCGCCACCAATCAGGGCACAATCGGGCTCAACCCCCACCCTCTCCACCATGGTCTCTATTTTGGCAGCTAAGGTGCGGTGGAGGCCGGCTAAAATATCCTCTTTTGATGCCCCTTCGGCAATGCGCGATATCGCCTCCGATTCAGCGAACACGGCACAGCCGGTATTAAAGTCAACCTTCTTTTTCGATTTAAGGGATAGCTCACCGATGTCCTCAAGCTTAACCTGCAACACCCTGGCGATAATCTGGAGAAAGCGCCCGCTGCCGGCGGCACACTTCTCGCTGAGCAGAAAGGTGGTGGGCTTCCCCCTCTCATCCACCTTAAATACCTTGGTGAACTGCCCGCCAATATCAACCACCGTCCGCGCCGAGGGGAAGAGGTAAGATACCCCTCTGCCATCAGCGGATATATCGGTAACCACCTCACCGGCAAAGGATACGTTGGCGGCACCATAGCCGGTAGCCACGCTGTAGCCTATATCGGCAAGAGACAATTTTGCCTTTTTCAAGGCTTTGCCGGCTACTTCATCGGCAGTGAGCCTATAGTCCCCCGCCGAGGGTATTACCTGGTACGCTATAATCTTGTCTTCTGCCATCACCACTGCCTTAGAGAAGGCAGAGCCGATGTCGATGCCAATAACGTAAACCATTGTTATTTTATAACCCCTCCCCCCCTTTTAACCCTTGTTTTGCTTCCCACCCAGCCCACCCCAGTAGGCTTCGCTTCTAAAACTCTCTATACCCCCCACCCTCAGGAACTCTGCTCATCGACCTTGGTGGGCGGGAGGGTGGGAAAGAATACCCCGGGCGGCGGGTGGGAAAAGATATATTTAGCTAAAAATGCTAGCCTCGGTCAGGCGGCGTTCACTTCTGGGGAGTTGTTCCCCACTCTCCGCCGCCTTCTTGACCATATCCTTGCCCAGCAAAGCGGCACCGATAGCCCCGGTAAGCAAAGGCTCAGGCGGCACCAGCACCGCATAGCCCAATTTAGCCTCCAGAGCCCTGACCAGACCGATATTCTTCGCCCCGCCACCGGTCACTGCCACCTCCCGCTCCATCTTCAAGCGCCGCGCCATCCCACATATCCTTGAGGCAATCGCCTCATGCAGACCAGCGATGATATCAGCCAGCGCCGCCCCCGCCGCCAGCTGAGCTACCACCTCCTGGGCGGCAAAGACAGTGCAGATGTTGCTTATATCAACCCTGCTTTTAGCCTCAAGGGAAAGCTTACCCATGTCCTCCAGCTTCACCCCGAGACTCTCCGCCGTCACCTCAAGAAAGCGGCCCGAGCCGGCAGCGCACTTATCATTCATGACAAAGTCCACAGCCCGCCCATCAGCGAGCTTAATCGCCTTGCTGTCCTGCCCACCAATGTCAATTACCGTCCTCGCCTCGGGCAATAAATAGCTAACCCCCCGGGCGTGACAGGATATCTCGGTTATCTGCTTGTCGGCAAAGGGTACGTTAATCCGCCCGTAGCCAGTAGCCACCACATAGGTTATCTCATCAAAGGAGAGCCCTGCCTTGTTTAGGGCTTCCTCCATTACCCTGTTGGCTAACTTCCTGTGCTCGGGACCAGTAGGACCAATGACCGAGGCAAGCATTTCCCCGTTCATAATCACTACCTTGGTCATCGTGGAACCAATGTCAACGCCGGCAAAATACTCTTTTTTCACCTTTGCTTACTCTTAACCGCCTCTAAAGTGTCAATAAAGGCATCTATTCTGGCTCTGGTGTCAGCTTCGTTATAGGAACTGATATCGACAATATCGCTCTCCAGAATCAGCGACGGCATATCCTTATATACCTTCTTCAGCAGATTTAGCTGCCAGATTAAGCCGACATGCCAGCTGCGGCAGGAAAAGGCTTCATGCATGACAATGCCGTCTATCTTGTAGTCTTCAATATACTGAATCAGCCGCTCCACATCAGGGTGGGAGCCGGGACGCTTCCTCGCCTTGTCATACCAGTAGGTCCAGTACTTGACCCACCTCCAGGCGATATGCTCCAGCGGGTCGGTAACCTTGGACAAATCAATATCAAAATTGTAAATCGCCTCTACCATGCGGTAGGTGGTCTCCACCGGAAATACAGCCCCCTTGCTGTTGAAGTAGTTGAAGTCCGCCAGGGCGAACCATGACGGTAAGCCGCCACCCCAGATTAATCTATATTTCTCATCAGCAATTACACCCTCTTTGTTGGCTATCTTACGCTTCAGCTCATCGTATAAGTCCTTATAGAAGTCATAGCCTTCCTGAGTCCCCATCATAAACACCATGGGCACCATGGTATTCATGGCATCCCCGGTACCCATTGGTGTAGGCACCGCCCGGCGCAGCTCATACGCCTCATAGATGAGGTTCCAGGTCCTGTCAGCCAGCTCAACCAGTTCGCTGAGCCGGTCCCAGTCCATCTTCCTGCCGATCTGCTTTTCCAGAAACTCCACCAGCCCCCTAAGCTGCTCAACGATATACTTCACATAGTAGTCCTGAACCTGGCGGTAGTCATAATCATGCTCATACGCTGGCCAGGGAAGTCCGACATCATAGACAGGGACATCGGGCATATAGTGCTGGGCAGCCTGATACCACTTGTTCCTCGGGTCACAGAGTATCTGACCGCTGCCGAGCATCATATCCGGCCTCGCCTGCCCTCCCCAGGGGGCTTCAGGGGGCATTTCCCCCAGCTCCTCACGCCAGGCGTCAAAACCCAGACCGCAAAGGGCATAGGTGCAGAGGGAACGGGAGAAGTTCTCCGATTCCGCCCTCTCCAGAAAACGCTGGGCATCACGCTTGGCACCACATACGCCAGCATAGTTCTCAGTCCACACCGGTATAATATCCATGGCCCGGATAATCTCGTCATAACAGCAGCAGATAAAGCTATAGGCTATAGGCTTCCCTTCCTCCCTCGCCTGCACCGTCCCACCAATAGTCGCCTTGACCATGGGGCCTATCTTGCTAGCTGCCTCGGTGGCTGTCCTTCTCTTCTTTCTTTCCTCTGGTTTCTTCTCTTCAGTCATAACATTCTCCCTTACCACTATTTTGAGCCGAGCATTTCCAGGAAAGCCTGAACCCTGGTTCTCAGCCGGCCAATGGTTGACATTGAATACTCATCCTCAACATAGAGGACGGGGACACCCTTAGACTCAATGTAGCTCTTTATCTCGGGCACCTCAAAGCCGAAGGGGTCGCAATACTTATAGATATAGAGCACAACGCCGTCAACCTTAAAATCCTTAATCGCAGCGGCGAGATGACCAAACCTCTCCTCCATATAATCTTCATAGCTCCCCTTCCTCTCCCTGTAGGTGCGCCCGCAATATATCTTTCTCAGATAGCGCTCGGCGATGCCGTCAATGGGGTCGGCGGTGGGAGTAACATCAGTCAGGGACTCCCTTGCTCCGGGGCAAAGGTCATCAGCCACCACCCAGGCCCCACTCTCCTCCACCAGCTCAATGAAAGCCACATTGTCCATCTGAGCGCCAAACACCATCAGCCGGGCTGATTTCGGCGCCAAAACCGCCTGCCTCTGCTTAACCTCGTCAATAACATCGCCGATAAGGGCGGTGGCTTCATCCACGGGCAGGCTCACCGCCGCTATTAGAGTCTTGGCCAGCTCAACCCCCGAGATTAAGGGGGGACTTGATTTCCGCAAATTATAGAGCTCCCTCACCTTCGCCCGGTTCTGGTTATAAAGCTGGGTAGCCTCTTTCAGGCTCTGGTCGGAGATTTCCCGCCCGACAAATTCGCCCAGACTTTTTCTAAAAGTCTCCAGCTCCACCTTATAAAACTTAAGCGACGAGTCATCGGTGGTATGGGGCATGTTGATAAAATGGGAGTAAGGGAGGTTAAGGGTATACTGCCAGATTTGGTAAGTCCGGCAGATACTATCACAGGCATGGGGTATAACTATGCCATCAAGAAATTTATACCTGCCCTTCAGCCACATATCAAAGCAGCTGCGGACCAGGGGACAGACAATGGTCTCCATCTCGGCGTCTGCCTTGGTAATCGGCTCGTTAACATCCCCTATTATGCGGAAGGGAATAAAGCCGGCGGCGGTGAGCATCTCCAGGGGGACAAAGGCGCAGAGATAGCCCATTATTTGCTTCCCCTCCCCCTTTAACTCCCCGGCTCTGGAGCCGTAATCCTGATAGTATTTCTCAACCAGTGATAAACCCTTACCAGTAGCATCTTCTGCAGTCATATTTAACTTCCTTAAATTGTTATATTATACCATCTTGCCTTAGCCCAGCTATATCATCCCGGCTATAGCCCAGATCTGATAGTATCTCTTCGCTGTGCTCCCCCAGCTCAGGAGCAACCCGCCTTACCGAGGCCGGGGTCTGGCTAAACATCCAGGGGAAACCCACCTGCTTCGCCTTGCCCCGCACCGGGTCATCAACCTCGATGATATATTCATTAGCCGCAGCCTGCGGGTCGTTAACCACCTCGGTAGTTGTCTGAATCGGGGCGCAGATTACATTCTCCTTCTTACAAATCTCCATCCATTCGTCTCTCGTCTTACTAGCCAGCCTCTTATCGAAGATAGACACCAGCTCCTCGGCATTTTGATGCCTGTCCTCTACAGTGCTGAATTTGGGGTCATGCTCCAGTTCCTCAATTCCCAGCGCCTTGCATACATTGGGCCAGTACCTGTCCGGCTGGAGGTGAGCCAGAACCAGCCATTTATCGTCCTTACACTTATAATGGTTATAAGTGGCGTTGCCTGCCCTAGCCCTATCCCAGCGAGGATATTCCTGCCCCAAAAATGCCGGCGCCGAGAGGGCAAGGCGCTCCACGGCAATCAAGCCGCTCATAAGGGAGGTATCAATTCGTTGCCCCTCGCCCGTCTTCTCCCGGGCATAAAGGGCGGCGCATACGGCATAGCCGCACATAAGGGCACCGCACTCATCACCCATACCGGGGACAAGGCACTGGGGGGGACTGCCCCGCTCGCCGGCAAGCATCATCATTCCACACCGGGCGACGCCGGCATAGTCAAAGGAAAGGGCATCGGCATCGGGGCCATCTTTGCCCCAGCCTGAGGTATGGGCATAGATAAGCCGCGGATTTCTTTTTCGCAACACCTCATAGCCAATACCCATCCTGTCCGGGGCGTTTATACTCAGGTTATTAACGAAGACATCAGCCCAATCAATCAGCTTAAAGAAGGCCTCAAGCCCCTTTTCCTTCTTTAAGTCCAGGGTGATGCTCCTCTTGTTGCGATTGTGCCCCTCAAAGTAGTAGTTCCTGCCGGTCAGGCCGGCATCCACCGCCACCAGCCTCATGAACCCCCGCGCCGGGTCACCACTGGGCGCTTCCACCTTGATTACATCGGCCCCCAGGTCCCCCAACCTCATTGCCGCCACGGGGCCCTGCTGAAACTGCCCCAGCTCCACCACCTTAACTCCATCTAAAGGTCCAGGCATTGTCTTGTTTCTCCTTCCGTTAAAGATTATTCAGGCCATAAAAGAAGAACCCTCCCGCTTGGGAGGGTCTTTTAGATTTCTGCCTTAGATTTTACGGTTTAGCTATCCATCTCCATGTCAACACCTCCCAAGCGCACCGGCTGTGCGTAGGCGTAATAGGCGTAAAAATAATCTTGGGAAGCAATATAAATTTTCATAGCAACTATTCATTAAACCACAGTAAGGCGGCGTTGTCAACATCCACGTTCAAGGGATGACCTTATCCTCCTTTAGTTTGGCAATATCCTCCCAGTCATAGCCGAGCTCCAGCAAAATCTCTTCCGTGTGCTGCCCGAACTCGGGGGCTTCCCTTCTCACTGAAGCCGGGGTCTGGCTGAAGTCCCAGGGGAAACCGACCATCTTGGTCTTGCCCAAAACCGGGTGGTCAACCCAGATAACATAGTCATTGGCAACAGACTGGGGGTCGTTAATCACCTCGGTAGGCGTCTGGATAGGGGTATAAATCAGGCTCTCCTTCTTAAAAATCTCGAACCACTCCTCCCTGGTCTTGGTAGCAAAGGTCTCATCCATAAGAGTGATAAGCTCCTTACGGTTCTCCCCCCTGGCTTCTATACTGTTGAACCTCGGGTCATGCTCAAGCTCAGGCTTACCCAGAGCCCGGCAGATGTTAGGCCAGTATCTATCCGGCTGGAGGTGAGCCAGGATAAACCATTTATCATCCTTTGTCCTGTAGTGGTTATAAAGCGGGTTACCAGCCTCAGCCCTGACCTCCCTGGGAAACTCCTGACCCAGAATAGCCGGGGCGGATAGGACAACGCTCTCCATGCACATCAGGCTACCCATTAACGAGGTATCCACCAGCTGTCCCTTCCCCGTCTTCTCCCTGGCATAGAGGGCAGTACATATCGACCAGGCGCAGACCATCCCCCCAAGCTCATCGGCAAGCCCGGGCAAAATCTGGGCTGGCGGGGTTCCCCGCTCCCCACAAGACATCATCAAACCTGAGCGCCCAATGCCGGCATAGTCAAAGGAAAGAGTATTGGCGTCAGGGCCTTTTCTCCCCCAACCAGAGGCATGGGCATAGATAAGCCGTGGGTTTCTCTTAAGCAACTCGTCAGGGCCAATTCCCATCTTCTGCGGGGCATCTATGCTCAGATTGGTGACAAAGACATCAGCCCCGTCAATCAGCTTTAAAAACGCCTCCATACCCTTCTCGGTCTTCAAGTCCAGAGCAATGCTTCTCTTATTGCGGTTGTGATTCTCAAAGTAGTAGTTCCGACCTTTCAAACCAACCATAGTCCCGATAATTCTCATAAAGCCCCTTGCCGGGTCTCCAGTCGGGGGCTCCACCTTGATAACGTCGGCACCCAGGTCCCCCAGCTTGGTCCCGGCAACCGGCCCCTGCTGAAACATGGTTATCTCCACTACCTTGACTCCGTCTAAAGGTCCAGCCATATCTTCCCTCCTTAATAAACAAAAATCCCTCCGCTTGGAGGGTATTTTCTAAGCCTTTATTTTTTACTGGCTAAGTATTCTTAAATTTTCTCATAAACTATCTCCCCCCAAGCGCACTAAAGTGCGCTGGTAAAGATGAAGTCGGCAAAAAATAAAGCTGGGGAGACAGTTTTCTCTAACATCATATAACTCAGCTTCCTTAGAGTTTGACTTTATCATATATAGATATAATTTGTCAAGATTTTGGTTATACGGCGAAATCTATTTATACCATTTCCAGGGATTAGGAAAGAATCGAGGAACCCGCTTAAGGTAATCATCGTATGGCTTACCAAAACGTTCTCTCAACTCTGGCTCTTCGACAAACTTGGCATGCAAGTAAACGACTACACCATACAAAATGGCAATGACTAATAAAGAGGGCGAGTAATAGAATACAGCCTCACCGAGTAGAGCCAGTAGTCCCCCCAGAGCCATTGGATTCCTTGAAATTCTATAAGGGCCACTGATGATAAACACCTTGGGTGGCAATTTAGGATTAGGCGTGCCTTCACCTTTAGCTTTGAAGAGAAAAATCGTCCAGAAAACTAAGACTACCCCAACTAGAGCAAGAAAAGCACCAACTAGGACAACTAGAATTGAACCGGCTAACACATTTGGGTAATGAAAGTAGAAAGAGTCAATAAACTTACCCAGCAAGGGAGAGACAACCCATATAGCTAAAGCAACACCAATATAGGTCGCTAGCTCAATGAACTTACTCTTACTCATAAAATACCTCAGCGCAATTCATAGCTTTGGGCAAGCCCACCTTTATAGTATAGGTAATTCATTGACAGGTGGCAAAGGGCGCAGTAATATAGCCAACAGGATGCTAGCCAAGGTAAAGACCTGTGCTATAGTCGGGCTGGAGGGGGCTATTGTCGAGGTTGAGGTAGATATTTCGGCGGGGCTGCCCTCTTTTACCATAGTGGGGCTGCCCGATACCGCTGTCCAGGAAGCCAAGGAGCGGGTGCGCGCCGCCATTCGTAATTCAGGCTTTTCCTTCCCCATGAAGCGCATCGTGGTCAATCTGGCTCCGGCTAACCTCAAGAAGGCGGGGCCGGCTTATGATTTGCCCATCGCCGTCGGCATCCTCCTCAGCTCAGAGCGATTTTCCGCCGATGTTTCCCCAACCATCCTCCTCGGTGAACTATCCCTTGACGGCAAGCTGCGCCACACCAACGGCATCCTGCCCATGGTCGCCCTGGCTCAGCAGGAAAAGGTGCCTATTGCTATCGTCCCTGAGGCTGATGCCCAGGAAGCGTCCTTGATAGAAGGCACCAAAACCATACCCTTTGCCTCACTATCCCAGCTGGTCAGCTACTTTCGGGGAGAGATACCAGCCCCGGAATATAAGCGCCAGGAAGTCACGGAGAAGGAGCACGCCACACCCACTCCACCCGCCACCGACCTTGCCTACATTAAGGGGCAGGAGCACGTCAAGCGAGCCCTGGAGGTGGCGGCTGCCGGCGGGCATAACCTGATAATGATGGGGCCACCGGGCAGCGGCAAGACCTTGCTGGCTCGCTCCCTGCCCTCGCTGCTGCCGCCAATGACCACCGAAGAAGCCCTGGAGGTTACCAAGATATATAGTGTAAGCGGCTTGTTACCGGCAGATATCCCCCTCATCAGGCAGCGTCCCTTCCGCTCCCCCCACTACACCATCTCCAACGCCGGGCTGGTGGGTGGTGGGCACTGGCCTAAACCGGGTGAAATAAGCCTCAGCCACCGCGGCGTTCTATTCCTTGACGAGCTCCCCGAATTCGGGCATGCCGTTCTTGAGGTACTGCGCCAGCCCTTGGAAGACAGGGTAATCACCATCAGCCGGGCGCAGGGGAGTGTAACCTTCCCGGCAAACTTCATGCTGGTGGGAGCAATGAACCCCTGCCCCTGCGGCTACTACGGTGACCCTTTCAAGCGGTGCACCTGCTCCCCCGGTCTGGTCGCCCGCTATCAGAAGCGGGTCAGCGGGCCGTTCATTGACCGCGTTGATATCTTCATTGAGGTGCCGCACATTGACTACGAGAAGCTGGCTGACGATAGGCTGGGGGAGGAATCGGAGAAGGTTCAAGCCAGGGTTGAAGCCGCCCGCACCCTACAGGGGGAGCGCTTTAACGGGACAAAGCTAACCTGTAATGCCGAGATGACACCAACCGAGGTCAGGGAGTTCTGCCAGGCCGAGGAATCAGCCCAGAGCCTGCTTAAGGCGGCAATGAAACAGCTTTACCTCTCCGCCCGCGCCTTCCACCGCATCCTCAAGATAGGGCGTACCCTCGCCGACATGGAGAATACCGATATAATCAAAGCCCATCACCTGGCGGAGGCCATCCAGTACCGGCCGAGGAGTCTGGTGTAGCCCTCTACCTTATAACTGAGGATGTCGCCTCCACCCCGTTTCCCTGACGAAACAAAAAGCCACTAACCCCAGAAGTCCAAAAGCCGCCCAGAGGAAGAAGGGGAAGTTTGCATTAGCCTGCTCCAGGCTGTTACCCAGGGGAGGGGCAATAAAAGAGCCTAAATTAAGAATAGTTTGCGTCAGTCCTACGGCTGTCCCGGCGTATAATACCCCAACCCCCTTTGTCTCCGTGCTCATGGTGAGACAGACTCCCATAAACCCGTCACGAGCCACGCCCAGCATTATCATCAGCACCCAAACCATGGCGCCGCCAACCAACGGCAACAGAGCCACTCCCACCACGGTAATTAGCAGTACCGGGAAGAGGACCACCTTCCTCAAACCAAGCCTGTCGGCTAACAAAGCCAGCGGGATAGCTCCCAGGGTACTGACCCCATTAAAAGCGGCTAAGGTGCCGTCAGCGCTGGCTACCGTCCAGCCGCTTTGACGAAGATAGAGGGGTAAGTAACCAATCACTCCCTGAATACAGCCGACATAGCCTAACATAGTCAAACCGATAAGCCAGATAGCCTTGAGAGGAAATACGCGCGATATCGCCTGGCGCAGGGGCACACCACCCCCGGAACCTGCCGAGCCAAGCTGCTCAGGCCCCCTCACGGCGAAAAGCCAGAGCAGGCCGATTACGACTGATATGCCGCCATACAGGAACATCACGTTATTCCAGCCGCCAAGCAACGGCGATATTATGGTGGCACTTATCATTGCCCCCACGGCATAGCCGAATCCCATGCCTGTTGACACAACGCCGTTGGCGAGGACGAGCTGTCTTCCCGAGAACCAGGTGGCAGTGGTCTTAAACACACTGGCTGGTAGAATCCAGGCCGAGAGACCGAAAAAGAAGGTGATTAATGCCAGGCTGGTGAAGTCCCCGGCGATGCCCCTCATGGCACCAGCCAGCCCCGCCACGATACAGGCAATACCCATGACACGCTTTGCCCCGTAGCGGTCAGACAGCAACCCACCGACGACGACAATAAACAAAGCAGCCAGGGCAGGTACGCCCCAGACCACACCTACTTGCACCAGGTTCAAGCCAAGGTCCTTTACTATCTCGTCGAAAAGGACCGTCATGCAAATCTGTTGCATGGCAAAGGTAAAGGTGAAGCTCAGTGCCGCCAGGATAAGCACGTACCACTTGTAATTTGAGCCGCTACTTTTACTATTAACAATGCTCACTGCTGAAACCGCTCTTCAACAACAGTCAAGGGTTCAAAAATAGCTTATCACCGTGGGGTTATCATAGGGAGTGTAGCGAGTATAGGGCAAGGGAATCAAAATAGCCCTTCTCTTCGCCCTTGCCCTTTTGTACGCCAAGCTAAATAAAGGTAAATATCAGCCTTATTTAACCTCAACGGTAGCACCGGCGGCTTCCAGCTTCTGCTTTGCCGTCGCTGCTTCCTCTTTGTTAATCCCTTCCTTTACCGTCTGAGGTGCACTCTCCACGAAGTCCTTTGCCTCTTTCAGTCCCAGGGTAGTCAGCTCCCTCACCGCCCTGATGACGCTAATCTTATTGGCGCCTATTTCCTTGAGGACAACGGTGAACTCCGTTTTCTCCTCATCGGCTGGAGCGGCGGCCTCGCCTGGGGCGGCTGTCGCTGCCACCGGGACGGCGGCACTAACACCAAACTCGTCCTGCAACGCATTGACCAACTCCGCCAGCTCAAGCACCTTCATATTCTTTATTGTCGCCATTATCCCTTCAATGGCCGGCGACCTCTTCACTGGTTTTGCCGGTTTCTTGGCTTCCGCTTTAGGCTCAGGCTTCTTAGCTTCTGGCTTAGCCTCGGGTTTCTTTGCCTCTGGCTTGGCTTCAGGCTTTTTCACCTCTGCCTTAGGCTCAGGCTCTTCCACCTTGGCCTCAGGCTCTTCCACCTTGGCCTCAGGCTCTTCCACCTTGGCCTCAGGTTCCTCAGCTTTAGCTTCAGGCTCCTCCGCCTTAGCTTCGGGCTCCTCTGCTTTGGCTTCGGGTTCTTCTGCCTTAGCCTCAGGTTCTTGTTTAACTTCTGCTTCCTCTTCTTGTTTGGCTTCCTCTTCTGGCATATTATCCTCCCTCCAATTGTTGAATCCTTGCTTGAAGCACCCCCACCATTCCCTGCATAGGGGCGCTAAGATAGCTGACCAGTGCCACCATAGGCCTCTGCACCTCAGCCAAAATCCTGGCTATCAATGCCTCGGTTGATGGTATTGCCGAAAGGGTCATTATTTCATCTGAAGTGAGCAGTTTCTCCGGTAAAAAGCCTCCCTTTATACTCATAACTGACTTGGTGGACTGAATATAGCCGGCTAAGACCCTGGCTGGCTCGAGTATATCACCATAGCCAAAGGCAATAGCCACCGGACCGTCAAAGAAGCTTGTCAGCTCCTCCCTGCCCGCCTTCTGGGCGGCAATCCGAGCCAGGGTATTCTTCACCACCTTATACTCAACACCCGCTTCCCTCAGCCGGTGGCGCAGTTCGTTCATCTCAGCGGCTGATAACCCCCGGTAATCGGTTAGAATACCGATACTGCACCGGGAAAAAACCTGCTCCAGGTTATCAACAGCCTTGATCTTCTTTTCCGTGGGCATCGCACGTCACCCCCTTAAAAAATAAGTCCTTGCGCCTGCCGCACAAGGACTTACCATCCAAGCCCTTTTCCTCGGCAGGCAATTAAGCCAAGTTGGCACCTACTGTCTCAGGAAACCTATTTTATCCTATTTTACTACTTTATCGGCTCAAAAGCAAAAAATGTCCTCTCCACCTCCTCCATAACACCACCCTTTTTCTCTACTATCATCGGCGGTATTTCAAAGACAGCCAGCCTGACGGTATCGCCTTCTTTAAGCTGCCCCTCTTTGCAGTTAATGACGCGGGAGATAAGCTTGCGTCCCTCGCCCAGGTCAATTCGGGCATGAATCAGGGGAGACTCAAAGCCAAGAGGGACTCCGGCTACCTCTTCGGTAATATCAAGCACCTTCCCCTCAGTGGGCAGGTCCACCCACTCTAAATCCTCCGAATTACACTTGGGGCAGACAACCCGGGGTGGGAAAGGCGCACTACCGCATTTCTTACACCTGGTGGTGGTAAACCTCTTCTGCTTCAGGTTTTCATAAAACGGATGAATTCGGTTAAACTCCTTAGCCTCAAAGGGATAAAGGTCCAAGGTGGATGGATATAAACCTTCCAAAATTGGTACTCCCGGTACTGGCATAACTCCCCCCCTTACTATTTAATTCTTAGGGTTCTCTCCCGTAAATAAGCATGGTATGCTCAACATTGAGTCCGCTCAAGTTGTGCGTCAGCCCTATCTCAGCGCCCTCTACCTGCCTTATGGCTCTTCCCTGTAGCTGGTAGAGCATCTCGCGCGCCTGGCGGATGCCGGTAGCGCCAAAGGGATGCCCGCAGGAGAGAAGCCCACCATCGGTATTCACTGGAATCTTGCCGCCAAAATCATTCTGCCCTGATTCTACGAATGGTCCACCCTCCCCCTTCTTGCAGAAACCTAAGTCCTCCATCTCAACAATCTCGGAGATAGTGAAACAGTCATGGGTCTCGGCAACATCGATATCATCAGGGCCAACCCGCGCCGTCTCATAAGCCCTTTTAGCTGCCGCTCTCAGGTGAGCCCAATCACCCAGATGTTCGCCGGGCCAGTTCATCGACATGCTGTGAAGTGATGCCTGAGCCGCTCCCCTGACATAAACCAGGGGTCTATCGGTGAGCTCCTTCGCTTTCTCTTCATAAGTCAGGAGTACGGCGGCACAACCGTCGGTGATAGGGGTGCAGTCAAAGAGGCTAAGGGGAGGAACTATCGGCCTGGCTGACATCACCTCTTCCAGTGTAACCTCCTTATGAAAATGCCCCTTCAGGTTGTTAGAGCCGTTTCTGCGGTTCTTGACCGAGACGGCTGCCAGTTGTTCCTTGGTGGTTCCATAGTGTTTCATATGCTCCTGAGCCGTCATACTAAAGAAGGGGGGTGGCAGTCCCATTCCCTGGGCTCCATCCCAATCATGGTCTATGGAAGCCAGCTCGCTGTAATAGGTCTCCCACCTCTGAGGTGTATATAGCTTCTCGCCGCCGCCTACCATCACAACATCAGCCAGCCCTGCCTTTATCAGCCCAGTCGCCAGAATAATACCAGCACTGCCACCGGCACACAAAGTATCCACCCTGGTGCACATACTGGTTGGTTTAATACCTAGGCGCTCGGCTATTACTGGTGCGATATTGACCTGAAAGGCACTCCGCCCACAATAGGAGGAGGCAAATAGAAGACCGTCTATGTCCTCCTTCTTAAGCGCCGGGACCTCATCAAAACACTCCTTGGCTGCTTCCTGAGCCATATCTAGTATGCTTGCCTCCCTCACCCCCCACTGGCTCATGCCGCCACCAATAATGCAAACGTTTCTCTCTGGCATATTAACCCTCCTTACCTTACTTAACCCTTCTTGAACTCGTAGGCAAGCCTACCGTTGGGCAATTTTAGCGGGCTTACCGTTAAGCTCATGCCAACCTTGATATCCTTCTCCTCAATATCCCGGCTCAAACGGGCAAGAATCTGAACACCGTCAAACTCGCCCAGAGCCAGGGTGTAGGGTGCGTCGGCTTCAAAACCGGTTGGTCCGTAATTCACCTTGGTATAACTTCTCAACTCACCCTTCCCCCCAACCTCAAACCACTCCACCTCGCTTGATAGACAACTCGGGCAATCCGCCTTGGGTGGGAAGTAGGTAGTGCCACACTGTTTACACCTGGTTGCCATTACCTTACCCGACTCAAGGTAGTTTATAAATTCCGCCGTTTTTGCCTCAGTGGTAAAGCTAACCGTGCCAAAATTCTCAAAGCCCACTGGCTACCTCCTGAGAATGGTTACATTTCCGTACTGCCCGATGCCACCGATGTTATGAACCAGGCCTACCTCCGGCTCTTTCACCTGAGCCTCGGTAGCCTCCCTCCTGAGCTGGCGGACAATGGTTCTGAGCTGTGAGCCACCGGTAGCACCGATAGGATGACCTTTAGACAAGAGACCGCCGTCAACATTTACCGGCATCTTGCCATCGACATAGGTCTGCTTATCCTCAATCAAGCCCACTCCTTCCCCAGGCTTGGCGAAGCCAAGGTCTTCATAAGCTAAAATCTCGGATATGGTAAAGCAATCGTGAACCTCGGCGACATCAACATCCTGGGGTCCGATACCAGCCATTTTATACGCCTGCTTGCCTGCTTCCTGAGCGCACATCAGTCCGGTAAGCGACTTCCTCCCCGCCATGCTCATGGTGTCGGTTGCCGCTCCCAGACCGATAATCCAGATGGGGACTTTACACGACCCCTTAGCCACATCCCCCCTGGCAACTATGGTACAGGAAGCACCGTCAGCGTTGGCGCAGCAATCAAACTTCTTCAGCGGGCTGGTGATTACCTCCGAGTTCATAATATCCTCCAGCCCCAGCTCCTTACGATAGGTGGCTTTAGGGTTAGACGCCCCGTAGTGCGAATTCTTAACCCGCACCTTAGCCAGGTGCTCCTCGGTAGTTCCGTATTTAGCCATATGAGCCCGGGCATAGAGGGCATAACCGGCGGGCATGGTCAAGCCGAAGGGCGACTCCCATATTATGTCCCCTCCCCTCCCCATCCTCTCGGCAGCCTCACGGGAGGAGAGCTCCGACATCTTCTGAAAACCTATCACCGCTACCGTCTTGTGCAGCCCGGCCGTTATCATTGACCAGGCTATTCTCAAGCCGGTGCTGCTGGAGGAACATACCGTCTCAACATAGAAGGCTGGCTTGGGGGTCAGTCCTAGATACTCCGATATCAAGCCGGCCGGTGAACGCTGTTTATCATACTCCGGTGCCGAGCAAATAATGGAGGCGTCTATATCCTCAGCGGTAATATCCAGACCATCCATCGCTTCCTTAAAGGCTTCAAAGGATAGCTCCCTGATATTTACCCCGCACTGACGGCTAAATGCCGTCTGACCGGCACCGACAATAGCAACCTCTGCCATAGATATCCCCTTTCTTTATGTCAACCACTAGTTAAAGCTAAGGTTGTTTTAAGGTCCAGCTTCAGACCGGGTCCCATGCTCGTGGTTAAGGTGGCACTTCTAACATACTGACCCTTGGCACCGGCGGGCTTAGCCTTCACCACCGCCTCCACCACCGCCGTCAGGTTGCCCATCAACTTGTCCTCGTCAAAACTAATCTTGCCCAGAGGGAGATGGATAATGGCTGACCTGTCCAGCTTAAATTCAACCCGCCCCTTTTGGGCTTCGTCTATTGCCCTGGATATGTCGTCAGCAGCTACCACTGTGCCCGACTTGGGGTTAGGCATCAATCCCCTCTTGCCCAGAATTTTCCCCAGCCGGCTTACCTTGCTCATCATATCCGAGGTAGCGATGGCAATATCAAAATCCAGCCACCCGTCCTCAATCTTCTTAATCAGCTCGTCGCCGCCAACGGAATCGGCTCCGGCGGTCTCAGCCGCCTTAACCGCCTCGCCCTGGGTAAAAACTATGATGCGTATCTTCTTGCCCAAGCCGTGGGGCAGGAGGGCAACGCCACGGACCTGCTGGGTGGCATCACGGGGGTCAACACCCATCCGGAGGTGAAGCTCAACCGTCTCGTCAAACTTGGTATGAGCCATCTTCTTAGCCAGTTCAATAGCCTCCTGGGGTTGATAGAACTTTGCCTGGTCTAAATCTTTTACCGCCTCAAGATATTTCTTGCCGTGCTTGGCCACTCTATTCCACCTCAATCCCCATACTTCGGGCGGCGCCTTCAATAATTCGCTCTGCGGCTTCAATGCTGGTAGCATTCAAGTCCTTAAGCTTAATCTGGGCGATTTCACGAAGCTGAGCCCGGGATATCTTACCCACACTCTCACTACCCGCCGCCCCCGACCCCTTCTCCAAGTCCAGCGCCTTCTTCAGTAAATCACTAACCGGCGGGGTTTTGGTAACAAAGGTAAATGACCTGTCCTCGTAGACGGTTATCTCAACGGGAATAATAGAGCCAGCCTGCTTGGCGGTGCGCTCGTTATACTGCTTGCAAAAGGCCATAATGTTAAGCCCGTGCTGCCCCAGGGCAGGACCCACCGGCGGCGCCGGGTTTGCCTTCCCCGCCTGAATCTGCAATTTAATTACCGCCTTAACCTTTTTCGCCACTAGAGTTTCTCCACCTGCAAGAAGTCAAGCTCAACCGGCGTCTCCCGTCCGAAAAGGGACAGAAGCACCTTGACCTTGCCCTTAGCTGTGTTTATATCATCCACCACCCCCACAAAATCAATAAAGGGACCACCGGTCACCCTCACGCTCTGCCCCTTACGGAAGCCGACCTTAACCTTCGGCGCTTCGGCTGCCATCTGTTTCGAGATCTTATTGACCTCCTCCTCCTGGAGGGGGGTGGGCTTATTGCCGCTACCGACAAAACCGGTGACGCCAGGGGTATTACGCACTATATTCCAGCTCTGGTCGGTCATCTTCATCTGGACCAGGATGTAACCGGGCAGTATCTTCTTATCCACATTACGCCTCTGCCCATCCCTGACCTCAATCTCAACCTCGGTGGGTATAACAACGTCGGCGATTTCATCCCCGCCGTCCATAAGCTTGATACGCTGCGCCAGGTTCTTCTTAACCCGCTCCTCATAGCCGGAGTAGGTATGAATCACATACCATTCTTTTTGATTCTTCTCTGCCACCGCTAACCTCATTTAAACCAAGACCATAGAAAATACAGATTCTCCCTTTACTTCACAATTAAGCATAAGATAGAGAAACAAGCCTTCATTGACCCAAAAAGAAGTTTTGGACTATTTCATAAAAACCTAAATCAGCAGACCCCAAAATTATGCCCACGACAACGGCCACGACCAGCACCAGGAAGGTTAAATAAGCCGCCTCTCGTCTGGTGAGCCAAGTAACCTTCTTTAACTCGGCTATAATATCACCGACGATTTTAAACCGGGAACGCTTGGGAGGAGCACCATGATAAGTCATTAGAGAAGTCCCGCCTATCCCTTAATTGCCCACCACTATTTTGTCTCCCGATGAAGGGTATAAGTGCGACAACGGGGGCAATACTTTCTAAGTTCTAAACGCTGGGGGTCATTCCTTTTGCTCTTAGTCGTAGTATAGGTCCTCTCCCTGCAGTCAGTACAGGCAAGATGGATGATAATTCGCGCTTCACCCTTTTTGGCCATTTTTACTCAATGATATTAGTAACGGTGCCAGCGCCTACCGTCCTACCTCCCTCTCTGATAGCAAAACGAAGACCCTTTTCCATAGCTACAGGGTAGATAAGCTTTATCTTCATCTTTATGTTGTCGCCGGGCATAACCATCTCCACCCCTTGTGGTAGCTCAATTGTCCCGGTAACGTCAGTAGTCCTGATGTAAAATTGGGGCTTATAGCCGTTAAAGAACGGGGTATGCCTGCCCCCCTCCTCCTTACTCAAGACGTATACCTCGGCATCAGCGTAGGTATGGGGCGTAATTGAGCCGGGCGCAGCCAGCACCATGCCCCGCTCTATATCCTCTCGCTCTACGCCGCGGAGCAGAACACCAACGGCATCCCCAGGCTCAACATAATCCAGCGTCTTATGGAACATCTCAAGGCTGGTAGCCACCGTCTTTTTGGTCTCCTTCAAGCCAACTATCTCAACCTCATCGCCGGCTTTAATTGTCCCTCTCTCCACCCTTCCTGTGGGCACAGTGCCCCGCCCCTTGATGCTGAAAACGTCCTCCACCGGCATCAAGAAGGGCTGGTCTTTGGGTCGGGTGGGGATGGGGATATAGCTATCTATGGCATCAAGTAATTCCCAGATGGCGCCGCACCACTGGCAATCCCGCTTACCACAGCCACACTCCAGAACCTTGGTGGCACTTACCTTGATAATGGGGGTCTTATCACCGGGGAACTGGTACTTATTAAGCAGCTCCCTTACCTCCACCTCCACCAGCTCAAGAAGCTCTTTATCCTCCATAAGGTCTATCTTGTTAAGGGCAACCACTATAGAAGGCACCTCCACCTGGCGAGCCAGCAGGACATGCTCCCTGGTCTGAGGCATGGGACCATCAGGGGCGCTAACCACCAGGATAGCCCCGTCCATCTGGGCAGCGCCGGTTATCATGTTCTTGATGTAGTCAGCATGCCCAGGACAGTCAACATGGGCATAATGGCGCTTCTCGGTCTCATACTCAATATGAGCAATGGCGATGGTCAGTCCCCGCGCCTTTTCCTCGGGCGCATTATCAATAGATAAAAACTCGCGGTATTCGGTGGGACCACCCGCCTTGGAAAGCACCAGCGTTATCGCCGAAGTTAAGGTTGTTTTCCCGTGGTCAACATGACCGATAGTGCCCACGTTGCAATGGGGCTTGCTCCGCTCGAACTTCTTTTTTGCCATTTTTAACCTCCCTTGGCTCAGAGCCCACAACCAGATTCGAACTGGTGACCCCGTTCTTACCAAGAACGTGCTCTACCTACTGAGCTATGTGGGCTCCCATTCTAAATTATTTTTAGGCTACACTATATAGAGTGGAGGGGGCAGGATTCGAACCTGCGTAGCCATTTCAGGCGGCAGATTTACAGTCTGCTCCGATTAACCACTCCGGCACCCCTCCCCGCCACCAAATCCCAGCCCGAGAGGGGACTCGAACCCACTAACCTACCGATTACAAGTCGGTTGCGCTACCGTTGCGCTACTCGGGCAATTTCAATCAACGAAATATTATAAAGAATGGAGGATTTAAAAGTCAAGCTTAACGCCCCACGCCCCTCATTTCTTCAATAGCCCTGACCAGCCTCTGGCATTCAGGCAGGGTTCGGGGGGAGATACGCACATAGGCGGGCAGACCAAAGGAGGTGCAATCACGCACCAGAAATCGCCTCTGAAGCAGCTCACGGCGAAAACTGGGAGCATCACCCACCTCAAGCAGCAGGAAATTCGCCGCCGAGGGCACGGGGGGCAGTCCCAGGCGGCTGAGCTCGGCAACGAGATAGCCCTTCGCCTGCCTGAGCTTAACCTGGCACTCTTGCAAATAGCCCTCCGCCGCCACCACCGCAATCCCCGCCTGCTGGGCAACAGCGTTGACGTTCCACGGGGGGCAGAGGCGGCGCAGAGTGGCGATAATTTCCTCCCCCGCCACCCCGTAGCCAAGGCGAAGCCCGGCCAGAGCGTAGTCCTTGGTCATGGAGCGCAGGACGAGCAGCCTATTCCCCTTAATAATATCCCCCCTAATAATATCCACAGAAGACCACACATCATCAACAAAGGTAATATAAGCCTCATCCAGCACCAGCAGGGAATCCCCGCCGACGTCAAGGAGCTTCTTAAACTCCTCCAGCGAAAGATACTGCCCGGTGGGGTTATTGGGGTTGTCAATGAAGATGCCCTTGGGGCGGTGCTGCTGGATTAAACCAGCCGTCTCCCCTATATTTAGCTGGAAGCTCTTCTGGGCACGGCGTTGCTTTATAATAGACGCCCCTGAAATCTGGCAGGCGACCTCGTATTCACCGAAGGTAGGCTCAATGATAAGGACGGAATCCCCACGACCGAAGTAGGCGAGAGCCGCCAGGCGTATCAACTCCACGGAGCCGCTGCCAACGATGATGTTCTCCTCACTCACCCCCAGTTTATCCGCCAGCAAACGCCTGAGTTCGCCAGCCCTGGAGTCAGGGTAGCCGTTGATGTCCGCCTTGCTTATAGCTTCTTTAATCCCCGGCGGCGGACCGAAGGGGTTCAGATTGGCACTGAAGTCAACGACCTCCTCAGGGGCAATACCCAGCGCCTCAAGCTCGGCGTAATCTATGCCGCCATGAGGAGAGGACTTCGTATTCTGCGCCTCAAACCTGGGCGTTAAAGACAAACTTCATCACCTCCACAACTAGGCAAAACCCACCCCAGAGCAGGCTAGATACCACCATCAGCCTTAAGGCAGGGGGTATGAGCCGGGGGGAGAGGGGGTTATTGGCATTACCCAGACGGTAATGCCCCACCTTCTCCAGCCGGGTCCTTAGGGCACCGGCAGCAGCGCTCATCGGCCAGCCAGCATTGATACTCTCGGTCCTGGCGTGGTCACGGAGCATAACCCGCCACGCCCTCTTGCCACCCATCCCCCACAAATAGGCAGCCGCCACCAGCACCAGTCCCGAAAGCCGTGCCGGGATGAAATTTAACACATCATCCAGCCTTGCCGCAAACTTCCCCAGATATTCGTATTTACCGTGATAGCCAATCATAGCGTCAATGGTATTCACCACCCGGTAGCCTATAGCCCCGGGCACACCAAAAAGGAGAAAAAAGAAAAGGGGGGAGATGACGCTATCGCTGGTGTTCTCCGCCACCGATTCTATCGTCGCCGATACCAGATGCGGCTCATCAAGCCGCCTGGTGTCCCGGCTGACCAGAGCCTTCACCTCAACCCTCGCCCTGCCCAGCTTGCCGCCCTCAAGAAGCTGTTTAATCTTTAAAGCCGAGCGGCGTAGCTCTTTTATGGAAAAGGTGGACTTAAGCAAAAAGGCGGCAACCAGAATATAGGCTATCGTGTTCAGCCCGTGGAGATAGGAAAGGAGAAAATAAGCCGGCAGAACAAAGATGGCCAAGACCAATACCACCACCGCCACCCCGTAGACAAGCTGAGCCCAATTCTTACGGCGGGGGGAAATCCTCAGCCCCAGGGAAGTGAGCTTCCCCATCCAGACCACGGGGTGCAGGGGGCGGGGGAACTCCCCAATACTCAGGTCAATAGCCAGCGCCAGGAGCAGAATGATTATGCCTTCCATTTTTTCTCAGGGCACCAGATTTTTCCAGCGGTAACCTCAATTTTCCCCAGCCTGGTATTGATGAGAAACATATCAATCTTTTCTTCCCCACTATCGGTATCAATAACAAAGCGTAGGCTCCTGAAATCCGAAGGCGTCCCTCTAATACAATCCCTCTTTTTTATACACGCTCCAGGATGGCCTTCCTTGTTGTTGCGCTCGGTGCAGAAAAGCTTACTTTTCCTGCCCCTCTTGATTAGATTCAGCGTCGGGGCGTCCGGTAGTCCGTGCTTCTGCCCCACAGAAATAATGCTGTATTCGGGATTAATAATCTTGAAAGCGGCTTCATCAACTCCGTTAGCACTGCCATGGTGAGGCACCTTTAACACCCTAGCCGATAGCTTCTTCTTCGCCTGAGGCATATGCCTCATCATCTCCCAGCTTTCCTCCTCGGCGTCTCCGGTGAGGAGAAAGCTCCACCCCCCTGAGACAGTATTTCCTGCCGGCGTTAGCTTAAAGACAATACTCTGGTTGTTGGCGTTGCGTTTGGCGATTTCCGCCATGCGCTCGGCGTTCATTGCCAGGATGCGGCGCAGGTCTTTCAGGGTCAGGCGCCCCCTGCCTCCGGATAGTGTCTGCTTGTAGGGGAGATTGCTCATGCTCAAAGCCATCGTCTGTATAGCGCTATCCAGAATCTGTACGTCCGGCGCCATGAACTCAAGCCTGAAACCGTCAAAAATATCGAGAGGGGGCATGTCCTGGAGGGAGGGGTAGTAGATATTATCGGCATCAATGATGTGTTTTTGCATCAGCTCACTCAGCTCCTGGTTCTGGGCAACGCTCTGAATGATGAAGTCCATGGCTTGCAACTCGGTAGCCGAGGAGGGTGATATTTGAGCGCTCCCCTTTCTTAAGGGAGGAGCCCAGTCCGGGTCCGGCTTTGGCCCCCAATAATACCTGATGCACTTTTCCTTTCCCTTATTCCAGCTACCAGGCTTAGCGCTTTCCGATTTGAGTAAGTGCACCAGCCCGTTCACATGGTCTGCGTCAATGTGCGTTGCCACCAGCAGGTCTATGACCTCAACCTTCTCATGTTTAAGGTAGGCAGCCAGCCTCTTTGCCGCGTCGCGCTTTTCGCCACCGTCAACTACGATGCAGGCTTTCCTCCCCCCTTGGTTAAAGGTGACAACGGCACAGTCCCCATGAAAGACATCCAGAAAGGCTACATTCAAGAGCATGCCAGTCAAGCCCCCTTATCAGACCGTTTCAATCATCCTCAGGACATCAATCAGGCCTGCCCCCTGGAAGTACCTTTCTCGACCAAGGTCGGTGCAGGTCTGCATCAAAATCTTTTTCACTTCGTCCGGGCGCCCGACGAAGTCCGGCTTAATCGACAGGAACTGGGCAATCGCCGCCGAGACATGCGGAGTAGCCATACTGGTACCGCTCAATGCCACTTCCTTGCTTTTGGGGACAATGCTGGCAGAGTTTATCCTCTCCCCCGGTGCCACCACATCAGGCTTAAAGCGCCCGTCGCCGGTAGGTCCCTTGGAGGAGAAAAAGGAGATGCCGTACTTATGAGGAAGAGTCTTATGGGTGGAGCCTACGGTAATCACCTTTTCTGCGTTGCCGGGGTCGGATATCCCCATGTCCAGAAAGGTGGGGAAATAGTCCAGCTCGTTGCCGCCGCTTATGGTAGCCAGGGTCTTGTAGCCGTCGTTGCTGGCGGCGACACAGACAACCACCCCCGAATCCACCAGGCGATTCGCCTCCTCACATTCCGGTGAAAAGCCACACCCATAACTGCCAACCGGGACCGGGCCGCCCAGGCTCAGATTAGCCCCATGGATTACCAGGTGCCTCGCCTCAAAATTTATCTTCCTTATCAGGTACATAGCCTCTATAATCATGAAGGATGTACCGCCCTTTTTACCCAGCACCTTAAAATCGTAGAGCTTGGTCTTCGGTGCTATCTTGCGGATAATCCCGGCAACATGAGTGCCGTGTCCCACCGTGTCCTCGTAGGGCTCGTCGGTGAAATTGTAACTGTTATTCTTCACCACATGCGGCTCAGTCTTGAAATAGTCATGGTCAGCCTTGATGCCGGTATCAAGGACCGCCCAGCTTATCCCCTCCCCGCTGGCATTAAACAGCTGCAAAGCCGCTGAAGCCTTTATGGTGACTGAGGACTGGTCTACCATATGCATCATTTCCCTGTTGCGCCAGATTTTGAAGACCGCTTTCTCTTTTGCCAGCTTATCCACCTGCTGCTTAGTAAGGTTAGCCATAACATAGCGGTCGGTAGCCCGGCTACGTCTTACTCCCATGTCCTTCAATTTTTTGGTTATTTCTTCGGGCTTGTGCTCCCACCTGACGCCAATGATAACCTCCAATTTGCCTCCACCCTGTGCGGCAAAGGCCTCCCGCACCTCGGCGAGAACAACTGGCTCTTGCATGAATTTATCCTGTTGCATCGCAGACCTCCTTTCAGCCGTCTATCCCATTATACCACGCCAAGAAACTGCTTGATGACGTAAGTGCTAGGACTAAAGCGCCAGTAAAATAGGTACAAACGTAGGATTTGCCTATTGGCAAATATCGGCTATGCTATACCCGAGTGGTCTTAGGAGAGTAAAGATATGCCTGTGGTTATTAATAATCAGACCTATTACCGAACAAACGAGGTCTGCCGCATGCTCGGCATCAGCAAGAATACCCTCTTCCGATGGTTAAAGGACGGGGTATTTAGCGACGATGTTGAGTACCGGGACTGGCGGGGTTGGAGACTATTTACCGCGGCTCAAGTAGAGAACATTAAGGCAAAGACCAACCATGTACACACAGTAAGCCGGAAAAGCTAAGAGAAGGGACATATGAAAACAACGCAAGTCAAACAACCCACGGCAGGCAAGCTAGAAGAGGAACTGAATCTCAAGGCCCAGCTCCTGGATGCTGCCACCGACTCCATCTTTCTATACCGCACTGACGGCAGTCTTGTCTATGTAAATGAAGCTGCCTATAAATCACGGGGTTACGAGAAAGAAGAATTGATGGCAATGAACGGGTGGGACCTGGCTATCCCCGAACTTGCCCATCTGTTCAACTCACACGTAAAAGAAATCATAGACGAAGGGGAAGCCACCTTTGAAAGCGTCCATCGCCGCAAAGATGGGACTTCAATGCTGGTTGAAACCCATTCCCGCACTATTAAAGTAAACAGCGAAGACCTCATACTCAGCGTCTGCCGTAACGTCACCAAGCGCAAGCAGGCGGAGGAACTTGCCACCACCCTCATTCACAGCGCCCAGATTGGCGTCTATTTGGTCCAGGACGGAATGTTCGAAATAATCAACCCGCAGATTATGGAGATACTAGGCCTCACCCAAGAAGAGTTGCTGGGTAGAAATGCCCTCAGCCTGGTACACCCCGAAGACAGAGAAATGGTAAGAGAAAACGCCATAAAAATGTTGAAGGGTAAGCGTCTGGAGCCTTATGAATTCAGGGTCTGTGACAAACAGGGTAATGTAAGGGTGGTTATGGAAGCGGTGGCTCCGATTACCTATAAAGGAAAGCGGGCAGCCCTGGGGAATTTCATGGATATCACCGAGCGCAAGCAGGCGGAGGAGGCGCTAAGGGAGAGCCAGGAACAGCTAAAGAAAATGTTTGAGTCCGTAACCGATGGGATATCGGTTATTGATTTGAATGGTGTCATCACCGAAGTGAACCAGAGAATGGTGGAGATACATGAGTTTGATTCTAAGGATGACATTGTGGGAAAAAACGCCATGGAACTTGTTGTCCCCCGCGAATACGAGAGGATAGCCGCCAACATGAAGCAAGCGATAAAGCAGGGAAAGGTTAGCGGCGTGGAATACACCCTGCTTAAAGCTAATGGCACCGAGTTTCCCGCTGAGTTAAGTACCAGCGTGCTAAGGGATGCTTCAGGCAATGCCGTCGGGCACATAACAATCGTGAGGGACATCACCGAGCGCAAGGGAATGCAGGAGCAACTTATGTTGACCGACCGGCTCGCTTCCATTGGCGAGCTAGCCTCCGGTATCGCTCACGAGCTTAACAACCCCCTGACAAGCGTTATCGGCTTCTCCCAGCTGCTCATGGAGAGGGATATCGCCGATGATTTCAAGGAAGATTTGAAACTTGTCCACAGCGAAGCCCAGCGTGCTGCCGGCATAGTCAAAAACCTCCTCACCTTTGCCCGAAAACATGCACCGGTGAAACAGCTGACCCAGATAAATAGCGTTATCGAGGACGTGCTGAGATTACGCGCCTATGAACAAAAGGTGAGCAACATTGAGATCGGCAGACAGTTTGCCACTGACCTCCCCGAAGTTATGGTTGACCATTTCCTGATAAGGCAGGTCTTCCTCAACCTCGTCATCAACGCCGAATATTTCATGGCTGCGGAACACAATAAGGGCATGCTAACCATTACTACTGAAAGAGCTGACAATACGATCAGGATTTCAATTGCTGATGACGGCCCGGGTATTTCAAGGGAAAACCTGAGCCGAATATTCAACCCTTTCTTTACCACCAAGGAAGTGGGCAAAGGAACCGGGCTCGGTTTGAGCATCTGCCACGGAATAGTGGCTGAGCATGGCGGTAGTCTACACGCCAGAAGCCAGCTGGGTAAGGGAGCCACGTTTGTTGTCGAACTACCTATTGACGGTTCTGAACCCCAAGGAGGAGGCGACCATGGTACAATCTAACAGCAGCGGAAAAACTATCCTAGTAGTTGAAGATGAACCAGTTATCGCTCAAGTCTGCTCGAGGACACTCAGCGCTGAAGGGTTCCAGGTGGAAGTTGCGGTAAACGGGAGGGCTGCTCTGGACATGCTGGACAAAAAGGAGTATGACCTCTGCATCGTTGACATCAGAACGCCATCGATGAGCGGCATCGAACTCTACGAGCACTTAGAGAAGGAGCACCCGGTGATGACCAAGAGGGTTATATTCAGTACCGGGGATGTGATGAGTGGCAATACCAAGGAATTCTTGGAAAAGACCAACCGACCGTATCTACCCAAGCCATTCACTCCTGATGAACTAAGAACACTAGTGAAAACGACTTTGGGCACAAAGGTCTAAATACTCCAAGCCGTACCAAGTAGTCCAAGAGTAGATAGAGGTTGAAAAGCGATATGGATACATTAAACCAACAGGAAGCAGTACTCGTCATTGATGACGAAGCAGTAATTAGAAGGCTTCTTTGCCAGAAACTATCAAGCGAAGGCTACACATGCAAGGAAGCGGCTACCGCCGAGGAGTTCTTCGACAAGCTGAAGAGCAACCAGGTTGGGCTGGCGATTCTGGATATAAAGATGCCGGGAAAATCGGGAATCGAGATCCTTCCGGAAGTAAAGGCCGCCTACCCTGACACCGCGGTCATCATGGCTACAGCGGTTACCGAACTCAGTGTTGCCATCCAGTGTATAAAGCAAGGAGCCGATGATTATATCTGCAAGCCCTTTAACCTAGACGAGGTTAGCCTGAGCGTCAAAGGCGCTCTTGAGAAAAGACAACTGCAGCTTAAAATTAGAGAGTACCAGCACCATCTGGAAGAGAAGATTGAGGAGCAGACGAGAGAGATCCGAAAGATTTTCCTCGGTGCCATTGAGGCGCTGGTCTTTGCCCTGGAAGCTAAAGACAAGTACACCGCCGGTCATTCGCGCCGGGTGACCGATATTGCCGTGGCCATAGGCGAGGCACTCAATCTGCCGGCAAGTGACATGGAAGACCTGCGCTGGGGTAGCTTGCTCCATGACGTGGGTAAGATTGCGGTTGACCAACTCATTCAAAATAAGCCCGGCAAACTGACCCGCGAGGAATACGAGCACATTATGATTCATGCCCAGGTGGGGGCTGGTATTGTCAGGCCGGTGACTAATGGGAAGGTGGTGGAGATGATTGAGCACCACCACGACCATTATAACGGCACTGGACTTCATCAAGTTGTTAAAGGTAATGAAATACCACTGGCGGCCAGAATCCTGGCGGTGGCTGACGCCTTTGATGCCATGACCTCGGAACGTCCCTACCGCTCAGCCATGTCTAAAAAGGAAGCTATAGACGAAATCAAGCGCTGCAATGGCACTCAGTTCGACCCGGATGTGGTCACCGCTTTCTTTAAGACGTCCATAGCTGAAACAGTGCCGACAGAGGCCTGAAATAAGGGGGCCTGATACAGATGGCCGAAACAAATAAAAAGAAAGTACTTATTGTAGATGACGAACCAGGCGTTAGGCAACTGGTAAACAGAATACTGAGCAAGAGCTATGCCGTCATCGAGGCACAAGATGGCGCCGAGGCAGTAGACGTGACCCGCAGCCAAAAACCGGATATCATTCTGATGGACATGATGATGCCAAAGGTGGACGGCCTTACTGCCTGCTACGTAATTAAGAAGGACGAGGCTACCAAGGAAATCCCTGTGGTCATGATCACAGCTGTAGGCTATGACCTCAATAAGAGGCTCAGCCAGGATATCATGGGTGCCGACGGATATATAACCAAGCCCTTCACCCCCCAAGACCTGGAGGGTGCAATTGAGAAGTTCTTCAGCGCAAACTCAAAGAAAGCACCAACCCCGGAGAAAACCTCGGAGAAAAAGCCGCCACAGAAGGCTCGCTCCCGACATTCATAACCAACCTCACCTCACTGCCTAGTTGCACTTTACAGCGAAGCCAACCCTTTGGCGCTAATGACCGGCTACGTTTCTTTTATTATCCCTTATAGTTTTAGCCCCTTTGCTACTAATTTCCCCAACTTCGGGTCGGCTTTAGTAAAGTTCTCAACCGCCCGTTTCCGTATCGGTTTGTCAACATTCATAAGGTCGGCGATGAGGTTATCTACCACGTGTTCCTGGTCCATCTTGCTAAGGGAACGATACCTCTCTCCGGCCTGGGCAAAATCGTTCTTTAGTCTTATTTTACGGCGAGTTACTTCACCCTCTAGCTTATATAGCCGCGGCTTGCCCTCCTCGGCAGCCTCTCCAGGCATACCGCTACCCAGACTGTTCGGCTCATAATTGACCGGGCCGCTGAACCGACCGAACTGCATAGACCCATCACGCTGGTTATTGTCGACCGGCACTATAGACCTGTTAACGGCGAGCTGGAGGTAGTTGGCTCCGAGCCGATGGCGTTGAGTGTCAGCATATGAGAATGTTCTGCCCTGCAGCAGCTTATCAGCGGAGAACTCAACTCCGGGAACAAGGCTGGCGGGACAGAAAGCCGCTTGCTCCACCTCGGCGAAGAAGTTTCCGGGATTACGGTTAAGTATCATCTTGCCCACCGGCATCAGCGGGAACTTTTTCTCAGGCCAGGTCTTGGTGGCGTCCAGCGGGTCGAAGTTCTGTTTCAATTCGTCGGCAATATTCATTATCTGTACGTTAAGCTCGTACTCAACCTTTTCGCCTCTGGCGAGAGCATCGTGCAGGTCGCGGACAAGATAATCCGGGTCAACCCCGGCTAGATGGGTGGCTTCATGGCGGTCAAGGTTATGTACACCCAGTTTGGGCTTCCAGTGGTATTTGATATATACCGCCTTGCCTGCAGCGTTTACCCACACGTAGGTGTTGACGCCGAAACCCTCCTGCATCCGATAGCTCTTCGGTGTGCCACGATCAGAAAAGAGCCAGGTAATCATGTGGGTCGATTCCGGTGTCAGGGATATGAAGTCCCAAAAGCGGCTATGCGCCGACGAGGCTGACGGTATATTGGTATCCGGTGCGCCCTTGAAGGCGTGAACCATATCGGGGAATTTGACGGAGTCCCGGATGAAAAACACGGGCAGGTTATTCCCCACCAGGTCGTAGTTGCCATCCTCGGTATAGAACTTGACGGCAAAGCCACGGGGGTCTCGTACCGTATCCGCCGAGCCCCGACCTCCGACGACGGTGGAAAACCGCACGAATACGGGGGTCTTTTTCTTCGGGTCCTGGAGGAATTCTGCCTTGGTATAAGGCTTCATGCTCTTGTAGACCTGAAAGTAGCCGTGAGCTCCGGCCCCTTTGGCATGGACAACCCTCTCCGGAATGCGTTCCCTGTCAAAGTGAGCCATTTTCTCAATGAACTGGACGTCCTGCAATAAAACCGGACCGCGTTCGCCGACCGTTAATGAGCTCTGGTTATCGGTAACCGGCACGCCTTGATTCGTTGTCAGATGTCTTTTCTTCATGATAGCCCTCCTTTCTCATGAATTTCCTTTCTGGTGTTAGAAGCCTCCGGTTGATGAATTTTTTTATAGATTCATACCACCTCCCTCCACATTTTCTGGTAGCGAATGACTAAAAGATGCCACAAAGGCTTGAACATGGATAAAATCATGAAAGGTGCGATGAGACCGAGGTAATACGAGTCTGGCTACGGGAGATTGTACTTCCTGTGGCATGGCTCAGGTGCTCCATCCCTCGTTGCTATTCTTATTATAGCCTTAGAGACGCTATGCGCGCAATAACGTGGGGAAATGGCACAACCCAGCCAAAAGCTCAACCATTTGGCGCTAGTGACTGGCTACGGTACACAATATAGTTAATCTTACCACAGTGTGGGCACTTGATGGTGGGCAAGGGGAAATTGGGGGGTATCCTCAGGGTGGTGCCGCAATCGCAGGGGATGGTCTCGTAGTTGTTCAATCGCCATACCAGCCCCGATGTTTCTCGGGCGCGTTCTATCCTCTGCGGGAAATCTTCCACAGGCTTTGCCTCCGCTGATGGCGCACGCAAAGCCATGGGTTTGGCACCATCCAGAGCCAGAGCGGTGGCGGGAATAACTCCCACCCCACCCTTTGCCTGCCGATAAGCTTGCTCGTAGTCAGTGAGGGAAGCACCACCCATGGCACGCAGGATGCGGACCCTCTCGGCTACAGGCGGGTGAGTGCTGGTCAGGCTCTGAAGGGAAATGCCCTTTTTACGGAAGGGGTTGACGATGTACATTGGGGCGGTGGCTTTATTGGCCCCTCTAACGCTGGTGCCTGAGGTAGCCAGCTTCTCCAGGGCTGAGGCCAGCCCTTCCGGGTACCGGGTGTAAAGGGCGGAGGAGGCATCGGCTAGGTACTCTCTCTTTCGGGAGACAGCGTAATAGATGAGCTGGGCGGCAATTGGCGCCAGTATCATCAGGACGACACCAACGAGAATAATTATTATCCCGAGTTGACCCCCTCCCCTGACAGAGCTTCTCCTGCCAGCGCCAGCAAAAAACATAAACCGGGAGGCATACCAGGCTAAAATAACAATGCTTCCCAGGAGCACGCTCACCATCACCATGAGGAGAACATCCCGGTTCTTGATGTGGGCGATTTCATGGCCGATTACCCCCTGGAGTTCATCGCGGTTGAGTTTTTGCAGCAGCCCGGAGGTGATAGCCACACTGGCGCGGTTGGGGCTCCGGCCGGTTGCGAAGGCGTTCAGGGCGGGGTCGTCAATGATGTAGATGTCAGGCATCTTCTCCAGCCCGGAGGCAATCTTCATCTCCTCAACAATGTTATAGAGGCGGGGGTTGTCAGAGGGCTTTATTTTTCTGGCGCCTGAAATCCCCAGCAGGATGCTGTCCCCCTGGAAGAAGGCTACCAGGTTCATCATTCCCCAGATAATCAGGGCAATAACAACACCCCCGACAGCGCTATCAAAAAAAATGAGGCCCAGAAAATAGCCGAGCGCCAGCAGCAAGGCGCCCATCAGGACTACCAGCACCACCGACCTTAGCCGGTTAGAACGTACCTGTTCCCACATCGGTTATTTATCCCCCATTAGCCGAAGCTGACCTTGGGTACTTCTCTCTCCTCAGCTACTTTAATCTCAAAGAATTCGCCCCCTCTGAAACCGGTCATAGCGGCGACAATGTTGGAGGGAAACATCTGGGTCTGGTTGTTATAATTCAGGACTGAATCGTTGTAGTACTGGCGGGAGAAGCTTATCTTGTTCTCGGTTGAAGTCAACTCTTCCTGAAGCGCCAGGAAGTTTTCGTTGGCTTTGAGGTTGGGGTATCTTTCCACCACCGCCAGCAGGCGGGCAAGGGCACTGCTAAGCTCACCCTCTACCTTGCCCCGTTCGCCGGCTCCGGCTGAAACCGCCTTCATGGCAAGATTCCGAGCCTTGGTTACCGCTTCCAGCGTCTCCCTTTCATGCTTCATGTAGCCTTTAACCGTCTCAATCAGGTTAGGGATGAGGTCATGCCGCCGTTTAAGCTGGACATCTATCTGCGCCCAGGCGTTCTTGACTTGATTGCGCAGCCGGACAAGACCGTTAAAGATAGCCGCAAAGATAATAATAAGAACAACGACAATGCCAACAATAACCCAAACTGCAAGCATCTTTGCACCTCCTTATTTAATACTTGTCGGCGCCGGTCTACTCCCGCGCCTGAAATACCTCTTTCAGAAAATCCTCGACCTGTTGGCGCGAACCCGCTTTTTTAGCGGGCTTGCCCGGTAATTGCTTCATCAACTCACCAATCTCACCACCGTCAAACCACAGCCCGTCTGAATCCGGGCAGATATCAATGAGTATATTAGGCTTGCCGCCTATGTGTACCTTTTTCATCGCCTGAGTGCAAATGGGGCACCTTCGCTTCTTCTCCGCTGTTTTCGCCTCGGCGGCATTGAGTATTTTACTGACGAACCTGTCCCGTTTCTCCAGATTGAGGGAGTCCAGAAAAAGCTCCAGTTCTCCGGAATCAAACCACGCCCCGTAACACGCCGGGCAATAATCAAGTTCAATCTTCTTATACTCAACCACTATCATGGGACTCTTACAAGCCGGACATATCATCGTCTTCAAACCTAATTGGTAGCGCATACCGGATTCGAACCGGTGATCTCCTCCTTGAGAGGGAGGTGTCCTAAACCCCTAGACGAATGCGCCACCCAAAAGCTGGGCCCAAAAGCTGGGGAAGAAGGATTCGAACCTTCCCTTACGGATCCAGAGTCCGCCGTCCTACCACTAGACGATTCCCCAGCGCACCAAAATTGTAGCATACAGCCTCACCTATGGCAATAAGACAAACAATTTGACATAGCTGGCTTGCCCCTTTATGCTAAAATTAAGAAGGGAAGACATGGCTAACTTAGGCAAGCTGCAAAAAACCATGGGCGTCAAGTTTAAAGACCGCTCTCTATTGGAGCAAGCCCTGGTTCACAGCTCCTATATCAATGAGAACCCCACTTTCGCCCTGGATTCCAACGAAAGGCTTGAGTTTCTGGGCGATGCTGTCCTGGGCTTTATCATCGCCGAAGAGCTATATCAGCGCTTTCCCCACTTCGATGAAGGGGAGATGACCAGACTCCGCTCCTCCGTGGTGCGCCGGGACGCTCTAGCCCGCACGGCAAAGGCTATCAAGCTAGGCGATTACCTCTATTTGGGAAGGGGGGAGGAGGCAAGCGGGGGACGGCGTAAGCCGGCTAACCTGGCCAGCGCCCTAGAAGCGATAATCGCCGCTATCTTTCTTGACCGGGGTTTGAAGGTAGCCAGAAAATTTATCCTGAGAGCGACCAGACAAGGACTAAATAAAGGGGCGGAGGCAGATTATAAATCGCGGCTCCAGGAGCTCCTGCAGGCAAGGCAGCAGCCAAAACCCGCCTACAAGGTAACAGCGGTAGCGGGACCAGCCCACGACCGAACCTTCACCGTTCAGGTAAGGGTAGGCAATAAAGTAATGGGCAGGGGGTCAGGCAAAAGTAAAAAGGCGGCAGAGACCGAAGCCGCCCGCTCCGCCCTAGCCAAACTTCCAGCCAACTTTACACCGTAATTACTCTCTGCTAAACTTTAATTAACCATGCCCAAGTAGAGGTGCGACCATGGGAAGACGAGATTACAGGCGGCGAGAAAAGAAGAAGTCCAAGAAAGACACCAAGAAAATAACCACCACCATCCTTCCCCCTCCGGTAGAGGTAGAAGTAATCAAAAAGGTAAGGAAGGAAGAGGAAGAGGAGGAGCCAGGGATATAGCTGCCTATCAAAAGCTCCACGAGAGTGGGGAGTTAAAAACCCGGGCGGAGCAAGCCAGGGCAATACTGGAGGAGTGCCGGCTCTGCCCCCGCCGGTGCCAGGTCAACCGCCGAGCGGGGAAAAGTGGGGAGTGCCAGGTTACCACCGAGGTCATGGTCTCAAGCTACGGTCCCCACTTCGGCGAGGAAGCGCCCCTGGTGGGCACAAACGGCTCAGGGACAATCTTCTTCACCTACTGCAACCTGCACTGCCTTTTCTGCCAGAACTACACCATAAGCCAGCTCGGCGAGGGAAGCCCGGTAAACAGCGAACAGCTAGCCGGCATGATGCTCTCCCTCCAATCTAAAGGCTGCCACAACATAAACCTGGTCAGCCCCACCCATGTCGTGCCCTATATCCTGGAAGCCCTGGAGCTGGCAGCAAGCAACGGGCTCTACCTGCCCCTTGTTTATAACACCGGCGGCTATGACGCCCTAGAAACCCTAAAGCTGCTGGACGGCGTTGTTGACATCTATATGCCGGATATGAAGTATTCTGACGAAAAAATAGCCGAGGAGCTATCGGGGATAAAGAACTACCCCGAAATAAACAGGGCGGCGGTCAAGGAGATGCACCGCCAGGTTGGTGACCTCCAACTGGATAAGCAGGGCGTAGCCCGGCGCGGTCTCCTGGTGCGCCACCTGGTGCTACCCGAGGGGCTGGCCGGGACTGAGGAGGTGGTAAAATTCCTCGCCCGGGAAATCTCCACCGATACCTACCTGAACATTATGGCCCAGTACCACCCCTGCCATAAAGCCTTTGACATGCCCAGGCTCGCCCAGCCCTTGCCCAAGGATGAGTTCAACGAAGCTATTAGCCTGGCTCACGAGCAAGGTCTATATAGACTGGATAAAGAAGAATTTCCGCTGAGGTTCATCCTGAGATAAGGCGATGGAAGGTAAAGAGCTAGCTTCGCTCAAGGCTATAGTCCACGGCTACGTTCAGGGCGTCTTCTTCCGCGCCTTCGTCTCCCAGAGAGCCAGCGAGCTGGGCTTGAGCGGCTATGCGCGCAATCTGCCCACGGGTGCCGTAGAGGTTGTGGCGGAGGGAGAAAGGAAACAGCTGGAAAGGCTAATCAGCCATCTAAAGGCGGGACCGCCATCAGCCAGGGTGGAAAGGGTAGTTACCAACTGGTCAGAATATACCGGAAAGTACGCCGACTTCGGCGTAAGGTATTAGCCCTCCAGCCCGACCCTAGCCCCCTTGATTAAATCAAGGTAGTCCGTCTTAAGCTCCAGCATCTCCGAAGCCTCCCCATCTACCTCGTAGGGCTCGCCGACAAAAACCTTGCCATAATCTTCAACCTCACCCTGAGTGGGGTTGCTCCGGCTGATAAACTTCTGGCGGGCTTCAATAATCCCGAGGTCAAAGGGGAGGGTAAAATAGAGGTCAGCTATCGCCTTGTTTATCCCCAGGCCGTATAAATCCTTCCACCCCCGTTTTGACCTGCCATACTTACTGCTCGGCAACACCCCGAGCAGGTTCATTATGCTGAGGCTTCCGCTACCCTTAATCACCTTTAACGGGGTCGTCGTTATCAGGTAGTCGCAGGACAGGATAACATTAGGCACCCAGAAGGTAGGCATAGCCAGGGGCTTGGGTAGAGGATTATCCACCTCCACCCAGACACAGTCCTTCACATCCATGGTCAAAACCCGGGGGAAATCATAGCCCAGGCTCTTGTATATCGGCAACACCGGGTCGCTGCGGGGGGTACCCTCCAGAATCAGAATATCGGCATCGCTAATCCGCCTGATACCATCTATTATCGCCGATAGCATAGCCGGGCTGGTAGTCACCGGATATGACACCGGGTAGGCGGCATTAGGTTTAATCAAAACGCGCCGTGCCCTGGATATTACCGGCGGTGGTTCAAAGACAAACCCCGAAGCATCAAATATCAATCTCTTCACCCCAGTCCAGCATCATTACCTTAACCACATCCCCCCGCTTCACCCCGGGCTTATCCTCGGGGACAATCACCAGCCCGTTGGCTAAAGCCATAGAGGTCAGAATCCCTGAGCCCTGGGGGCCGGTAAGCCGGGCAAGATACTTATCGCCGCGCTTTTCCACAATGGCCCGAGTGAAGACACGCCGCCCGTCGGTATTCTCAATTTCTTCCTCAATCACCGCCTCAATGATGGGCTTAGTCAGGTTCTTCCTACCCATCATCTTGAGGAGAGCCGGGCGGGCAAACAGCTCAAAGTTAATCATGGCGCTTACCGGATTACCGGCAAGACCGAAGAAGGGTATATTTCTGCCCCCCTCACCCTTGAGCACGCCGAAGGTCAGTGGTTTCCCCGGCTTCTCCCTGACCTGCCAGAAGACAACCTCACCCTGTTTAGCCAGAACCCCCCTCACCCTGTCATAATCACCGAGGGAGACACCGCCGGAGGTTATCACTATATCAGCATTCTGCCCAAGATTAAGCTTAGCCACGAGAGAGTCCTCATTGTCTGAGGCTATCCCCAGTATCATGGGAACACCACCATAACGCAGGACGAGGGCAGCCAGGCTATAGCTATTACTGTTATATATCTTGCCCTCAGGCTGGGGCTGAGTAACTTCCACTAGTTCGTCCCCGGTGGCTAAAATAGCCACCATCGGGCGGCGGATAACCATCACCTTACTCAGACCCAGCGAAGCCAGGACACCGACCTCCGCCGGTCTGATTACTGTCCCCTTCTTCAGTACCAGTGAGCCGGCTTTAATATCCTCCCCCGCCCGCCGTACTTCCAGGCCCAGCTCCACCTCAACGAGGATGCCTATTTCCCGCGGAGTGCCCTCGCGCTCCGTCTCATCGGTATCCTCAAACTTCACCACCGCATCAGCACCCCTGGGTATTGGCGCCCCGGTCATAATCCGGGTAGCCTCACCCGCTTTTACCTCGCGCCTCGGGGTGGCACCGGCGGTGACAGTTTCAATAACGCGGAGAAGGCGAGGCGACTTTGGGCTGGCACCACGGGTATCCGCTGACCTGACGGCGTAGCCGTCCATGGCTGAATTGTCCTGCGGGGGGATGTTAATCGGGGAGGATATATCCTCAGCCAGTACCTGCCCCAGACAGCCCAGAACGGGGCTTTCCTCAGCCTCAAGAACGTCTACGCGCTCAAGGACTTTCTCCAGAGCCTCTTCAACGCTTATCACTGCTTATCTCCTTTGCCAGTCGTTGCGCCATCTCCAGGTCAGCCTCAGTATTAACGTTAAAAAAGCTCAGGTGCTTAGGGTCAAAGCGCTCAATCTCATCAGCCTCTACATATCTGACCTTAACCAATTCAAAAAGCGCCCTCACCCTTATCTCGCCCTGCTTAAGCAGCCGTTCAATAGGAGCCAGGCAATTTCTTGAGTAAACGGCGTGAAGCGGCTCAACCAGCTCACCCACGCGGGGAACAACAAGGTCAAAGCCTGGCGAAAGCTGCACCATATATTGCAGCAGGGCTTGGTTCAGGAAGGGCATATCGCAGGCGACAACAAGGTTATAAAACGTGTTTGATGTGGCAAGTCCAGCATGGAGACCGCCTAAGGCACCTTTGCCGGGATAGATGTCAGTTACTATTCTAAGCCTCGGGTAATCAGTAAATTGAGGGAGTGACTTCCCACTAGCAACAACTACAACAATATTGCTGTTAAAGGAGCCTAGTTGGGATACTACCCGCTGGAGCAAATTACTATCGCCAATAACCTCCAGAATCTTGTCCCGTCCCAAGCGCAAGCCCTTGCCACCAGCAAGAACAATACAACCTATATCCAAATTTGCGATTCTGGCTCCCCTAGCCTCACCCCCCATATCCTATTATACCACCATAGTCAATAACCTGAAGCCCCTCTAATACTCCCTATCACGCCCCCCTTTTTTTAACAAGTGCCTTACTTCCCACCCTGCCCACCCAAAAAGGTTTCACCTCTTTACAATCTCCTTGCCCCACCCCCTGATATAGAAAGAAAAGCCCTGTCCTCTTAAACTCCCCCATCAAAGCGAGGGATTAGAAGCAAACGCCCTTATGGTGGGGATAAGCCGCAAAGCCTAATGGGCGGGAGTACCCACTCCACAACAAGCCGCAGACGCCCTGAGGGCGGGAGGGTGGGAAAGAAGAGATAAGCTAAAGCGCCGGTTTCAGGACTATGATTTGGCTGGAGGGCGGCAGCTCTTCCCGTTTGAATTCAACCTCACTTGAGTCCTGCCGGCTGACATTATCCTTACCCCCTAAGAACTCATCCACCCCAAAAATACCGGGGATGCCCTTCTCCGTCTTATAGTGCATAGGCATAACTACCCTCGGCTTCAACTGGTTACAGACCTGGCTGGCAGCCCTGGCGTCAATAGTATAATAACCACCTACGGGGATAAGCAGTATATCTACATCGCCCATCTCCTTCACCTGCCTATCATCAAGCAGGTGACCCAGGTCACCGAGGTGACACACCCTCATCCCGTCCACCTCAAAGCAGAATATGGTGTTGTTACCCCTCATCCTGCCCCTCGCTTCATCATGATAGCTGGCGATACCGTTAAACTCCATCCCCTTAACCGCTACCCTGCCCGCCCCCTTAACCACCTCGGGATTACCCCTCACCGCAGCCGGGTTACAATGGTCAAGGTGCTCATGGCTTATAGTAACGATATCCGCTGATTCTTTTATCTCCCCGTAGGTCAGTCCAGGACTTCTGGTATAGGGGTCGGTTATTATCTTCAGCCCCTCCTCTGAGGTGATAACAAATGCCGAGTGCCCCAGGTATTTAACCTTCATAATCAACCACCCCCTCTTCAGCACCCAGAAAAATCTTCGATTTCCCTGGGGGCCCGCTTTTTATTTGGCGAGGGAGAGGGCAAGGTTGGCCAGGGTGCGCACCGCCACCCCGGTTGCCCCCTTCGCGATGTAGCCCCGCTCTTTTTCACTGAGGCTGGTGCCGGCAATATCAAGGTGGACCCAGGGGGTATTGCCCACAAACTCAGCCAGGAAATGGGCAGCGGTGATAGCCCCTCCCCACTTACCACCAACATTCTTAATATCGGCAACCTCGCTTTTTAGTTGCTCTTTAGCCTGCTCATACATCGGCAACTGCCACATAAGCTCCCCGGCAGTAGCACTGGCGATAATCAGCTTGTCCACCAGCCCCTGGTTATTACCAAAAACACCGCTGCAATCATCACCGAGGGCGACACGGCAGGAGCCGGTCAGTGTTGCCACATCAACGATACGCCTGGCACCGAGCTTACCGGCATAGCTTAAGGCATCAGCCAGGATTAACCGCCCCTCGGCGTCAGTGGATATAATCTCGATTGTCTTGCCGTTCATTGCCCTCAGCACATCGCCCGGTTTTAATGCCTCACCGCCGGGAAGGTTCTCCGCGCAGGGGACAATCGCCACCGCATTGAGCTTGGGCTTGAGCTGGGCGATGGCGCTTATGGCCGCCATAACCGCCGCCCCACCCGCCATATCACCCTTCATCTCCCCCATCCCCTCCGATGGCTTTATGGAAATACCACCGGAATCAAAGGTTATCCCCTTGCCCACCAGGGCTAGGTCAACCTGGGACGAAGCAACCCCGCGATAACGGAGGACAATAAATTTCGGCGGTTGCTGGCTCCCCTGGGTCACCCCCAAAAGCGCCCCCATGCCCAGCTTCCGCATCTGCCCCCGCTCCAGGACCTCAAGCTTAAGGCCGTAGCTCTTAGCCAGCCTAGCCGCCGTCTTTGCCATATTAGACGGCGTCATGTAGTTAGCCGGCTCATTTATCATGTCGCGAGCCAGATTGGTAGCTTCCGCCAGAACCCTGCCTTTTTCGCTGCCCTGCTTCGAAATAGTGAGCTTGGTCTTATCGGCTACGACGATGGTAAGCCGCTTGAGCTCACCATGCTCAGCTTCGCCGGTCATGTGCCGGCGGAAGGAGTAAGTGCCGAGCAAGGCACCCTCGGTCATTGCCTGGGCAATACCATCCAGGGCTAACCCGCCTGTCCCCAGGGCAGCAGCGGCGGCATCGCCAACCCCCTTCTGCTGCAGGAGACGGCAGGCTTCACCCACCGCCATCCGCACCCCGTCCAGAGACAAGTCCCCTTTCTTGCCCAGGCCGGTAACGGCAACCCTGGCTGCCGGCAGCCTACCCAGGCTATGAATAATAGTTATCTCACGGACCTTGCCCTTTATCTCACCCTGGCTGATGAGCTGAGAGACAGCCCCAGCTAAAGCCTTATCTACCACCGCCAGGTCACCATCGGGGCGCTTCACCCCCTCAAATATGCCCAGCATGATAGCCCCAGCCTCAGTCTGGGTAATATCACCAGCTATGACCTTAATCTCCATTTTCCTCTCCTTTTAGCGTCTCACCTCACGGACAACCTTGTCCAGCACCGGCGTAATATCCCTTGAGGTATCAACCGCATAATGGTTACGGCCTATCTTATCAACCGTTGACTTCATCTTCTGGTATACCGACCAGTCGGCATCTGAATTGCCCGGCGCACCGGCTCCCCCCACCCTGGACTTGAGCCTCTGGTATACCACCTCCGGCGGCGCCTCAACCCGCACCAGCACCAGCTTGACCTCCAGCCGCTCAGCGATATTATAGAGGCGCTCACGGTTCCGCTCTGATAAATTGGTGGCATCTAAAATAAGGGAAATCCCTTTTTTGAACAGACCTTCAATGAGGTGGTGCAGTGCCCGGAAAAGACGGGTGCTCTCCTCGGGGCTGTAACTTGGCGAGGGGAAAAGCGTCTTGCGTAAGGCGTCGCTTTCCAGGACAACAAAGCGCAGTCTCTCGGCTAATTTAGTGCAGAAGTAGCTTTTTCCTGTCCCGGGCAAGCCGCTGACGACGATAAAAGCGGGCTTGACCACCGGCTCGGGAAGCTTCCCCAAGCTATCGGCCAGTCGCCTTACATCAGAACTAAGCTGACTATCCCCCACACCACCAATTATAGAGTGTTTGCCTCATTTTGGCTAGATGGCTTTATCTTTTACTCTTCCGCCCGCGGTCGAAGAGAAAACCCTTCACACTCTTAGCCCTAGCCAGAGCCGGCATGGCCGTGGGGATAAACTTTATCAGTATTATCAAGCCGAGGACAACAGTGAAGATGATAAACGGTGTCGAGTGCATGCCCAGCCAGCTAATGAAAGGCAGAGAAAGCAGCCCGATGCCCATAGACAGGGCGACATTGCGGGTAATTATAAAGGGTATCAAGATTATAACGAAGAGGAAGGCTAAGCCCCATGGATACCCATAGAGGGGAAACAGGATGACCATGGAACCTATGGCCGCCCCCATACCCTTCCCCCCGCTGAATTTTAGCCAGACCATCCAGTTGTGACCAACCACCGATGCCAATGCCGCCGCCATTACCCAGGGCTGGGACACATCCAGCAGCCAGTAGGCTACGGCTACAGCGGCCGCCCCCTTGCACACGTCAACAATGCCCACCACCACCGCTGGGAGCAACCCCACCTCCCGGTAGACATTCAAGCCGCCAACGTTACCCCCGCCCAGCCGGCGAACGTCCTTGCCCGTAGCCACACGGGTGGCAAGATAGGCGGTGGGAATGGAACCAAGCAGATAGCCAAGGACTATGGCTATAACCCCTTTAACTATAATCTCAATACCCATTAATCCTCCTTATAAAAAGCAAGTCCCAGGGTGCCGGTGCCAACGGCATAGCCCATCACCGGGCTAAACTCGGTAATCCAGAGCTCGGCGCAATTGAATTCGGATGCCACCCGCTCCTTCAGCTTCTGGGCATCATCCGGGGCGTAGGCGTGCATCACCGCCACGTGGACCGGGCTTTGCCCCACCTTGTTTCTCATTATCTTGAGCATACGCCCTATGCCCCCCTCCTTGCTCCTTGATGCGCCGATAAAACGAATCAATCCTGAGGACGGAGGGGACATACCAAGCACTGGTTTGATATTAAGCATTGACGCCGCCTGGGCGGCTATCTTGGGTATGCGCCCGGTACGGTAAACATGTTTGATGGTATCCAGAGAGGCAAGCCAGCTAACCTTGTCCATCATCTCCTTTGCCGCCTTAAGTGCTTCAGCCAGGCTCTTGCCCGCCGCCGCTGCCTTAGCCGCCGCCAGGACAACAAAGCCTTCAGCAGCAGTAACCGTCTTGGAGTCCAGTATTTCTATGGAGAGATGGGGAAGTTCTTTCTCGACGTGCTCCTTTGCCTTATGAGCGGCATCATTGGCACCGCTAATTTTAGCCGAGAGGGTAATGCAAAGGATGTTTTTAGCCTGTTTAGCTGCTTCCTGGTAGGCATCAACGAAACTGCCGGGCGAGGCACCGGCTACCTGAAACGAATCCGGGTCTTTCAGAAAGAGCTCGTAAGCCTGGGAAGGGGTTATGTCCACCCAGTCCCGATAGAGCTTATCCCCGTAGCGAATGGGGATGGGGGCAATGACAATCTTATACTTATCGACCAGTTCCCTGGTGAGGCAAGCTATGCTGTCAGCAACAATAGCCACCTTAGCCGCCATAAAATACCCCCTTTATTCTTCAGAATAAAAGGCGAGTCCCAAGGTTCCGGTACCGGTGGCATAGCCCATCAGCGGGCTAAACTCGGAAATCCAGATTTCAGCACAGTTGAATGCAGACGCCACCCTCTCCTTTAGCTTCTCGGCTTCTTCCAGGGCATAGGCATGCATCACGGCTACGTGGACCGGTTTCTGCTCCACCCTGTCTCTCATCATCTTGAGCATCCGCTCTATGCCACCCTCCCTGCTCCTCACCGCCCCCTTAAAACGCACCACCCCTGAGGAAATAGTAAGCAGTGGTCTGATATTGAGCAGAGAACCTGCCCGGGCAGCTATCTTGGGTATGCGCCCGGAGCGGTAAACATAGCGGATGGTATCCAGAAAGGCAAAAAATGTAACCTTGCCCCTTATTTCCTCGGCGACCTTAACCACCTCAGCCAGGCTCTTGCCCGCTGCCGCCGCCCGAGCCGCCGCCAGGGCAACAAGACCCTCGGCGGCAGTAGCCATCTGAGAGTCCATCACCTCAATGGAAGTCTGGGGAAGCTCCGCCTTGACCTGCTCTTTGGATAGTTTGGCAACATCATGCGTATTACTTAATTTAGACGAAGCGGTAACGCAGAGGATATTTTTGATTCTTTTGCCTGCCTCGCGGAAAGCCTTAAGGTAGTCCCCGGGCGATGGCGCCGACGTGCTCCAGGACTCGGGAGCTTTTAAAAACAGCTCATATGCCTGTTTAGGGGTAATGTCCACCCAGTCCTTATAAACCTTACCAGCAAAGTGGATATTGAGAGGCACAATCTTAATCCGGTACTTCTCTACCAATTCCTTGGTGAGACAAGCCAGACTGTCAGTAACAACCGCTACCTTTTGCATAATAACCCTCCAGCGAAATAATAGCCTAAGCTGACTGCTAACCGGTATGCTTCAGCGTTCGTTCTACTAGCGCCGGACTGAGCAAAAGAAGCAACATTACCACAACCAGAACCAAAAGGGCAGGCAGACTGAGCCTACCCTCGGTATAATAAGTAATCATGGTTAAGGTTAGCAGTCCCGATACCACCAAGACCGAAACCCTTAACCAGCGCTTTCTCAGGCGAATAAACGTTGCCACCGTCAGGGCAAAGGCGAGGAAGGTCAGTCCAATCCAGGGGGCAAAATCCTCGATGCTCTGCAGCCAGTACCCCGGTAATTTATTTATCGGCTCAACCGCCATGAACCAGCCGATAATGGCCGGCACGGGAAGCAGCATCAGCGAGGTATATAGCCAGTCCCTCCTTATGGTCTTAACCGTAATGGAGTATAAAAGCCATAATGCCAGCGGCAGATAGATGACTATTGCCACCCAAGACCAGCCGTGGGGCAGATAGAGTAAGAGGAGACCAGCTGCCACCACCGGCAGTAGCGAGTAGCCCAGCCAGGGGAAAAGCCAGGCTGGCTTACCCCGCCACCAGCCATAGACCGCCATACTGAGGACCAGCACCAGCAAACCCAACAGCCAGCCAATACCCCGCCACCAGTTCACAAAAAACAACAACCCGAAAAGCACGTGGGGCATGGCGGCCATTAGCGCCTGAGTCCAGCTACCCTGGCTATGGGCTTCATATATCTGGCGGGCTAATAATTTAGCTGAGCCTAAAAGGGTGAGGCAGGTATTAGCCGCTTCCTCTTCCGAGAGGCCGTCTTCCTTCAACTCCTGGAACTCATCCTCAATATGCGTCTCCAGCTCCTGGATAACCTCGCTCTCCAGGGAGCGCTCAAGCCTCAGGTTCTCCTTGACGCTATCAAGGTAATTGTTCAGGGCAGTTACCACTTCTCCACCTCACGTCGGTCAGACGCCGGCTGAATAATCAGGTTCATGGCAACGAGAAAGTCCTGCCACTGGCCCCTCTCGGCGACCAGCCTGCGGAGCCCCTTTTCCGTAATGTGATAGTACCTTCGTTGCCGTCCGTTGGGCAGTGACTGCCATTCGCCACGGATTAAGCCCGACTCCTCCAGGCGGTGAAGGGCGGGGTAGAGGGTGCCTTCCTTAAACTTAAAGTAGCCCTGGCTTTTCCGCTCAAGCTCTTTAATAATCCAATAGCCATACATCGGTTGTCGCTCGATGAGGCAAAGAAGCAGGGAATCGATACTGCCTTTGATTAACTCTCGCCGTTGTGCCATCTAACCTACCTCGCTTATGATAACACCTAGTAACACTATGTATGGTAGCATATGACGGGGTTCTTGGCAATATGGCAATATCTAAGGGGGAGGCTCTTAGCGGGGGGAGAGCTTCCCCAGTATCAGGGTAGCATTAGTGCTACCGAAGCCGAAGGAGTTAGACAGGGCTATCTTCACCTCGGCTCTTCTGGCTTTGTTGGGCACGTAGTCAAGGTCGCACTCAGGGTCCGGGGATTCATAATTTATAGTCGGCGGGATAATACCGTGGTTAATAGTCAGCAGGCTGAATATCGCCTCCACCACCCCAGCACCAGCCCACATATGACCTATCATCGACTTATTGCTGCTAATCGGTATCTTTTGGCTCCGTCCCCCAAAGACACTCTTTATCGCCCGCGTCTCAGAGAGGTCATTAAGCACGGTTGATGTGCCGTGGGCGTTAATATAATCAATCTTATCAATAGACATACCGGCATCGTCAAGCGCCATCTTCATACAACCGGCGGCACCCCTGCCCTCAGGGTCGGGGGCGGTGATATGATAGGCATCACTGTTAAGCCCGTAGCCCAGCACCTCCCCATAAATCTTAGCCCCCCTACTTTGGGCGGACTCCAGTTCCTCCAGGATGACTACCCCCCCTCCCTCGCTGATGATAAAACCGTCGCGCTCTTTATCAAAGGGACGGCTTGCCTTCTCCGGCTCATCGTTTCTGGCGGTCATCACCTTTATTACATCCAGTCCGGCAAATATAAGCGGCCTGATAGCCGCCTCAGCCCCGCCGGCAATCATGGCGTCAACCTCACCCTTCTGGATAACCCGAAAGGCATTGCCGATAGCCTGCGTTCCCGAGGCACAGGCGGTCACCGTGCACATATTCGCCCCCCTGGCGCCGAATTCAATGGCAATCTGCCCCGCTGCCATATTGCACAGGAAACTGGGGACAAAGAAGGGGGTAATCTGACGGCGCTCACCCCTAATCAGCAGCTCGTGGTTCTTCTCTATACTTTCTATGCCGCCCATGGCTGTCCCCACCGATACCCCAACCCTCTCGCTATTTTTGTCATTTATGGAGAGCCCTGAATCCTCCAGCGCCATCCTGGTAGCCGCCAGGGCAAAATGGATAAAACGGTCTCCTCTCCTTACCAGCTTCTTATCAATAAAATCCGAGGGGTTAAAGTCTCTGACCTCCCCGGCAACCTGGGTGCGAAAATCGCTGGCATCAAAGTGGGTAACGGCGCTAACGCCCGATTTCCCGGCGCATAATGACTCCCAGCTTTTCTCCACCCCAATCCCCAGTGGGGTCACTGCTCCAAGGCCGGTTACTACTACCCTTCTCTTCACCTATTTCTCCCGCAGGCTATTCTTATCAATCTTGCCCTCGGCAGTTTTGGGCAGAGAGCCAACAAAGGTAATCTCTCTCGGCACCTTATAATTAGCCAGGCGCTCAAGGCAAAACTTCTTTATCTCCTGTTCCGTAGCCACTTCCCCCGTCCTTAACTTGATAAAAGCTCGGGGTGACTCCCCCCGCGCTTCGTCGGGGATACCCACCGCCGCCGCCTCAGCCACCTTGGGGTGGCTAGCCAGCACCTGCTCAATATCGCTGGGATAGATATTCTGCCCCTTAGCGATAACCATATCCTTCTTCCTGCCTGCCACCAGAAACAGCCGCCCTTCCTCATCCAGCTTGCCCATATCACCGGTATAGAGCCAGCCATTCTTTATCATTTCGGCAGTTGCCTGGGGATTGTTATAGTAGCCGTTCATTATCGGTCCCCTGACAACTATCTCACCCGGCTGGTCTGGCGGCAGCTCCCGACCATCATCATCAACTATCTTCAGCTCCCACCCGGGCAAAGCCTTCCCCACCGAGCCCGGCTTGCCGGCACCATCAGGGGACTGGCAGGTAACTTGAGCTGCGGACTCGGTCAAGCCCCAGAAATCAACCGCCGATAAGCCAAGGTGCTGCTTGATTTTCTGCCAGATATTAGGCGGCATAGCCGCTCCCGCCGTACCCCAGAGGCGGAGAGAGCTCAGGTCTTGGTGTATCCCCTCCGTCTCGGTGGCGTTAACTATCAGGGCATGAACGAAGGGCACCGCCATAAAAATGGTCGCCTTCTCCCGCTCAATAACCTCAAGGAGACTACCAACGGATAACCCGCCCAATATCACCACCGTGCTCCCCTTGGTGATTGCCGTCAGCAGTATTACCACCAAGCCAAAGGCATGATGCATGGGCAGAGCAAAAAGCACCACCACATCCTTATCCGTCTGCTGAAATCCATCGCCGGATATTGCCGCCTCCCTCACCAGGGCCTGATGGGACATCACCACCCCCCTCGGGTCAAAGCTAGGCCCCGAGGTATAGGCAATATGGGCAATATCCTCACCCTTCAGCTCCACCACCACCGGCTCCACCGAACTGGTATCCATAATCTCCTGATAGCTAGGAAACTGACCTTTATACTCAGAACTTACCTCTATGACCCCGGCTATGGACTTAAACTCCCCTAGCGACGACACCAGTGGTGCCAGAAGCGGGCTTTCCGCCACCACCACCCTGGGCTGGGCGTCGTTAAAAAGAGAGGTCAACTCAGCAAGCTTATACTTGGTATCCAGTGGGACGGCAATGCCGCCAATCTTGACCACGCCAAAGTAGATAGCGGCAAATTCCGGGCTATTGGATAGCAGCATCGCTACGCGGTCACCTTTTTTAACCCCCATCCCCAGCAAGGCATTAGCCACCTTATTTGCCGCCTCATCAAGCTGGGCATAGGATAGCCTGCGCTCATCTACAGCCACCGCCGTCTTCTCTCCGTAACGCTTTGCCGCCGCCTCCAGCAATAACCTCAGGTTCATTACTTACCTTCCTCCAGTATAACCCTGGCATCTACAGCTATAGCACCATCGCTGTAGGCAAAAACGGGGTTGAGGTCAAGCTCCCTGATTTCAGGATTCTTTTCCACAAAATCAGACACCTTGATTAATAATTCCTCAAGGTGGGAAATATCCACCGCCTCCTGACCCCGATAGCCCTCCAGTAAAGGATAGCCCTTTATTTCTCTGAGCATCTCAGCGGCATCCCTCCGGGACAAGGGGACAATCCGGAAGGAGACGTCCTTGAGAACCTCAACCAGGATTCCCCCCAGCCCGAACATGAGCACCGGACCAAACTGGGCATCCTTGGACATGCCAATAATTACCTCAACGCCGGGGCGAGCCATCTTCTGAACTGCAACCCCCTGAACCCTAGCCTTGGGGTGCTTTTGCCTGATAGCCCCTAAAATCTGGTCGTAGGCTTCACCCACCTGATTAGCCGTCTCCAACCCCAGCTTAACCCCACCGTCATCGCTCTTATGCACGATATCCGGCGAGGCTATCTTCAATACCACGGGAAAGCCAAGCTGCTGGCTTATTGAGATTGCCTCCTCTTTAGAGGTGGCAAGCCTGGTATCAACAACGTCTATCCCTGCCGATTTGAGAAACTCCTTAGACTCAACCTCAGTCAGCACCACCCTGCCTTCGCTTCTCGCCTTATCTACTATCGGCAGCTTAATCGCCAAGACCGTACCTCTTCATCAAAACTGGGTTAAACTATAGCAGATTTTACCACCATTGAAAAGCAAACTTGCTCCCACCACTCCCCCCAAGACATTCTTTCCCACCCTCCCACCCACTAAGGCTGAGGAGCAGAACCCCCGAGGGCGGGTGGGTGGGAAGAAAGAGGATTAAGGGCAAAGCCTAATGGGCGGGCGGGTGGGAAGAAAAACGTATGCCAAAAACGGGGAGGATGGGGGAAAGGCACAGCCCCATAGGGCGGGAAGGTGGGGAAAAGATAAGCTTAAAGGGATAGGTTACTAAATAACCACTACTGGGGGCTGAATTTTATTTAATTTTATTTTTAGTTATGTTAAAATACATAAAGATTATCCGGAAGTGAGGGAGAGTAGTGAAAGAAGCGATTGATAAATTTCTAAACTATCTCGTTGTGGAAAAGGGCTTTTCCGAGAACACCAAACTCGCCTATCAGAACGACCTGCATCAACTGGCTAAATTCGTTGAGGAGGAGGCGGCGAGGCGGGGCACTATCCCGCCATGGGCTGCTTTTGACCGCGACTCAATGCTCCGCTACCTCCTTGAGCTTAAGGAGAGAAAATATGCCGCCACCACCGTCGCCCGCAAGATAGCTGCCATCAAGTCCTTCTACAGCTTTCTGGTGGCTGAGGGTATGATACGGGAGAACCCGACGCGGGATGTGCCCTCACCCAAGGTGGGAAAGTCGCTGCCCAGGCCAATCTCAATCGCCCAGGTCCGCCTTCTGCTAGAACAACCGTCCAAGCAGGAAACGGTGGAAGCCAAGCGAGACAGCGCCATGCTGCATCTACTATACGCCAGTGGCATGAGAGTAAGCGAGCTGGTGTCCTTGAACGTGACTGATATAAATACCGATGATGGCTACGTGCGATGCTTCGGCAAGGGGCATAAAGAGCGGCTCATCCCCATTGCTCCCAAGGCAGCTCAGATAGTAAAGGAGTATTTAACCGAAGCGCGCCCCCGGCTGGTACGCGACAGCGAGGAAAAGGCTTTGTTCCTCAACCGCCGCGGCGAGAGGTTGACCAGGCAGGGAATCTGGCAAATATTGAAGGGTTATGCCAAGGAAGCCGGACTGGAGGCTCAGGTTACCCCCCACACCCTGAGGCACAGCTTTGCCACCCATATGTTGAGCGGGGGGGCTGACCTGCGCTCGGTTCAGGAACTTCTGGGTCACGCCAACATCTCAACCACCCAGGTCTATACCCATCTCACCACCGACCATATCAGGCGCGCTTATGAGAAATCTCACCCAAGGGCTAAGTAGGAGGTTTTAGATGTCACGTAAATCACGCCGTCACGGCAGACATCTGCCCCGTAGTAAGAGAAAAAAGGGTAGGAGGGACTTCTCTCCCCCGGCTCAGCCACCGGTAGCCAGCCAGAGCTATGAGCCTGAGCCCCGGGCAGAAGTGGTGGCACCACCGGTAAGAGCGCCCACCCCACGCCCCACCGCTCCCTTAGTCCAGACCCCCCATGTCACTGCTGAACTAAAGATGATTGGTATCCTTTCCGGGATAATACTGGCTATCCTTATTGCTTTAGCCTTTATCTTACCCTAGACTTATCCAAGCAGTGCCGACCATGAATTTTAACGCTGCCAGAGCTGAGTTAACCGACCAACTAAGTACCGAGATTAAAGACAAGCGGGTACTAGCGGCAATGCGCACTATCCCCAGGGAGCTTTTCGTGCCCAGGGAAAGTCGGCACCTAGCCTATGAAGACAAACCGCTCCCCATCGGTTATGAGCAGACGATTTCTCAGCCCTTTATCATTGCCCTCATGACCGAAGCCCTGGAGCTTAGAGGCAAGGAGAGGGTCCTGGAGGTGGGCTGTGGTAGCGGCTACCAGGCAGCTATTCTAGCCAAGCTAGCCCACCATGTCGTTACCATTGAGCGTCTAAAGCCCCTGGCTGAGGCAGCCAAGAAGGTGCTGGATGGGCTGGGCTTTACCAATGTTGAGGTGCATGTCGCCGAGGAGACACTGGGCTGGCGGAGGGAAGCCCCCTATGACGCGATAATGGTTACCGCCGCCGCCCCTCATGTACCACCTGACCTGTTAGCCCAGCTAAAGATTGGGGGGAGGATGGTAATCCCCGTCGGCTCCCGCCAACTGCAGGAGCTATGTAAGATTACCAGGGGCAGGAAGAAGAATAAAATTGAGAACCTAGGTGGCTGCCGCTTTGTCGCCCTTATTGGCAGGGGTGCCTGGGAGAAGGAATAAAAGCCGAAAGGAGGAGTAATGGAGGTTCTGGAGGCAATCAAGACGAGGAGGAGTATCCGCAAGTATAAGACAACAGTGGTAGATGACAGGACTATTGAAACCATCCTTGAGGCTGCCTGCTGGGCGCCATCCTGGGCTAATAGCCAGTGCTGGCGATTTGTTGTGGTGCGGGATGCTGATACAAGAAGCAAACTGGCTGAGGCGCTAGCCAGCGTATCGGAAAGACCAAATCGGGCTATCAATGCCGTTAGAAACGCCCCGGTGGTAATCGTCGCCTGCGCCGAGCTGGGGAGGTCGGGGTATTTCGCCCAGGAGCCGGGAAAGCCGGTTACCGATAAGGGCGATTCCTGGTACATGTTCGACACCGCCCTGGCCATGCAGAACCTGACACTTGCCGCCCACTCCCTGGGTCTGGGGACAGTGCATATCGGCGCCTTTGACGCTAAAAAGGTAGCCGAAATTCTTGAAGTACCACAAGGTTTTTGCGTCGTTTCCATGACCCCCCTGGGCTACCCCGATGAGGAGCCGCCGCTCAGACCGAGGAGAGAACTCGGGGAAACCGTCTTTTACGATAAGTTTGGGCTTAGATAGCGCGACCTACGTCACACCCCTATTGATAACCTAAAAAGTAACAAGGAGGTTTACATGGCTAAATTCAGAGGCATAATTAGGAGGGTCATGCCGCCTATTATATTTGGGCTATTTAATACACTCTTCGGTATTATGGTAACGTTTGTCTATCTGGGTATTGTCATATCTCTTATAGACTACCATGAGGGGAAAACAGGGGCTTATCCACCCTTCGTACTGGCTGGAGCATTGGCTGCCATTGCAGCCATTATCTTTACCATCGCACATCTTGACAAAAGCGTTGCAGGGTCAAAACCGCAGCTTGTGAGGGTTGGAGAACTACATACGGTTGCAGCAATATCGCTCCTAGCTTTTGGTTTGCTCTACCCTATTCTTGACAAGCTCTCAACCCCATATGATGCTTACTGCATCCCTTTCATAATGGTAGTTCTTAGCCTATTTGCAGCCTCTGCGTCCATTGCTGGAGCTTGGCTCTGGTTCATTCGTATTCTCTGGACCGAGAGAAAATCTCTTTTAACAAGAGGATAGCTCATGAATGAGCTAGGTGCAGTTGCCCTAGAAGATGGCGCTTATTAATCTTTAGCAAAACTTGCCCCTCCCCGTTTTTGGCTTACGTTTTTCCTCCCACCCTCCCACCCTTAGGGCGTCTGCGGGTTATCCTGTCATGTTCCCTTCCCTTGGGGTGGGGTAGGGAGATTGTAAAGAGGTGAAACCTTTTTGGGTGGGAGGGTGGGAAGAAAGAGCACAAAAACTTGCCCCGCCCTCCGAGCCTGAGTATAATACCACCGTAAGTAAGCTAGAGGTGATTAGATGGAGCAATTCGGTCTGGATAAAATTCGTAATGCTGTTTTGTTATCTCACAGCGGTGCCGGCAAGACCTCAGCCGCAGAGGCAATGCTGTTCAATGCCAAAGCCATTAACCGCCTGGGCAAGGTTGAGGAGGGGACTACTACCTCGGATTATGACCCTGATGAGATAAAGCGCCGGATCAGTATAAACCTCTCCATACTGCCCTACCAGTGGAAGGGGGCAAAGATTAACCTTATTGATACCCCCGGTTATTCTGATTTTGTCGGCGAGGTCAAGGCGGCAATGCGGGTCGCCGAAGGGGCGGTAATCCTAGCCTGCGCTGCCTCCGGTGTTGAGGTTGGCACGGAGCAGGTCTGGTCATACTGTGAGGAAGCTAAGCTGCCCCGCCTTATCTTTATCAACAAGATGGACAGAGAAAACGCTGACTTCTACCAGACGGTGGGGCAGATTCAGTCCAAGTTTGGCTCAAAGTGCGTACCGCTGCAGCTACCGATAGGTGCTCAGGACAGCTTTGAGGGAATAGTGGACCTGCTGACGATGAAAAGCTATACCGGCTCGGCGGCAAAGGAGGCTGAGCTTCCCGACTCGCTTAAGGGTAAAGCCGATTCTTTCCGCGAGAAACTGGTGGAGGCAGCGGCTGAGGCTGATGACAAGCTCATAGAGAAGTACCTGGGTGGTGAAGAGCTCAGCCTGGAGGAACTGGGTGGCGGCTTACAAAAGGCGGTATCAGAGGGCAGGGTCGTGCCCATTTTAACCGGCTCGGCAATGAAGAATATAGGTCTTCCCTGGCTTATGGACGCCATAAACAGCTACCTGCCATCGGCTAAAGAGCGAGAGGTGGCAGTTAGTGGCGGTAAGGGTATGCAGCCGTCTCAGGATGGCCCGCTGGCGGCTCTGGTGTTCAAGACCACCGCTGACCCCTATGTCGGTAAACTCACCTACTTCCGTGTTTATAGCGGCGTTATCAACAGCAACTCCCAGGTGTGGAACGCCAACCGCAATGGTGCTGAGCGCATCGGTCAGCTATTTATACTCAGGGGCAAAAACCAGGAGCCAGTACCCAAGGTCGGAGCCGGAGACATCGGGGCGGTGGCTAAGCTGACCACGACCGGTACCGGCGATACATTATGCAACCAGGATAAGCCGGTGAAGATTGCTCCCATAGGGTTCCCCGAGCCGGCTTTTAGTCTGGCGGTACACCCCAAGACCAAGGCTGACGTGGATAAGCTGGGAGGGGCACTGTCCAGGCTGGCTGAGGAAGACCACACTCTTCAGGTGCGCCGTGAAGTTGATACCAACGAGACCATCCTGTCCGGCATCGGCGAGTCCCAGCTTGAGGTGGCGGCAGAAAAGATGATGCGCAAATTTGGCGTCGGGGTGAAGCTGGATATACCCAAGGTCCCGTATAAGGAGACAATCACCGTGCCCACCAAGGCTGAGTACAAGCATAAGAAGCAGACGGGGGGGCACGGTCAATATGGGCATGTCCTTCTTGAGCTTGAGCCTTTACCGCGGGGCACCGGCAATGAGTTCGCCAACAAGGTAGTGGGCGGGGCAATACCGAGGAACTACATCCCGGCGGTGGAAAAGGGGGTCAATGAAGCCTTTAAGGAAGGGGGCTTGGCTCGCTACCCGGTTGCCGACCTGAAGGCAACAGTCTATGACGGCAGCTTCCACCCCGTTGATTCCTCGGATATATGCTTTAAGATTGCCGGGGCGGGGGCGCTGAAGAAGGGAATGACCGAGGGGCAACCGGTCTTGCTCGAGCCGATAATGAATATCAGTGTTACCGTCCCCGAGGACTTTACCGGTGATATTATCGGCGACCTTAACACCAAGCGGGCGCGGGTGCAGGGGATGAACCCCGGCGGCGGGGTTAATATTATTGAAGCCCAGGTGCCACTGGCTGAGATTCTGCGCTACGCCATAGACCTGAAATCAATAACCCAGGGCAGGGGCAGCTATAAGACGGAGTTCAGCCACTACGAGGAAGTGCCGGCGCACGTCGCCCAGAAGATTATCTCAGAAAGGCAGGCGGAGAAGACCTAGGTGGCTCTTATCTCCTGCCTCATGAAGACCACATAGCTTACCCCGAAGCAAGCAGCGGTCAGACCAATCAATATGGTGAGGTGCGGCCACACCAGGAGCAAGCTCTGTCCCAGGGAGAGGGGATTGGGTATCATATAAACCGCCTCACCCATGGTAACAACACCCAGGGTTCTGACCAGCGGCAACAGCAGTGCTGAGCTGGATTCCAGGAATAAGTAACTCGGGGATATGCGCAGTAACAGTTGTTGCAGCTCGAAGTTGTGAATCAGCACCTGGGTAGTCCCGTCGGCAGTTGGAGCCAGGGCATTGGCTAGGGCTGGTGCCACCATAAAGATGTAAAAAAGGCTGAAGAATAGCCAGAAGGCGAGCGAGGTAAGCAGCGAGGTGCCTGCCCACCGAAATAGCACCGAGAAAAGCATTGCCAGTCCTATCCAAAAAGCCCCATAAATAATGAGGGAAACCAGGTAGAGGAAAAGCCTGATGAACTCTTCAGAGTTTGGAGGCACACCGATAATACGCAGACCGTATCCCCCAATTAACAATATGCTGGCAGTTGCCATTATTGATAGGGTAAATATGCTGGCCAGGAATTTGGCGTTAATGACATTGTCCCTGAACACGGGTTGAGACAGTACTCGGCTTAAAGTCCCGCTAGCCCGCTCGCTATTTATGGCATCAAAGCCCAGCGCTATTCCAATAAAGGGCATAAAAAATAGGGCCATAATGGTGGGGAAGTTCAACAGGGCGGGAATAGCCTGCTCCGAGGTGGTAAACAAGCCGAGGAAAACAAATTCGCTTGTCTGCATTGATCCCTCTCGTATCCCCAAATAAGCAGCATGGAGCGCCATGGCGCTGACGGCGAATACCAGAAGAAGTACCACTATACATCTGATGCTGGTGAAATAGTCGGCAAGTTCCTTTCGAAATATGGTAAACATTTAGCCCTCGTGAAAATACTTCATATATACATCATCCAGAGAGAATTCCTGGATCTTCATCTGGGTTAGCGGGATATCGCTCTCTACCACTGCCTTGGCAATCTTAGACCGCAGGTCGGCATCAGCGCTGATTTTAAGCAGCTTGCCCTTGGCTTCCACCTTTCTCACCCCGTCGATTTTCTTAATCATCTTCACCAGTTGGGGGCTGGCTTTAGCCGTTTCCACCTCTATCCGGTAGCGGCCCTCGGCGAGAGCCTCCCGGCTCAGCGAGTCCAGAGAGCCCTCAACCACCAGCTTGCCCTTGGACAATATCCCTATACTATGGCAAACCCTTTGCACTTCATACAGCCGGTGGGAGGAAAGAATCACCGTTGTCCCCATCTTGGGCAGCTTGGCTATGAGGTCAAGGATCTGATTAATCCCCTTGGGGTCAAGCCCGGCAGTGGGCTCATCAAGAAAGACAACCTTTGGCTTCTTGACCAGCACGTCAGCTATCCCTAATCGCTGCTTCATTCCCCGGGAGAACTTGCGCACGGCAACGTCAGCCATGTCAGTCATGCCCACTGACTTTAGCACCTGCTCAATGAGAGGCTCGGACTCAGCCTCGCTGATGTTATTTAGCTGGGCAATAAACTTGAGGTTTTCCCTGGCGGTGAGGTCCTCATAGAACCCCAGCTTTTCCGGCAGGTATCCGGCGAGGCGTTTTACCTTGAGCGGCTCCCTGGTGGAGTCAAAGCCAAAGACTCGGGCGCTGCCTGACGCCGGCTCGGTTAGTCCCAGCAACATAAGGATGGTAGTGGTCTTGCCGGCGCCGTTGGGACCGAGCAAGCCAAATACCTCGCTCTCAACAATGCGGAGGTTGAGGCGGTCAACCACAGTGGCGCCGTCATACCTCTTGGTCAGGTCTTTGGTCTCGACAACTATCTTTTTGCCCATCGGCTTACCGTCGGCTAAATCGCATAAAGACAAAGGCTAGTCCAGCAATAACCAGCACTATGATGGCCACCCCAACCCACCCCCAGACAGTCGGTGTCTCCACGGTAACCCTGATACTAACCTCAGTCGTTCCTTGCTCTGCCTTGGCAGTAAGGACAACCTCATAGTCCCCGGCAATAGCCTTGGCTCCCGGCTTTATGTTGACATCTACGGTCTGAGAGCCGCCGGCAACAGGGGAATCAATCTGTGCCGGGGAGAACTCAACAGTCCAGCCGGTTGGTTTATCCGAGGAGAAGGTGATATTATCAAGAGGCGCCGAGCCCGTATTTGCTACCACCAGCGTAAAGAAGTTATCCTTGCCTGCGGTAGCCTTGGTACTAAGGAGACCATCGGGGGTAGTTAAAGACATTCCATACCTGGCGCTTACTACCGGGATGACGCTGAGAGTGCCCTGAATTTCGCCCGAGCTTGCTTCCACCGTTACCTGGTATTCCCCGGGCTCAGCCCAGGAGGGGGAAGCGGTATAAACACTTATCCTGTTACCGGAGGTTGCCCCTGGCTCAAGCCTGATGTCCCCTATAATCTTGTCTTTGGGATAGCTGGGGGTAATATACGTCGTCCAGCCCGACGGCCCGGTAGCTGACAGGTTAAAGTTACGAGCCTCGCTCCCTGTGTAATTTAAGGTAACCTCAAACTCAAAACCAGCCCCGGCGGTCCCCTCCAGCTTGGTGTAAGGTGTGGTCAGCTCAACCGTTTCCTCCTGAGCTAAGGCAGCAGGTGGGAACATAAAAAGCAGGCTGACCAGTAACAGGCACAAACCCAACATAATTCTTATCTTCATCGTCTTGCTCCTTTAATAGTGCTTGGTTTACCCAGCGAGAAGCTCCTTAAGCTTACTGGTAAAGGCGGGCATCACCTTTTTCCAGTCGCCAACGACGCCGAAGCGGGCTTCCCTGAAGATGTTTGCCTCAGCGTCTTTGTTTATGGCTACTATGGTCTTAGAGCCAGAGCAGCCGGACATATGCTGGCTGGAGCCGGAGAGGGCTACGGCGATATAGAGGTCAGGGGTAATAATCTTACCCGTTAGCCCTATCTGTGCCCCGGCTGGCACCCACTCATTATCGCAGGGAGGGCGGGTAGCCCCCACCGCCCCCTTGAGCAGACTCGCCAGTGCCTCTAACTGTCCAAAACCTTCGGCGCTTCCAATGCCCCTACCGCCGCTTACCACCACCTTGGCATCCTCAAGCCTTATCCCCTCCACCTTTTCCGGCACCTTCTCCACCACCTTGGTTCTTACCGCCGAGAGGTCAAGGCCAGCGTCAATGGTGACTGTCTCCCCTTTTCTTGAGCTATCTGGCTCCAGGGGCGTCATTGCCTTAGCTCTGACGGTAGCTATCTGGGGAAAAGCGGAGCAGACAAAGACGGCCTGGGCATTCCCGCCGTAGACGGGCTTGGTCTGCAACATCAGCTTTGACTGGGGGTCAATAGCCAGCTCCAGACAGCCCAGAGAGGCCGCCGTGTTTAGCCTGAAGGCTAGCCTCGGCGCCAGGTCACGACCAATAGCGGTCTGCCCCATAAGCAGAATCTGGGGCATCGCCTGCTTGACTACCTTTTCCATCACCGAGACGTAGGAATCGGTCTGGTAGTCCTTGAGCAGAGGGTCATCAACCAGGTAAACCTTGTCGGCGCCGAAGGTAATTGCTTCCTTAGCCAAGCCGCTTATACCGCTGCCGACTAAGACTGCGGAGAGTTCCTGTCCAAGGTCATCAGCCAGCTTCCTGCCACCGCCCAGCAGCTCGGCGGCGCTTGCCGCCAGCTTTCCCCCCACCGCCTCGCAAAAAATCATAACGCCTTTATATTCAGCCATAATCTACTTCCTTATAACACCTTTGCTTCCCTTAGCTTTGCGGCGAGATTAACCGCCGCTTCCTCGGGGCTCTCGCCCTCGATAATTTCGCACTTCCCCTCACGAACCGGCTGGAATAGCTTGAGCAGTTTGGTGCGCCTGCCCCCAGCCCCAACCTGCGACGGCTCCACCCCAATATCACCCGGTTTCCAGACAACCGCCTCCTTCTTCTTAGCCGCCATAATTCCCTTTATCGTGGGGTAGCGGGGCTCACCAATCTCATTGCTTACCGTTATTAAAGCGGGCAGGGATACCTCAACCACCTCGTAGCCATCGTCGGTCACCCGCTCCACCTTTGCCTTGCCATCGGCGATTTCTATCTTCTTGACCAGGGTTATGCTGGGCAGCCCCAGCAGCTCGGCAACGCCCGAGCCTACCTGCCCCGCATTCCAGTCAGAAGCCTCCCTGCCGCAGAAGACTATATCATAGTCACCTATCTTCTTGATGGTCATGGCCAAGGCGTAGGCGGTCGAGTAGCTGTCACCGCCGTCAAAGGCTTCATCCTCAAGCAGGATTAGCTCGTCAGCCCCCATAGCCAGCGGCTTCTTAACTATGTCCCGCATCTGGTTGGCTCCCAGGCTTATAGCGGTAACCTTGCCGCCCACGGCATCCTTGATTTTTAACGCTGCCTCTACGGCATATTCAGCGTAGGGGTCAACAACCGGTGATACACCCGGGGGCGGCACCACCTTATTAGCCGAGGGATCAATCTTAAAGCTGGCGGGCGGTGCTTCCGGGTCAATCACCTGCTTGATGCAGACAATCATATTCATAACAACTAATTCCTCCATCTAGGGCGAAGCCCAACTGATTAATTTAACAGTGTAGCCGTTGCCTGTCAAGTTAAGCCGAGGCTTACCACCCGCTCTATACCGCTCAGGTCAGGAATAACCTTGATTTTACCACCCGGGAAGAGAGTATTAAGCAGAGTGGTTACTGCTCTGCCCTGCCCCTGTCCCACCTCCAGAAGCAAAGAGCCGCCTGTACAGAGCTTATCACCGACTTGACAGCAGAGCCGGCGTATTTTTTCTATACCGTCCCCACCCCCGTCAAGCGCCAGCCGCGGCTCAAACACAATTCCGCTTAAATCTGACTTCCTAACATAGGGGAGGTTGGCGATTATAAGGTCAACCGCCTCCGGCAGGGGGTCAAGCATATTACCGTGGAGGAGACAGACCCTGTCTGTTACCCCATGTTTCTGGCAGTTAATCCAGGCGACTTCAAGGGCGGGGGCTGATATATCGGTGGCGTAAATCCTGGTCTCCGCTAATTCAAGCGCCAAGCTGACGGCAACAGCCCCGGAGCCGGTGCCAACCTCGGCTATAGCGGACAGGGGATGATTTTGAGCCAGACGCAGGGCTTCTTCCACCAGCAGCTCGCTTTCCGGGCGGGGGATAAGGACGCGGGGGTCAACATAGAAATCAAGGCCGTAGAACTCGCGGTGCCCGGTGATATAAGCCGCAGGCTCGCCGCCCAGGCGGCGCTCAATGAATCGCCGGAAGGCTGCCTCTTGTTCCGGGTTAAGTTTACGGTCAAGGTCCAGATACAACTGGGTGCGGCTTATCCCCAAGGTATGCCTTAGTAATAGCTCGCACTCCAGAGGGGTATCTTCGATATTTTTCTGGGCAAGAATGACCCGGGCGCGGCTAAGAACTTGTTTCAGGCTCACGCCAGCTGCCCTTCCAGTTGCTTTGCCCGCTCGCTGGTGGCTAGGGCATCTATGAGCTCGCCAAGCTCGCCATCAAGGACACCCTGGAGGTTATGTAAGCTTAGATTGATGCGGTGGTCAGTAATGCGGTCCTGGGGGAAATTATAGGTCCTTATCTTTTCGGCGCGCTCGCCGGTGCCCACCTGGGAGCGGCGTTGTTTGGTTATCTCCTCTTCCTGCTTGCGCTTCTCTATATCAAGAAGGCGGGCTCGGAGCACGGACATCGCCTTCTTTCTGTTTCTTAGCTGCGAGCGCTCGTCCTGGCAGGTGCTGACCATTCCGGTGGGCAGGTGGGTAACACGGACGGCGGTGGCTACCTTATTTACATTCTGTCCCCCCGCCCCACCGCTGTGGTAAATATCAATCCTAAGATCGCTGGGGTTAATTGCCACCTCCACTTCATCAGCCTGAGGGAGAACGGCTACCGTAGCCGTTGAGGTATGAATCCTGCCCGAAGATTCAGTGACCGGCACTCGCTGCACGCGGTGCACCCCCCGCTCATACTTGAGACGGCTGAAGGCGCCCTTACCCTTTACCTCAAATATAATCTCCTTGAAGCCGCCGACGCCACTTTCATTACTATCAATAATGTCTACTTCCCAGCCTTTGGACTGGGCATACCTGGTATACATGCGAAAGAGGTCGGCGGCAAACAGCCCGGCTTCATCACCACCAGCCCCCGCCCTGATTTCCATGATGATATCCCTTTCATCACTGGCATCCTTGGGCACGAGGGCAAGCTTCAGCTCTTGAAGTTGGCTCTCCAGCTTTGCCTCCAGTTTTTCTATCTCCTGCTTGACCATGGTGCTCATCTCTTCGTCAAGCTCAGCAGTGAGCATTGATTTCGTTTTTTCCAGCTCCCTTGAAGTCGCTTCGTACTGCCGGTACCTGGTTACCACGTCCTCAATGCCCGCCTTCTCCCGAGCCAATGCCTGCAATTTCTTCAGGTCGGTGGCTATCTCAGGCGCAGCCATTTGCTGGTCTAACTCCTGGTAACGACGCTCTATTTGTTCCAGTCTGTCCCACATAGTTTTATTCCTACGGAAAAATTATAGCACAGGCATAGCTACTGCTCAAATAGGGGCTTGATTGTTTACCGATGTTTAATGTTCCCACCCTCCCACCCTCAAAGGCTAAGCCCCAATGGGCGGGAGTACTCACTACATAACAAGCCGCAGACGCCCATAGGGTCGGTGGGTGGGAAAAATAAGGAAATAATTGGCTCCCCGGCTCATTCAATAGACAGAACTCCGAGCATGGTTTTCAAGGCAGTATTTGCTTTTGCGTAGAGTGCAGTCTTCGTCATCAATGCATAAGCTGACTCTTTTGGAGTTTGGCACTCGTGGGGAATCCGGCAGACCCCGTTTTGCGACGTGGTGCTCCTGAGCAAGCTAGATTAAACACTGACTGTACCCTCAAACACTACGTGAAGTTACACAGAAAACCCATTGACATTTTTAATAATCTTTAGTAATCTTTAATTAGCTTTAATTATCTCTTTTCATCATTAATAAAGAAAGGAGGGAATAGCAATTGGTTTGCCAGCAACCCAATGTTCTCATAGTTGACGATGAACAGGCACTTTGTGACCTTCTTCATGAAGAGCTAACTGACCGGGGCTTCATGTGTACAACAGCCTTAGATGCCAATACTGCCCTGTCGAGACTGATAGCACGTCACTTCGATGTGGTCTTGCTTGATATAAGATTACCTGAAATATCTGGCATGGACCTGCTGCAGACCATACGTTCGGAGTATTGTGACGTCACGGTCATCATGGTAACAGCTATCAATGAGGCCGATACTGTGGTTCGGGCACTCAAATTGGGAGCCTGGGACTACGTCATCAAGCCGTTCAACTTAGACAGAATTGAGAAAAGCATACGTATAGCGCTGGAAGCTGGAGAAGGGGGCATGCCAGAGAGTGACGTCGGACCACTGCGTAATGCCAAGCAACATAACCGCGCAACTGAAGAGTTCCCGGAGATGGATGCTATAGCCTATGGGGTGGAGGCACGGTATAATAATTATATAAGTTGGCCAAGAATAGTAACGGAGGAAGCTGCTAGCATAGCTATTAACCTCGGCATACCTGAAGAACGTGTTCGCGAATGGGTAGAGATGAGGACAAGGCTTTATTTCCAGAGAAGGGAAGCGATGGAATCATCGCTGACTAAACTGGAGAGAAATCCGCTTGCACAAGCCATCTTGGGCATGACGGAGTTACTGAATAGGCAGATGCCAGGTCACAGACCAAACTGAGATGGAGAAGATGGTATGGCAGAGCTTATGACTCTAGAAGAGGTCGCCGATTATCTGCGGGTCACCAAGACGACCGTGTATAGACTGCTGAGGCAGGGCAAGATTCCCGCGAATAAGGTCGGCCGTCAGTGGAGATTCGACAAGACCTTGATTGACGAATGGTTGCATCGAAGCTCGGTTAAGACCGTAGCCAATATCCTTGTTGTTGATGATGAAGAGCCGATTCGGGCGCTATTTGAAGAGACCCTAGGGGAGCTTGGGCACAAAGTAGTAGCGGTTGGCGATGGTTCTGAAGCATTGGAACTCGCAAAACAAAGGGATTTTGATTTGGTGTTTGTTGACCTGAAGATGCCCGGATTGGACGGTGCCGAGTTCCTTCGACAGCTCAAACTCGTAAGACCCAAAGCCATAGTGACTATCATCACCGGCTATCCTGGCAGTGACATCATGGTGCGGGCCCTAGCTCAAGGTCCTTTTGGCGTCATGAATAAGCCTTTCAGTGATTCGGACATTGTTGCTGCTGTCAATGTTTTTCTTCAAGTTACCGAACAGCAATCCTAGCATGATTTCTACAGTAGCTTATAGTGGTTTGGGTAGTATGAACACTACTAGGAAACTGATGCAGGCTTATTTCAATTATGCCTATAACCCCGTCTATGATTTTACTACTGGGCGACTCAACCACTATCGCCAACTACAGGAGAGATGTGTCAATAGACTCGAGCTGAAAGACAAAGAAAGGGTCTTATGTGTAGGCGTGGGTACTGGAAATGAAATTCTCCACATTTTACACAGAAACAGGAATGTCAGTATTGTCGGAGTTGACTATTCACGCACGGCGTTACAGAGAGCGCACAGGAAAGCGCTGGTACTGGGTAAGAAAATCGAGCTATTAATCATGGATGCGCAACATTTAGAATATAGAGCTGGAAGCTTTGACAAGGTACTATGCATTCATGTCATGGATTTTGTACAAGAAAATGAGAAGGTCACTGGTGAAATTCTTCGGGTACTAAAGCCCGGAGGACACTTCGTCATAACCTATCCCTCGGCTAAGGAAGGCCCAAGGTTGGGCATCAGTCTGCTAAGTGATAGCGTTCATCACAGCATCAATTCAGGAAAGCATCGTGTCAGAGCCCTCTTAGAATCCTTGGCACAAATGCTAATGGGCATTGTTTACCTGCCGCTTCTTTTCCGGCCAAAGCGGAGAGCTTATTCACGTAGCAGATTGAAGGCCATGCTGATCCGCTCGACAGCTGGAGATTGCCAGATAGAGGAGGACACAGTCTATCAAGATTTCATAGTTTACGGCAAAAAGTAACTCAAGGAGGATAATCAAATGCTTTCTGAGGATAAATATTTCCGGGATTTAACTGAAGCTAAGCTGTGGCAGAGGTATTGTGGCTTTTTAGATTTATCTATTGGTGAGTTCATGGATATCCAGGAAGAACTCTTGATGGATCAGATAGAGCGGGTATCCGATAGCCTCCTCGGCAAGAAGATTATGAATAACACGGCGCCCAAGAGCATAGAGGAGTTTCGCCAAACCGTGCCGTTAACTACCTATGATGACTATGAACCCTATCTCAGCGAACAAAGGGAAGATGTCCTCGCTGAGAAACCATTGTATTGGAGTCATAGCTCGGGAAGGGGGGGAAGATTCAAGTGGCTTCCTTCTACTAGTCAGAGTGCTGATAAGACCATTCAGTGCATATTGGGCACCATGATCCTTGCTGGTGCTCGGCAAAGGGGCGAGATACCTATAAAGCCAGGGCTACGGGTGCTACTTAATATGGCACCTCGACCCTACGGCTCAGGCCTCATTTTCAACCACCTAAGTCAGTGTTTTTCACTTCACGTTATGCCACCACAGGAAGAAGAAGAACAAATGGAGTTTCAAGAAAGGATTATGCAGGGGTTCAAAATGGCATTGCGAAATGGGTTAGACGGGGTATGTTCCATTGCTGGCGTTCTGGTAAAGATGGGAGAGCGCATGTCACAGCAAGCTCACGGGATGAAGCCCTCCTTGTCTATGCTGCACCCGGCAATACTCTTCCGCATAGCTAGAGCCAAGCTACGTAGTCAGCTAGCCCACAGACCCATGTTACCCAGAGACTTGTGGGACCTTAACGGTCTTATAGCCGTGGGAACAGACGCCGCGATTTACAAAGATCAGCTAGCCTACTACTGGGGACGTACACCATATGAGATCTACGGTGCCACAGAAGTAATGCCAATTGCTGTTAATAGCTGGAACAAGAAGTGGCTAACACTTATTCCGGATATGGCCTTCTGGGAGTTCATACCACTCGCAGAGCGCACGAAAGGTGAGAAGGATAAGCGATACAGGCCAGGTACCGTTCTAACCGGAGAACTGGAACCTGGGCAGAGCTATGAGGTTGTCCTGACCCAATTCTACGGCATGCCCCTACTCAGATACAGAATTGGAGATCTCGTCACTGTGGTTGACCTCAAAGATGAGGAGGCAGGTATCAATCTACCGCAGATAGTATTCAAGTCACCGGTTGGTGGCTTGATAGACCTGGCTGGCTTGGTTAAGCTAGACGAGAAAACAGTATGGCAAGCAATCGCTAATTCCGAAATCAAATATGAAGAATGGGCGGTCCGCAAGGAATACGACCAGAACCGCACCTATCTTCGTCTCTTTATGGAACTGAAAGAGCATAGGGAGCCCAGCGAGATAGCTGAGATGATTGACCAGCAGCTTCAGGCTATCGATGTGGACTACCGAGATGTAGGTGTTCAACTAGCGTTACAGCCGATAAGGGTAACACTCCTTTCTCCGGGAACCTTTCAGCGCTATTACGAAGAGAAACAGAAGGAGGGGGCTGACCTGGCTCACCTCAAGCCGCCTCACATGAATGCCTCCAATGCTATCATCGAGAGGCTACTTTCATTGAGTCAGGAGGAGCAAGTAGTCCGGTGAACCTTGACTATCTATTACCGCCATTGATTGCGGCTGGCATCAGCCTCAGCCTGCTGATTATGTTGCTACTACATAGGCGCAAAGAAAGGTCCCATTGGCTTTTGTCCTTGCTTGTGATGGACGTTACAATCTGGGCATTGGTTATCTTTGGTATGAGGAGTAGCCCAGACGTAGAGCAAGCGTTATTCTGGGATAGAGCCGTGATATTCTTCGTCTTTGCTGCACCCTTGCTCTGTTACCACTTCTCTGTAGCCCTGACCAAGGTAGGAAGACAAGGAAACTTGCTGCCTATCGGTTACATCGTTCTAGTTGTGGTTTTGGCCCTCAGCCCTACAGATTTACTGGTGCAACGTATGGAAATACAACCGTATGGCTATGCCCCAATTATTGGGCCAGCTATGTTGCCTATAGTTGCTTTTGCCTACCTATTGATGATGATGACAATGTATAATTTTTTAAAGGCTTACCGTGCTTCCAGCGAATACAGAGAGAAGAACCGTCTGTTATATATTACTATTGCCATGTTCTTCCCTCTCATGGGAACAATATTTGAAATCTTCCCCACCATTTACCCCACGTCTATCTTTGGTAGTATAGCCCTTTGTCTCTTCACTACTGTTGCCATTGTAAAGTACCATCTGCTGGATATACGCATTGTTGTTCGGAAAAGCTTGGTTTACCTCTTAGTAAGTCTCATGATAGCAGTGCCCTATGTAGGTATATTGTACTTGCTGCATTTCATTTTTCAGCCAATACTGGAATCATGGTGGGTACATCCTATCATCATCTTACTGCTAGCTATTGCTCTGCGGCCATTATACAGCTGGGCACAAAACTTCGTGGATAGGCTGTTTTACCGAGATAGATATAACTACCTTCAGGCACTGCAGCAGTTCAGCCAGAAGGCTCAAAATGTCATAAACCTTAAGGAGTTAAGCTCTACCTTGACTCAACTGGTTAGCGGTGCACTGCATTCCTCAAGTGTGTGTCTTCTGTTACCATCTGAGAGCGACAACGGTTTGATTGTAGTATCTTCTACTGGTTTGAATAACCCTCCCTCCGGAGTTGTGCTGAGGAGCAGGAGTCCTCTCATCAAATGGTTAAAGCTTAAGCAGCGTATCCTATCCTCTGAAGAGTTCAATATTGTTCCTCAATTGCAGAGCCTGTCACTCAGAGAAAAGAACAACCTCGAACAAATGGAAGCAAAGCTTTACGTTCCAATCCAGACTGCTCCGGGTCAACTATCAGGCATATTGGTTTTAGGACAAAAGCTTTCTCAGCAGCTCTATTCCAGCGAAGATAGGCAACTGCTTACAGCCCTGAGCAACCAGATGGCTATAGCATTGGAAAACGCGCGGCTATATGCAGTGAGTCAGCAAGAACTGAGGGAGCGCAAGCAGGCTGAGGAGGCACTGAGAAAGATGGAACAGGAAAAAACTGCCATTCTCGATAGCATGAGCGAGATTGTGATATTTCAGGATATGGAGTATCGACTGATATGGGCAAACAAAGTCGCAGGCGAATCGGTTGACCTGTCTCCTGAGCAGTTGGTGGGACGGCATTGCTATGAGATATGGAATAAGCGTAGTGAACCCTGTGTAGGCTGCCCGGTAGCAAAAGCCCGTGAAGCCGGTAAACCGCAGGAAGCGGAAATGACCACTCCCGATGGGAGGGTGTGGTTTGTACAAGGCTATCCTATTCAAGATGCAAATGGCCGCGTCGTAGGCGTGGTCGAGGTGACGTTGGAAATTACCGAGCGCAAGCGGGCTGAGGAGAAGGAGAAGGAGTTGCAGCAAGAGCTCTATGAGTCTGGCCGTCTGGCGGCTATTGGTGAGCTAGCTGCTGGGGTTGCCCACGAGATTAACAACCCGCTGACGGCGATACTGGGGTTCTCCCAGCGCGTTCTCAGGAAAAGTCATAATAAAAGCCTCGCCCGGGACCTGGATAGAATCAGCGGAGAGGCCCTCCGCGCAGCAAGGATAGTACAAAACCTGTTGACCTTCGCCCGCCGCCGAGAACCCGAGAAGGAAGATTGTGATGCCAACGATATACTTCAAAGAGCTTTGGAATTAAGGGCTTACGAATTGAAGACTAGCAACATCAAGGTGGTGGCTGATTTGACTCCCCGCCTTCCCAAAGTAAGGGCTGATTCCCACCAAATCCAAGAGGTTTTTTTGAACGTCGTTTTGAATGCTGAACAGGCCATGGTTGAAGCGCATCAGGGAGGGACACTCGCAATAAAAACTTGCAAAAATAAAGGCTACGTGCAGATTGTGTTTTCTGATGACGGCCCAGGAATTGCAAAGGAGAACCTCCATAGAATCTTTCTTCCCTTTTTTAGTTCCCGGGCGGACAAGGGAGGCACTGGCTTGGGGCTTAGTATCTGTCACGGCATCGTGACGGAGCATGGCGGTAAGATACATGCAAAAAGCCAGTTAGGAGAAGGCACTACCTTCGTTGTTGAACTACCAGTGGCGACTGGCAAAACCAGCAAGCGCAAGACTGCCGAGAAGAAGTCTGCCAGGAAAGCTGACAGGTATTATCAGCCTATATCGGGCTCTTAGTGCAGCGCGAGAATATGCAACAAACAGCTATTGTCATTTTATATGCTGGTAAAAATAGGCTGACCAGGCCTATTCTTTGCTCATACCTTGAGCTATATTCTTCAGGATAGCGAGGACGGCGACGAGGGCACGCTGCACTTCAACCGGCTCGCGGGCAAGCATGCCAGCCACATTGGGGTCTAGTCTGCTCCTACCATACACTGCGTCGGCCTCAGCCACGCCAGAGGAATTAGGGGATAGGTACCCAGCCAGGGTAAACAACTCATCCTCGGTAAAGCCTAGGGGCTTGGCGATTCTGCGCAGGACGCGGGCTGAAGGATAGCGCTCCCCCCTCTCTATCCGCCCAAGGTGTGACGGAGACACCCCTGACATCGTAGCCAGCTCCCGGACTGTCAGTGTTATGGCAACCCTCTGCCGCCTGATTGCTTCACCTAAATTGACACTGCTCTCGTTAACCATAAGGCTATTTTATTCTAGCTCGCCAAGTGACAGGTGTCAAATAGCAAGCGCTAATTTGCCTGAGCCTATCGTAAATCTTGCCAGATGGCTGGAGGCGAATGGCAGTGAAGGTGTTTTCGGCCTGCTTATAGTCCAATTTTTAGCTAACTGAATTAATTGCCCATAAAACTGTTTTTAGCATTTCCTTAAATCCATTCCTTTTTATCCCCGGATTTAACAAACCGTTATTTTATTAAACTTTATTGTTATAAGTTACGCGATAGAGACCAATAACCATACAGCTGTTGGCTCGATGGGGCAGGAGCTAAGTATCCCCTATCTGGTTTGCCCCGCCGAACGGGGGGAGGGGCATGGGGGGGGATTCAGGCATCGCACTTAAGCTTGTCACAATGCTGACCTCAGGAAGAGTTGGATGGTCCGGAGGGTGTCGTCTACAAAGTAGGTTTTCTGGCCCTCACAGGTATTGGCGATGGCCCTCAGGATATCGCGAAAATCCCAAAGGACAATACCTGCGTGCTCTGCCTCTTTCCTTGCTTCATCTGTCCAACCCCAGGTCACGATGACTTTTGTGTAGTCACCCCCCTTGAAACCGTATTTCTCTAGCTCAGAAAGCACCTCTCTTGGGCCAAATTTTCGTTGAATAAAGTATCCCATGGTTCTTCGCTGACCGGCTTGTTCAAGGCGCTTCTTAAGCTTCTCCTGTGAGAACTTCTTTCCTGTTAGCTTTGAATATCCGCCTGAAATAGAAACGCCGCACTCAATGTGATAGCGCTTAATATCGGTGCCAGACGACGCGTCAACAGCAAGAAGATCAATCTCATACTGCCCTGAGCATTTAATATTTGAAATGGTGAACCAGCCCTTAACATGGCGGCAGTATGACTCTACGATTTTCTCGGTAGTTTCCATTTATTACTCTCCACCTACCAACAGACAAAGTCATTATAAAACGCCCGCTATGAAATGTCTATTACCATCTATTATCGTCTATTTGTGCCTAATGACTGTCGATACCATACCATTACTTTAAAAGGTAGTCTGGAGTGATACAGTGAGCGGAGTAAGAAAGCCAAACAAGGATATAGAACGCATTTTCCTCACCTTTCAAGAGGCGCAGGAGTTCTTGAACGTCAGCCATCAAACAATATACAAACTCATGAAAGAGGGGCTGCCTTCCCATAAGATAGGCAAGAAGAGGGTCTTCTTGAAGGAGGACCTGGTGCGGTGGATAAAGAAGCACTGAACAGCACGGAGGAAGTCTGACGCCCATAGAGGGGGCACTTCCCGCACGGCTCCGGCGGCTTGCCCCCACCCCCGGCCGTGTCCTCTGGCCTGTCAGACGTCGGCCCAGACACAGGAGAAATGGCGTCCTTATTACTTATTACATTATTACTTATAGGGACGGGCATCTTTCCGTATTCGGCGGGGCGTCCGGTTGACTGGGAGTTGACTGGCGAGTTGACTGGAGCTACCTCTTTTTCCAGCCTCGCGTCTGAGCCCCGTCATCTGGGCGTCAACTTTTTGTCAACCTCACCGTCAACTTTCCCCGTATTTTGAATTGGAGTTCCCGATTTTCAGGGCCGCTCCTACCCGTCTCTGGCCTTTTCCCAACCCCAGACTGGGCGTCAGGCGGCTACGTGGCATGCCTGCACAGAGCGTCCCCAAGAGCTCCAGAACGAGAAACGGGGCTTGCCAAATCCCCCGTGAGTACCAAACTACTCGCGGGATGTGCGTACGTAGAGATTGAATTCGGCGGAGCCGCCAGGCGCGAAACGGAGCCTGCCGGCGCATAAATCCCTATTCGTTCCCGAAACAATTCAGATACAGCCCGCAAAAAAGTGGCCTTGGGCTTGGGATTTCAGGGGGCCCTACCGTGATTCCATACCGAATAGGCGCGCATATAGGGGGATGGGGTATATAACCTGAGAGTTATTGACCCGACGGGTGACTTTCCCGCGACACCGGCCCCGGGGAGGCAGGGGGGAGGGGGGCAAGACTATTGACATATAATTCTAATGCAGATATTATCCTAACAAATATATCTGGATGATTTAAATGGTACTACGGCTGATAAGAACTTTCGATCAAGCTGAAAAAAATATCCATCAATACAATGCTGATTTACCAAATTCGCGAATACTCCAGCAACGATTGAGAACCCATCTTGTTTGGTACTATAGCCCAAGATATAATGAACTGGCACCTAGCAAGTTCATCGGTTTCATTGGAATGAATGGCGAAAAGTATGCTAACGCCGAGGAATCAATATTTGATGGTGGCAGAACTGAAGGTGTCCTACATAACTATTTTGACGTAATATCGAATGAACATGAATTATATCAGAAGCTTCAGCATCAATTATTTAATCTACTTAGGCGATATAATAAGTCAACCAGATCAAATGTCCGCCTGAATATTCCAAAACAGAAATTCTTACAAAGAATTCAGAGCGGGAGACACAACCCGCCCTGGGCAATAGATGAACTGATATTGGCACTTGACCTGTATTTCCGACTATCTTCGCTCCCATCAGATGAGAATCATCCAGAAATCGTATCTCTCAGTAAGCTCCTTAATAGGCTCCCAATTCATCCACAATCAAGTAGACAAGAAAAATTCAGAAATCCGAATGGCGTCTATATGAAGCTCTGCAACTTTCTCCGCCTTGACCCCTCGTATAGAGGAAGGGGTTTAGACGCTGGCTCTAAGCTAGATGAAGTGGTCTGGAAACAATACGTGAATAACAGAGAAGAGCTTTCCGCTATAGTCGAAATTATAAGGAACGAGTATAGAAAGGTTACTCGTCCAAGACCTCAAACTAGCGATGCCATAAGAATAGATGAAGACGAAGAGTTCCCAGAAGGAAGAATAATTGAACGTTTGCATAGAGCTAAAGAGAGAAGTGCAAGAGCGGCTAGAGTGAAAAAACAACAAGTTCTAGCCAAAACTGGTGCGCTCAAATGTGAGGCTTGCACCTTCGATTTTCAGAAGTTCTACGGAGATTATGGAGTTGGCTTCGCAGAATGTCATCATATAAGACACCTTCAAGAACTAAGACGAAAATCTACAATTAAGCTTGAGGATTTGTCCATCGTATGCGCTAATTGCCATAGGATGCTACATAGGATAAGACCTTGGATAACAGTTCAACAATTACACACGCTTTTGAAATCAAGAAAAGTGCTATAGATCTTCAACGTGGTAAGAGGCCGAATAAAAAAGGGTACAATGCCCAACTCCTGTGAGGTTTAGCACTCTTGACGGGTTTGGCAAGCCCCGTTTCGCGACGTGGGATTACTAGGCAAGCTAGATTGAGCGCTGCGTAGTATAACTGGCTTTGGTGCAATCTTGGAAAACACCAAAGGTAACAAGGCAAGCGGTCGCTACACAAAAGCCTCAAATGTGACCTAGGATAACAAAACAAGCAACTGTGACTTAGTTTGATGCAGGCAAATCGTTCATGCAAATGGAAGCAGCGTGTCTATGGGACCGCTTAGAGGAACGCTTTGTCTATATTAAGGGTTACTTCATAGTTACCAGCAAGGTCGCCCGTGTTAGCTCCGAGAAGCTCCAAGGTATGAGGCAAGCCCCTCCTTAAACTCTGGAACACTGGTGCCATAGGTCTCAGCAACTCCTAGATATGTGAGCACGAGTTTTGTGATCTAAGTCTGTTTTGACCTTACCTGAAATGCGTAGCGCGTAACACCTGCCACGTCAACGCCTTTAAGCTCATCCACCTTAAAGACGATGGGATATCCGCCTGTTGCCTCACCTATAACGAGAGCATGGTAGACTTTCATTCGCTGGGCAAATGCTGAAACCGTCTCTTCATCCGTGATAGCACTTTTGCTAACATGCCTCACATCAGCATCATGTGGCAAGTAAAGTAGAAACAGGTTGTCCACCTGCCGCAGCACAACTTCATCTAAGTCTGTGACCATATTAGTGATAAACGTGCTTGTTGTGCCCAAATGTCTGGCTCTTGTAACTATATCGTTTATTCCATGCTTGCTCACATATAAGTGAGCTTCTTCAAAGAAAAGAAACGGGAGTTTTACTTCTGCACTGGCTGGGAGCTCGTTACAAAATCGCTTAATAGTATCAATAATAGCCTGAACAAATCCCTCCCTAGCTATAGTGGGCAGCTCAGCAAGGTTAATAATGAGTGCTCCCCCATGCTCTGAAATTCTGTTAAGCTCAGCTTGCATTGAGGTAGCCTCTTGGAGACTTCTAGCAAATATACCGAGGGTCTGGATATAGGCAAGCCTACTAGCAATGGCGGCGTTCACTGCACGGGATGCTTCACCAGCACCTCCGTAAAACTGGTTGTTGTTAGCCATATTTATTAGTCCTTCGATGGTAATGAACTCTGGCGGCGTAACTTGGCGGTTCTGGGCAATACGGTTAACAAGTCTATTCTCAAAACTCATTGCGGATGTATCGGGAAGGCCGAACCTTCTAAGCAAATTTACAAGCGGGTCTACGCCAAAGTCTTCAACACCAAGACGGAAGTTATTCCCTGGGATTAAATTGGTCACATCTGGGAGCCGGGCATATTCTCTATTAATGTCAAAAACCACGCATGACTTTCCTTGTTTGATTAATTCTAATAGAATAACCTTAGCTAGGTGAGACTTCCCAGCCCCCTTTGCTGAAGTTATCAAGTTTACTTTTTCATAGTGTCGTCCGTCAATCGTTAGGTCTTCTCCGGATAGGCCTTTCCCCAAATTAAGTGGATTGCCTAACTTTGGGATGCAATGAGCGTAAACGTCTTTGTCAGGCACTTTAGCAACCTCAACATTTCTTGTAGGTATCCAGCCATCCCACTTCTCCCATTGCCCATCTGGTTTAACCCTCTGCCGTATCTTGGCGCGGCACAGCTCTAAATTCTCGATATTGAATGGGCCAGTGTCTTCATACACATGCACAGTACCCCCTGGGGGCGAATAAGTGAGCTCCATAATATGCCGAATTTGCTCCTCGGTCATTGCTGGGTAGGCAAATGTGCTGAACTCGATTACTTGAGCAAGCAGCCCTTCACCCGAACCAATTTCCTTAAGAAGCAGGTTTTCGCCGATTTCTAATTGCTCAGTAGTCGGGTCAAACAACAATCCCACTGTATTGCCCTTTATTTCATGAACTAGAATACTCATTTTTAGACCCCCCTTCTAAATGGTGCAAATATAACAGATATGTCCTGTGGTTTTTGCATTCTTAGACCATAGTCTTTAGCTGCCAACACCTGTAGTTGCACAATCTCAGGTTTAGTGAAGACTGAGTGAATATGAGCTAACTTCAGTAAGTAGGGATAGCCGAGACATATTCGGGCATTTTGGTAAAGTCTATTTAGAATCTCCTCTGCTGGGACTATAAAGGGGCAGACATCAGTTCGGAAGGTAAAACCACCAGGCCCAAAGCGCACCACAAATATGGTGCCAAAACTCGGCGGGTAAAGTGCAGTCCAGTCTGGGTCTATTATCTCCCGATAGCACGGCTCCTGAGTCCCTGTCAGTAAGTAGAGTATATTCACACCACCTAACTCTAAGACAGACCGTTTAGCAATACCTACTAGCGAATTTCCCTCATTGAAAGCCAACTCCCGCGTATTTTCCAAGAACTTTGTAGGGGTATCCCACTCTCTAGCTGATAAAACTCCGTCAAAGAGGATAATCCCGCCTTTTATGGTTGATATTGCGAATCGCTGAAGCCAACGTTCTACATAATTCCGAATACGGTCTTGGGCTTGCTTAAAACCTACGGAGCCCCCGGTAATAGTCTTTTCTCCACTTTTGCTGGTCTCAACAAACATGTCTTCTCTGCCTAAACCTCGTCCTATGCTTTCCAAAACCTCAATTTGGTTTTGCCTCGAGATATAAATCAATTTCGGGCCCATCCTATGCAATGAATATTTATCACCTTGTTGAGAAACTACTGCACCTTTTATAGCAATAACTACACCATTTTCTGTCGAACCAATCTGGATGCTACCAGTATCTACTGCCACAAGGTCAACAACATGTTCACTTTTCTGAAAGCTCCCCTCCATGTCAAGGGTTGGCTGCGAAGGCAACACCTCTTCTTCCACACCGGCACCCTCAGCTTCATTTATGAGTTCTTCCTCCGCCGTCACTGGGTAAAAAGAACGCCCACGGTCAGTAGCTGGCATGCTGCCGAAGAATAACTCAATTTCCTGAAATTCTCTACCTGACTCTGTCAATCGTTACTCCCCACCCTATAATTTTATCACTATTTTTAGCTGAAGCAAATATAGCCAAGGTTCTTTGTAGCTGACCCTTACAGGGCGATGCTACTCTCAGGCTTGACAGGCTTCAATATACTCTACACAAAAAGCCAAATTGTTACCTCCCAATGATTCTACCATAAACTAACTTCCATACCGTCTGCTCGAGTCTGTGATGGGGAGCGAGAGGGCCATCCGAGTCTACGAGCATGCCCCGAAGGGCCTTACGGGATTAAGCATTACAAAAGCCATCTCAAATTAGCTTCCGTTTGGAGCAATAGGCTCCAAACCGGTGCCGTGGTGCCCCCCACCCTCCACGTTCAGACACTGCTCCTCCTGGGCACCCCTAGATGCTTGCAGACAGCCCCGGGTACTGGTGTACGTATCGCCCGAAACGCGCCATTATTACAACAGAAAGGGGGTGAAGCAGGATGCCGAGAGAGAAGCAGCATGTGTTCTCCGCCCGCACCACCGAGGAGGGCCTAAAGACACTCAATGAGTTGAAAGCCAAGCTGGGCGTCAGCTGGGACAGCCTCGTCATCGATGCCGTGAATACCCACTACGGCGTGGATGTGCCCAAGCCGCCCAGGGCGGAGAAGGCGGCCAAGGCGAAAGGCAAGGAAAAGAAGGCCAAGGCAGAGGGCTAGAGAGGAGGCAAAGACAGTGAAAAGCAACCATTTTCGTGAAAAGAGGACCGAAGTCAGGGAACATTCGGCCCCCACTAATTCAGATATAAAAGGTGGCTCCCCGAGCTGGACTCGAACCAACAACCTAGCGGTTAACAGCCGCCCGCTCTACCGTTGAGCTATCGGGGAACGGCTGAAGGTATCAACATTACTCTACTTAGAAGTCTAAATCAAATGACAGTTTTTAGGTAGCTGCCGGAGTTTCACCCGGGTGCAGCTTCTTCCATTTATCAAGTAATTGCTCCCGGCTTTCCTTATGCTCTGGGTCAGGTATGCAACAATCCACCGGGCAAACCTCAACGCACTTCGGTGAGTCATAATTGCCGACACACTCAGTGCACTTATTGGGGTCAATTACGTAGATTTCCCCTTCCTCAGAAATCGCCTCATTGGCACACTCTGGCTCACAGGCACCACAACTAATACACTCCTCGGTAATCTTATACGCCATATAAATTAACCTCCTGACTATGGCTTATTTATTCCATCATTATAGATTAATTCTAAGGCTTCACTTAGTCAAGTTTTTACTCAAATATTTTAGTCCCAATCCTCACCATGTTCGCCCCCTCCTCCAGGGCAATGGGGTAAGAATTGGTCATCCCCATGGAAAGGTATCTCATCTCCACATTGGGCAGCCCAAGCGCCTTAATCCGCTCAAATATCTTTCTGGTGGTTACAAAATAGGGTCTTGACTCCTCAGGGTCGCCAAAGCGAGGTCCCATGGTCATCAGTCCCGTTACTTTTATATTGGGCAGGCCTGAAATCGCCTTTATTAAATTTTCGGCATCTTCGGGCAATACGCCCGACTTCTGCTTTTCCCGGCCGCTATTTATCTCAACCAGCACCGGCATCACCTTGCCCATCTGAGCGCAGCGCTTGTCAATCTCCCGGGCTATCTCTACAGAATCAACGGTCTGTATCATATCAAATATTAATACCGCTTTTTTCACCTTATTTTTCTGGAGGTAGCCGATGAAGTGCCATTTTGCTTTATTTTCTATCACCGAATAGCTTTTCTCCGCTTCCTGGACATAGTTTTCACCGACAATCTTTACGCCGGCTTCCACCGCCTCAAGCAGCTCTTTAGCCGTCCTTGACTTTGCCGCCACCACCAGCTCTACCCCAGCGGGCAGCTCACCTAACAGCTTCTGAACATTTTCCCTGATTCCCACAACCGAGCCTCCATTAAGAAAGGTATTATACCAGCAAATGCACAATACGGCAATGCAGCGTTATCTCTTCGCTTTCCTTATGTTTGAAATGATGCGTGCCATCCATACCAACTATGTTCCAGCATGTGCTAGAATCATCATGATGCTTATATTCAATTACTCCAACTTAGTAGACCCGCTGTTAAAGGACCTCAGAGCATTCGTCACCAACTTTGCGGGTATTAAAGCTGGTGACCGCGTTCTAGACGTCTGCTGTGGCACTGGCGAACAAGTTCTGGATTATGGAAGGCGTGGCATTATTGCTACAGGCGTAGATAATGACCCAAATATGTTGAATGTAGCTTTGAAAAATAGGAAGAGACATGATTTGCTAACCACATCTTTTCAACTCGCTGATGCCAAAGAACTCCCATTTCCTAACGGCTATTTTAATTATGCCTCCATATCGTTTGGATTACATGATAAACCAAGGCTCATACGTAAAAGCGTGGTTTCAGAAATCAAGAGAGTTGTCAAACGGAATGGAATAATCATACTTGTTGATTTCAACGTCCCGTTACCACAAAATGCTTTTGGGTTATTCGCGCGGACGATAGAATTCTTTGCTGGCGGCGAACATTACCGTAGTTTCAAAGACTATCTCGCCAGTGGCGGCTTAGATAGCATAGTTAAAGAACATGGCTTAGTTGAATTAAATAGAACACAGCTCAAGAGCGGATTAATAGGAGTCATAAAATTAATTAACGATTAGCCTATTAAAAATGAGACACTTAAATCCAGAAAAGCTGCACGTTAAATATCTGCCCGGGACAGACTCGTGTGTCCTAGCCATACCGAGATTCTATACCCTAACACACTCGGATATTACAGGAAACCTATTCCTAACAATAGGTCCGCACTATGATACCGAAGAGATTTCCAAGCTCTACACGCGCCTAATGAGGGACGAAGTGCTAGCAGAATTGAAGGAGGAGCATGATGGACTAGTCCTTAATGTGTACTGCCATGTTAGTGGAGGCTTCGTTCTCGGAAAGGCAGGGTGGCGATACAGCATATTCCGGTCCGAGCTACCGCTGGCTCTTGAAGCGCTCAGGTATGGCGACAAATCACTTTTTAATCAAAACCCTGAACTAGACCAAGTCCCGGTTTTCATACATTTCAGGTCTTCTGATAGAAGATATAACAAGATTGAACCATGGGGTATAATCGCAAAATACAGGAAGAATTAGGCTAGGAGTGGCTGCCGAGCCAGGATTCGAACCTGGGCTAAGGGATCCAAAGTCCCCTGTGCTACCACTACACAACTCGGCATTTTATATATGCCGAAGGTCGGGCTCGAACCGACATGGAGGTTGCCCCCCAACAGTTTTTGAGACTGTCGCGTCTGCCTATTCCGCCACTTCGGCTTAAAGCTCAAACTAGCTGGTGCCGAGGCCCAGAATCGAACTGGGGACACCTTGATTTTCAGTCAAGTGCTCTACCAACTGAGCTACCTCGGCTCGGAATTTATTGTAGCCGTGAGAAACTTAGTTGTCAATCAACCTCACCCCCTTTATCCCCCTCTCCATTCTTGGAGAGGGGGAAGAGAAGAAAGAGGGGCTGACGCCCCTCTAATACTCCCTATTTTAGTGGTGGAGGGGTATCCAACCTATAATAAGCCGCAGACGCCCAATGGGCGGGTGGGTGGGAAAAAAGACCTACGGGGAGTAGCGGGAGGGTGGGAAGAAAAACTAAGCTCAAACCTCCCCATCTAATGTGATATACTGGTTGGCTGTGCGGCGCAGGAAAATCTGGGGTCTCAACCCCAATGTCTTCTTCCTGGGCATGGTCAGCCTGCTGACCGATGTCTCAACCGAGATGATTTTTACCCTCGTCCCCCTCTTTCTGGCCAATGTGCTGGGGGCAGCGACCACCGTTGTCGGGCTCATCGGCGGTGTATCCGAATCCGCTGACGCCATCTTCAGGATACTCAGCGGCTGGCTCAGCGACAGGATAAGAAAGCGCAAGCTCCTGGCAGTATTGGGCTACAGCATTTCTACCATGGCTAAGCCCTTTATGTATCTGGCAACGAGCTGGGCTAGCGTGCTGGCAATTAAATTCGGCGATAGGCTGGGTAAGGGCATCCGCACCTCCCCCCGCGATGCCCTGGTGGCTGACTCGGTGGCGGCAGGAGAAAGGGGGAAGGGCTTTGGCTTGCACCGGACGATGGATACCGTCGGTGCTGTCCTCGGGCTGGCGTTCGCCGCCGTAATTATCTATATGGTCCAGGGCGGGGGGCTTGAGCTCAGCCTGAAGACCTACCAGTGGCTGATATTAGTCGGCGTGGTACCGGCAGTGCTAGCGGTAGTGGTGCTGCTCTTCTTTGTCCACGAGAGGAAGTCCCCACCCACTGCCACCCGGTTGCCCCGAATCAGACTGGGCGGCTTTGATACCCGCTTCAAGCTTTTCCTAATAATTATGGCGGTGTTCACCCTGGGCAACTCCAGCGATTTCTTTGTCATTCTGCGGGCGCAGAACCTGGGGACATCGGTTGTTTATGTGGTCTTGATGCTCGTCCTGTTTAATATTACCTACGCCGCTACCTCGCTGCCAGCGGGGGTGCTATCGGACAGGCTGGGGAGGCGGCGGGTTATCGCTGTGGGCTGGTTTATCTATGCCCTGGTATATCTGGGGTTTGCCCTGGCATCGGAGCCCTGGCAGGTATGGCTGCTCTTCGCCTGCTACGGAGTCTTTTACGGGATGGCAGAGGGGGTGGCACGAGCCTTTGTTGCCGATTTGGTCCCCGCGGAGAAGCGGGGCACTGCCTTCGGGCTATATCACGGGGTGGTTGGGCTTACCCTTTTGCCCGCCAGCCTGCTCGCCGGGTGGCTATGGCAGGCTTTCAGCCCCGCCGCCCCCTTCTTCTTCGGCGCCGGTCTTGCCTTTATAGCCATGGTGGGAATTATGGGGCTGGTGAGGGAGTAGAGGTATTGACAAAGAAACAAGCTACCAGTAATGTCTAGGTGACGGAGAGCCAGCTATGAAAAGGTCCATTTTAAGGTGGGAGCTAATTGGTATAGCCGTCATATCCCTAGTAGGTTCGGCACTGCACTTTGTCTTTGAGTGGTCTGGTAACTGGGCACCCGTCGGCGTAATCGCCGCCGTAAACGAAAGTGTCTGGGAGCATTTCAAGCTGGCGTTCTGGCCCGCCCTGTTTTACGCCATATTCGAGTACCCCTTCTTCAGGCGCTCTACCCATAATTTTATGATTGCCAAGGCGGCCGGTATCTACGTTATGCCCATTGCCATTGCCGTTATTTTCTATTCCTATACGGCGGTTACTGGCCACGAAATCCTAATCGTTGATATTTCAAGTTTCTTCATCGCCGTTGCCCTCGGCCAGCTAACGAGCTACAAGATACTAACCATGAGACGACTGCCGGCGTGGTCAGATGTAGTGGGGGTGGTTCTGGTGATTTTGCTCGCCATCGCCTTCGGCGTGTTTACCTTCTATCCACCCCACCTGCCCGTCTTCCAAGACGGGCTTACCGGAGCCTACGGAATCATTAGATAGAGGAGCGCCCTACCCCACCACCACATTATCTATCAATCTAGTCTTGCCGATTTTCACCGCCAGCGACACCAGGGCCGGGGGTCTGACCACATCCAATTCGTCTAAGGTCTCAGCGTCAGCTATAGAGATATAGTCAATATGCGCCAGGGGCTCTTTCTGAATAAGCTCCGTCATCTGCCGCCGGATGGCCTGGGCGTCCTTCTCACCCCCGGAGAAAAGCTTCTGCGCCAGCGTTAGCGCCTGATATAAGACGAGGGCTGCCTTTCGTTCCTCAGGGTTTAGATAGGTATTGCGGCTGCTCATCGCCAGACCGTCGCCCTCGCGCACCGTGGGCACGGCAACGACCTCCAGGTTCATATTGAGGTCAGCCACCATCTTCCTGATAACTATCAGCTGCTGGGCGTCCTTCCGCCCGAAGTAGGCTCTATCCGGCTGGACGATATTGAAAAGCCTGGCAACAACCGTCGCCACCCCCCGAAAATGACCGGGGCGGGAAGCACCTTCCAGCCGTTCCGCAATCTCGCCCACCTCCACCCAGTTATTGAAATTTGGGGGGTAAATCTCATCCGCCGAGGGCATAAAGACAATACCAACCCCTTCTTTTTCCAGCAGAGCCAGGTCGCGCTTGGGGTCGCGGGGATAACTATCAAAATCCTCATGGGGGCCGAACTGGGTGGGGTTGACAAAGATACTGACCACCACCGAGGAGTTTTCGGCTCTGGCTTGCCTGACCAGAGCCAGATGACCTTCATGGAGATAGCCCATGGTGGGGACAAAGCCAAGCGGCGGGGGGAGGTTGGGCCTCAGCTGTTTTATCTCGTTTACGGTCTTTAAGACTTTCATGCGACGAGATATTATATCATAGCTGGTTGACACCTAGTTCTATATTGTCCATAATATACCTAGTGTTTCAAGGCACTAGCGGGGAGTTAAAATCATGGTCGGCGATATTGCCTTAATTGTACTGGCGGTCTTTGTAGCCTACCTGCTCGGTTCCTTTCCTTCGGCCTACATCGTGTCACGATTGATGAAGGGCGTGGATATAAGAGAGGCTGGCGACGGTCGCCTGGGGGCGACGGCTACCTACCGCCGCGTTGGTCTCACCGGGGGTCTCATCGTCGGTCTTATGGACCTGGGCAAGGGGGCAGCGGCGGTGGTACTTGCCCAGGGAGTCGGGCTCCCACTCTGGGCTGTGCTTCTTGCCGGGCTTGCCGTGGTGGTGGGACACAACTGGTCAATCTTCCTCCACTTTGAGGGAGGGAAGGGGGCACTCACTATCTATGGCGTGCTCGCTTCACTGATGTTCTGGGAGCTTCTTATCGCCCTAGCCTTAGGCGGGATATTCTACCTCGTAACCCACAAGACGGGAATGGCCACCGGCTTTCTGCTCGGCTTCTTAGCCTTCATCAACTGGCTTACCGGCAGCCTGATACTGCTCATCATTTTGCCTATCTTTATCTCACTGCCCATGGCCTTAAAGCATATCTTCATGCCCAAAGCGGCTACTGTGGCAGTGGCTCCTCTTGAAAAGCAGCGAACTAAAAAGGGATAAAGATAACCTTTACTCTGTCTCTTCTATCTCTAGCTCAGCGAGCAGGCTTTTGTCTATAGAGTAACTTTGTTTTGCGGTGGGGAAGGTGCCAGCTTTTACCTCGCTCTGGTACTGAGTTACTGCCTTGGAGACAATATCAGTGAGCTTGGCGTATTGCTTGGCGTGCTTGGGGACAAACTCGGTGTAAGAACCCAGAATATCGTTAATAACCTGAACCTGCCCGTCACAATGGATGCCGGCACCAATGCCGATGGTGGGGATGCTCAGCTTAGCCGTGATTAGCTGGGCAAGCTGGGCGGGGATGGTCTCCAGGACGATAGCAAAGGCTCCGGCTTCCTCTAAAGCCATGGCGTCTTCAAGTAATCTGGCGGCTGCCTGGGGGGTCTTACCCTGAACGGCGAAGCCGCCAAGCTGGTGGATGGACTGGGGGGTAAGCCCGATGTGACCCATGACCGGAATGCCGCAGCCCACAATCCTCACTACCTTTTCCATCACCGTTACCCCACCCTCAAGCTTGACCGCCTGAGCACCCCCCTCCTGGATAAAACGGGCGGCATTAGACAGGGCTTCCTCGGCGCTTATGTGGTAGCTCATGAAGGGCATATCGCCAATGACCATCGCCTGCTTTGCCCCCCTGACCACCGCCCTGGTATGGTGGAGCATCTCATCCATGGTCACCGGTATCGTCGATTCGTAGCCGAGGACGACCATACCCAGGCTATCTCCAACCAGAATCAGGGGGATTCCCGCCTCGTCAACTATCTTGGCTGTGGAATAGTCATAGGCGGTGAGCATGGCGATTTTCTCGCCCTTCTGCTTCATCTCTTTTATCTGATTTACGCTGATGCGCATCTCTCTCCTATAAAGATGCAGCCCCAACCACCCGCTTGGTCTCGGTTATGGCGTTCTTCTCATCAACATATACCAGTTTGGGGGCGAAGTTCCTGGCTTCCGCTTCTTCAAGCTGACAGTAGGCAAGGATGATAACGACGTCGCCGACGGCGGCTAGTCTGGCAGCCGCCCCCCGAATGCCAATCTCACCACTATCAGCCTCAGCTTCAATGGCATAGGTCTCAAAACGGGCGCCGTTGTTGATATTCAGCACCTGGACCTGCTCATAGGGAAGGATGTCAGCCTCTGCCATAAGCCTCCTGTCAATGGTAATGCTCCCCTCATAGTTGATATCGACCTGGGTGACATGGGCTCGGTGGATTTTGCTCTTAAGCATTACTCTCATCACGCCCTCCAAAAATTTTATTTAGGCGGGTTGCAGTATCACCCGTAATTCCTCTGCCTGATTTTTATCTATTCTCCCCTTGGCCACGGCAATGGGGATAGTCTGTAACCCCAGCTCCCGATAGGTGGATACAAGGTGGGGGGCGGCTTGCTCCAGGGCATCAAGGTGCTTCTTAATCGTCCCCACGTCCCCGCGAGCAATGGGACCGGTAAGGCACTGGGGTATGCCAACGGTGTCGATATTATGAATTGTCCCCCTTAGCAGCGGGAGTAGTGCTTGAGTTGCTTTCTGCGGGGGGACATCAAAGGTCTGCCATAAATCAGTGGCTAGCTTGACCAGGGTTACCATGTAGTTACAGGCAATGACGGCGGCAGCGTGATAGAGCACCTTGTCGCTTGCCTTCAGCTCCACCCAGTGGCCGCCAAGGGCGGTAGCCATATCCTTGAGCTTTTTCAGCAAGGGCTCCCCGGCTTCAAGGGCAAAGGTTGAGCCCGGCATATTTTCCATTGCCTGTTTAACGCTGGCGAAGGTCTGCAGTGGGTGAAAGACGCCAACCCGTGCCCCCGAGTCCTTTGCCGACTGGAGGATAGCGGTGGAATCAGCGCCGCTGCAGTGAACCACACCCTGCCCCGGGCGCCATTTTAGCTGGGAAGCTACCTGGGCGATAGCATCATCCGGGGTGGTAATAAATATAAGCTCAGCATTGTCAGCCACGCCCTGACTGTCAAAAACACGGCAGCCATTAACCGACTGCGCCAGATTTTGGGCTGAGGTACGGCTGCGGCTGGATACAGCGACTACGGCATAGCCCCTGCCGTTCAGCCTGGCTGCCAGGGCAGTACCTACAGTTCCGGCTCCGATAAATCCCAATTTGAGCATTTTCCCCCGCCCAATTGAAACTAAAAAGCCTTCTCCGACACAGCCAGAGAAGGCATCAAAAACTCTATTTTTGCCGTCTCGGTCGTATCCGATCCAAGCGACCTCAGTTGTTAAGAAACCCCAAAAAGCTTACCGCCCTATGGGTCGATAGCTATTGCAATTCCAGTATAAGGGCTGATTATCGTTTTGTCAACGGTCAATGGTACTAGTACTTTTTACCCACCGCCGGGTCTGGTCAGGGGGATGCCGGCAGCACATAGAGGGCAGCCCTCCGGTGAGTAGGTGATGGTTTCTGAGCGGAGGCAGCTAAAGAGGGGAACGCCGAATTCTATCTTTTGCTCGGAGCGGTCAACCAGTACCCCGATGCCGACTATTTCGCCACCCAGCCTCTTCACCGTCGCCATAACCTCGCTTATGGAGCTGCCGGTGGTGAGGATGTCATCGACAACGAGGACTTGCTCGCCGCGGTTGACGGTGAAGCCCCGCCGGAAAGCCCGCTCCTTTTCGCTTTCCTTCTCGGCAAATATGCCTCTTACTCCCAGCTGTCTAGCGACCTCAAAAGCCAGGATAATACCGCCCGTGGTTGGGCCGGCTACAACCTGAATTTTCTGCTTGCGGAAGTGGTCGGCAATCATCCCGCAGAGCTGCTCGGTATAGTCTGGAAACTGCAAGACCTTGAACTTTTCCCAGTAGACGGGGGAATGCCGCCCCGAGGTGAGCAGGAAGTGCCCCTCAAGTACCGCCCCCGATTTCTTAAAGATTTCTTCTATATTAGTTATCTACCTCACCCCCTGTGTCCCCCTCTCCTATCAAGGAGAGGGGGAAGGATAGTTATTGAAGGGGCTTCGCCCCTTCAAGCTACCCCAATCAGGGAACTAATCTACTCAGCAGAGCTGGCAAGTTGCTCCCCCAGCGGGTAGTGGGCAGCAAGCCCCCATTCGCCTGGTGGCCAGATTAACAGCCAGGCTTTGCCAATTATATCTTCCTGGGGCACTGTCCCCACACTGGGGCTGCGGGAATCGTTGCTGTTATTGCGGTTGTCGCCAAGAACAAAGTACTCATCTTCTGGGATTGTGTCTCCCTCAAAATCTCTCCTCGCCGCCTCTGCAATATAAGGTTCAGCTAATGTAAACACATTCCCATCTTCTTCATGAATATAAACTACCCCGTCCTTTATCTCCACGGACTCACCGGGTAAGCCAATTATGCGTTTAATATAGTCTGCCTCCTGGTCGCCGCCCGGGTGAAAGATAATCACATCGCCCCTTTCTGGCTGATCAAATCTATAAACCACCTTATTAATTAATATTCGTTCCCCATCCTGAAAGTTAGGTTGCATACTGGTGCCGACGATAATAAAGCTCTGAACTGTAGCCTGCAAGAGGAGGAAGATGACAATCGCCATTACCAGCGTTAGCGCAATCTCACGAAAAATTTTTCTCACCTGAATCTACTTCCTCACAGACAGCCCTCATTATACCCTATCCAGTCTATTTTTAGCCAATGTTGTTTTAGCCAATGTTGCACTTTTTTTGAGGTAGGTGCTAGAATGACAATGCCATGGACTACATGGAGCAGGCACTTTCTCTGGCTAGGTTAGCCCTGGGGCAGGCTAGCCCCAACCCGGCGGTGGGAGCGGTGGTGGTCAAAAAGGGGGCAGTTGTGGGGCAGGGCTATACCCAGCCACCGGGTTCACACCATGCCGAGGTATTAGCCCTGAAGCAGGCGGGGAATGAGGCTAAGGGGAGCGTGATGTATGTTACCCTTGAGCCCTGCTGCCATTATGGTCGCACCCCACCCTGCAGCCGGGCAATCACCTCTGCCGGCATCAGCGAGGTCCATATGGCGATGCTCGACCCCAACCCCATCGTTTTAGGGCGGGGCAAGGACGAGCTGGAGAGGGAGGGGGTTAAAACCTATCTCGGCGAGCATGAGGAGCAAGCCAGGGAGATTAACGAGGCTTATACCAAGTTTATTACCACCGGCATTCCCTTCGTCACCGCCAAATTTGCTATAAGCCTGGACGGCAAGATTGCTACCAGAAAGGGCGATTCGCGGTGGATTAGCGGCAGTGAGGCCAGGAAGTATGTTCATAACCTGCGCTACACCACCGATGCTATTATGGCCGGGGTGAATACCGTCCTAGCTGACAACCCCCACCTTACCACCAGGTGCTGTGGCGGCAGGGGGGGCACCGCCCGAAAGCAACCGCTGAGGGTGATTGTGGACGGTGAAGGGCGCACCCCGCTAACGGCGCGGCTATTTAAAGAGCCAGGGGAAACACTGCTGGCGCTGGGGAAAAAGGCTACCCCCAAGGAGAAAACAGCCTTTACCAAGGTTGGCGCTGAGATAGTGGAACTGCCCTCAGCTGAAGGCCTGGTCGACCTGGAGAAACTGATGGCGGCACTGGGCGAGCGGAATATCACCAGCATTCTGGTTGAAGGCGGGGGAATTCTCTTCGGCTCTTTATTTGACCAGGGGCTGGTGGATAAGGTTATCGCCTTTATCGCCCCCATTATCATCGGCGGGGCTGAGGCAAGGACGGCAATCGCCGGCAGGGGGGTTGATAAGGTGGCAGACTCGCTAAGACTGGAGCGGGTCAGGGTGGAAAGGTTCGGCGATGACCTGGCGGTCAGCGGCTATGTTGCCCGATAAAAATAAAAAAAGGAAACATGTTTACCGGCATTATAGAAGAGATAGGTAAGATTGTATCGGCAAGAGGCGGTGAGCTTGCCATCGCCGCCAGCGAGGTTATGGCGGGGATGGAGGCTGGTGCCAGTATGGCGGTCAACGGGGTATGCCTGACGGTAGCCGATTTTGACCAGAATTCCTTTTCGGTAAAGGTAATGCCGGAGACATTGAGGCGGACTAACCTGGGGCGGCTGACAGCCGGAGACAGGGTTAATCTGGAGCGGGCTCTGCCCCTGGGCGGGCGTCTTGGTGGGCATCTGGTGCAGGGGCATGTTGATGCCACGGGAAAGATAGCCTATATTAGGGGGGAGGGTGAGGCGATACTAATCAGGTTTGATGCCCCGCCTGAAGTAATGGAATATCTGGTGGAGAAGGGTTTTATTGCTGTTGACGGGGTAAGCCTGACCGTCGTCTCTAAAGATAGCGGTTTATTTCAGGTCTCGGTGGTCGATTATACCCGCCAAAATACCAATTTGGGCAGCCGGCGGGTGGGCGATTTGGTCAACCTGGAGGTTGATATTATTGCCAAATATGTGAAACAATTTAGCCAGCCCGACAAGGGCATAACCATTGATTTTTTAGAGGAGCAGGGTTTTCTGACACCCTAGGAGGAGAGTATGGGGTTAGCCAGCATTGCTGAGGCGATTAAGGATATAAAAGCGGGTAAATTCCTCATCATCGTTGATGATGAGGACAGGGAAAACGAGGGTGACCTGGCGCTGGCGGCGGAGAAGGTCACTAAAGAAGCGATTAACTTCATGGCCAAGCACGGCCGGGGCCTTATCTGCCTGCCTATTACCGGCAAGCGGCTGGACGAGCTGGGGATTCCCATGATGGTGGGGGAGAACACGTCAAAGTTTGCCACCGCCTTTTCCGTCTCGGTTGATGCCAAGCACGGTACCACCACCGGCATTTCGGCGGCGGACAGGGCTCAGACGGTAAAGACCATGATTGACCCCAAGACCAAACCCGAGGACTTAGTCCGACCGGGGCATGTCTTTCCGCTGCGGGCGAGAGAGGGTGGGGTGCTGGTGCGGGCGGGGCAGACCGAGGCTATCGTCGACCTGGCTAAGCTGGCCGGGCTCTACCCCGCCGGGGTTATCTGTGAAGTTATGAACGAGGACGGTACTATGGCGCGCCTGCCCCAGCTTGAGGTGATAGCGGATAAGTTTGGTATCAAGATAATTACTGTGGCCGACCTTATTGCCCACCGCCGCCGCCACGAGAAGCTGGTGCACCGGGTGGCTGAGACCACCCTGCCCACACCACATGGCGAGTTTGGCGCTATCGCCTACAAGAGTGATATAGACCCCGACGAGCACCTGGCACTGGTGATGGGAGATATATCCACCGAGGAGCCGGTCTTAGTCCGCGTCCACAGCGAGTGCCTCACCGGCGATGTCTTCGGCAGCCTCCGCTGTGATTGCGGCGAGCAGGTTGCCCTGGCCATGCAGAGTATCGCCAAGGAAGGGCGAGGGGTCTTTCTCTATATGAGGCAGGAGGGGCGGGGCATCGGCTTCCATAATAAGATGCGCGCCTACGCCCTTCAGGATAAAGGGCTGGATACGGTGGAGGCTAACCTGTCCCTGGGCTTTGCTTCCGACCTGCGGGACTACGGCATCGGCGCCCAGATTCTGGCTGACCTTGGACTGCATGAGATTCGGCTGCTTACCAACAACCCGAAGAAGGTCATCGGTCTGGAGGGTTACGGACTCAAGGTAGTTGAGACCCTCCCCCTTATCACCACCCCCAATCCCTATAACCGAGGTTACCTAGAGACAAAGAAGAAGAAGTTAGGTCACCTCTTAGAAATACCCGAGACCCCCGATTAACTAAACTTAACTGAACTTAACTAAACTAAAGTAAGGAGAAAGCAATGGGCAAGCCTTTTGAAGGTATGTTACTGGGGAAGGGGCTGAAGTTTGGGCTGGTGGTTTCTCGTTTCAACGAGTTTATCACCAAGAAACTGGTTGAGGGGGCAGAGGACGCCCTGTCTCGCCACGGCGTCAGTCAGGATGATATCGAGATTGCCTGGGTGCCGGGCTCCTTTGAGCTGCCGCTAATAGCCCAGAAATTAGCCCAGACCAATCGCTATGATGCTGTTATCTGCCTGGGCGCGGTGATTCGTGGTGGGACCCCTCATTTTGAGTACATTGCCGCTGAGGTAACTAAGGGGATTGCTCAGGTTAGCTTGGACAGCGGACTACCGGTTATTTACGGCATGGTCACCGCCGACACCCTGGAGCAGGCAATCGAGCGGGCAGGGACCAAAGAGGGGAATCAAGGCTTTAAGGCGGCAACAAGTGCCATTGAGATGGCAAACCTGGTTAAAAGCATAGGCTGACTATTTAAAGAACGGTAGCAATAGTCAGCTTGGACGGCTCGGTTAATAACGATTCAATCTTGGACTCAATCTCAAGACGCCCGGGGTTACCCTCCCAGGACTTCCAGTCAAGCGGACTCAGCCAGGTGCTAAGGGCAAAGACGACGGACTCATCCTCCGTACTCTGGAGCAGCTCGCCGGAAACATAACCCGGCTGCGAGACTATCTCGGTACGCATCTTATTAAGTAGATCGATTAGATACCCTTCCTTGCCCTTCTTTACACGACGCTCTATCAATACCTTTACCATAGTTTTTTCGCTTCCTGTAACGCTGGAGAACCTTCAGGGAGTAACCTTGTAGACGGTATCCCCCCTCCTCACCCGCTCGCTAACCTTGATCCCAATTGAATCCCCCGGCTTGGCGGTTTGAACGTTGGCATTATCAATCTGCATGGAGTCAACGGCCAGTTCCAGGTCAGTGGTATGACCCTTGATGTGGATTGTGTCGCCCACGTTCAGGGGAGCGCTCAGCTGGATACCAGCAACCACAGGATGGGCAAAGAAATCGGACACCTTTCCAACTTCCACCTCAGGCATTTGAGCACCTCCTTCGTCCTTTATTAACTCTAGTATACGCCACCATTTTGGCTAAATCAATACATTGTTTATCAACCTCACCCCCTTAATCCCCCTCTCCACTCTTGGAGAGGGGGAAGAGAAGAAAGAGGGGCTTGCGCCCCTCTAATACTCCCTATTTTAGTGTTGGAGGGGTATCCACTCTATAACAAGCCACAGACGCCCTGAGGGCGGGAGGATGGGAAGAAAGAGATAAGCTCAAAGCGGGGGTAAGCAGCAGAGCCTAATGTGCGGGTGGGGAAAACAGAAGATTAAGGGCAAAGCCTAGTGGGCGGGAGGGTGGGAAGAAAAACGTAAGCCAAAAATGGGGAGGGGTGGAGGGGGATAGGTTACTAAAGAATCTCAAATATTGGTCTTTGACACCACACCGTTCAACCCATATAATTAGTCCAGTTGCAATCTCTCCAGGGGTGCGTTCTTGGCCAAGAAAGAGGTAGTAGCGAAAAAGCAAACGCCAGCACAGGATATCGAACGCATTAAACAGCGCCTTGATATCCTGGACCACCGCCTGGACAATATCGACTCCATGGTTAGTGCTGTTGCCGAGCGAGTGATGAAACAGCCTGTTTCGCTTTTTATCACCTGCCCCCACTGCGGCAAGAATATAGAGATTGGCATTATAGGCAGCGAGAAGCCGACCAAATAGGGCGGCAAGAGGCAATCTACCAGTGAGATTGCCTTCTTTTTTCCCTTCTGTTTATCCGATATCTGTTTCTAGTTGATTAGGGGTGGAGAAAAACATGCTTGGGCTAATAATTATCGCCCTCTATTTTGCCGTCATAATTGTCATCGGCATTTTAAGCCGGCGTAAGGCGAAAGCTGCCGATGATTTTTTTGTCGCTGGGCGCAAGGGTTCCTCCCTGTTTATCACCGGCTCACTACTGGCGACCATTATCGGCGGCTCGGCTACGGTAGGTATGGCCGGGTTGGGTTTTAGCCTTGGTCTAACCGGGGCATGGTGGTTACTCGTCGGTAGCATCGGGCTGGTGTTTTTGGGGCTTTTCTTCGCCGACAAGGTGAGGAGGTTCGGACTCTATACCCTGCCCGAGCTGGTAGAAAAGCAATATGACAAGCGCATCGCCTTAGCCGCTTCAATACTTATTGTTATCGCCTGGGTGGGTGTTATTGCCGGGCAGATTGTAGCCTCGGGCAAGATACTGGGCATACTGGGGATGGGCAGCCCGGCGATGTGGATGATAATCTTCAGCGCCGTTTTTATCACCTATACCTTGCTCGGCGGTCAGTACGCCGTTATTCGCACCGACGTCTTTCAAATAGGAATAATTTTTGCCGGAATCTTTGGCGGTGTCGCTCTGCTCCTTTCTCGTTTGGGGGGGATTGAGGGGCTAAGAGCCAATCTTTCCCCAGAACAGCTTTCCTTTCCCCTAAGCTCAGGGTTCGGCATTAAAGAGCTGGTCTCCTTCCTGTTGCTGGTCGGCCTTACCTATGTAGTGGGACCCGATATGTATTCCCGCCTCTTCTGCGCCCGGGACGTCAAAACGGCTAGAAAGTCAGCGCTCTGGACGGCACTGCTTATCATTCCCTTTGCCTTAAGTATCACCGTCATTGGCATGGGGGCATCGGCTTTATTCCCCCAGATTTCACCGGAGCAAGCCTTCCCCACGGTAATAAACGAGGTCTTCCCCACCTTTCTGGGGGCGATAGTCTTAGCCGCCCTGCTGGGGGCGGTTATGTCTTCGGCTGATACCTGCCTGCTGACAGCCAGCACCATACTAACCGTGGATATAGTGGGCAAACTCAAACCCTTGCGCCAGAAGCAAATTCTGCCCCTTTCCCGCTGGGCGATAGTAGCTCTCGGGCTGTGTTCCTTACTTTTAGCCCTAGCTCTAAACGGCGTAATAAGTGCCCTTCTCTTTGCCTATACTGTCTATACCGGCGGCCTGATTCTACCGGTAATTGCCGGCTTTTATAAAAAGCACCTAAAGGTTACCCCTCTAGGCGCTCTGGTGGCGATTATCGGCGGGGGGTCGGCGGCGCTTTTAAGCAAGATATTCAGCATCCCCTACCTGGACATAGGTGCCCTGGCAATTAGCGCTGTGCTCTTGTTTTTGGTGAGTTTCATTGAGAACAGGGTAAAAGCCAGATAGTTTGACTAGTGGAAATCCATCTAGTAGAATTGCCTTGCTGGGGGCGGTTAGCTCAGTTGGTTAGAGCACTGCGTTGACATCGCAGAGGTCACTGGTTCGAGCCCAGTATCGCCCACCATGTCAGCAGTTCACATAACGAGGAGCTACCACTAAGGGAGCTGCTAATATGCTTGCCGTTGAAGTCAGCCATATAGTCAAGTCCTTCGCCGATAAGGTTGCGGTTGACAACCTGTCCTTCTCTGTCGCCCAAGGTGAGATGTTTGGTCTGATTGGCCCTAACGGTGCCGGCAAGACTACCACCATCAGGATGATGATGGACATTATCAAGCCGGACTCAGGCGAGGTGACCATCCTCGGCGAGAAGTTGAGTGAAGCTACCAAGGATAGGCTTGGCTACCTGCCCGAGGAAAGAGGACTATATAAAAAGCTGAGTGTCCTCGACTCTATAGTCTACCTTGCCTCACTCAAGGGCATGGACAGGCACTCAGCCACAGAAAAGGCTAATGAGCTACTCAATCAAACCGGCATGTTAGCCAACAAGAGAAAGAAAATTGAGGAACTGAGCAAGGGCATGGGGCAGATTATCCAGTTCATCGTTACTATTATTCACGACCCGAAGCTGGTTATCCTAGACGAACCCTTTGCCGGCCTTGACCCGGTTAACACCGAGTTATTGAAAGGAATGTTCGCTGACCTGAGGAATCAGGATAAAGCCGTAATCCTGAGCACACACCAGATGAATCAGGTAGAGGAACTCTGCGACCGTATCTTAATGATAAACAACGGACAGGACGTCCTCTACGGGGACCTGAGTGAAATCAAGGCAAGATATAGAGGTAATTCGGTCCTCCTGGATTTTAAAGGTGAGCTGGGGGAAGTACCGGGAGTTACCGGTAAGCGAACCCACAAAGGCTACACAGAGCTGATGCTGGATGGCAATACAACCCCCCAGCAGGTTCTGGCCCATTTGGTAAGCCGTGGTATGGTAATCAACCGCTTTGAAGTAGCCACTCCTTCACTCAACGAAATATTCCTGAAGGAGGTGGGTAAAAAATCGTGAACAAGACGCTATTGATATTCAGGCACGAATTACTGCACGCGATAAAGAGAAAAGGGTTTATCATTATGACCCTCATCGTGCCGGTCTTAGCCCTCATCGCCATAGGCGTTTTCCAGCTCATATTAACCATCTCCGAGCCACCAGTAGTGGAAACAACCACCATCGGCTATGTCGATGAGGCCGTCGGATTTGACCAGTATACCACTCAGGGGAATATAGAGCTGGTCCGCTTTAACACACAGGATGATGCCACGGCTGCTCTGATTAACGACGATGTTTCCGAGTATTTCGTCATTCCATCGGATTATCTCTCAACTGGGGTAATTAACCGCTATACCCTGGAGAGACAGCTGGAGACGCCCCCGGTCATCGCCGCGGTCATTAAAAATTTCCTCACCAGTAATATGTTAGCGGGTAAAGTACCTCCCGAAACGGTATACCGAATAGAAGCACCCCTAAACATGGTGGTGACCAGACTTACCGAAACGGGAGCGGTGGCTACTGAGCAGGGGGGATTCGGAAATGTTATCATTCCCGGTATTTTTAGCCTTCTGCTGGCCCTCTCCCTGATGCTCTCTTCCACCTACCTGGTGCAGGGGCTGGGAGATGAGAAGGAAAGCCGCCTTATCGAGGTATTGCTCTCCTCCGTTTCCACCCGGCAACTACTCATGGGCAAGGTTCTGGGACTGGGTGCCGCCGGGCTGGTGCAGGTGGTCGTCTGGTTGGCCTCAATACCACTCCTGCTAAACCTGGCCTCATCTACTTTCGGCGGCTTCATCAGCATGATACAACTACCAGCCAACTTCCTGGTACTGGGGATAGTCTATTTCATTCTGGGTTATTCATTGTTCGCCGCCCTCTCGGCGGGCGTCGGCGCCATCAGCCCCAACGCTCGTGAAGGACAACAACTGGCCATGATTTATACGCTTTTCGCCCTTGTCCCACTCTGGTTCTCATCTTTGCTGTTTATATTCCCCAACAGCCCCATCTGGGTAGTGCTGACTATTTTCCCCATCACGGCTCCTATAGCAGCGATGCTGAGGCTGGGCGTGAGTGATATTCCTGCCTGGCAACTGGCGGTCAGTATAGCGGTGCTGGTGCTCTCCACCATTGGAGTTTTGTTCTTATCCGTCAAGGCTTTCAGAGTTTACCTGCTCATGTATGGGAAAAGGCCTAGCTGGGGAGAAATCATCCAAAACCTCAGGAGCGGATAGTCTATACAGGCTGAAGGCCAGCTTAAAAGTTCTAGTTCTACCTATCGTCCAGTATCGCCCACCATACTGCACGGTAGGTATAATTCCTCATCACAATGCGGGGCGCCGCAGTAGAGTCTCTTCCTCATTGAAAGGAATAGCTTCCGGCCTTGGCGCTTCGTATACCGTCACTACGCCCTTGAGACCGGAAAACGCCCGCCGTATGGCAGCAATCTCTTCAGGGCTTAGGGGTTGGACGGCGCAGGGGCGTAGCGGCGTGTTAATCTGTACTTCATCTGGTAGAAGTTGCTTAGCTATCCCTGCCATCTCTGGCGCATAGCCCTTGTTTTCCTCGACGAACATCATCTGAATAGCCAGCTTGCCCTGATATTCCTTTCCGAAGAGCTTGAGCGCATTGAGAATCTCAGCAAAGGTGCATCTTATGATAGGCCGGTTAATCTTGCGAAACAGCTTTTCATGGGGAGCATCCACCTTGGCCACCACCACATCAGCCAGGCTGAGGTCACGGCGCACGTCTTCTTGAGACATCAGCGAAGAATTGGTGAGCACCGCCACCGGCAGCCCCAAAACTGACTTCACCAGCATTATTGCCTCACCAAGATTAGAAGCTAAGGTCGGCTCGCCAATGCCGGAGAAGGTAGCATAGTCAGCAGGTATTTCCCTTACTCTCTCCAGCTCCGCGGCAAGCTTATCCAGGTTGACAAACTGCTTACGTTCGGTCAAAGGATGAACGGTCTTTCCCAGCTGGCAATAGATGCAATCAAAGGAGCAGGTTTTGCCCCTGGTTGAGAGGAGGTCAATACCCAGCGACCTGCCCAGTCTCCATGATGGTACCGGTCCATAGATAATAGAACTCACGCCCATACTCATTTACCAGCCACCACTATGGTAAAACCAGCCTCAGGAGAAAATTGCTCCCGAGGAGACTCTGTCTCTTTCACCTCGCCGGGCTTCTGAAAGAGGGTGGAAACAACCTTATCCATGGTGAATCCTGAATCCATGAGCAACCTTTCTACTTCCTGGTAGCTGTAGAATGTGGCGTACTTATAAAAGCGGTGTCCTTTCTCTTTTTTCGCCAGGTAGAAATGTCCCCAGGGGCTTTCCCTCAACACCAGCCCCAGCACTATCTTACCTTCTGGCTTCAGGATACGGTGGGCTTCATGCAATACCGCAAGCGGCGAATCTACGAAGCACAGCGTTACAATAAGGAACACCGTACCGAATGTTTCCTTGTTGAAGAACCGCTCCTCACCCCTAGCCCGAAACGCTGTTATGCCGCGACCTTTGGCTATTTCCAGGAGCTTAGCCGAAGGGTCAATGCCAGTCTCTATGCCCAGTGCTTGAGCGAAGCGACCGCTGCCCACTCCTACCTCAAGCCATGGCTTGGGCAGAGAAGGCCAAACCTCCTTGAAGGCACTGACCTCTATGGCAAAGATAAGTTTCCCCTCCTCTTCAAACCAAGCATCATATGACTTAGCCAGAGAATCAAAGAGCGAGGTACTATATTCCATCAAACCACCCATCGCGAAATCGCCGCAGGTACTCCTCATGAGGATAGGCTAATGATGCTCAATGCCTCCTATAGGCCCTCTTCCACGGCTCATTCTTTAGTGACAAATAGTCTCTTATAGCTTCCCTCAGCGTATCGGCTGCTAGAAGGGCGCAATGTTGGCTCTCCTCAGGTAATCCGCCCAGGGCAGACAAAACATCCCGCTGGCTGATCTTCTGAACCTGAGCAACACTCTTCCCTCTAGCCAGCTCGGTAACCATGCTGCCCGCCGCCATGCTAGTGCCACAGCCGTCGGTTACGAACCTAGCATCGCTAATTGTGTTATCCTTTACCTTGAGCCAAATCTGCATGGTATCACCACAGGAGCCAGCTACCTTGGCAAAGCCGTCAGCATCCTCTATATCTCCCACATTTCTCGGGTTCATGCCGTGGTCGATAGCCGTCTCGGAGTAGACCTTCCTCATTTCGGCTTTTACTAGCTCTTCGAACTTCTCCCAAGCTGTAGTCATTGCCTATCTCCTACTTTGCCTTAACCGATAGTGACTTGGAGAGAGATTGTCCCAGCTTATCTACCACCTCAGCGCTGTATTGCTCAACATTACCCTCATCGCAGAGCTTAGCCAGCTCCGGGTCTATGGGTAACTGCCCCAGGAGCGGGGCATTAGCGGCGCTTGCCATTTCCTTGCCCCGACTCTTACCGAAGATTTCAATCTTCTTGTCTATTTCGGGAACATAAAAGTGGCTCATATTCTCCACTACGCCGATAATTGGTTTACCCATCTGCTGAGCCATTTTTACCGCTTTCCTGACAACCATCGTGGTCAGGTCCTGCGGGGTGAAAACGACTATTACCCCCGATACGGGCAATGTCTGCATCACGGTAAGGGGAGCATCAGCTGTGCCCGGGGGCAGGTCAACAACCAGATAGTCAAGCTTACCCCACAATACCTCTTCCCAGAACTGGGTGATGGCTTTGCCAATAAGTGGTCCACGCCAGATAACAGCGTCATCCTCGCTGGGGAGAAGGAGGTTAATCGAGATGACCTCAATCCCTGACCTTGAGGGCACCGGCAGAATCCCGGTGTCACTGCCGCTAGGCCTATCCGTAATGCCAAACATTTTGGGGATGCTGGGGCCGGTAATGTCAGCATCCAGGATGCCCACCTCGTAGCCCTGACGCTTGAGGGCAATGGCAGCCAGGCTGGCTACCAGCGATTTACCCACCCCTCCCTTGCCACTCATTACGGCGATGATATGGCTTATCTGGTTTAAGTCCTTGGGCTTGCTGTCCACAAAGCTGACGTTTACTTCCTTTACCCCTTTAATCTTGCCGGTGACACCTTCAATCTTTTCCTTAAGCCATTCCTGGACAGGCGGTGCCAGGGTAGCTGAGGCAAGCTCAATGCCGACTTTTTGGTCAGAAATGCTGATATCGCGGACCAGATTCATCTTCACCACGCTGCGCATGATACCGGGCACCAGTACCGTTTCCAGGCTCTCCGTTACTTGCTTTTTTGTAGGCACAGAATCTCCTCCTTCTAGTGCAGCCGTTCCATCAAATTAGGAAGCTTACCTTCCAGATATAGCTTTACTGCTTCATCAATGCTGGCAACATCGGTGACCACCGCCTCGATATTGTGGCTCTTCATGCTTTCATAGGCACCCCACCCCATGCCGCCGGCAATGAGCACCTGACAGTCGGCAATAGTTTCTGCCATGCTGGCATGCCTTACCTCTGAGCCGGCATCATAACCATGTTTCTCCCCGGGGGCTAAATCCGGGTGATGGGCAGCGAAGGTATGGTGCCCTGTCTTGTTGCGTTTTTCCCTATTCACAATTTTACCATCTTCCACGGTGACCACTACATAAAATGGTGCCCTCCCGAAATGCTGGCTGATGGTAGTACCGTCTTCGGTTATGGCAACGATTTTCATGGTCTTAACCCTCCTAATCTATCTAACTTAACGTAACGCAGGTGTCATGAACCACCTTCAGCTTGTTCTTATGGCAGAAGGCTAGGGCAGCCTCACTCTCTGAGCCGGGTTGAAGCCATATACGGTCAAGCCCCAACTTCTTACATTCCTCAAGGGTTGCCTCAGTTACCCCTGGTGGCACCACAAAGTCGACCACATCAACCTTGACTGGAACGTCAGTGAGGGTGGGATAACACTTGACCCCTTCAAGCTCCTCGAGTCTGGGATTTACCGGATAGACCTCATAGCCACGGCTTTTAAGGTTCTTAAATATCTCATAGCCGTACTTCTTGGTGTTGTTGGTGGCACCGACTATGGCAAACCTCTTTTGAGCCATGAATTCCTTTATCAGGTCTTGCATAGCACCCTCCCTAGTTCTTGGATAAAAACCTTGAAATATTTTGCCACAGCAAATTTATCTCTCGGCTGACCGAGTTATCACTATATTCTACCACCGGCAGCCCCTGTACCATGGCTTCAGTCACCATATTATCAAAGGGAATCTTTGAGGCAACCTCTACACCCTGGCTGGAGCAGTAACTTTCAATCTGCCGGGTATTCTCCTGGTTAATATCGTACTTATTTATACATACCAGAGCCGGGATATCAAAGTGACGGCAGACGCCGAGGACTCGCTCCAGGTCATGGATACCGGATAGTGTCGGCTCGGTTACCAGAAGGGCCAGACTGGCTCCGGATAGAGAAGAGATGACGGGACAGCCGATGCCCGGTGGGCCATCGCTGATGATACAGTCAGCCCCCTCCTTTTCCGCCATCAGCTTTGCCTGCTGTCTGACCAGTGCTACCAGCTTCCCTGAATTTTCCTGGGCGATCCCCAGCCGGGCGTGAACCAGAGAGCCGTATTTGGTATCGGAGATAAACCAGTGACCTGACAGGTTTTCCTTCATGGTGACGGCTTCAGCGGGACAGATATGAAAGCAGAAGCCGCAGCCCTCGCAGGAGACAGGGTCGACCTTGAAATCCTCTATCGCCTTGAAGCGGCATAGCTCCTGGCATAAGCCGCACTGCGTGCACTTCTCCTCATCGATGACAGCCACCTGCCCGCTCCAGAACTCGTGCTTCTGCTTAATAACCGGCTCAAGCAGCAGGTGAAGGTCGGCGGCATCCACATCGCAGTCAGCCAGTACCTTGTTTTTAGCCAGGGCGGCGAGGGAGCCAACAATACTGGTCTTTCCCGTGCCCCCCTTACCGCTTAAGACTACGACTTCTTTCATCTACCATCTCCCTGATTTTGTCGAAAAGCCCGATAAAACTCTCCTGCCACTGCGGCATGCCCTGAACCAGAGTCACTCCTCTGGAATAGAGACGGGCAATCTCTATATCCAGAGGAATAGTGAGCAGAATAGGTATATTCTCCTTGCGACAGTACACTTCTACCTTGTTATCCCCTACCCCGGCACGATTAAGCACTACAGCCAGGGGTATATTGAGTTCTCTTACCATCTCCACTGCCAGAACCAGGTCATTAAGCCCGAAGGGAGTGGGCTCGGTTACCAGCAGGCAGAAATCGCTGTCCTTGGTTGCTTCCACTACCGGGCAGGAAGTCCCGGGGGAGGCGTCAATGATGGTGATGCCATCATGGTTAATTTGCTCTTTCACCTTCCTGATAACGGGCGTTGCCATGGCTTCACCCACGTTAAGCTTCCCCTGAGCGAACTCCATGCCCTCCGCGTGCCCTTGCTCAACGACGCCGATTTCCCTTCCTTCCTCAGAGACAGCCTTTTCCGGGCAGAGGTAGCTACAGGCACCACAGCCATGACAAAGCTCGGGGAAGACGAGGACATGCCCCGGAAAAACGGCAATGGCATTATAGGCGCAGACCTCAGCGCACTTGCCGCAGTAGGTGCACTTTTCCTCGTCCACCTTTGGAGTCTGGATGCAGACCGCCTCGCTGCGGGTAATGACCGGCTTCAGGAAGATATGGTCATTGGGCTCTTCCACGTCGCAGTCAAGCAGCTGCACCTTGTGTTTATCTTTCAGGGAAAGGGCAAGGCTGGTAGCCACCAGTGTCTTGCCAGTCCCTCCCTTGCCACTGGCAATGGATATTATCATTTCGTCCTTATTCTCTCACCATCTTGGTGCCGCACTGGGGACAGTTCAGGTTGTAGCAAGGGGTACCCCTTTGATGGGGAGCCTTTGCCCCACAATTAGGGCAGACACAATTGCCGACTGGTCCAGCCCCGGGACGGGTTCCCCCCATCCTGCCACCCCTTTGTGTGCCTCCGCGTGGTGGTCCGGTTCCATCTCCTCTAGGCATGACTTACTCCTCCTCAGTATTTTCCTTCGCTAGACGCTGAATATTAACAGTGGCCTAACGTATCTGCCAGTATCTTTACCTCGTCACCGTCCCTTAGCTTTGTACCAAGGCCCTCATTTAAAAGTACACAATTCTTGCCGTTAACAAAAACATCGTAGTCTGTTTTCAGGTCATGGGTTACGGGGCAAATCGGTTCAAAATCAACATTGGCTTGCTTGTAGATAGCCCCTACTTCAACAAGTAGTGCTTTCAGCGTATCCCCTTCTACATTTATCTCGGCAAACCCTTTCTCCCGGGCATCTGGCCATGGTGCATACAGCGCAGGCAGGAATGAGGAGCGGCCCCCCTGAGTCAGCTGCCCGTCATAATTAACCAGGATTCTCAATTGCTCAAAATGTGGAACTATGGCTACTTTCATTACTGCTCTTTCTTTTCCAGTTCCTCAATGCGGCGCTGAATCTCATTTAGTTGTTGCGCCAGCATCTGTGATTGAGATTTCAGTGCTTCAATCTCCTGCTCCGGGTTTAAGGGCTGGAGTGGCGGCTCGGTTGGCGGCATCATTTGGCCACCCATGCCTCCACCCATGCCCATGCCTCTACCCATGCCTCTACCCATGCCGCGTCCCATGCCCATGCCGCCTCCTCTTCCCATGCCTCCACCCATACCACGACCCATTCCTATGCCCGTTCCCATGCCACCACCCATACCGAAATGGTCAGCCACATTGGGCTGGGAACCAGCCTGGAGTTGACCCGATTTGTAGCTCTGGGCGGCATCCTGCACCTTACCCGAAACGCCGGTTATTATCTTAATACCAGCGGCGGATAGTACCTGGTAGGCATTGGGGCCACAGTTGCCGGTGAGCACTGCCTCCACGCCTTTATCGGCAATCACCTGACCAGCAGATATTCCTGCCCCGCCCGAAGCCATGGCGCTTGAGTTTTCTATCGCTTCAAACTTCATCGTGTCCAGGTCAACAATAATGAAATACTGGCACCGCCCGAAACGAGGGTCTACCTCAGCGTCAAGCGACGCCCCTGTCGCTGAAATTGCGATTTTCATAGTTTACACCTCTCACTTCGCTTCAAGTTCTTTGATTCTGGCCTCTATTTGCTCCAGATGTCCTCTCATAGTTTGAGCCTGGTTCTTCAAAAAATCAAGCTCCTGCTCACGGGTTACCTGTGGAGTAAACGGCACAGCGCCTGGAGTAGCCAGCCCCGCTCCATAGTAAGGCACACCCCAAGGCGCACCATATGGGGGATAAGCTACCCTTCCCATATATGCCGGCAAAGCCGGTGGTAGCGGAACAGCACAAAAACCTCTGCCACCACCTGTCATTGGCCCCAGTCCACGAGGGCCGGTGCCATCAAATCCTGGCATAATACACCTCCTTTAACTCGTGCACTATCTGTGTGTTACTCTTCAGCTTCCATATCGCGCATCCTGGACTCAATCTCCCCCAGTTGACTCTTTATTACCTCCGCCTGGTTCTTCAGGTAGTTGAGCTCCTCCTCTTCGGTCATCTGAGGCGTATAGGGCGCATACCCAGGAGCAACTGGCATTCCCGTGTGGAAGGATGGCGGCTGATATGGCAACGGTGCCGACGCACCTACACCACTAAAGAAGTAACCGCATCTGGGCAAGCCTCCCCTACCCAGGCCTACGTAGGGCCAGGGAGGAGAAGCTCCCCGGAAGCCAAAGCCCCACCCTCCTCCTCTACCGAATCCTCTTCCGTATCCTCCTCCTCTACCTTGGCCGAACCAACCTCTTCCGTATGTCATTCTCTCACCTCCTCTTCCCGATTCTGCATACACTGGTGCTACCTGGCGGATAGCACCGACGGGGCATATTTCCAAGCAAGCGCCACACTGGACGCAAAGTCCCTGATTCACCACGGCTACATCATCATCAATGGTGATAGCCTGCTGCGGGCATACGTCAACACAATTTCCGCAGCCGGTACACTTAGTACTATCAATATGAACCATTCTCTACTTCTCCATTGTCAGGAGTCGGATTCCTTTAATCTGCCTGAAGGTTGCGCCCTGGCTGACGCAACGGAGTACTGTCTCCGGCTCAACCACCTTAGTACCTGAAATGGCGTCGATACCATAATCGAATAACACAGGTGATAAGGGAGCCGTATCCCCCAGTATGACCACGTAGGCTTTGGGGTTACATATACCAAGCAGGCGCTCAATAGTGTGGTTGGTGAAGGCAGTACCGGTGATGCCGACAACGTCAGCCCGGGGAATAAGCTCTTCTGATGCTACCTCGGTGAAATCGCCTTCCCACGGATTTCTCTCGATTACCCATAGCTCTTTTACCACCTCACGAAGCTGGGGAACAAAGGGGAAATGACCGACGATGGCTACCCTTTTGCCCTTGCCCTTCTCCGCCAGAAGGTCGCCAGCGTTAAGCTGGGTGCAACGCTGCTCATCAACCTCGATAAGCGAATTGATGGTTGCCATACCGATGGCTGCCTCAAGAGGACTTGACGAGTAGGCCATCTGCACAAGCTCTCCCGTATTCTTCTTCATCAGGGAACCCGCTTCCTCCACCGGAGACTTCTCATGGCGATGACTGTGGTCGTGGAGGGTTGATGCCAGACCACAGTTGTGCGTCAGCACCGCCGTTTGAAAGGGCCCCTGGCGTATATCCCTTACCGCTGTCTTATAGCTCAATGTGGACAGCAGACTATCAATAATCATTATTCAGACACCCCCCGCCTTCCTCTGCCACGCCCACCCCAACCTCTGCCCTGGCCAAATCCTTGGAGTGGCATAATGCTTGGCGCTACCTCAAAGTTGCCGCCTTCAATCCTTAACGCCTTACCATTGAGTAAAACATCAGCCATTTTCTGTCGGGCTGAGTTCAGCACACGGGCGAAGGTAGTCCGCGAGACGCTCATCCTTCGGGCACATTCCTCCTGCTCCAACCCCTCAAGGTCCTTAAGGCGGATTGCCTCTGCCTCCTCTACGGACAGGCGAACCTCATTAAGAACTCGTAATGGTATACCAGCTGGCTTAAAGTAGGTCGCCTCCGGCAGGAAGGCAACGCGGCGACATTTTGGCGGTCTGCCCATGTTATCTTCGGCTCTCCATAGTAAGCTATTTTAGGCTCATATAGCTTTATATTTTGCCCATATGACCATAATTATTATAGCCCACTACAGCCTGAGATGTCAAGGGGTGGAGGATTAGAGTTCCAGTTCCAGTCCGGCTCCACAGGCTATATATTGCTCAGGGAACAGCTCCCTAAGTTCCGACTTATATTGCGTGCAGTGGCAGGGACATATCAGGGATAAGCCCCGCAGCCTGTCGAAATCGCTGAAGCCGTGGAAACCACCAATGATTCCGTAGAGCTTGCCGAACTGGGAGGCGGTATCGATGATGGTACCAACCCCGGGATGGGAGCAGCCTGTCACCACTACCACGCCCTTGTCCGTGCTGAGCGCCAGGGACTGCTCTATACCTTTGAGTTCGCCGGTGGAGAAAACATCTTCTGCAATCTGGGTAGGTTGTATAACCGGGATTACCTTTCTCCCCTGGATTCCTGTCCCCAACGAAGCTGGAACGTAAATCTCAGCCTCTTTATTTAGTTCCAGGATATCCCAGAGACCCCCGGTATGGTCGCCATGGGCGTGGGAGATAACGATTAGTCCTATGCGCCCTGGGTCAATTCCGAGCTGCTCCATGTTATAGAGCAGGGTAGCGCCATCAGCACCAGTGTCAAATAAAATCAGCGCTCCACTTTTAGTCTCTATGAGGCATGAAAAACCCCAGTCGGATTTTAGCCCTCGTTGACTCACCTCGTTGTCATAGACAATAGTGACTCTCATCGTATAGAACTAGAAGGTAACTTCAACACCGTCGACAGTTAACTCCTGGTCAGTAACCGTTCGCAGTGGCGGAAGCTCAGTCGCGTCCATCCCTGGCTCGTATTTGAAAATGGCACCGATTTTCTTACTGAGGAGAAATATCAAGCGAGAGAGGGGCAGCTCCATGGCGCAGGCATCCTGGCACTGCCCACAATTAACGCAGGAATCCATAACATGGGTTATCCTCACCAAGGGGAACATCATGTGGGGCGGGATCTCCCCCGGTGGCACAAAGCCCCGGTCTGCCTCCAGAATGCAGTCAGTGCAGTAGCAGATGGGACAGGCATCCCGGCACCCGTAGCACTTGATGCAGTGGCTGAATTGCTCAAACCAGTAGTTGAACCTTTCATCATTGCTCATCTCCTCCAGGGTGGCAAAGTCCTTCTCCTGCCACTGCTTCGCCAGCTCTATTGCCGCCTCGTCCTTTTTCTTTCTGGTTTCTATGGCAGCATCACTTGGTTGTTCCGTATTGATATAACCAGCCTCGATTGCAGCTTCAATGAATTGCGAACCCTTCTCGGAGCAGACCTCAATAAAGGTTGAATCTTTGTCCGTAGTCCCCCACTTGCCGCAGGCAACATCAGCCATAACCGGAATGTTGGTCTCGCAGCGGCGGCAGTTCTCACGCCTCCCGTATCCCTTCTCCTCCAGTTCAGCCAGGCCTTTCTTCTTCTCGCTCCCATCCTTCAGCCTGATTATCAACTCATTGTCTTCAATATCTTCACTGACAACATCGAAAGGTTCTACTTTAAATTCCTCCTTCAACATCGTCTTGGCTTTTGCCGGGGGCAGGGTACCGGTGCAGTTAAGCCCGATGATAATCAGGTTATCCAGGTTAATCTGGTTTCTCTTGGCAAGCTCGATGATTGCCTTAGCATCACAGGGCTTGGCGACGACGGCTATCTTCATGCTGGATGCGCCATCCAGGTATTCTTTCAGGAAGCGGGCAATGTTGGGCGAGGCGCAGTGCAGCGAACCGCCAGTCTCCGCTATCTCCTTTGGGTCAGTAATGAGAACGGGTACGCCATCATATCTATTGCCGTCCCTTGCCTTTACCCCCACCACCGCATCTACCCTTTTGCTCTCCAGGGCAAATTTAAGCAGAGAAGTAACGGCGCCACCACACTCAGCCTCTTTCGCTATTTCCTCCTCCGAGGAGCGGGCGATATACATATCTCCTTTCATGCCTTCACCTCCATTCTAACGGCACATACCTTGGTTTCAGCACACTTAGCACTGGGGTCTAAGACTGAGATTGTCAGCACATTGGCACAGGAATTAGGAAAGTGGAAGGGCACAAACAATAGCCCCGGTGGCACCTCATCGGTCACCCTGGCTTCAGCTTCTATGCTCCCCCGCCTTGTCCTCAAAGTGACCATATCCTTATCTTTGACCCCTGCCTTAGTGGCATCCTCAGGATTAACCTCAACGAAGCCGTGGCTAACCTCGTCACTTAGCTTCGGTGTTCTCCGTGTCATTACTCCGGTATGATAATGGAATATGCTCCTGCCGGTAGTTAGAAAGTAGGGATATTCATCATCGGGTAATTCGGCGGGGGGCTTAAACTCCACCGCCTGGAAGTGCCCTAAGCCGTCAGGGGTATTAAATTTCTCCAAAAAAAGGCTCGGTGTACCGGGGTGGTCTTCTGAGGGACAGGGCCAATGAATACCTCCTACCGTCTTGCTAAGCCGTTCATAGGTTATCCCTTTATACTGGGGCACACAGCTCCTTATCTCCTCAAATATCTCACCTGACGAGGAAAAGTTAAACTTATCCTTACGGCCCATCCTTTCGGCTAGCTGGCATATAATCTGCCAGTCAGGCTTAGCTTCTCCGGGAGGGTCAACAATTTTATTTATCTTCTGCACCCGCCTGTCTATCCAGGTATGGGTAGCTTCTCTCTCCACCCAGGTGGCCGCCGGCAGCACCACATGGGCAAGCTTGCTTATCTCGGTAGGGAATATGTCCTGAACCACGATGAACTTAGCCTGCTCTAAAGCCTTCTTCAGGTTATTAACATCGGGTATTACCATCATCGGGTCTCCGCCCACAATATAGAGGTAAGGGCATTTGTAAAGCATGTCTATATAGGTAAGCCCGGGCTTGGTGGGTAGATTATTTACCCCCCACGCCTCCTCGAAGAACTTGGCTGAATCCTCACCGACGCGCTTGAATCCGGGGTAGAAAACACATAAGCAGCCCATATCCCCGCTACCCTCACCGTTTATCTGCCCCCTCATTGAGTTTATCCCGCTCCCCGGCTTACCGGCATGCCCGCAGAGAAGAGCCAGGTTAGCGTGATTCCGGACGTTATCAGTGCCAACATAATGCTGGGACATACCCTGGTCATAGAGAATACACGCCCTCTCTGCCTTGGCATAGGTAATAGCTGCTTCTTTGATCTTTTCTAGAGGTACACCGGTTATTTCCGCCGCCTGTTTCAGGTCTACCTTGGCAAGGAAACCCTTTAACTCCTTAAACCCGGCAGTCCTTGAAGCGATAAACTCCTTATCCTCCAGCCCCTCATCGAGGATGATTCGCATCATGGCATTTATCAGGGCAGCATCAGTACCCGACCTTAGTGGCAGGTGAATATCAGCCAGATGCCTGGCGGTGGCAGTTTTCCTCGGGTCAGTATAGATAACCTTGGCTCCTCTGGCTTTTGCCCTGAGTACCCTGCGCGCTATCATGGGAAAGGTCTCCTGCAGGTTAACACCGGCCAGGAAGAAACAGTCGGCAAGCTCAATCTCAGGCTGAGAGGTCTGCATTGCCCCTGAGCCCATGGCCGGAATTAGGGCAGCCGCCGCCGGGGAATGGCACAATCTGCCGCAGTATTCCACATTATTGGTGCCCATCACTACTCGGGTAAACTTCTGCATTACATAGGCATCTTCATTACTATTCCGGCATGAGGCGATAAAGCCAAAGCTCTCCGGGGTAGCTTCCTTTAGCTTGGAAGCGACCAGACCAAGAGCTTCATCCCACGAAGCTTGCTGAAGCTGGCCGTTCTTCCTCACCAGTGGCATCTTCAGCCTATCTTCGCTATAGATGAAATGGTAGGCATTCTTGCCTTTAGGACAGTTGGCACCTTCGTTGATGGGATGCTCCTTCCACGGCTCCTGTCCGATTATCTTGCCGTCCTTAACTATGAGGTTGATGCCGCAGCCACAACTGCAATAGGGACATATGGTAGGTGCATACTCAATGCTCATTTTGCTTCCTGTTAAACGGACTAGGACCCAGCTCTTTTATGGTCTGGGTAAAGCTCTTAACCGTCTCCGCTACCTTTGGACCCTCAGATGCCGAAATCCATTCCAGCCTGAGCCTCTCCTTGCCAATGCCAACCGCATCAAGCAATGGCTTCCAGCCGGTAACCCTTCTTCTGGCATTCAGATTGCCCTTCTGATAGTGGCAATCCCCGGGGTGGCAGCCGCAAACAAGGACGCCATCAGCCCCGGCGGCGAATGCTTTCAGTATCAGCCTTTCATCCACCCTGCCGGAACACATTATCCTGATAATCCTCACATTAGGCGGGTATTTGATTCGCGCTGTGCCGGCAAGGTCAGCGCCGCTATAGGAACACCAGTTACAAAACAAACCGACTATCTTTGGTTCAAATTCACCCATCATCGTCCCTCCTAGGTGAGAGTTTGTCAGCTGATATACGAGATGTGGTAAAATAAACCGGAATTTACTATCCGGGAGGTTATTATACCCTGACGGGGTATGGTATATCAAGGGTAGATAGGGCTTAATTTACTAGGTGATTCCCCACTCCCGGTAACCCTGCTGAATATTAGCCACATATTCCACGGAAGGTTTGGTCTCCTCTGACTGCTCAGCCTTGATATAGGTCAGGGCTTTTACCGGCTCACCATCCTCGGGGAAGACAACTACCTCTCTCCGATTATAGATACTGGGATAGCCCTCGTCCCTATCAAGGAACCTCAAGTCCCTCTCCGAAATCTCATAGACACCGCCCATAACCTTCTCCCCTTTAAGCGGCTTGATGCTGGCAACCCCACCACGCCACTGCCTTGACCAGCCGGTGAATATCAACTTGAAATTGGGGAGGGTGGCGGTGAACCTTGGCTTGGCATCTGGGCAGCGTTCTGCCATCTGCTTACGATTAAGATTAGAGGCGTAGGCAAAGTAGTACATCACTTCCTCCAATCCACAGTAGTTTAATTATACACCGTCTCAATAGCCTAAAGCTACAAAACGGCGGAGATTGATAAAATTCGGTGAAAGGTTCAAAATATTAAACATGAAATGGCAAGGGAGGAGATGCAAATGTTTAATAAGGTGATTATTGGCCTTTTAGTCCTCGCCCTGGTTCTCGCTGGCGCCTCCGGCACCTACACCTTTTACCTCAGCCAACAACTGGCTGCTTCCCAAGAACAGCAGGCAACCGAAATCAGCGCCCTGCACCATGAAATGTTAGCGGCGGGGGAGGAGACGCTAGCCAGGATTGATGCCCTGGACAATAAGCTAAGTGGCGTTGCCCTTGAAATGGAACAATCGCTCATAAATGCTGGGCAGCTCTATCAGGAGGTCAGCCAGAGCATAGTCAGGATTAGCGACGGAGAGAATGTGCTCGGTTCAGGGTTTGCCTTTGACACCGAGGGTCATATCCTTACCAATAACCATGTAGTGGAAGAGCAGAACCTGATATATATAATCTCAGCCGATGGTCGTACCGCAATGGCTACTATCATCGGCACCTGTGAATACAGCGACGTTGCCGTACTGAGTCAGAGCCTGTCTATCCCGGCGTTAACACTGGCGGACTCCTCCACGGTCAAGGCTGGCGAGCCGGTTATAGTCATCGGTAGCCCCTTTGACCTGCCGGGGACTATCACCTCCGGTATTGTTAGCCAAACAGACCGACTTGCAGAAATAACAGACGAGACGGAGACCGTGGGGGTAGCTAATATAATCCAGTTTGATGCCGCAGTCAACTTTGGCAACTCCGGCGGCCCTCTGCTCAACCCTGCGGGGGAGGTCATTGGAATGGTTATCGCCCGGATTGACCCCAACCTAGGAGACGGAGTCTATTGGGCCATCTCAGCCAACAAGGTGAGCAGGGTTGCCACCTCCCTCATTGAGCAGGGCTCCTTTGACTACCCCTGGCTGGGGGTTGAGGTAGCCAACCTTACCCCGAAAATGGCTATAGCCAGCAATCTGGAAA